>JAEEGJ010001906.1_pt1 | contig 362283 bp, 308 predicted proteins | sample 8958761 | NCBI WGS metagenome assembly JAEEGJ01 (sample SAMN16246546, study PRJNA631951) | gut metagenome | biome: gut microbiome; feature: rumen; material: RS-attached | host: Bos | place: Iran: Karaj | collected 2018-10 | reverse complement strand
ATTCCACCGATTCCATGCACAGCGACATCTTAGCGCGCCAGCGCAAAAATAAATATTAGTGCCGTAGGCACCACACTACCAATCTTAGCCCGAAGGGCAACAATCTTTAGCGCGCAGCGCGGCCCAACCGAGTCAGTGATTCCGGTGATTCCACCGATTCCATGCACAGCGATATCTTAGCGCGCAGCGCGGCCCAACCGAGTCAGTGATTCCACCGATTCCAGTGAATCCTTGATTTCACCGTTTCCGTGCTTTGCACAATCAAGCTAACTCAACTGATTCAAAAAAACTACCAACTAATAACTCATAACTGAAAACTATGTATTATCTTTGCAACAAGAAATACACATTATATATAAATATTATGACAACAATGAAAACAAAGAAACTTTTACTATTATCACTAGTAATGACAGCAATGACAATGAGTGCTGGCAATCTCAACAAGGCTGTTGACCGCAACAACCTTGACTTGAGCACCAAGCCAGGCGAGAATTTTTATCAGTATGCCTGTGGTGGTTGGATGAAAGCTAACCCTCTCGACCCTCAGTATGCAAGGTTTGGCACCTTCGACGGTCTTGCCGAGAACAATCGCGAGCAGCTCAAGGACCTCATCTTGAACTTAGGTACTAACAATCCAAAAGGCAGTTTGGCTCAGAAAGTTAGCGACCTTTATCTTCAGGGTATGGACAGCACCTTGCGCAACCAGCAAGGCACACGCCCCGTGGAAATGATGCTAGCACAGATCTATCAAATGCCTCGCAACAGCTTCGAAGCAATGATGGCCGACCTGCACACAGGAATCGCTGCTCCATTCTTCGACAGTGGTGTAATGGCCGACTTGATGAACAGTGACCAGAATTTGCTATACCTCACCGCTGGAGGTCTGGGAATGGGCGACCGTGACTACTACCTCGAGAATGACGACAATACTGTTAAGGTTCGCAACGCTTATTTGTCTTACATCGAGAAGCTTCTCACCCTTTCAGGACGCAAGGCAAAGGATGCCAAGAAGATTGCCAAGAACATCCTTGGTATTGAAACTGAGCTTGCCAAAGTGGCTATGACGCGCGAGGAGAGCCGTGACTACAGCAAGCAGTACAATATCCGCACTGTTGCACAGCTCAAGGCCGACTATCCAAACTTTGATTGGGAAAGCTATTTCAATCTGCTTTTCCCCGCCTCAATCAAGGTTGAAAAAGCATGTGTTATGCATCTTAACTCGATGGCAAAGTTCAACGAGATGATGGGCACTCTCAAAATTGAGGATATTAGGAATTACCTAGCGTTCAAGTATCTTGACGCTGCGTCAAACTATCTTACCGATGACTTTGAGCAGGCAAACTTCGACATGTACAGTCGCGCCATGAGTGGAAAGACAGTGATGCAACCACGCTGGAAACGTGCCCTCAACGTGCCAAATGGCGTTCTTGGAGAGGCTGTGGGCGAACTCTACGTGAAGAAGTACTTCCCCGAAGAGTCGAAACAAAAGATGATCAAGCTCATCAACAATCTGCGCTTGGCACTTGGTGAGCACATCAAGGACTTGACTTGGATGAGTCCCAAGACCAAAGTGAACGCTCTTGTTAAGCTTAACAGCTTTACTGTTAAGGTGGGCTACCCTGACACTTGGCGCGACTATAGCGGCATCAACATCGATAGAGACAACTTTTACTGGGAGAACGTAATGAACGCTCGCCGCTTTGAGGCTAAGTATCAGCTTTCACAACTTAACAAGCCCGTCGACAAGGACAAATGGCAGATGACTCCACAAACTGTTAACGCCTACTACGATCCATCGACCAACGAGATTTGCTTCCCTGCAGGCATACTGCAAAAGCCATATTTCGATCCTGATGCCGACGATGCCTGCAACTATGGCGCAATTGGCGTTGTTATTGGTCATGAGATGACTCACGGATTTGACGACCAGGGCCGCAACTTCGACCACCACGGCAACATGATTGACTGGTGGACTGCCGAGGATGCTGCTAAGTTCCAAGAACTCGCCGACAAACTGGGTGCTCAATACAGCGCCGAGATTGTTGCCGACGATGTGCATGCCAACGGCACATTCACCATGGGTGAGAACATCGCCGACCATGGCGGTCTGCGAGTTGCTTACAGTGCTTTCAAGAAAACTGAGCAAGGTGCTGGCGATAAGAAAATAGACGGTTTTACTCCCGACCAGCGTTTCTTCCTGAGCTATGCTAACGTATGGGCAGCCAACATCACCAAGGAAGAGATTCTGCGTCGCACCAAGACCGACCCACACTCGCTGGGCATCAACCGCGTGAACGTTGCAATCCGCAACCTCGAGCCATTCTTCAACGCCTTCAACATTCAACCAGGCGAGAAGATGTGGCGCGCCCCCGAGGACCGCGTTACAATTTGGTAATCACAATATTAACCATACAAAAATAAAAAAACAGGAAGACTCAATTGAGCCCTCCTGTTTTTTGCGGAAACATTATATTAATAAATTGTGCAGTTTCCAATTGCACAATTTCGTTAACACTAGTTTTCTTCCATAATCTTTATGATTTTGATGCCACTATTGCACTTATTATATCAACCCCGAATTCGTCGCAAGGGTGAGGGCTTCGGTAATAGAACGAGTGCCTATGCGTTCAAACATCACTCGCTTGTAGGTTTTAATGGTATCAACTGAGCGATTCATCTTGTCAGCAATCTGAGCTACAGTCAGGCCTTGTGCCGAGAGAATGAGAACCTGTTTCTCTTGTGGGCGAAGAGTGAGTGTTTCTCGGGTTAGCCAGCAATGTTCCTCAAGTGAATATACCCAATAGGTCGAAGCACCTTTTTTGCGCAACTCAATGTGCCCTGCTTCACTATGCGACGAGAGCGACACCACGCACATTGCAAGCCACAGCCTGCCGTCATCGGCATATGCAAATGGGGTCATTTTATGATTTATAAGAAAACGGTTTTCGCCGTCCTCAATGTGGAAGTCATAACTTATAAAAAAACCATCACGTTCTTCAAAGGGGATTTTGTTGAACTTCTTGAATCCGGCAGAATTGATTTCAAGTAGCATTGCTTGCTCATTTTCAGGCACATGCTCAATGTAGAACCGATAGCCCATCTTCTTCATCTGCTCTGCAGTGTGACCACCCAGAAACAGCGGATTACTTGCTACGTGCAGGAACTCGCGCTTAAAATAGTCAATCACATATATGCTTTGATAGGTGGCGTTTGCCATCGCGTCAATGGCACGTTTTAGCATCTCAACGTGAGAGTATCGCTCATCATTAAGCCCACTCACACTATTCTCGTCAAAAAAGAAATCATCAACTTTTGCCATGATTAATGGGTTCGTTTAACTAATTTCACCAACCAATGGTTGCCGAAATATTATGTTTTTTTCTACCACAAAGGTACAATAATTATTTGGGCTGTTAAAGTCTTTCACACCCTAAAGTGTGAAAATGCTAATTTACAGTTTTGTGTCTGCAACATTTCACACTTTAGTGTGCGTCTAAATCAAAAAAGCCTATCTAAATTTGCTTGTAGAATAATTTACCCCCAATGACTATGGAAAAGACATTAACAAAGTTAATGAATAATAAATCATTTAAAAACAAGCGCAAGTAGTAGAATTATGCTTACCTTTGCGAAAACATACACCTTTTTCAATGAGATAGTTCTTGTATATAATACATGAGGCTATGTCTTTCATGAGTTGCGCATGTTTACATGCCACATGTAAAGAAAAAGATTGAAATGTTGAATATCAATAAGAATTCAAAACAATGAAGAAGCTTCCTTTCATCATATTCGTTTTTATAATGCTTTGTGCGTTATGTTCAAGCGTCTGCAACTATAAAATTGCCGAAAACAGGATAACACGAGATGTAAACAATGCACTAAAGCTTACTCTTGCCACAATGCCCACTGATGTTGTAAATGCCGATACCATCAGCTGTTATCGTAGTCATATCACAATAGCCGAGCTGAAGGACACTGCATGCATTGCCATGACATCCGTAAAAAGAGCTGGGCGCATAGAAACGAAGATGGTTGCACAGGCTAATTGCGACTTTATCACCACACTGATGATTTCTGACCAGCGAGCATCTGGGACATTATTATTTGTCGGCATTCTATGGATGATATGCAGCATACTATATATGCGCAGGTTTAAACCTGAAATGTTTGCTGGAGGACTTAATTATGGAGGCATTGTCTTTGCCAACGACAAATTTATTACTGCTAAGGGTGAACCCATTCATTTCACTCCCATGCAGTATTCCCTTATGGAAATGTTTATGACTACAGAATCTCATTCACTATCCAAGCAAGAAATTTGTGACCGCCTTTGGCCCAAGAAACCTGATGCCAGCGACACACTTTACACACTTATCAAGCGGGTAAAGCCTATCTTGGAGGCCAATAGCAACCTGAAAATCGAATCAGATAGAGGCAAGAGCTATACGTTGAAAATCAAATAGTTAGTCTGGTTTTAGATAAATGTCAGACAAATGTCAGATAATAAATCTGGCATTTGTCTTATTCCATAATACTTTTGCATCAAAAATCTCTAAATATTATTGATGCAAATGAACCAATTATTTTTACTCACTATCCTTTGTCTTTCTACATTCGCGGCCTTTGCTCAGAATGAAGACAAGATTGTTACTCAAGTGACTTCGACTCAACGCGACAGCGTGATGACTGATACGTTGCCCGAGATAATTGTAAAGGCCAAGGAGCAGATTGAGACGGCCGACAAGGTCATTCTCATGCCTGCACCTATTCTGCGCAAGCACGCAGCAAATGCGCTAGATCTAACGGGACTAATGGGCATTGCAGGACTGGTAGTGTCGCCACAGGAGAAATCAGTTACCACACACACTGGCGCTGAGGTGGTATTGTGCATTAATGGCGTGGTAGCTCGCGCCGAGGATGTGGCCATGCTACAGGCACAAGATGTGGTCAAAATGGAGTATTTGCGAACCCCTTCGGGCAAATGGGCCGGCAAAGCGGCAGTGCTCAACTACATAGTCCGCAACTCGGGTGGAAACGTCTATCTCTCGGCCGACGAAGGGTTCATTTATCAACGAGGCGAATATGTGGCAGCGGTCGATTACACCCGTGGCAAGACCAAACTACGGCTGGCTGCAATGAGCAAGTGGAACCGCGACCATAGTTATATTGAGGAGTCGGGGCTCTATACCTTTGCTAACGGCCATCAGCTGACTCGCTACTACAGCCCCGACCATGCACTCGCTCGCCGCCACGGTGAGGATGTTCGCTTTGAGTTGACCAACAAAGGCGATGCCCACCGCTTTAACCTTACCCTAGGCCTGGATGCATCAACCGTGCCGGTACGGGACATGACAACTGCTGTTATTTATCTCAACGACACCACAACTATGCATCGTCACGCGAACAGTAAGGCACTGTCCCCCAATATCTTTCTTGAATACACCAAGTGGTTGCCGGCCAACCAGATTATACAATTTGTCGCTAGCGGTAGCTACGGCCACAACACCTATCACAGCTTGTATGAGGAAACCGACCAAACCGCAGTGACATCGCATGTTAAGGAAGACAACTTCGCACTAGCTGGGCAGGGACGTTACTTCAAGACGTTTACCAATCAACTGATGTTTATGCTTATGGCAGGACATGCGCTCACCAACTACAAGGACTACTATAACGGAACTTCAACTGGTTATCAGCACTTGGTCACTAATGTCACGACAGCTATGTTGCAGCTCAGCCGTTCGATTGGCAGTTTGTCTTGGTATGCCACGGCTGGTGTGTCAAACTCGGCAGTGTCGCTGGGAGGCAAGCGCTACAACTATTGCAGCCCCATCGCCTATTATGGTGGCACCTACGTTCCATGTGAAGACATGTCGCTATCACTAAACGGAGTGCTGACCCACACGCTGTTCGACCCCAGCAATAAGAACAGCATGACGCTGCCGGTCTCGTTTTTCGAGGCCACGCAAGGAAACCCCGACATAGAACCCCTAAGGGTGTTGAGCAACACGTTGTCACTAAACAAGCAGTGGGGCAAGCACTCACTGGCGATCTCTTATATGAGCTACATATACTTCAACAACATCGTGCATCAATACTATGCCGACCAATCGATCATCTATGACAAGAAACTGAATGACGGTAATTTCTATGGAAACATGTTCACTGCGAGCTGGTCATTTAGCGTATTGAGCGACCGTCTGCGTGTGGGCCTAACAGGTATAGGCGAATACAACGCCGTGCGCGGTGATGTGTATGACCTGTCGCGGACCATCGTGCGCGGCCGTGCCAGCGTGACTTGGCTACAGGGAGACTTTAAATTTAGCGCAAACTTCAAAACCCCATCTACGCAACTCGACATACGCGAGCCGTTTCTGGTGCATGACCCTATGATGCTGGACTTCCTTGCGGGATGGAACCACAATGGTTGGAGCGTGGAGTTATGGCTTAACAACCCTTTCAACCGTTACTACAAGAGCCACGAGTGGATGGACTATGGTTGTTACGACATGGACCGCTGGCGCATGAACGAAGCAGCAGGTCGCAGCGTGAGCCTAAAAGTAACCTACACTTTCAATTTCGGCAAGAAGACCGACCACAGCGATGTGAAGTTCAATCCCGTCATCAATAGTGCCATCATGAAATCATTGTAAGCATATATACTATACTTTGTTTGCCATGTTGTTGCGGTAAAAGAGGGATTCACTAAGGCGCATCCCTTGCGCTCCCGCGGGGGATGCTAAAGCATTAAGGCTGGCACTTTGTGCTTATCAGTTTTTTATTTTTAGTTCTCATTCAAGTGAACTTGATGTGACTCAAAATAAAAAAACTGGTTGAGAAAACTCAACCAGCCTTAATGCTTTGCGGAAAGAGAGGGATTCGAACCCCCGGTGCCTCTCGGCACGCCGGTTTTCAAGACCGGTGTAATCGACCACTCTACCATCTTTCCGAGCGTCAATTAAAACTAGAACTAATGCCGTTCCAATTTTTGACGGGTGCAAAGTTACGAACTTCTTTTAAATCCTGCAAGCAAAATCCAGTTTTTTTATTTCTCTTGCGTTTTTTTGTCTCTTGTTGATAACTTATTGTGTGTTTTTTCTCTTGATTAGTGGGTATTTCTAAAAAAAATCATTAATTTTGTAGGTTAATAAAATAAGTGACAGCAAATAATAACACTTAATAGTATATACAAGATGAAATTCAACATTCAAAGCAAACTCTTTTTTACTCACCTTCAGGCAGTGAGTAAAGTGGTTAACTCAAAGAACACCATCTCGATCTTGAACAACTTCTTGTTCAACCTGAGTGGCGACACTCTGGTGATTACAGCTAGCGATCAGGAGACAACCCTTACTACCCATGTTGAGGTTACTAATGCCGAAGGTAGTGGTAAGTTTGCTGCTGGTGTAAAGGAACTTCTCGACATGCTCAAGGAGCTGCCCGATCAGGGACTTACAGTGGATATCAATGACCAAAACCTCGCAATCAACATTACTTACATGAATGGTGAGTTCAACTTCATTGGTATGAATGGCAACGAGTTCCCAGTGAAGACTCCTAGTGAGGATAGCGCTAAAGTCCTTACTCTCCCCGTTGAGAAGGTGACAAGAGGCATTCAGCAAACAGTTTTCGCCGTTGGAACCGAGTCTCTCAGACCCATGATGATGGGTATTTTCTGGGATATCAAACCCAACGAGATTGCTTTTGTGTCGACCGACACCCACAAACTGGTGCGTTTCCGTGAGCTTGGCCTTGAGACCGGTATGGAACAGTCGTTCATCCTTCCCACCAAGCCTGCTACGATTCTTGCCAGCATTCTCGACAAGCAAGAAGGCGACGTGAAGATTACAATCGACTCTAAGAGTGCCACATTCGAAAGTGCCGATTACACTCTGTCGTGCCGTTTCGTTAATGGTCGTTATCCTAATTACAACTCAGTAATTCCTCAAGATAACCAGTTCACTCTCACTATTGATCGCATGACTATGCTCGCAGCAATCAAGCGTGTTTCGGTAACTGCAAGTCCCGGTGGTCTTGTTAAGTTTGACTTGAAAGAGAATCAAATTCACCTTTCAACTCAAGACATTGACTTCTCTAAGTCTAGTGAAGAGGTAGTTGCTTGCGACTACACTGGTGCTTCGATGCTTATTGGTTTCAACGATGAAAACATCATCGATGTTCTGAATAACATCGACAATGACATGATCACAGTCGAGCTCATGGATCCATCTCGTGCCGGCATTTTCAAGCCTGCCGAGCAGCGTGAGAACGAAGACTTGCTCGTGCTCTTGATGCCAATGATGGTGATAGGATAATCGATTAAGATAATTCACAATGTTGCCTAGAATATCTAGTGAACTCTAGAATCTCTAGGCAACAAATAATTTTAAACCTAATGCAACTCAATCTAACTCGCCCCATCATATTCTTCGACCTGGAAACTACAGGACTTAACATCACCAAGGATCGCATTGTGGAAATATCCTTGATTAAGGTTTATCCCGATGGTCATGAGGAGGAGAAGACACGCAGGCTCAACCCCGAGATGCACATCCCGGAGCAAGCAAGCGCTGTTCATGGCATATATGACGAAGACGTGAAGGAATGCCCCACATTCAAGCAGGTGTCGAAGAGTTTGGCGCAAATCTTCGAGGGATGCGACATAGGCGGTTTTAATAGCAACCGCTTCGACATCCCTTTGCTGTCGCAAGAATTCTTTAATGCTGGTATCAAGTTTGACTTTAATAAGTGTAAGTTTATTGATGTGCAAACTATTTTCCACAAGATGGAGCCGAGGAACTTAATCGCAGCTTATAAGTTCTATTGTGGAAAGAATCTGGAGGATGCACATTCGGCATGTGCTGATACTCGTGCGACCTACGAAGTGCTTAAAGCACAGCTTGATAAGTATGGTGACCAGTTGCAGAACGATGTGGAGTTTCTCTCTTCCTACTCCACTCACAGCCGCAATGTGGACCTTGCAGGACGCATCATTCGCAACGACGAAGGTGTTATTGTCTTCAATTTTGGTCAGCACAAAGGTGAGAGCGTAGAGCAGGTGTTAACCAAAACGCCTCAGTATTATGACTGGATTCAGAACCGCGACTTTGCCGAGGACACAAAAAATGTTTTGCGCGAAATCTACATCAAGATGAAACAGCGCAGCAACCCTGGCACAATTCAGTTTAAGGAGTGATTACTGATAACAAAAATTTTTTTTGAATGTTGAAAGGTAAAAATATTATTGTAGGAATCACTGGTGGTATTGCTGCCTATAAGACTGCCTCATTGGTAAGGCTCTTTGTAAAGGCCGGTGCTAACGTGCAAGTGATCATGACGCCAAATGCAAGAGAGTTTATAACTCCTGTAACACTCTCTACGCTTAGTGGCAAACCTGTTATCAGTGAGTTCTTTACTGCCAATACTGGGCAATGGAATAGCCATGTGGATTTGGGTTTATGGGCCGATGCTATGGTAATAGCCCCGGCTACTGCTTCAACGATTGCCAAGATGGCCCATGGAGTGGCCGACAATATGCTGGTTACTACCTATCTCTCGGCCAAAGCGCCTGTCTTTGTTGCGCCTGCGATGGATCTAGACATGTTCAAGCATCCTACCACCACCCACAACTTGGAGTTGCTGCGCAGCTATGGAAATCACATCATAGAACCTGCAGCAGGCGAGTTAGCGAGCCATCTCATTGGTAAGGGACGCATGGAAGAGCCCGAGAAAATCTTTGAGGTGATTGATAATTTTTTCTCACAAGGTCAAGATCTTGCGGGAAAGCGTGTGATGATAACTGCTGGACCAACCTATGAGAAGATTGATCCAGTGCGTTTCATAGGAAACTTCTCGTCAGGGAAGATGGGATTCGCACTTGCCGAAGAATGCGCCGCTCGTGGTGCCGAGGTAACCTTGATTGCTGGCCCTGTAGCTCTCAAAACCTCATCGCCGGCAATTCATCGCATTGATGTTATGAGTGCTCTAGAGATGCACGATGTGGCTATCAAAGAGTTTGCGACAAGCGACGTTGCAATTCTGTGCGCTGCTGTTGCCGACTATGCTGTGGAGAATGCTGTAGATCACAAGATTAAGCGTGAGAAAGACGAGATACCTGTCATTCGCCTTAAGAAGAACCCCGATATCGCCAAAGCGATAGGGGAAATGAAGAAGGCTGGACAAATTACTGTGGGATTTGCTCTTGAGACCGACAACGAAGTAGAGAACGCTATTGGTAAGTGCCAACGAAAAAACCTCGACTTTATCGTCCTCAACTCCCTCCAGAACAAAGATGCAGGATTTCAGGTAGACACTAACGTCGTTACCATTATCACAAGCGACGGCAAGAGGATGGAATATCCTTGCAAGCTAAAAACCGAAGTGGCTCATGACATAATTAATGTTTTAACTGAACATTACACATTATAATAATGTGAAGCCTTGAGCTGCAGTGAGAAATCGCTTTTTTTTAGAAAAAGAAAATTCCCTTGTCAACCAACAAGGGAATTTTTGTGTTGCTGAATGCAATTGCTATTTCATCGCATTGATGATGCGGCGAGTAGCTTCTTCAACGACAGAACGTTGAGTGGCAATGTTAATTCGTATGAATCCGTCACCTGCTTTTCCATACATTGCTCCGTCGTTGACAATAACCTTGCCGTCGTCAAGTATCTTCTGTGTAACTTGAGCGCTTGTCATGCCAGTTGAAGTGATGTCAATCCACACAAGGTAGGAACCCTCCATGGGTGTGATGTGGAAAGCAGGAAGTTCTTTGTTAATCATGTCGCGCATGAGTTGGAAGTTGCCGCAAATATAATCATTGAACTGTAGAATCCAACTCTCACCGTGATTATAGGCAGCCATGAATGCTTCAAGTCCAAAAGGATTGATGGAACACACCTGATTGTCGATAAGAGCTTTGTTTACCTTGGTTTTAATGTCTGAGTTGTTGCTAACAATGAAAGCCGCCTGAAGCCCAGCGATGTTGAATGACTTGCTAGGTGAACCGCAAGTGATGCAGTTGTTCTGCGCATCTTGTGATATTGAAGCAAAAGGAGTGTAATCGTGTCCTGGCATTACCATCTCACAGTGAATCTCGTCGCTGATTACTGTCACTCCATGCTTGAGGCACAGGTCATTGACTTTCAGCATCTCGTCGCGAGTCCACACTCGCCCTGCCGGGTTGTGAGGATTGCAAAAGAGTAGGGTGTGGGTGTTGTCGTCACTGAGAGCTTTGTCGAGGGCCTCGAAGTCAATGGAGTAGGAGTAATCGTCGTTATAAGTTAGTGGAACTTCAACCGCATTGCAGTTGTTGCTATCAATGCAAGTGAAGAAGCAATTGTAGATGGGTGTAAGCATTACAACATTCTCACCAGGCTTGGTTATAGCTCTGAGTACTGCATCAATGGCTGGGACAACACCTGTTGTGTAGTCTATCAAATTGCTGTCGATTTTCCAGTTGTGTCGACGTTCAAACCAGTTAATAATTGAAGTGTAAAATTCTTCGGGTACGCTAGCATATCCGAAGACACCGTGCTCGAGTCGCTCTTTAAGTGCATCAATGATACAAGGTGCTGACTTGAAATCCATGTCGGCAACCCACATGGGAATGACGTCGTCGTTTTCACATTTATCCCATTTCACCGAGTGGGTGTTGTGGCGGTCGACCAGTTCGTCAAAGTTGAATTTTTCGTTTTTCATTGTTATGGTTGGTTTATATTAGATGTTCAACTGGTGATAGTTTATGCAAAGTTACTAATAATACGATTTATTATTAAGTATTTTGTATGTTTTAACTATTAATAATAGAGGTTCTATTTAGCCAGTTTCCTGAAGATAGTCGAAGGAGGAATAGAGTTCCACGTACGCATAGTTCGATGCACATTGCGATCCACACACCTTGCAGCCCCATAGTGGCAGCTAAAACAATAGCTAGAGAGATTCTCACAATCCACATGCTTCCTAGGTTTATGATACATGGTGTGAGAGTGTCTCCAGCTCCCACCATCACTCCATAGCTAACGATAGCTGCAGCATAAAGAGGTTCGGCCCATGCTTCGATGCGCAAGCACTGCGCGCCTAAGTCGACGATTTCCTGTACGGGCGACATGAAACTCATCATTAAGTCGGCTCCAACATACATGAGAATGCCCATAATTGTCATAAAAACTATCCCCATGATAATCGTGATTGCTGCAAATCGTTTCATAAGGTCTTTTCTGCCTGCTCCAGTGCTTTGCCCAACCAGGGTTGTTGCGGCCTCACCAATGCCGTATCCTGGCATATAACACAGGCTTTCGGCTGTGACGGCAAAGATGTTGGCAGCAAGTGCTACACTACCTAGAGGAGCGACAATCGCAGTCGTTGCTATGTATGCTCCACTCATCATCACTTGTTGCAGACCAAGTGGTAGACTAATTTTATAGGCTCGTCTCAGACATTGCGCAGTTGGTTTGAAAGAACCTTTAGTACCCACTAGCTTGAGCTCTCTTGAGCGTGTCAATAGGAAGTATAGCATTATAAGGCATGTTACGACTTCGGCAAGAACCGTTCCAAGTGCCGCTCCTGTCACTCCAAGTCCTAATCCGGGCATATAGAATTGTTGTCCTCCAATCATTATCATCCTTGAAGGAAAAATGAAGAAGAAGTTAAAAGCCACATCGAGTACACACATTAATATATTAAGCATGCCAGGTACTTTCATGTTACCGCTACTGCGCAGCATTCCTCCGGCTAGGAATTCTATCTCGAGGAAAGGAAGGAAGGCTGAAAGGATGAGGAAATAGGTGGTAGCTTTACCACAAATCTCATCACTTCCTCCTAACCAGTGGGGTAGAGGTTTGCTTATAGCGACACCGATTAAAGCTAGAGTAACGCTGAAAATTAGGCAAGTGATAAGTGACTGCCTGAGTACACTTCGTGCGTCATGGCTGCTATTGGCGCCGATGTGGTGAGCTACCTGTACGGTGAATCCCATAGCAGCAGCGCTCATTAGTCCTCCCATGAGCCATGCTGATGACGACAAAAGCCCAATCGCAGCACTATCGTGCGCACCAAGGCTTCCCACCATCGATGCATCTATATACTGCATGATGATTGAAGACAGTTGTGCCAAAATAGCCGGAGTGCTCAGTGCAATGGTGAGTTTCACCTGTTGCCTGAGAGTCATTTTCTCTCCATTTTTAATGAGATCGATGAGTTGGTTCTTATTTGGCATTTTTAGTCGTATGGGAAATAGTAGGCAAAATTACTCTAAAAAAGTGAGATGGATGAATAAAAAGAGAGGAAAAGGGAACAAAAGTATCAAAAAAAAGCCCCACATAATTATGTGGGACTTTTTTAATCCTTAAGCGTTAATTCTCTGTAAAGAATTATTTACGCTCGATAGTTACGCAACGGCCAAGAGGTGCTGAAGCCAAGCTTGTTGCATAAGGATGGTTGTCGTTGTTGGTCTCGCAATCGAGGCGACCACCGTCGATACCCTTATCCTCAAGAGCTTTCTTAACACCATTTACACGGTCGTGACGAAGCTTGATGTTGATGTCATCGTTACCAGTGTAGTTATCTGCCCAACCAGTGAGACGATAGTTATCGTTCTCATTAGCCATAACGTCAGCAACTGCGTTTACAACTTCCATTTGAACTGGAGTGATGTAAGACTTACCTCTTGGGTAGTAGATAGTAGCGAGAGGACCTTCAACCTTAGTAACATTGATTTGGCCACCGTCATGATCTTCCTCTTGACATTTTTTGAGTTTCCTCAAGCAGTCGTTGAGCTGGTTCTCGAGGTCGCGGATCTTAGCATTAGCTTGAGCAAGCTTGTTGCGGAGAGCGTCGAGATCGGGAGTGAGATCCTTGTACTGTGGGCAAACAGGAACAACGGGAGCATTCCACTCAGTCTTGCCAAACTTATAAGCGAAACCGAGTTGTACGCTTGGGTACTCGTTCCAAGTCTTGTGTCCAAAGTGATCGATGTGCTCCTGAATCATGTCGAAACGGAGGTCGAGGAGGAGGTCAACGTGCTTGCCAAGAGCGAAGCTGTTGAGCAAACCAGCCTGGAGGGCGAAGTTGCGGTCGTGATGACCATCTTTACCGTTGTTGTAGCCACCATACTTCCAGCTACCATTGCCATCGCGCTGATCTTTGTAGAAGTTCCAGCTAGTAGAAGCACCAGCATAAACGGTAGCGTTGTAGAAACGACCGGGCTTGTAACCGCAGAGCCAGTTAGTAACGTTGAAGAGAACGTCACCAGTTACACCGATACGGTTGAAGAGCTGTCCTGCATAGTCGGGACCATCCTTCATTTGGTCAGCCATATCAGCACGGTAACCAATAGCGTTGATGTTGTTCATGTCGGTTGCACCCTTCATCTGCTCGAAGTGACCGCCGATGCGAACTCCCAACAGTGGAGAGAACCACTTACCGATGAACAAGTTAGCCTTAGGAGCGAGGAAGCGCTTACCGAGCTTCATTTTGGCATCTTTGTAAGACATCAAAACACCAACACCACCTGTGGCCTGGACGAACCAGTTGTCTTGCATACGGTTGAAGATGTAGCCCTGAGCGGGATCCTCAACGTACTGTACCTCCTGAGCGTTAGCTACAGGGGCCAAGAAAAGAGCACATGCACATGCTAGTAATGTAATCTTTTTCATAGACTTACGTTTTTGTTAAATAAAAATTTTTATTTGTTAAACACTAAAATAAATTGTATACCTTATCAAAACATTGTGCAAATATATAGCTTTTTTTTTGAATATTAATAGTTTTAGCAAAAAAATCTTCAAAAAAGTGCTATTTTTTGGCATTTTTTAGGGTTTCGAGCACTTTCTGGGCGATATTTTGTGGTGAAAAACCAAATTTCTCGTCCAAAACTTTGTAGGGAGCTGAAGCACCGAAGTGATCGAGCCCAAAAACATCGCCTCCATTAACGACACTTTGGAGTGTGGATGGCAATCCTGCTGTGAGTCCGAATGTGGGGAGCTCTGGTGGAATTACTTGATTTTGGTATTCCATTGGTTGGTTCTTAAAGAGCCCGATAGATGGAATTGACACAATTTGTACTCTGAACTCTTGCTGAGCCTTGATGATTTGTGTTGCTTCAAGGAGAGTTGCTACTTCAGAACCATTGCCCACGAGTACAATCTCGGGGTTCTCGTCCTTATATAATATGTAAGCGCCACGTTCGGCTTGTAGTGCGTCGTTGTAACGGGCTGCATAGTCATGACCATTTTGTGAGGGTAGGTCGTTGATGTTCTGCCTTGAGAGGATGAGGGCAGTGGGGGTGAGAGTGTTCTCCATTGCCATCTTCCATGCTACGGTGCATTCGGCGCTATCGGCAGGGCGAAGCACAAGCATACTGTTGCGGCCACTATGGTTTTTAAGCTCTTCCATGAGTCTGATTTGTGCCTCCTGCTCCACAGGTTCGTGGGTTGGACCATCTTCTCCTACACGGAAAGCATCATGAGTCCAGATGAATTTCACTGGCAGTTCCATGAGAGCCGAGAGTCGTACGGCTGGCTTCATGTAATCGCTAAAGACGAAGAACGTGCCGCAAGCTGCAATCATTCCACCGTGCAGAACAATTCCATTGATGAGCGCTGTCATTGCAAGTTCGCTGACGCCCGCCTGTAGGAACGCCCCCTTAAAATCGCCACGAGTGAATGCTTTGGTTTTCTTGAGGAAACCATCGGTCTTGTCGCTATTGGCAAGGTCGGCACTAGATACGATCATGTTGCCTACTCCTTGGGCGAGTGCCGAAAGGACATTGGCGCTTGATGCTCGTGTGGCAAGATTGGGCTTGTGCTCGATGGCTGCATAGTCGATGGCGTCAACTTTGCCATTAATATAGCGTTCTAGTTGTGCTGCCTTTTCGGGGTTAGCTTCGCGCCATGATTGTTCTTTGGCTTTGCGATCGGCAACGATTGAGCGCAGCTGTTCGGCTCGTTTGGCATATAGCTCAGCGGCTTCGGGGAATACCTGCCATGGGTTGGCAGCATCTCCACCAAGGTTTTCGATGGTTTTCTCGAAACTTGCTCCCGACTTGCTAAGAGGATTTCCGTGAGTGCTGCATTGGCCTTCGAAGTTCTTGCCGTCTTCGGTCACGCAGCCTCGTCCCATTATGGTCTTGCCAATGATAATGGTGGGGCGCTCAGTTTCTTGTTGTGCCTTGGTTATGGCATCGGCGATGGCGATTGGGTCGGTGCCGTCGATTTCGATGACGTTCCAATTCCAGGCGCGGTATTTCATTGCGGTGTCTTCGCAGCTTACAGCATCGCACATTGTTGATAGTTGCACAGAGTTGCTGTCGTAGAACATGATGAGATTGCTCAAACCAAGCAGTCCTGCCAATCGTCCTGCCTCTTGCGAAATGCCTTCTTGCACACCGCCGTCACTAATGAAGGCGTAAGTCTTATGGGCGAAAACCTCGCTGAAGTGTGCTGCGATGAATCGTTCGGCTATGGCGCATCCTACTGCCATCACATGCCCTTGGCCTAGAGGGCCGCTGGTGTTCTCCACACCATGCTCTACGTCGAGCTCTGGATGGCCGGGGGTGATACTTCCCCACGAGCGGAAAGCCTTGATGTCATCGATGCTGTATTTGCCAGTCATGAAAAGTGTGGCATAGAGCATGGGTGACATGTGGCCTGGATCCAGGAAGAATCGGTCACGAGCGAACCAGCTAGGATTGTCAGGGTCGTGAACAAGGAATGAACTGTAAAGCACATTGGCAAAGTCGGCTCCGCCCATAGCGCCGCCAGGGTGCCCCGACTTGGCATTTTCCACCATTGCGGCGGCAAGGATTCGTATGTTGTTTGCCGCGCGAGTCATCAATTTTTCGTCAATCATATATAATTATAAATTATTTCTATTATTACGTCACGAAGATAGTTATTATTATAATAATGTGCAAATATTTTTATGAAAAAGTGCGAAAAAAAGGCATTGCCCAAGTGGCAATGCCTCTATTATTGATGTGTGAATAGAGTTTGCTATTCTACGGGAATGTCGGTGTTGACGTTCTTACATCCGGCAAGTGCGTAGAAGCACAGGTAGGCAAGTCCAATCAATGGAACGATGTAAGAAATCATGTAGCCAAGCGAGCTGTCGGCAATTGCATTCTGAATGAGTGGGAGCACGCCGCCACCCACAACCATCATCATGAAGATGCCACTAGCGGCGGCTGTGTACTTGCCAAGTCCCTCGGTTGCGAGGTTGAATACGCACGACCACATTACCGAAGTGCAAAGACCGCAGAGGACGAGAAGGAGCGCGCTCAGTGGCACGGTCTCCATGGCAAATCCGCTACCAGTGAATACTGGCATGGAAGTTTGGGTATCTTTTCCGATGAACATTGCGCAGAGGATGAGTGCCATTCCAATGATTGTTACCACGATCATCATTGCCTTGCTCGATACTTTGCTGGCGATAGCGCCACCAATGATGCGGCCCACGAGCATAAGCAGCCAGTAGGTTCCGGCCACCATGCCACCTATTGCCGCGGCATTGGCGAGCAGGCCTGCGCCCTTGGCTGTGGTGTCGCTCAAGTAGAAGTTGAGTGTTCCAGGAATGCCCACTTCGATTCCCACGTAGATGAAGATGCCGATAGCGCCAAGTACAAAGTGACGGAATTTCCAAGGTGAATGTTCAAACTTGGTGTCCTTGGTAATTTTGCCAATTTCAGGATCTTTAATAGGAATAAATGTCAGTACAAGGAATGCTGCGGCAAAGACTGCCATTGCGATGTAGAGCACTAGGTTAACGTCGGCGAAGTCGCTCTCTTTTGTGAGCTCGCCAATGAGGGCGCCCACAAGCATTGGGGTGAATGTTGCTGCCAGTGAGTTGAATGTGCCACCTATCATGTTAAGCTGGTTGCCTCGCTTGCCGCCACCGCCAATGAGGTTGAGCATTGGGTTGACAACGGTGTTGAGAAGGCACACTGATACGCCTGAGATGAAGGCTCCAAGCAGATAGATGGTGTTGTCGGAATAGCCTTCGAGTGCTTCAAATCCCGAAAGGAACTGAACTAGCACGCCTATAAAACCACACAGGATTCCAAACAACGCAGTCTTCTTATATCCAATTTTTGTTAACATCTTGCCTGCAGGAATTCCCATGAAGAAATAGGCTAAGAAGTTCATGAAATTGCCCATCATGGCAAGGAAGTTGGAGCCACCAACTTCGGGGTCGTTCTTCATGACCACGCCAATGGGGGCAGCCAAGTTGGTCACGAATGCAATCATTGCATAGAGGAACATCATCGTGATGATTGCGATGATGGAACCATTCTTTTTCTGTTGCTGTGTCATTTGTATAGTAATTTAATGTTAATAATTTGTTGCAAAGGGTGGTGTTATTTATAGAAACATGCCACATTTATAAAAATCGTGTAAAGTTACACATATTTTATGAATAAATGTGGCAATTGTATAAATAATTTATAAAAAATCAATATTCTCTTGCTCCGAAAATGTCGGTGCCGATGCGCACGAGAGTTGCGCCATGCTTGACGGCGACGGGCCAATCGTCGCTCATTCCCATGCTAATTTCCTTGAATGCGGGGTTGCCGGCAAAATGCTTGTCGCGCAGGGAGAGAAATGTGTTGTGTACTAGCTCAAATTCGCTTGCTACCTGGTTCATGTCGTCGGTGAATGTTGCCATAGCCATCACTCCGCAAATTGTGACATTGCTTAGGTTATTGAATGCGCCTTCTTCGGCGGCTTTGAGAACTTCGTCTATAGAGAATCCGCTCTTTGTCTGTTCTTTAGCCACATGAAGTTGAAGTAGAACATTAACATGGTGGTCAATCCTTGCTGCTTCTTTGTTAACAAGTTGAAGTAGTTGTATAGAGTCGATGCTTTGAATTGTTGATGCCCAAGGCATTATCATACGAACCTTGTTTTTCTGCAAGTGTCCTATAAAGTGCCACTCGATGTCGGTGGGCATTTGCGGTGCCTTGGCGGCTAATTCTTGTGCGCGATTTTCGCCAAAGATGCGCTGCCCAGCATTGTAGGCTTCCATTACTTTGTCCACAGGGTGGAACTTTGAAACCGCTACAAGTCTAACGCCTTGTGGTAGCTGCGCTGTTATGCACTGTAAGTTTTGAGCAATAGACATAGGATTATTTTTCTTCTTTCTCTTTTTTGTCGGCAAGTGTTTCGGTAAGGTTTGCGGCAAAGACGTCCATCAATGGGGTCTCGTCGATGGCAGCGATCTCATAGTCGAAAGCTGTTCCACGCATATTGTCGAGGAAAATGTTCAGAGCCTCCTTGAAATCACTGGCCTGCACAAGAGAGTTGCTTGCTGTGCGCTTCTCAGCAGCAGTTTTCTCATCGATGGTTATCATGTTGATTTTCACCTTGTACCATCGATCGCCTCCCTCATGGAAGAAAATATCATCGAATTTCACTTTTTTAACTGCTGTTACAGCGAATTCACCCGTTGTGAAAGGCATCATTTCCTCGGTGATGCGTGCTTCGGCCTCGGTGAACGATAGGGCATCAACGAGGTAGGGTTCGGTAACAGTTTTTTGTGCTCCAGTTTCGAGCGTGCGGTCATATTTTACTTTACATTCAAAGTATGTTGCCATAATGTGTGATTGTTATTTAGTTGAATATTATTGGTTTGTTGTTTTTTGTAATGCAAAAAGCAGGCGCAAAGATACAAAATAAAGCTGAAATAAAATCTTTTAATGGAAAAATTATTACATTGGATGACAGACCGCATTAACTATGGAAACATGGAAAGCTGGAATCGGTGGAATCAGCAGACTCGGTTGACTCAGTTGGGCCGCGCTGCGCACTAAAGATTGTTGCCCTTCGGGCTAAGATTGGTAGTGTGGTGCCTACGGCACTAATATTTATTTTTGCGCTGGCGCGCTAAGATATCGCTCTACATGGAATCGGTGGAATCAGTTTGCCTTGGTGCTGGAGGGGCGCTGCGCTTAAAATTTATTGAAAATTTTATGGAAAATTGCATTGATGCTGGTTTTTAGACAGTCCAGAAATTAAAAACTCCTCGCTTGCGAGGCTTTGCGACACTAATAGTTGTAACTTTGCGAGAGAATATGGAATCAGTGGAATCAGTCAATTTTTTATAGGAATAGGAGTGGATAGGAGTGACTGGGAATAACTGAGGGGGTGGCATAATGTCAAAGAGCGCTTTCTTGGATGCGTGATGCTTAATGGCCATGTAACGGGAAAGGTTACACGAGATATTATTATGAGGCAAATGTAATGTTCTGGGTGTGGAAGGAGCAATGGTAAAAAGCAACATAGAACTAATAATATCTCAAAGACAGAAGGATTGCGTTTTGCTGCAAACGAAAAAAATGCTATATTTGTGGCAAGTTTTATTCACTGAGGAGAATTTATGAGCGATTTTTACAAGACGTTGAAAGGGGTGTCGCAAGGCATCTACAAGGAAAAGATGAGCAAGTTTATTGCGATCGCCCAACCAGCACAGAGTGCTGAAGAGGCTAAGGCGCTCATCAAGCAGATATCTGTCAAGTACCACGATGCGCGTCACTGCTGTTGGGCATATATGATTGGCACCCAACGCGATGAATATCTCTCCAGTGACAATGGCGAGCCAAGTGGCACAGCTGGAAAGCCAATCCTAGGTCAGATTAACTCTTTTGGACTCACTAATGTGGTAATTGCTGTGGTGCGCTATTTTGGAGGCATCAAGCTTGGAACCTCAGGACTTATTGTCGCCTATCGTGAGGCAGCCCGCACAGCGATTGAGGCAGGTGAAATCCTTGAATGTCACGAGCAGGCAACACTCTCGTTCTCATTTCCTTATCTTGCTATGAACGATGTGATGAAACTAGTGAAAAGCGGTGATTTGAAAGTGTTGTCACAAGATTTCGACAACGTGTGCTCGATGACTATTCAAACCGATGCCGATAAAATGCCATCTCTATGCGAGCGCATTACAAAAATTGACGGCACATCCCTAAAAGACTAGAATATAAATCCAATTAGTTTACAAAAAATGGTGTGCCAAAAATTTTTGGCACACCATTTTTCATTAATTCTGCATTACAAAGCTAGGCGAAGGCCCGTACCATTATGCCAGCTGTCGTCCTGAGTGTTGCCGAAGCGGGTGGTCACACGGTTTAAGGATGCTCCACTATTCCAAGCACCTCCACACACCACATGATTTGTGCCCGAAGCGGGACCTGTGGGATTGGTTTGCTCTTCACTAGTGTAGTTGCCATACCAGTCGCTAACGCGCTCACGCACGTTTCCACTCATGTCATATAGGCTCAGCTCATTTGGTGCCTTGGTGGCCACTGAGTGTGTGCCATAGTCAGGGCTGCCAGAACCAACAGCATAGGCATTGGCACTATACCATGCCACATTGTCAATATTGTTGCTTCCGGCATATTTGTAACCCTTGCTCTTGTTGCCTCCTCGAGCAGCAAACTGCCATTCGGCTTCGGTGGGAAGGCGAAAGTTTTTGCCTGTCATTTGGTTGAGTTTGGAAATGAATTCTTGGCACATGCTCAACGAAACACACTCAATGGGACGTTTAAGATTGTTGGTATAACCCATTTCGCTGCTGAACCAGCTGGGGTTGTTGCCACCCATTACTGCTAACCACAGTTCCTGTGTTACCTCGGTTTGGCCTATGCTGTAGGTGCTCAGCGTCACCTTGTGTGCAGGTCTCTCGTTGCTGCTGGCTTCGGTGTCGTTGTCGGATGCTCCCATGATGAATGTACCTCCATTCACTTCCACCATTTTGAACGATACGCCGTTTACGGTGTAAGTTGTCACAACTATTGGTGATGTGTCGGGAGCGGCACCCAATACAATGTCATATACCGCTGTGATATCAGCACTGGTTATGTTGCCGTCTCCGTTTTGGTCTCCGTGAACGACATTGCTGTAGTCATTGTTGAGCATTACGTCATAGAGTGCAGTGATATCGGCTGCGGTCACCGTGCCGTCGCCGTTCACATCGCCTTCAACAACTGGTGGGATATATTCTTCAACAGTGTAACTGTTATATTTGCCACTCTCGCCAGTGAATCCGTCATTGCTGTCATAGATGAGGTAGAATTTCTGGTTGTTAAGACGGAAAAAGATGTAAAAGGCATTTCCGCTGCCTGTCTCAACGTAGTTTGTCATTGTTGAGCTGCCATCTCCAAAAAATACGCCGTTTTGCAAATAGGCTTTTCTTTTCTTATTGTAGATTTTGTAGCCCGAAGACTCTGTCCCTACAAAGCACCACAAGTACTCATCGACATCTGAAGATGTTGATGATACATCCAGCTCTGAGTAATAGCCGTTTACCGAATATATGTAGAGGTTGCCGGTCATCAGATAATACCATTTTGTTGCCGCCGCCGACGGGTTAGTCGTGGGCACAAAAGGCAACGCCTGCGCCGTGATACTTCTCCAAAACAGTAAAGAAATTATTAAATACTTCTTCATATCATCATTTGCTCTCTAATAAGACACTATAAACAGCTGTGATATCGGCTGCAGTGATTAAACCATCTCCGTTCTGGTCACCGTTAACGACATTGCTGTAGTCGTTGTTGAGCATCACGTCGTAGAGCGCAGTGACATCGGCGGCGGTAACATTTCCGTCACCGTTAACATCGCCGGGAATAACGTCTCCTGCAGTGACTCCGGTTGTTACTAGTTCGCAGTCGAAGAAGGCGCCACCAAAGTTTTGCTGCATGTACACGGCAATCACATTTTTGCCTAGGTGGAATGCCGAAGCTGGGATGCTGTAGCTTTCGTGAGTGTTGGCAAATGTGCTTCCGTAGGGTGTTTCGCACCAGCCTTCTTTGTTGATTACTTCTTGTCCGTTGACATACACTACCATATTGTCGTCGTGCACGCAGTTGAAAGTGAAAGTCGCGTCGTTGGCGATTTCGGTCAAGATGAGGGGGAATCGCATCCAGTAGCAGTTATACTCGCCATACCAGAATGAATTATAACGCAGCTGGTATCTCGGTCCATCGGTGTGTCCGGGATTTGCCGTTCCCAGGGGCAGATTGAGCCAATTGCTGTCGTTGAAACCAGGAGTGTTCCAGCCTTGAGGGGCACTGGGCCAAGTTCCGTTTGATTGGCGATAGTCATGTTTGGCCTTCACATAATGTGGCACTCGTTGGCTGTTATAAATCAACCTTGTCTCTCCCTCTTTAATGCCGCATTTGGTGCACACGCCATCGGAGAAAAAGTGATTTCCATCGGGTGGCACCAATTCAGACTTTTTGGCATTACATTCACTACATTTTAAGTATCTTTCGCCTTCGGCTCCGCAGGTCGAACTCTTGAAGTCAAATTGATTCCATTGTCCATGGTTTTGCTTGTTAATCCATATTTCACTCAGTCGCACGCCGTTATATATACCTGCACCCTCAGTGCATGTGAACTTGAAGTAACGGAACTTGCGCGTGTCGTTCACCGGAATGACAACCTCGGTCAGGTCGACGAGAGGCATGGGGTAATCCTTTTGGGTGTCGATAAGTGTCCAGTTATAGAAGTCGTTAGAGCCCTCGAGTTTCCAGCTGCGAATCATGTATTCATACACATATAAAGCGTCCATAGCTGTAACCAGGCTGTATTGTTTCACAGCCACAGGTACGCTGGCTTGCATCACCACATAACAGTTATCGGGAGAAGCCTGGAAGTAAGTATCGGCATTATTGTCAAGCACAAATTGGGGAACACAACCATATTGTTCGGCACCTCCATACTCAACGCAGTAGCCCACACCATTGGCATCGTAGCGTGTGAATGTGGGATTAGGGTTGGGACCTGAACTCTCCAACTTGGGAACGGTAAATCCGTAGTAAATTGTTGCCATTTCTTTGCCGGGATCTTTGTTGGTGGCCATGGCGGTGATATGTTGGTCTTCATTGGTTCGCATGATTGTGTGGGGATTGTTCACCTCGTCATTGCCGATATAAAGATGCACTTCACCAGTTCCCGTAGCAGTGACGACACAACGGTCATCAAATGTCTCTACATTAATATCTGGGGAATTACTTAATGTAGAGCCCTGTTCCACAAAGGCCTCGGTGACAGTGAAGTAGGAATCCTTTCCCTGGGTGGTGTAAAATCCATTATTGTTGCTGTAGCACAGGTAGTTCTTTAATGTTCCATACATTGTATAAATGTAGAAACTGTTGTTGTCTCGTGTTTCAACTTTGTCAATAGATGAATCATTATAATTGCTGGAAAGAAATTCGCCGGCATACAAATATTTCTTCGTAGCGCGGTTGTAGATTTTATATCCACTACTGCTGTTTCCAACAAAGCACCAGTAGTAAGCATCGTTGTTCTGCGAAGAGGAACTGGCCGCAATATCTGCATTCTCGCCACCTTCTGAAGCGTAAACAAAACGGCCACCGGTTTTCAGATAATACCAGTGAATTGGTTTGGTTCCTGGACTGGTAGTGGGTACAAACGGTAACGCATGCGCCATAGTTGTCCCAATCAGCAGCGATAAAATAATTAAAAACTTTTTCATGATTAAATGTGTTGTTGTTTATATGTTTTTCTGGATGCAAAGGTAATAATTATTTTACATTAACTACTATTTTTAACAAAAAAAGAGGTCGACCAAATGATAAATTTGGGTTTAATTGTAAGTTGTTTCCTTTTTTGTTGTGTTTTTGTGTAAAATTATTGCATTATTATGATTTTTTATTTATATTTGCAATCAAAAGCAAGGTAATAGAATGATTATATAACCACGCATAATCCCTCTTCGCATGAAAAAGCTATTTTTACTTCTCTTGGCGCTGATTGCCACAACTTCTGTATTGGCCGAAGACTATATCACCGACATCATGGTGATTGGTGGCTCAAAGAGTGAAACGAACGCCCTGAAGGCCTCTTACACGGAGCAGGGCTGGACGGTCATTGACCAGGACCTGAATGCTGGCGCAGGTGGTGACTACATATTCCTACTTTACAAGAAGGCCAGTGAGGTTAATGCTACTTACGGCACTTTTATCAAAGACATTTACATATCTTCGGACAGTGGCACGGCACCCGACTATATTGTACACAATCTCCGCCCCTATGAGCTCGCGCCCTACGATGGCAGTGACTACTTCAAGAGCAGCAAGGGAGACTTGAACTGCCATTGCTCTGGCAGCGACTACATTCATCTGTATTACACCATAAGATATCCTTCTGAAGACAACGGACGGGACTACACTACTGTAAAATCTATATATTTCAACAGCACTCAGGCTGGCGCAGTGGGCGAGAACGGCGGCACCACTGGCTATGACCTCAACGCTGGTGCCGGCGGTGACTATATCTACATGCACACCGAAAAGTCGCAGGGATGGACATTCACCAAGAACTCTGATGGCACTCAGTGTTATATAAACGGTTTTGACGGGCCCGAGACAACGTTAAGCTTTGTTCGCATACCTACCACACTCGACGGCGCGCAGGTGGCCAACTTCGTGGACCCGGTATTCAGCGGGTTCACCAACCTTGAGGAAATAATATTTTTTGAGAACACGATAGTAAGCCAGATGCCGTTGATGCAGGGATGCCCTAAGTTCAAACATGTGAGGACGGGTAATAACTTCGACCAGACTCCGCTTTCCATGACAAACATACCTGCTTCTGCGTTTGCAGGAACTGCCATTCAGGCGATAAACATGCCATCGGTAACCAATATTGGAGAGCATGCGTTTGAGGGAAGTGGGCTCAAGCAAGCAACCCTTCATTCCTGTTTGATGGAAATAGGATCTTATGCTTTCCAAAATTGCAACTCCTTGACCGACATTTACTTCGATGGCACTCAACAACAATGGTTTAACGTGACAAAGGGGGCAAATTGGAAGCCAAATGCTACCAAGGAGCACTGGCGCTGCACGGTCACCTTCGACGTCAACGGCCACGGCAACGCACCCGAAGCACAGACCATATGGAGCAATCAGGGCAAGGCCACCGAACCTGCGGCGCCAACAGACGAACTCTGCATCTTTCAGGGGTGGTACACCGATGCGACTTGCACCAATCAATGGGATTTCAACACTGTGGTTACAGGTGACATGACACTCTATGCCAAATGGTATGTGAAATACACATTTAATAGCTCCACTGGTGCACTGACACTCAATTGGGGCGAGTACAACAAATACGACAAATGGGGCAACGATGTGCTCGCCGAGTCGGTCACGAGCGTCACCGCCACCAGTGATGTGAGTTTTACCGGTGATTGCTCACAACTGTTTCAGAATTTCTCCAATTGCACGAGTATGGATTTGAGCAAGGTCAATACCAGCAATGCCATCAACATGGGCTTTATGTTCGAGAATTGTAATAACCTTACCTCGCTCGACATCTCGGGTTGGAATACTGGCAAAGTCTTCGACATGGGCAATATGTTCTCTGGCTGCTCAAACCTCACCTCACTCGACCTCTCGAAATGGAACACTAGCAGGATCACCGACATACGTGATATGTTTTCTGGCTGCTCAAACCTTACTTCGCTCGACCTCTCGGGTTGGGATACCGGTAAAGTCCTCGACATGGGCAATATGTTCTTTGGGTGTTCAAACCTCACCTCGCTCGACCTCTCGGGTTGGAATACCATCAATGCCACCAACATGGGTTCTATGTTTGAGAATTGTAATAGCCTTACCTCGCTCGACCTCTCGAAATGGAACACTGGTAGGGTCACCGACATGAGCAATATGTTCAATGGTTGCACGAGTCTGACCTCCATCTATGCTAGCTCAAGATGGAGTACTGAGAAAGTCACTAGTTCAAATGAGATGTTTAAAAACTGTGTTGCATTAGTGGGCGGCATGGGGACCACTTACAATGGGAACCATATTGACAAGGAATATGCGCGCATCGATAAGGGTGCAAGCGAACCAGGCTATTTTTCCAGAGTTGCCCGCTACACCTACGACAGTGAGACAGGCGAACTGTCACTCAATTGGGGCGAGTTCAACAAGGACAACAAATGGGGTGACGATGTCCCTACCTGGAACGTGAAAAGTGTCGTCGCCTCCAGTGAGGTGAGCTTCACTGGCGACTGCTCGTTTCTGTTCCGTGCATTTGGATGTGAGAGGATGGATTTGAGTAACGTCAACACTAGCGATGTCACCAACATGAACAATATGTTCTTGAGCTGCGCACTGTTGACCTCGCTTGATATTTCGGGGTGGGACACTGAGCATGTCACCGACATGAATCGTATGTTTTTTGACTGCTGGAAACTGCCTTCTCTCAACTTATCGGGATGGAACACAAGAAATGTCACTAATATGGATTATATGTTTTGTAACTGCAAGAATCTTAACACAATATATGTGGGTCCAGAGTGGAACACTGAGAATGTCGTCAATTCGTATGGTATGTTTGATGACTGCACTTCATTGGTTGGCGGTATGGGAACCACCTTCGACGCAAACCACATTGACAAGGAATATGCCCGCATTGATGGCGGCCCTGAATGCCCAGGCTACTTTACCATGGGTTCACGCTATATTTTCAATAGCGAGGCAGGTGAACTGAAACTCATTTGGGGCGAGTTCAACAATGGCGACGTGTGGGGCAGCGATGTGGACCCTTCGGCAGTCAAAAGCGTCTCCGCCACCAGTCATGTGAGCTTCACTGGCAACTGCTTGCAGATGTTCCTTAATTTCTCAAATTGCGAGAGCATGGATTTGAGCAAGGTCAATACCGGCAATGCCACCAACATGAGTTTCATGTTCCATAATTGTAATAGCCTTACCTCGCTTGACCTCTCTAATTGGGATACTGGCAATGTCACTAACATGAGAGGCATGTTCGCCAACTGCACACATCTTCCCATGCTTGACATCTCAAGCTTTAACACTGGCAATATCACCGACATGAGCTATATGTTTTCTGGTTGCGAATACTTGACCACCATCTATGCAGGCGCAATGTGGAGCACAGAGAACGTAACAAATTCAGATTATATGTTCAATGTCTGTAGATCGTTGGTGGGCGGCATGGGTACTACTTATTCCTATAGCCACATTGACAAGGAATATGCCCGCATCGATGGCGGTCCTGAATGCCCAGGCTACTTCACAGCCGCACCCCAAGGCGTTCCTGGCGACGTGAACGGCGACGGAGCTGTGACCAGTGTTGATGTAACCTGCGTTTACAACTACCTGCTTAATGGTGACGAGTCCTATATTGACACATGCGACGTGAACGGCGACGGCTATATCACCAGCACAGATATCACCGTTATCTATAATCTCCTGCTGGGAAACTAAGTTTAATGCACAATGCACAAATTGCTGCGCTTTCTTTAATGTGCAATGCTATGTGTGTGTGGGGTATTAAGGGAAAAACTCAGCTTTCTTATGTCAACTTCTTGTGGAGAAGATGAAGCGTGAGCGCACGCGTGGAACGCCATCTGCGGTGATGTCGAGGCGAACGTTCATGGGATCATTGTCGTCAATGGCGATAAGTGCCTCGCTGTCGTAATAAGCTTCCTTGACAAAGGCAATCTCCATGCGCTCGATGAAGTTTTGGGCGTGCCACTGCATGGGGAATGTGTTGACGAGGTGCTCTAGATATCGCACGGTGTTGACGTGACCGTTGAAATCGATGTCGGTATATCGGAAACGATAGTTCTCGGTGCGTGTAGGCTCAAAAGGCCTGAGTCGGCTTTGTGGCTCGATGGGACAGGGATGTCCAGCGACATTTGCTGAGATGTAGCTGAGTTTTGATATGTCGACGCTCTCACGAGTATTAAGGTTAATGACAACCCAGATAGTGCGAGCATAACCAATCACGTTGCCGTCATTGTCGGCAATTTCCATGTTACGTTGCGAAAAGTGGCGGTTGTAATCTTCAATCCAAGTGGTGAGTGTGTACCACTCGTCAACGCGAGGATAGCGTTTCATCTCGATGGTGACACGTGATAGCACCCATCCTTGACCGTCTTCGATTAGGCGGGCGTATCCCACGCCCCATGTGTTGGCATGGTTGGTTGCAACTTCAATTATTCGGTTCATGAGCAGTGTTAATGGCATCTCGGCTTGTGGGTTACATTCTCCAGCCGAGAGGTAGAACGACTGCTTGTATTCTTTCAAGTTGGGATTACTTTCGATCATTTTATTCCGCAGTGTTTTTTGAGTTCTTTAGTAGTGCTGTGTTTCTTGCCGTTGAGGTCGTAGATGTATTGGTTGGTGTGCTTGGGTGGCATTTTCTTGGCGTTGTCGAATTTTTCGGGATTGGTTATGCGAGTGAAAACCACTCGTTGAATCTTGGTCTTGTCACAACGGCCAATGCTATAGCCCATTTCAGCGGGGTTCTCGCCAGGACCATTGCTGCTCCAATAAGTGACAAAGCCTTCATCATCAATTCCCATGAAGATTACGCTGTGTCCATGTTCCTGTAGGTCGGTTTTCACGCCGTTGTAGCCGATGATTGCTCCGCTGTCGTCGTCACGATTCCAGAATATTTTCATGAAGTCGCCAGGCACAGCTTGTTGCCACACGGGATTGTTGCGCCACTCTTCGTCGGTGAGGTATCTCTCATCGGGAGTTTCCTTGCAGGCTTCGGTTTTTGCACCACGATAGGCAGTGAAGTTATATCCCGCTTTCAATTCGTGAATTGTGACTGCCACAGCAGGTCCATTGCCATTCATTCGGCCCCAGAACCCCTCGCCATCACTTTGGTAGTAGCCTTGAGGATTCATGTTGTCGACAATCCCCACAAACGGTTTCATGGCCAGCCATGCCTCACGCGATATTTTGTGGTCTTTGTCCCAGAGCAGTAGCGCTTTAATTAAAGCGCAATAGGTAGCACTGGAGCAGAACGAGGGTTGTGCCAATTGCAAGTCCATCTCGGGGCGCTGGTCGGCCAGCGTCATCTTGTAGGCTTGATGCAATCCCTTCCAAGCTGTTTTCTTAAAGGTGTCGTTGGGTCGTGCTCCAGTGTAATAGCCTCCATTGTGAGGGAAGGCGTCGACTGCTTCCAGCACACATTGCTGCCACTGTTCGTTAACTTTGTTGTCGTTAGCAGCATGAGCTCCCAATTGTAAAGAGACAATGACAGTCATTGCCATTATGTATCTAAGAATCTTCATTGTCGTAAAAAACTGTATTGAAAATGATGCCAAAATTACTCAAAAAAACGATACAAAATGCAAGAGTAATCTTAATTATAGTTTATTTTTATAAATAAAATAGTTTTATAAATATTGTGTTAAGAAAAAATGCTACCTTTGTGGTCGTTTTAATAAAAATACTATACTATTCATAGAGAAGAATATGTTCAACCTATTCAAGAAGAAACCAAAAGAGAGCGCAAAGTTGTTCTATCATACCGATGTGCATAGCCACATACTACCTGGTGTTGATCATGGATCACAGGATGTGGGTGAGTCGCTTGAGATGCTTCGCGCTGAGATAGAGATGGGTATCACAGATGTGATGTGTACCTCTCATGTGACCGCCGAAACCTTTGAGAACACTCCCGAGACCCTTACCGCAGCCTATGAATTGCTTAAGAAAGCAGTAAAGGAAGAGGGACTACCTGTGAACATATATGCATCGGCCGAGTACCGCATCGACGAGTACTGGACAAAGGAATATGAGGCAGGTCACTTGCTACCTATGCCTGGCAAGCACATTCTTCTTGAAAACTCTTTTGTACAGGAACTTATCGGCATTGATAACATGATGTTTGAGCTACAAGTAAAAGGTTATCGTCCCATTCTGGCGCATCCAGAACGTTATCGCTACTATTACGAACGCAAAGAGCGCTACAAGGCGTTGCACAGCGCTAGCGTGAAGTTCCAAGTCAATATTTTGTCACTCAGTGGCTACTTTGGTCGTGGTGCTCGCGAAACGGCATTGTGGCTGATTGACAATAACCTGTGTGACATGTTTGGTAGCGACATGCACGGATTGGACCATGCACGCGAGATTCAGGACTATATAGGCAGCCGTGAGTGGCGTAAGTTGTGCGACAAGTATGACTTGCCCAAGCGCATTATCAACGACCGCGAGTTTGAGTTGTAATAACTTGCGCTCAATCATTCCCTAATAAATTCCCCTTGACAGCGATGCTAAAGATAAAACGACTATACATGTTCATGTTAAAGACGTACTTGCCTTTATTCGTGATGACGTTTTGTATATGTCTGTTTATCTTGATGATGCAGTTCCTTTGGAAGTATGTAGATGAACTGGTGGGTAAAGGTCTGGGTGTTGACCTGATAGCCGAATTGTTCTTCTATGCAGCATTGTCCTTGGTTCCACTGGCCTTACCATTGTCGATCCTGCTAGCTTCGCTTATGACATTTGGTAACCTGGGCGAGCATTTCGAGCTTACTGCAATGAAATCGAGTGGCATATCGCTTCTTAAGGTTATGAAGCCGCTGACGGTGTTTATTGCTCTGGTGAGCGTGGGTGCTTTCTTTTTTCAGAACTATGTTCAGCCCCAATCACAGGCGAAGATGTGGACCTTGCTATTTTCAATGCGCCAAAAGTCCCCAACACTTGATATTCCTGAAGGTGCTATTTATAGTCAGATTCCAGGCTATAACCTTTATGTGAAGCAGAAGGATCCCAACACCGACAAGCTCTATGGCATCCTTATTTATGACGTGTCGACAAGTTCGACATATCCTCGCATCGTAGTCGCCGACTCAGGCAGTTTGAGCATGAACAAGGCAAAGACTCATCTAATCCTCAACTTGGATCATGGCAATTGGTATGAAGAAATGACAACCGGAGCCAGCATGAGCGACGAGTTGGGCAGTGGCCAAATGTACCGTCGTGAATCTTTCAAGAAGAAAGAGGTAATAATTCCTTATAATGATAATTTCACTCGCATGGAAGATGAAACCATGCGTCAGCAATATATAGGCAAAGATATTGGGGAATTGCGAACCACCATCGACAGCATAAATAATCGCATTGACTCGATGGGCGACTTGTATAGTCGCGAGATGCTTGCTTCATCGACAGTTGGCGTGCCAACGAGAAACATAGAACCGAAAGGAAGTAGCACGCGAATGGTGCTAAAGAAACCTGTTTCGCTGAAGACTCCAGTTGACTTTGACTCAGTGTTGACGAGCCTTCCGCAGGTGTCACGTCAGATGGTGTTGACCGAGGCCATTTCTCATTTGAAGATGAAGAAACAGGAGTATGAATTCCGCAGTTATTCTATGGAAGACGATAGTCTTAACAAACGTCGTCATGAGATAGAAATGCAGAAGAAGTTCACCTTGTCGCTTGCGTGCCTAATATTTTTCTTCATAGGTGCACCGTTGGGCGCTATTATTAGGAAGGGTGGTCTTGGTACCCCGATAGTTATCTCGGTGCTTATGTTTATTGTGTATTACATCTTTGACAATATGGGGTATAAGCTGGCACGTGACGATCGTTGGCCAGTGTGGCAAGGCATATGGCTAAGTTCGGCAGTCTTGCTACCATTGGGCATATTCTTGACCAAGAAAGCTATTGATGACTCGGCGGTATTCAATCCCGATGCTTATCGCAACTTCTTCCGTCGCCTGCTTGGACTTCATCAAACTCGCCACCTTACTCTCAAAGAGGTTGTTATTGAGGAGGTTGATCAACATGTTGCGCTTGCCAAGATTGAGCAGCTCAAGCAGCACTGCGAAGCTTTCTTGTCACGATATGATGCTCGCCAAAGCTATCTCACCTATCTACAGCAGGGCTACGACAAGGATATGCTCCGCGATTTGTCACAAGAGATTGACGATACTGTCGACTATCTGTCTAACTCTCGCAATCAGTTGCTGCTCAACAAGGCTATGGATTTCCCCATCGTGCGACAATTACTCACTTATCATGTCACTAACTACAAGCAGGTTGGTACCGCTTTGGCCATTCTCTTCCCTGTGGGCCTGCCACTATACTTGGTTGGTACACGACATCAGTCAAACTTGAAAAAGGAACTAAAATCGGCTTTGCATGTTTGTGACGAGATTACCAATATAATAACCCAAGACATAAACGATACACAAGAAACTAGATTACAAGAAAACACAACTAGTTGAAATGACACAGAACGAAAAATTCAAATTAAATACAATCGACGAGGCGATAGAGCAATTCCGCAAGGGGGAGTTTGTAATCGTAGTCGATGATGAAGACCGTGAGAATGAAGGCGATTTTATTATCGCGGCCGAATGCATTACCGAGGAGAAAGTGAACTTCATGATGAGCGAGGGAAGGGGAGTGCTGTGCACGCCTGTCACTGCCGAGCGATGCAAGCAGCTTGGTCTCACCATGCAAGTAGACGATAACACATCGATGCTTGGAACGCCTTTCACCGTGACAGTCGACAAACTTGATGGATGCACCACTGGTGTGTCGATGCACGATCGTGCCGAGACGATAAAGCATATTGCAAATCCCGACGCTAAACCGCAGGACTTTGGACGTCCAGGTCATGTTAACCCGTTGCGTGCCCAGGACAAGGGCGTTCTAAAGCGTGCTGGCCACACCGAGGCGTCGATCGACCTTTGTCGCCTGGCTGGCATGCAGCCCGCAGCTGCCCTAATCGAGATAATCAATCCCGACGGCACCATGGCACGTCTTCCACAATTAATGAAGGTTGCTGAGAAATATAATATGCCTATTATCTCGATTAAAGACTTGATAGCTTACCGGTTGCGCACCGAGAAGATAGTGGAAGTGGGAGAGACAGTTGACTTGCCCACACAATATGGCTATTTCAAACTTATTCCATTCCGTCAGCTCAATAATGGGCTGGAGCATATAGCCTTAATAAAGGGAGAGTGGACCGAGGACGAACCACTGCTTGTGCGCGTTCACTCATCGTGTGCCACCGGCGACATTTTCGGGTCTATGCGTTGTGAGTGTGGAGAGCAGTTGCACAAGGCAATGCAAATGATTGAGGCCGAAGGCAAGGGCCTGATAGTTTATATGAATCAGGAAGGTAGAGGCATTGGATTGATGAATAAGATAAAGGCCTATAAGCTTCAACAAGAAGGCCTTGATACGGTAGACGCCAACACTCACCTTGGTTTCAAGCCCGATGAGCGAGACTATGGTGTGGGTGCCAACATCCTGCGCATCCTGGGTGTGAAGAAGATGAGGTTGATGACCAATAATCCTGTGAAACGTGTTGGCTTGGAGAGCTATGGCCTTGAGGTTGTGGAGAACGTTCCCATCGAGGTGGAGCCAAACAAGTACAATCGCTTCTACATGCAAACCAAGAAGAATCGCATGGGACATAATCTCCACAATGTGTAAAAAAGCTCAAATAATTACCAAATAAAGTGGTTGGAATTGAGATTTATTAAAAAAAATGACAAATATTTTTTAAATATTATAATTATTAATTAATTTTGCATTTTAGATTTCATTTCAGAAATAATTTTTAAAGAGTATATGTTTTAAAAATATTTAGTATGAAAAAGATTTTATTACTTGCAGTTGCTGCAATGACATTGAGCGCAGCATCGGCACAAGTTACCGTAAAGGGTAGCAAGTTTTATGACAACATTTCGATAACCCTGAAGGGCGGTATTGTATCACCTTATCAGCACTATGCGTTCTGGAAGAGTGCTCGTGGTGTTGCCGGTCTTGAGATTCGCAAGCAGGTTACCCCAGTATTAGGACTTGGAATAGAGGGCGAGTGGTCGATTAACACTTCGTCATGGCAGAAACCTTATGGCGAGCATTCTTCGGTTTGGGGTTTCCATAGCAAAAACATCTTTGACCATCAGTTGGTTGGCGCCTTTGGTACAGTGAGCCTTACAAATCTGTTGCTCGGTTATCTGGGCGTTCCACGCACACTCGACGTTGAGGCAGTAGCTGGTTTAGGCTGGTGGCATGCTTACAAGACTGGCGAGTATGTAAATCCCGGTGAGGAGACAGTTGATTTTGCCGACAAGAACTCTTGGTACACCAAGGCAGGTGTTAACTTGAATTGGAACGTTGGTGAGTCGAAGGCGCTTACAGTATCTCTCAAGCCTGCTGTTGTTTGGTATATGGGCCGTGGTGCCACACAGCACACCAATGTGTTCAATGCTAATACCGCTGCAGTAGAGATTGAGGCAGGTCTTACCTATCACTTTAAGAACAGCAATGGCGAGCACTACATGACATTGTGCCCCATGCGTTACACTCAGAGTGACCTCGACGCCATCAACGCACAAGTTAACGACCTTCGCGGTCAGCTGAGCAAGGCTCGTGCTGATGTTGACGCAGCCAACGCTCGTGCACGCAGATTGGAGCAAGAGCTTGATGAGTGCAACAAGCGCAAGAATAAAGTTGAGTATATTACTGAGACCAACGTTATTGACAACAGCATCGAGAATCTTGAGACTAATGTTTACTTCGAGATTGGTAAGAGCGTTGTTAGCCAGGCTCAAATGCCAAACGTAGAGCGCGTTGCAATCTTCTTGAAGAACCATCCAGAGGCAACTTGCATCATTAAGGGTTATGCTTCGAAGGACGGTCCAGAGGACCTCAACATTCGTCTTGCCAACAATCGTGCAAAGGCCGTTTATGACCTTCTCACTGGCAAGTATAAGATTAAAGCAAGCCGCATCCAGAGCGAGGGCAACGGCATCAGCGAGATGTTCAGCGAGCCCGAGTGGAACCGCGTTTCAATCTGTACTATCCAGAACAAGGTGAAATAAGCATTATTCCCTGACAAAATAACAAGGAGCCTAGCGCAATGCCAGGCTCCTTGTTTTATATTGTAAGTATAGTATAATCTTTTTATTCCATAAGGTCGTCGTATTTTTGGAATAGGAAGTCGTTGTAGGGGAATCTCTGAGTGTGGATAAGCTTAGCTTTTTCGTAGAGCAGTTGCTTGAGCGCTTCGATGTTGATGCGTTTCTTGGCGCTTATGAAGACGCAATTGTTTCCCATTCTCGACATCCATGTCTCTTGTAGCTCCTCGAGTGGGATGTTCTCGCGCAATCGTGGTGTGAGGTCGTCCTCATCTTTCTCAACGTAAGAGAATTGGTCAATCTTATTGAAAACCATAATCATTTCCTTGTTGCCGGCATCGCACACGTCTTGTAGTGTTTTGTTGACAACTTCGATTTGCTCCTCGAACTGCGGATGCGAGATGTCGACCACATGGATTAGCAGGTCGCTGTCGCGCACTTCGTCAAGAGTGGTCTTAAACGACTCCACTAGGTGGTGGGGCAACTTTCGGATGAATCCAACTGTGTCGGTCAAGAGGAAAGGCAAGTTGTCGATTACCACTTTGCGTACTGTTGTGTCGAGAGTTGCAAAGAGTTTGTTCTCGGCAAATACGTCGCTCTTGCTGAGCATGTTCATTATAGTTGACTTACCCACGTTGGTGTATCCCACGAGAGCCACTCGCGTGAGTTTCCCGCGGTTCTTGCGCTGAATAGTTTTCTGCTTGTCCCAGTTGGCAAGTTTCTGCTTGAGCAGTGAGATTTTTTGCTTTACAATTCGGCGGTCAGTCTCGATTTGCTCCTCACCAGGTCCACGCATACCGATACCACCTCGCTGACGCTCAAGGTGAGTCCACATGCCGGTGAGCCTTGGCAGGAGATATTGGTATTGAGCAAGCTCCACTTGCATCTTGGCATTGGCAGTTTGTGCTCGCTTAGCAAAGATGTCGAGGATGAGGCTTGTGCGGTCAAGCACTTTCACTTTGAGCTCCTTCTCAATGTTTGTCACCTGCTTGGGGCTGAGGTCGTCGTCGAAGATTGCTAGGTTGATATCGTTGTTCTCAATAAATGTAGCGATTTCCTCGAGTTTGCCTTTCCCGACAAAAGTGGTGCGGTTAGGCGCGTCGCATTTTTGAGTAAATTTCTTAACAGTCACGGCGCCAGCGGTCTCGGCAAGGAAGTCGAGCTCGTCGAGATATTCTTTGGCTCTTGCCTCGTTTTGTTGCGGGGTGATGAGTCCCACGAGCACTGCTTTTTCTTCTTCGACAGTGCTCACGCTGTGTCGTTTCTGATCGTCAAGTAATCCCATATTAATATAATGTGTGTTGTTTTGTGTGCAAAGATAATTAAAAAGCCTGGTATTGTCAAGAAAAAAATTACCACCGCCTCAAATGTGGGGCAGTGGTGATTTAGCTCTCTTAATAACAAGAGTTATTTCTTAGCCACTTTGGTATAGCGCTTGTTGAGACCCTCGATAACCTCGTCGGTAACTTCCAGGCTTGGGTTGATGTAGCCAGTAGCCGATTTGAAGAGAATCATGTCGTAATTGTTTTTCTTAGCATAATCCTCGAGGAAGTTGTGAATGGAGTCGTTAAGCTGCTTTTGGCTTTGTTGCATTTGATTGCCGCTGTTTTGCTGCAGCTTGCCGAGCTCGGTCTGAGCGTTTTGCTCCATTTGTTGATATTTTTGAACGTCGGCCTTATAAGCGTTTTCGTTGCTATACTGGTTGTTCTGCATTTTTTGGTTTACGCTGTTCTGGAAGTTGCCGAGCTGGTCGGCATATTTTTTCTGAGCTTGGTCAAACTCATTTTGGAGTCTGGTTGCCATTTCCTCAAAATCTTTAGCTAAGTTGTAGTTTTTGAGAACAGAATCTTCATCGATGTACCTGATTTCCAGATGCTTTCCAGCTTTTGCAGGTTCGGCTTTAGTTTCTTTCTTGGTGTTGTTTTTCTCATTCTGGCTGCAAGCTCCCATAGTAACAACCAGAGCCATAGCTACTAACGCCAGTTTCATTAAGTTCTTTAAATTGTTCATTTTTAGTGAATATAGATTGTTAAATAAGTCAGTTGTAATATTCGTCTTTTTGAACGCACTTGATTCCTCTTTTCTTCATTTCGGGATTAGAGCCAATGTGGGTGTTAGGAAACTTTCCCCCCTTGACGAAGAACACTCTCACGCCAAGTAACAAAATGGCTATCCCTACCAAAAATATAGTCAAAAGAAGAATCTTCACGTCGTTATTCTTAAAAAAGCATGCAAATTTAAAAAAGGTTTCTGATAAATTGTTGATTATTTAAAAAAAAATTGTAATTTAGCGGTGGCAAAATGCCTGATTTAACAATTATTTTGGAACAGCTATTTTAACTAATAATTTTTACTAAAAAATTAACTTACTATGACTATTAAAGATTTGAATCCACAGGCAGTGTGGTCGATATTTGACGAGATCACCAAGGTTCCCCGTCCATCGGGCAACGAAGAAGGCAAGTTAGACAAAATCCGCGCATGGCTCGTGGACTTCGCCAAGAAGCACAATCTGGAATACAAGATTGACAAGACTGGTAATGTGGCAATCTTCAGGCCAGCTGCCCCCGGCTATGAAAACTGCAAGGGCATCGTGCTGCAAGGCCATATGGACATGGTAGCCGAGAAAGGTCCTGGTTCTACCCACAACTTTGACACCGACCCCATTGAGACCATCATTGACGGTGAGTGGGTTCGTGCTAACAACACCACTCTTGGAGCCGACGACGGCATGGGACTCGCCATTGCACTTGCTGCTGTAATCGAGCCATCGCTACAGTGTGGCCCACTCGAGGCACTTGCTACTGTTGACGAGGAGACCGGTCTTACTGGTGCCAGCAATATTGAAGCCGACATGCTCGTGGGTGACTATCTTCTCAACCTTGATGAGGAGGAAGATGGCGTGATCACAATGGGTTGTGCCGGTGGTCTGGTGAGCATCTTCAAGTTTAACTACAAGCCCGAGGCTGCTCCCAAGGATCGCATCTACTTCGAGATTAAGTTTGAGCACCTGCACGGCGGTCACAGTGGTGCCGATATCCACCTGGGTTATGCTACTACCACTAAGCTAAGCAGCCGCTTGCTGTGGAACATTGGTGCCGAGATGGACTATGTGCTGGCATGCATTGACGCTGGTAACCTTCACAATGCTATCGCCCATGCTGCTACCGTAGTTGTAGGTATCAAGCCTGAGGATAAGGAGAAGCTGAGCGTTGTTCTCAACACTTTCATTGCCGATGTGAAGAACGAGTACAAGCGCACCGAGCCCAAGATGGAAATCACTTGCAAGAGCATCGACGTTCCCGAGACTATTATCGACACCGACACTGCACGACGAGTTGTTGATGCAGTCTATGTTGCACCTCACGGCATCGCTGCCATGAGCATGGAGATTCCCGGACTCGTTGAGACTTCGACCAACCTCGCCAGCGTTAAGATGCGTGAGGGCAACCAGATTGTTGTCGAGATGTTCCACCGCTCGTCGATTGAGAGTGGCAAGTATGACCTCACCCACAAGTGCGAGACTATCTTCCGTATGGCTGGTGCCAACGAGATTATCAGTGAGGGAGGATACCAGGGATGGGAGCCCATCGCCGACAGTCACCTCCTCACTGTTGCACAAGAGCAATGGGAGAAACTCTTCGGTATTAAGCCCGAGGTTAGAGCCATCCACGCAGGTCTCGAATGCGGCCTGTTCTTAAAGGCACGTCCCGACATGGAGATGATTTCTTTCGGTCCCACTCTGCGTGATGTGCACTCGCCAGCCGAGCGCTGCCACATCCCCGCTGTGGAGAAGGCATGGAAGCAGGTTCAGGCCATCCTCAAGGCCCTTGCCGAGGAGAGCAAGTAATTCAAGAGGATAGAATGATAATAAAAAAGAGGCTGCACCCCGTAGTGGAATGCAGCCTCTTTAATTGTTGTGTGAGAGAGTCGTTATGACTTCTTTCTGATTTGTACCTTCATTGGTGCATTGAAGTTCATCTTGTCGCCCTTTGGAAGAAGGATGTCGATGCGGTTGCGCAGACGTGGACCCATCTTGTCCATAACTTTCCAAACACCATTAATCAGTGTGTTGGCACATTCAATGATAACTTCGTCGCCCATTTTCACTCCCAGTTTCTGGAACATGTCGTGTGATAGGGCAATCCATTTAATCTCGTAGTTACGAAGCTTGTTGTTGTCTATTCTCGAGCCGCTGGCAGTTACCCAACCTGCGCCTCCCATGCCGGGGTGATACTTTGTAGCTGTCACAGTTACTTGGCCACTTGCAGAGATTGAACAGATTAACAACACTAATAAAAATAAAGCTTTACGCATAAAAAATAATTTGGTTAATAACTAGCTAATCGGACTAGTATCCTAAATTTAGGCGACGTTAAAACGCCCGAAAAGCGCTGCAAAGTTAGGTATTTTTTTTCAAACTACCAAATTGCGCAGATAATACATTGATTAATAGGTGGTTGTAAATGTATAAATAATCGCATATTTATTGAGATTGGTAGGGGCAAGATAAGTTGAAAAGGACAATGTGGGGAGTGAATAATGATTGTGTTGAGTGGTTGGATTGTTTAGTTGCAAAGTGATGGTAAAAATATAAGGTTTTGTTTTTCGGTTGGAAAAAATAGTTGTATATTTGCGGTGTTAAAAAAGTTTTTATATGGATGATCAAATAAAAAAACGATTGGAGAACGATGAAAGTGGCTTGCTTACCTATGAGTATATTGCCAACAACATCAATAATGCCGATTTTCCTCAGGAGATAGATCAACTTGTTGATAAGATAATAGAGGTTGATCGCACGGGACAATTTGTGGTTAGCACTGCACGTTACCTTAACGCTATTGATAAGGAATGCTATGCCAATCAAATTGACCGCTTGATAAAAGCTGCTATCACTGTTGACCGTGAACGTGCTTATCTTGGTGTTCTCGCCGCGTCGATATGGGGTGATGACTTCAAGGATAGAGCCACGTCGCTCATAGCAAGTGACGACAATTTCCGCCGCATCTACAAGCGCTTGTATCCTAGGGGAATTTGAAAACAAAAAAAGATTTATTTAGTTATGAAATATTTTCGAATTAGTGGCATTGCAGCCATTGTAGCTGTTGTGGTGTTGAGCGTTGTGGCTGTTAGCGTCAAAGCTAATACTCGTGACGATGATAACACCAGTGCCGAGAAAAAACAAGTTGCTATGGCCCAAGATTTTAGCAAAAACACTCGTGTGTTGCTCGAGACCACCTTTGGTGAAATAGAGATAGTATTGTATGATGAGACACCTCAGCATCGTGACAATTTTGTTAAGTTGGTAAACGATGGCACCTATAACGGAGTGCTGTTTCACCGTGTTATAAAAGACTTCATGATTCAGACTGGTGATCCCGACTCAAAAAATGCTACTATTGATGCATTGTTGGGTGGTGGAGGACCAGGCTATGATTTACCAGCCGAGATTGTTTATCCAAAGTATTTCCACAAAAGGGGAGCTCTTGCTGCAGCTCGTCAGGGCGACGAGGTGAATCCAGAGCGCAAAAGTTCTGGTTCGCAGTTTTATATCGTTACTGGTCGCCGATTCTCGGAGTATCAGTTGGAGAATATGAAAGAGCGCATTATTAATCAAGAGAAAAGCAAGATTTTCAACGAATTAGCCTTGCAGCGTCAAGCTGATATCGAGGCATTGCGTGCGATGGGTGACGAGATGGCTTTAAAGGGGCTTCAAGGTATGCTTGCTTCGGAAGCTGAGAAAATCTATAATGAACTTCATAAAGACAATCCTGTGACCTTCACCGATGAGCAGGTAGCTGCTTACAGTACCATCGGCGGCACGCCTCACTTGGATGGGCAGTACACTGTGTTTGGCGAAGTAGTGAAAGGTATGGATGTTGTTGACAAGATTCAAAATGTGACTACCGGCAAGGCCGACCGTCCTGTTGACGATGTGAAAATCATCAGTGCCAAGGTGATAAAATGACACGATGATACAGTTCAGCACTCACCAGCTCAGTAATGGGCTAAGATTGATTCACCACTACGATGCAACAACAAGCATGGTAGCGGTGAACCTTTTATATGATGTGGGGTCGAGTGATGAGAATCCAGCAAAGACTGGGCTCGCGCACCTGATGGAGCATCTCATGTTCTCGGGCACTAAGCACGTGAGCAAATATGATGATATGCTGCAGCGTGCCGGTGGCGATAGCAATGCTTGGACTAACATTGATGTTACCAACTATTATGATGTGTTGCCTGCCATTAACCTAGAGACAGCGCTTTGGTTAGAGAGCGAGCGACTAGTCAACCTCAATCTCACCGAGGAGAACATTGATGTGCAGAAGAGCGTGGTAATAGAGGAGTTCAAGCAGCGATATTTGAATCAGCCTTATGGAGACATACTCCACTTGACACATGGGCAAGCCTTTAAGCTTCATCCTTATCGCTGGCCCACTATTGGCCTTGACGTCGACACGATTCAGACCTTCGTAAGAGATGACATAAAGAAATTTCATGACAGGTTTTACCAAGTGAACAACTTGGTGATGTGCGTGTCGGGAAATGTGGATTTCGAGACTACAGTATCTCTAGTTGAGAAATGGTTTGGAGATATAGATGGTGCACCAACTTTAAAGCGAGAGTTGCCTGAAGAGCCCTTGCAGAGTGGACCTCGATTCATGACACACCACCGTGATGTTCCCAGCAACATGATATTTCGCACCTACCACATGTGCAGCCGCACAAGCCCCGACTATCAAGCAACCGACTTGATAAGCGATATATTGGGCAACGGCATGTCGTCAAGATTCTATCAGCAGTTGATATTAGGGACCGATATGTTTGCCGACATCGACGCATCGGTATTGGGCTCTCGAGACCCTGGATTGTTTTATGTTAGAGCTCGTTTGGCCAATGGTGTAGATTTTGATAAGGCCAACCGCGCCATTGACGGAGTGTTGCAGCAACTTGTGGATGAAGGTACCACTCAGCACGAGATTGATAAGTGCGTGAATAAGTATTTGTCGAACAAGCTTTTTGAGAATGTAGGTTATGCCGAGAAAGCTGTCTCATTGTGTGGTCACGAACTGTTGTGGGGCGCTGACGGAATCAACCGAGAGAACGAGATATATCGTTCTCTGACACCATCGATAATTAGCGAAGTCACATCTCGGCTCTTTGAGGCAAACAACTGCTCAACCATCTATTATGGTCCAGATGCATAATTGTATTTAGGTTTTAGAGTAGTTGCTTAGAAAAGCATTTGTTATATCCCTTTTTGGCTAAAAAATGAGTATTTGATGAAAAAAATGCTCGTTTTTTTTCGCTATATTATAAAAAAGCAGTATTTTTGGAGTTAAATTTAAATTTTAGGTTGAATTTACCTTTTAAAAATTGTTTGTTATGGTAACGCGTGAAATGTCGGAATCGATGGAAAACATTGAGAAAGACGTAACTCTAAATGCTGAGACTGAGGCTGTAAATGCCGCAGAGACAGTTGAAAACGAAAACAAGTCTACCGAGGAAAAAACCGAAGTAGCAGTAGAGAATCAAGTTGAAAACCAAGAGGAAACTCCCGAGGTTAAAGAGGAACCTGTAGCTGAGGAACCTAAGGTTGAGGAACCTGTAGCCGAGGCACCTAAAGTTGAGGAGCCTGTAGCTGAGGAACCAAAAGCCGAGGAACCCGTAGCCGAGTTGCCGGAACTTGAGAAAGTGGATTACACATCACTTGACAAACCCGGATTGGTGAGTGAACTTGAAAAACTGCTAACATTCCCAGTAGAAAGTGTTAAAGATCGAGTAGCTCAAATTAAAGCCGCATTCTTTGCCTTGCGCAAGGAGGAAATCGCAGCCGAGAAAGCCGCATTCCTTGAAAAAGGCAATGAGGAGTCGGCATTTGCTCCAATTGAAGATGAAGTGGAGCAGAAGATAAAAGAGCTTCTTGGAGAGTTTAAAGAAAAGCGTGCCGAGTTTAATGCCGAGCAAGATGCTGCTAGGCAAGAGAACCTTGAGAAGAAGCTCAAAATAATAGAGGAGATAAACACTATCTCTAAAGACACTGATAATATTAACCGTCAGTTCTCACATGTTCAGCAGCTCCAGCAGGAGTTCAAAGCTATTGGTGAAGTTCCCTCAACTAGCACTACCGAGGTTTGGAAGTCTTATCAACAGGCTATTGAGAATTTCTATGACTTGCTGAAAATCAATAAGGAACTTCGTGACTACGACTTCAAGAAGAATTTGGAGATTAAGCAGCAGCTTTGTGAAGAGGCCGAGGCCCTGGATGAAGAAAACGATGTTATTTCGGCATTCAAGAAGCTTCAAGTTCTTCACGACAAGTGGCGTGAGACTGGTCCTGTAGCCAAAGATATACGCGAGCAGCTGTGGGCAAGATTCAAGGCCGCCTCATCGGTTATCAACAAGAAGCATCAGTCCTTCTTTGAGGAGCGCAAAGCTAGCGAGAAAGAGAATGCAGATGCCAAGACCGCTTTGTGCGAGGCAATCGAGAAGATAGATATTGAGACCCTCAAGACTTATGCTTCGTGGGACGAGGCTACAAAGCAAATTATCGGTCTTCAAGAAGAGTGGAAGAAGCTCGGCTTTGCTTCCAGAAAGGTGAATACTGCACTCTTCACACGTTTCCGCAAGTCGTGCGATGAGTTCTTTACCGCCAAGGCCACATTCTTCAAGCAGATGAAAGAAGAGCTTGCCGAGAATTTGGCAAAGAAGACAGCTCTGTGTGAGAAGGCTGAGGCTTTAAAAGACTCTACCGATTGGAAAGCAACAACCGACGCTCTTATAGCTCTTCAGAAGGAGTGGAAGACTATTGGCCCCGTTGTTAAAAAGCACAGCGACGCCGTGTGGAAACGCTTCATTGGCGCATGTGACTATTTCTTTGAGCAAAAGAAGAAACAAACGTCGAGCCAGCGTTCAGTAGAGCATGACAACCTCAAGGCTAAGAAGGAGGTTATAGCTCAAATCAATGCCATCGTCAATGCCGAAGAAGAGGCTGAGGATGCTCCTCAGCAGATTCGCGACTTGATGTCGAAATGGCAGTCTATAGGCCATGTTCCTTATAAAGAAAAAGACAAGATTTATGCTCAATACAAGGAAGCTATCGACAAGGCGTTTGAGAAATTTGATATGAAGGCTGTTAGGGCTCGCTTATCAAACTTTGAGAACTCAATCAGCCAGTCGGGAAGCGACAAGGTTTATCATGAGCGTGAGCGCTTGGTTCGTGCCTATGAGCAGAAGTGTAATGAGCTGAAGACATATGAGAACAATATGGGCTTCTTTACCGCACGCTCAAAGAGCGGTAACACAATCGTCAAGGAACTTGAGAAGAAGATTTCAAATTTGAAGGAAGATATCGAGCTTCTTGAGCAGAAGATTAAAATTATCGACGAGAAGATTTAAACCCAAAACCCACTCTCTGTTAGCGTTGCTTTCAGAGAGTGGTTTTTTACTTTAAAATCTTATATTTGTGACATTAAAGAGTAAGGGCAGATATGGTCAATTTATCCGTTGGATATTTATAGCCATCGACTTTATTGTACTTAATGCCTCATACATAACGACTTGTTTGCTAACTGATGCCGATCACCAGCCTTTTTTGGTAAAGCAGGTGTGGCTGATGCTAAACTTGTCGTTTCTTGTTGTGGTATATGTCCTTAGCACACTTCACGACAAACGCGTAGTATATATTGACAGGGTGCTATTGCTTCTTGTCAAATATGTGCTGCTGCATGGAGTCATCTTCTTGATGCTGCTGTCATTTGTCGACAAAGATATCTCATGGAAGACGATAGTTCTGTTTTATGGAATCTTTGCCTTAAGCCTTGCCGTGTGGTGGATTGTGTCTCGCAAGCTGTTGAAGTGGTATCGCAGCAAGGGTTACAACTATAAGCAAATCGTGATAGTTGGAGGCTCGTCGGGTGCTGGTGTAAGGCTCATGGATGAGCTGGAGAAAGATTTAGGTTATGGCTATCATGTGGTTGGATACTTTGGCGATGCAAAAGACGAAAATATAGAGTGCTATCGTGGCGGTATAAGCGAGTTAGAGGATTTCTTGAGTACCAATACCATTGACGAGCTTTATTGTGCAGTTCCCGAAAATGAACGTCAGGAATTGCAGCACATGATAGAGCTTGCTGAGCGCAATGCCATTGACTTCTATTATGTGCCACAGTTCAGTAAGTATATCTCACGCCGCTTTGAAGTGGAGACCTTCGGCACAGTTCCTGTGATGTCGATTCGTCCGCACCCGTTGAATAATCCATTTAATAAAGCGGCCAAAAGAGCGTTCGACCTCCTTGTTTCATCGATAGTTTTGTTGTTCTCACCAATCGTGTTCCTACCCATTGCGATAGGTGTTAAATTGTCTTCACCCGGACCTGTGTTCTTCAGACAAGAGCGCACAGGCTATCGTGGCAAGTCATTCCATTGCCTTAAGTTCCGTTCGATGCGCATTAACGATGAGAGTGACTCGCAGCAGGCGACAAAAGACGACCCACGCAAGACGAAATTTGGTAATTTCTTACGCAAAACTAGCTTAGACGAGTTGCCTCAGTTCATCAATGTTTTCAAGGGCGACATGTCGATAGTGGGTCCACGTCCTCACATGGTTCAGCAAACGAAGGAATACAACGAACTCATTGACAAATATATGCTTCGTCACACCATCAAACCAGGAATTACTGGTTGGGCCCAAGTTAATGGTTTTCGTGGTCCTACCGATGAGCTGTGGAAAATGGAGAAACGCGTTGAGTTTGACGTGTGGTATGCCGAGAACTGGAACTTTATGCTTGACATCAAGATTATGTTCTTGACAGTGTTCAACGCGATTCGCGGTGAAAAGAACGCTCTCTAATATCTGTATTTACAATCCCAATCGTTTTTTATGGATGACCTGAAACGTAAGGCTCATGCCGTATTAAAGAAATTCTACGGTTACGACTCGTTTCATCTCATGCAGTTTGAGGTTATTGAGCATGTGATGAATGGTGGTGACGCTGTTGTGCTGATGCCCACAGGTGGTGGCAAGTCGATGTGCTATCAAATTCCGGCGCTGTTGCAGCCTGGTTGCACGATTGTTGTGTCGCCATTGCTCGCACTAATGAAGGATCAAGTAGATGCTTTGGTGGCCAATGGCATTCCTGCAGCAGCCATCAATAGTCAGCAGAGCGAATCTCAAAACCGTGAGATTATTGATAACGTGTTTTGTGGGAATATCAAGCTATTATATATTTCTCCTGAACGGTTAATAGCCGATATGGACCAGTGGTCTCAGGATTTGCGTGTAAGCTTGATAGCCATTGATGAGGCACACTGCATTTCGCATTGGGGGCACGACTTCAGGCCCGAGTACTCGCAACTTGGTCTTGTCAAGGAGCGATTCCGCGATGTGCCAGTTTTGGCATTAACAGCTACTGCCGACCGATTGACGCGGTTGGACATACGCGAGCAGCTCAACATAAAGGATGCAAAGTTGTTTATCAAATCATTTGACCGTCCTAACATATCGTTGAATGTGGTGAGTGGTGTTACTGGTCGACAAAAGCTGCGTCGCATTGTGAAGTTTATTGAAGCACATCTTGGACAGAGCGGAATCGTGTACTGCTTGCGACGTGACGATACCGAGAAAATGGCGCAGAACTTGCGCTCATTGGGCATTAATGCTCAATCTTTTCATGCAGGTATGGCGACCTCGGCAAAGCTCAAAGTTCAGCGCGATTTCATTAACGATGATGTTCAGGTGATTTGTGCTACTATAGCTTTTGGAATGGGAATAGATAAGAGCAATGTGCGATGGATAATCCACAGCAACATGCCCAAGAACATAGAGAGCTATTATCAAGAAATAGGACGATCGGGCCGTGACGGAATGCCGGCCGATGCACTTATGTTCTATTCCTTTGGTGACGTGAAGACGTTGATGAACTTTGCCACCAGTTCGGGTCAAGCGATGGTTAACATTGAGAAACTGAATCGCATGCAGCAATATGCCGATGCCACCGTTTGTCGCCGTCGCATGCTGCTTAGCTACTTCAACGAGCGCTTCGACCACGACTGTGGTAACTGCGACGTGTGTAACAACCCTCCTGAGCGATTTGATGGCACCACTTTGTGCCAAATGGCATTGAGCGCTATAGTGCGCACCCAGGAGAAAGTGGGGTTCAGGCTGCTTATCGACATCCTGCGTGGTTCACGCAAGAGCGAGGTTGTTGCTGGTGGCTTTGACAAGATTAAGACTTATGGTGTGGGGCATGACTTTAGCAATGCCATGTGGAATGCTTACCTGTTGCAGATGCTGCAGCTTGGCTTGATATATATAGCCTATGAGGATGAGGATCACCTGAAAATCACTGACTTTGGCAGTGAGGTGCTTTATGGCAAGCGGCAGGTGATGCTCTCTCGATTTTACTACGATAGTTATGAAAAGAAGCCTGCAAAACGCAGGCCACAGCTTGCACTTGACGATGCGTCATCGAGCGACATGGCACTCTTTGAGAAGCTCAAGCTCACTCGCAAGGCTATTGCTAAGGCTCGTGGCATAGCGCCTTACATGGTGTTTAGCGACAAGGTGCTGATGGTGATGGCACAAGAAAAACCTGTGACTAAGGCGCAGTTTGGCACGCTCTATGGTGTGGCCGAGGCCAAGACCGAGCTCTATTGGCGGCAGTTCACGTCGGTTATTCGTGATCACTTGAAAGGTTCATAGATGGGGGAGAGCTGACGCTATAGTCACAACTGTCACAACTGGGTTGGTTGGTTTTACATGGAATCGGGGGAATCAGTCCGTTTTTTGTCAGACAATTACGGACAATTGCGAACAATTATTTTGTAGCCTTGCGGCTTTTGGTTATTAAGGACAATTGACTAGGTTTTTTGGAAATAAGCACATAAGTTTCCATAAGAACATAAGATTGAATTAGTGGAATCAGTGGAATCAGAGTCACTCCTGCGGAGTGGAAATTAATGCTTCGCTAAAATTTTAATGGTGCTTCGCACTAAAATTATTGTTTCAACTGACTCGGGTGACTCAAGTGACTCAGGGTGGTGGGACGGTTTTTGTTTTTTTCATGGGTGGCAGTATGTCAAGGGGCTCTTGTGCTGGGATGCATGGGGCAAAGATAGCACCTTATTATATTTAAATGCAATATTAAAAAATCACGGCTAAAGGCAATATCACGAAATCACGCCGCAGCTTGCCTTGTTGAGAGGTGCTGCGGCGTGGGTTTTAGTTGGTGTCAACCCCTCTGGTGGTGCAGGGTTGATGCTGTGTGGGTTACTACTACTTGATTATCTTTTGGGTGGTGCGTGAGCCGTCGCTATAGGTTGTGACCTTGAGGTTCACGCCTGGCTGCGGCTCGGCACTTTCCACGCCGGCGAATGGAGTGTGACTAATCACACGCTTTTGCAGCACATTCAATGAATGATAGTAATCTTTGAAATTCTTTATAGCATCAAAGAGAACCATCTTTCCTCTTTTCTTGTATTCTTTTCTTGATTTTTATAATTGACAAGATGTAGTTAATAATAAGAAATACAAGTACAATAGAGCCAACTATTGTTCTAACCCTATCTCCAATACCTAAATATATTCGGAAATACAACACGAACGCCATCAGCAACACAAAAAAGAATAAAAAAAGCCACAATTTTCTCAAAATTTTTTTATCTTTTTCAATTGATTCACTGTGATTGTTGTCCATAATTTCTGTTTTATATTATTATCTTAAAGACCTTCAGTAATTCTATTATTAAATACATCAGAGGTAACCATGCAAAAGCACATATTATAGCAATAATATGATATATCTTCTTGCGATTTTTAGCATTTATATATTCTATATTGTTCATTATCTCATTATGATGCTTTTTAAAGTATAAATAAAGACTCAAATACAGTATAGGTAGATAAATGAACAATAATATGTAGGTCATTAACTCTTGCCCGAAAAAGGCGTAAAGAATAGGACCGACAAATGGCATAGTAAGAGAAATAAATATTCCCACAATAACAATAATCTCACCTGCCCCTCTGTTCTTATAATTATTCTCAAAATATATTAATTCTATTAGCTTCTTAATTTTTTTCATAATTAAAGCGTTTAAAAGTGATATAATGGATTACCTTCTTTATCACGAAGATTGTTTATAAGGTTATTATTTATGCCTGACAGTTTCTTTATTGTTACGGGATAACTTGTTTTAAAAACAAGGGAATAAAAATATGTATAATAAATTCCTCATTATTCATTTGCAAAAATAGTCAGTTTTTCTCAATTCAGCAAAGATTTTAAATGAAAAAAAACAAAACTCAGCGCCTCCGCGCATAAAACATTAACGACCAATCTGTTATATGACATGGGGCGTGTTGTTGGCCCTCGTCGAGGGCCAAGGGAGAGGGGGGCTTTATGCCCCATGCCCCGCACCTCTTCGAGGCACGCACCATGGGGTTGCCTGATTTCGCCCCCTTCGGGGCCGTTGTGGCCGCTGGCCACCAGCCATCCACCACCAGCATCCCCAGAAACATCCTCCAGCATCCGCCTGCAGCCAGCATCCATCCATCCGCCGCTGGCCACGAGCGAATTGGGATTTAATGACATTTGTCATGATTCTCAAGTTGGTATTCTATTACTTTACTATGCCTGTAGATTAATGCCTGTGTAGGTTATGCCGTAGGTGCTCTGGATGGTGAGTGATGTGTGGTGCAGGTGGCGCATTGCTGTTGATGTTTTAAGCATAGGATTTCCTTGCAAATTTAGATAAAAAAAGGGGAAAAAGGAAGGAGGGCGCAATAAATCGCAAGATTTTATGCCCCCTCCCTTTAGTGGTAATGCCCGATTCGGGTTAAAGGTGGTTAGAGCAGGTCGACAGAGCGCTTGAGGAAGTTGTTGAGGGCTTCGCCTTTGAGTAGGCCGTTACCCAGGAGGGCGATGTCGATGAGTTGCTTAACAGTGTCTTGTTCCTTAGCATAATTGGTGACAATTTCCTCTTTCTTGTCGCGCAATGCCTGAGCTTTGTCCTCGTTTTTCTTGAGGTCGTCTTTCTTGTCTTCGGGCACACCCTTATTGTCCTTGTCGAGGTCGCGAATTGCCTTGATGACGGCATTGGTCGCTGCTAGTTCGTCGTCGATGGGCTTGAGCTCATCTTTCACAGCTGCTACAGCTTGATCAACAACTCTCTTGATGACAGGATGGCTGGTGTTGAGCGTGAAATTATAAGCATCGGGGAACTCGCCGTAGAAACTCATTCCTGGCTGGAACACTGCCATATCTTTCATGCGTCGCATGTACTCACTTTGAGTGATGACTACAGGTTGGGCCTCGGGAGACATGGCAGCATAGGTTACCATGAATTCACTCTTCTCGATAGCAGGAATCTGTGACTTGAATAGGGTAGAGGCGATTTCACGTTCCTCGGTGGTGAGCTCGGCGTCTTTAGCATCCTCTTTGCGCACCAAGTTGTCGACAACGTCGCTGTCGACACGTACGAAGCGTGATTTCTCATTCATCTGCTCAAGCAGACCAACGAATGGAATGTCGAGCTGGCCGTCCATGAGCAGCACGTCGTAACCCTTGTCTTGGGCTGCCTTGATGTAGGTGTATTGTGCAGTCTTGTCGGTGGCGTAGAGGTAGATGAGATTGTCGTCCTTGTCGGTTTGGTTGCCCTTGATGAGGTCCTTATATTCGTCGAACTTGAAGAACTTACCTTCGGTGTTTTGCAAGAGAGCGAACTTTGCAGCTGCTTCCTTGAACTTCTCGTCGCTGAGCATGCCATACTCGATGAAAATCTTGATGTCATTCCATTTCTCTTCAAAGGCTTTGGCGTCGGTCTTAGCAATCTCCTCGAGGCGGCTAGCCACTTTCTTGGTGATGTAAGATGAAATCTTCTTGACGTTGCGGTCGGCTTGCAGGTAGGAACGTGACACGTTCAGTGGAATGTCGGGGCTGTCGATTACACCTTGAAGCAGCATCATAAACTCGGGCACAACGCCCTCGACGCTGTCGGTGACAAACACCTGATTGCAATAGAGCTGGATGCGGTCCTTGCGAATGTCGAGATTGTTCTTGATTTTTGGGAAATAGAGGATTCCTGTGAGAGTGAATGGGAAGTCTACGTTCAGATGAATCCAGAACAGAGGGTCGTCTTGTGCTGGCTGGATTGCATGGTAGAACTTGATGTAATCCTCATCCTTGAGGTCGGTGGGCTTGCGAGACCACAGAGGCTCAATATCGTTGATTACCTTGTCCTTGTCGGTATCGACATACTTGCCGTCCTTCCACTCCTGCTCCTTTCCAAAAATAACTGGAACGGGCATGAATTTGCAGTACTTGTTGAGAAGAGTGTTGATGCGTGACTGCTCGAGGAACTCCTTCTCGTCATCGTCGATGTAGAGCACAATGTCGGTGCCGCGCTCGGCCTTGTCGCACTCGGTCATTTCGAATTCGGGTGAACCGTCACAGCTCCAGAGCACAGGTTTTGCTCCTTCCTCCCAAGAGAGGGTGCGAATTTCGACCTTCTTGGCAACCATGAATGCCGAATAGAAACCAAGGCCAAAATGGCCAATGATTGCATTGGCGTTGTCTTTATACTTGTTGAGGAAGTCCTCAGCACCTGAGAAGGCGATTTGGTTGATGTATTTGTCAACATCTTGCTCGGTCATGCCAATGCCGTGGTCGCTCACGGTGAGAGTGCCTGCGTCCTTATCGATTGTGACGCTCACTTTCAAATCTTCGGTTGAACCTTTGAAATCGCCTGCTGCGGCGAGAGTTTTGAGTTTTTGAGTCGCATCTACTGCGTTAGAAATCAGCTCGCGCAAGAAAATCTCGTGGTCGCTGTACAAGAATTTTTTAATAACGGGGAAAATGTTGTTGGTAGTTACCCCAATTGAACCTTTTGCCATAGTATATATAATTTTTTTAGTTTTTAATTCTGGATTAGTCAAGTTTATTTACTTGATTTTCTGCCACGCTATTATGCAAAAAAAATGCCACAGGGCGTATTAGGTGACAAATTGTACTGTAGATGAAATGTTGTCACGGTTTTATAAAGGAGAGAGGGGAGAGGGAGAGGTGAGAGTGTTTTTGTTAAGACAATTAATGACAAAATATTCGTGTCAAGCCTTTCGGCTTTTGGATATTAAAGACAATTGATTTTGGTGTTTTCTTACATAAATTACCGTGAATTGTCCGTGAATTATCAAACAACTGGCACAACTCAGAAACAACTTGCACAACGATTGGGCCGCGCTGCGTGTGGGTTTATTTGTCAAACAATTAAAAACAATTAATATTTTTGCATTAGATGGCGGTTACTTCGGTTTTTTACACAAATTACCGTGAATTGTCCGTGAATTATCATTGAATTATCAGTTTTTGAGTTGGGACGCGCTGCGCGTGGGGTTTATTTGTCAAACAATTAAAAACAATTAATATTTTTGCATTAGATGGCGGTTACTTCGGTTTTTTTACACAAATTACCGTGAATTGCTCGTGAATTATCAAACAACTGGCACAACGATTGGGCCGCGCTGCGCGCTAAAGATTGTTGCCCTTCGGGCTAAGATTGGTAGTTTTGGCTTCGCCATTGGGTGAATTATTGCGCTGACGCGCTAAGATGTCGCTGTGCATGGAATCGGTGGAATCGGTGGAATCGGTGGAATCGGTGGAATCAGTGGAATCGGTGGAATCAGTGGAATCGGTGGAATCGGTGGAATCAGTGGAATCACTTGGTTCACCTGACTCACTTGGTTCACCTAGTTCACCTGCTTCACATGACTCAGTTTTATCAAACAACAAGAACTGTATAACAAACATAACAACTGTTGTTTTGTCGCTACTTGCTAGATTTTTATTTTGTTTTCTTTGTTTCATGGTTATATTTTTAATAATGTACGTGTGTGCGCAAAGGTAGTGGATGGCGGGGTGGCGAGGCAACATTAAAAAAACGGCGAATTATCCATGAATTATCAAACAACTAAAACAACACAATAACAACCAAAACAACTGTTTTTGTTAATCTCAAAAAGCCCTTAATGAATGCATAATGCACAATGGGGGCTGACGCGCGGATACTATATTAATCTCACAAAGTTGCATCTATCGATGTCGAAAAGCTGGCTTACGCCAGATTATTTATTTTTTATAAAATGCTCACGCTCGCAAGTCTTTGAGCAAGCTCACCTTTGTCTCGCTTAATCGCATTTTTCCTGCGTGAGCAGGCTTTTTGACGAACTACCTTCGCAACTTTTTGAATGAATCCAATTGCCTTCAAAATAACCATCCCTTTGAGAAAAACAGTGTTGGTTATTTGATTATCTTCTCGCTTGAGCGTGTACCGTCGCTGTAGGTCGTAACCTTTATATTGAAGCCATTAAACGGCACGTTGCTACTCATGCCCTGCAGGTTGTAGTAGCGCACGCTCTTGACCTCTTTATTGGGTGTCACAGTCGGTATTCCACTATCATACCCCCATTGATCATCAAGCCAAGCCGCCTTGAGCAAAAAGTTATTAAGAAATTCTTCCGAAGCGCCATCCCACAGGTCACTATAGTAAGGCCATCTCACTTTGTCATATTGTTTAGCGATTTCTATAACATCCAGAAATTGCCTATCGTGTGCAACGACTTTGTCTAAAACTCCATCATCTCTAAATTCTTTCCACAATGTCTTTAGCGAAAGCTGATACCGAGGAAACTTTAAAAGTTCCTCTATCCACAGGAATGTGAATGGTGACTCATAGTTGAAGATGAAATCATCGGTTTTGGCACGGGTGAAACTGTTGCCAAAATCCCATACTGGCCCAAACATCAGTTTCTCGGCCACACCCCTGTCCTTATAAATAAACATGCTGCGACAGAATGACTCAATATTCGACATCACCTCATTAATGATGTAGAAGCGCGTGAGCGTGCCCATGTCAAGATACTGTTCCCAGCCAGTATCATTTTTATTATTGACAAAGACACAGCTGTCGACCTTAGAGATTAACCGAGAAATATAATCGACTTGCACTTGCGACACTTTTTCGGGAGAATGAGAAGTGAAGTAGAACCACCCCTTTGACACATCATTATTTTGAGACATGCCATAAACACGCGTGTCGTTCCCGTTAACCTCCAGCAGCCATCCTCCACTCACATAGTAAGGATTGGTTTCATTGTCACTCTGCTCTACAATGTCTACACGGCCATCTTCCACTCTTATATTCTCGCACAGAAAATAAAGCCCCACGTATTCATCATTAAGGAACAACTCAACTGGAAGTTGCCGTGTGGTGTAAGGCATTCCCACTTGTCGGCTCAATTCAAAGCCTGTCTCGTCACGTAAAAAACCACTAAGGTCATCGGCATGTGGCAGCAAGACAAAATGCTTGCTCTTGTCAAGCCCCAAGGGTGATTGTTTATTAGCGAACTTTATTTTGTAAGGTCTCTTATAGAATCCTCGCCAAGTGTAATTGCCTCGTCCTTTTATCGACAGTTCAAGTGGATTTTCCTCACTGCCAAGCGATTGGAAATCACCACTGCCGCGATTGTCTATCCACATAGTGGCATCAATATAATAGTCCTTAGTTGTAACCGGACAAGAGCCTTGAGTTTTGATGTATATAACAGGCAGGGTGCCCGAGGCTGTCGCATTATAGCTCTCTTGAGTTCTCCAATAGCCGTCACTCTCTTGGGCGTCATCAAGTATAGGACAATAGACGAAATCGCACCAATGGGGGTGGTGCCACATTTCCATCAGTGTGTGCCGTGAAGTGTGGTGCTCAATAAAATCATTCACTGCCTCATTAAAGGTACCAGAGTCAACATCACTTTCTATAAAAGAATAAAGGTCGCAGACAACAGGCTCTTCAAGTGTCAATCGCCACCAACCGTCACTGCCAGCAGGTGCCGACAATTTATAGACATTAACCATAACATTAACGGTGTCGAAAGTCGCAAACTCAACATTGGCATAATTAATCTTGCTGTTGTCAAAATAGTAAGATCCTGGTTCAAAAACATCGGCATGGCCATTGGTCACGCATACACTTGCCAAACACAGAACATTCAAAAAGTAGACAACATATCGTCTCATAAGGCATAGTTTATTTTTTTATTTCCAGTTACTGTCTTATAATAAATCAACATAAGGGATTATTGTCACAAGGTGAGGTCTCGCATGTGGTCAAGATGCCTGATGATGCGGGCTGGCACTCCCGCCGCAACACTGTTGCCAACCGTCGAAGACACTGCAGGCTCGGAGAGCCTGGATGCAGTGCGTAATAATGTGCTATGATGTGATTTTTTTTAGTTTCCTAAAAGGATGTTATATATTTCTGTTACATCGGCTCCAGTCACTACTCCATCACCATTAACGTCACCATGAACTGGAGTAGTGCTGCTACCACTTCCTTCTTCAATTATATTCAAAAATTCATTCCACGGAGCAGTAAATTGATAATCATCCACAGTGCCAGCAGGAACATAGAGTTTGCAATAATTCTTGCTTATACCCCCAAAAATATCACTACCATAAGAGACATTTTCAGGTTCTTCAATTTTTGAATAGATGGAGCGCATTTTAGTGCAACCATAGAAGGCATCATTGCCAATCGATGTCACCAAATTGGGTATGTTCACCGAGGTCAAGCCACTGCAACCCTCGAAGGCTCTTTCTCCAATCTCAGTTACCGCGTTGGGGATGGTAATCTCCGTCAAGCCGCTGCAATAATAGAAGGTAAAATTGCTAATTATTTTCACCGAGCTGGGGATGGTCACCGAGGTCAGGCCCGTGCAACTACCGAAGGCACCCCCGCCAATCTCAGTCACCGAGTTGGGAATTGTGATACTGGTCAACCCTGAGCAACCCTCGAAGGCAAAATGGCCAATCTCAGTAACCAAGTTGGGGATTATTATCGAAGTCAAGCTCGTACATTCTCTAAAAGCACCTGCGCTAATCGAAGTCACCGAGTTGGGGATGATTACAGAGGTCAAGCTACTGCAACCATAGAAGGCATTGCCACCAATTGAAATCACCGAATTTGGTATGTTCACCGAGGTCAAGTTACTACAAACATAGAAAGCACCTGTGCCAATCGAAGTCACCGAGTTGGGAATGTTCACTGAAGTCAAGCCTAAGCAACCCCAAAAAGCATAGTCATCAATTGAAGTTACCGAGTATGTAGCACCATTGTAGGATACAGTTCCTGAAATGTCTAATGACCCCGTGAGATTAGCGTAATGAGTACCCCATTCGCTAGAGGTGTCATAGGTCAGCATTACGCTATTGCCATCTTCGTTGTAGTTATAGCACAAACCATCAACCATAAAGTCGTAGGCACTGGCATTGGTAATCATAATCAGACCCAACAATAATATTGTAATCTTTTTCATAGCAGTATATTTTTATGTGTTAAACTTATTTTTATTGCGATGTTGCATGGAGTTATGGTGGATTGATTAACTCCTTAACTCCTCAAACTCCGTAGAAAAAACAGTATTGGTTATTTGATTATCTTCTCGCTTGAGCGTGTGCCGTCGCTGTAGGTGGTGACCTTGATGTTCACGCCTTGCTGAGGCTCGGCACTCTCCACGCCAGCGAGGTTGTAGTAACGGATGCTCTTCGCCTGTTTTTCACCAGAGATAGTTGTGATGGCATCGGGCTGCTTCAATTCTTGTGCTTCATCATATTTACAACCCATGTAAACCAATTCTCCATTCTCATACACAGCCGATAGTCCAGACATTGAGTTTATTCCTGTAATATAAGTTCTGTAGGGTACAAGTAAGTCACCAAATCCACAGTCAACACCAATGCCTTCGATTGTCTTAAAACTATACTCAGGATTATTTGGCTCGTCATAAGCTATTATTTGATAGCCCTTTCTAATGGTTTGTCCTATTTCCACCTCAAATTCTTGGTATGTGTCGGCCATACTATACTCAGAGATAGGATAATTTATCTCGGCAAATTCTGCATTATCAGGCAAGAACATTGGCTTGTTGAAGTCGTATAATGTTTTGGGGATATCCCACCAATAAATATAATAGAAATAATCGTCTTCGTAGTTAGTGGTATTATATACTGTGACAACCTTGTTCTCTTCTCTCACAAAGGCAACAAAGTATGGCTCCTGGGCATTGCCCTGCTTGTCATAATTGGTGCGATAGATGTTATAATATGTTTTCCCGTCAATAACAGTTGTGCCATTGAATTCAAGAGTGTAAAGTTGCACCTTCTCCCATCCATCCTCGGGCCAGTCATGGTAATAACCCACATATTCCCAAACTACACCCTCACGCACGAGGGGCACGTAGCTGTTTTCAACAATATTTATGAAATCTTTCCATGGGCTTCTGGCTTGATAAAGTGAAACACTTCCGTCTGGAACAAAAAGCATACACAATGATTTATCTACACCATCAAACACCCTGCTTCCGCATGAAACGTTTTGAGGCATTTGGATGTAGGAATGAATTGATGTCAAGCTTGAACAACTCATAAAGGCTTTTCCCCCTATGCGCTGTATATTTTCTCCTAAATTGACTGATTCCAGATTTGTGCAATATAAAAACGCACAACTGTCAATCACGTTAACCGATTCTGGAATATTGATTGTTTTTAGCGAATTGCAACTCTCAAAGCAGTTTAAACTGATATATTGAATGCCTTCGCAAAGCTGCACATCATGCAATGAAGAGCACCCTTCGAAAGCATGAGCCCCAAACGAAGAAAGTTGCCCATTGATGGAGACATGCTCCAAACTGTTGCAATCTGTAAAAGCCTGGTATCCTATCTTGGTGACCGACGCTGGGATTGTCATGGTTTTCAGTCCATCAAAGTTGTAGAATGCATTATCGGCTATCGACTCAACAGTGCTTGGAATAAAGGAGGTGTTGCATCCCATAAGCAGCTCGTTGGTCGAGGTCTTGATAAGGGCATTGCAATTTTCGCGTGAGTCATACACCGTGTTCTCTGGGTCAACCCATATCTGCTCCAGCATAGGGCACTCTTTAAGATTGTTGGTGCCTATAGTTTTTACTGAACTGGATATGTTCACTGAGAGCAAATTCGCACAGACAGAAATTGCCGAATTGCCTATTGATGTCACCGAGTTTGGAATGGTAATCGATGTAAGACTACTGCAATGATAGAAAGCACCGGCACCTATCGTCGTAATAGTGTTAGGAATCTCGATTGACTCCAAATTTTCAGCAAATCTGAAAGCTTGGTCAGCAATGCGAACAACCTGATAGTTGTGGCCATTATAGCCCACGACGCTGGGAATTACCGCATTTATCAAGTTCGCATAGTTGTCGTAGCCACTTGATTCTTTGACGACATTAACTCCTCCACTCGCTGTCTGGTAACAAATACCATCAACGGTGAAAGTCACTGCATTGGCACTCAATGCGAGTACCATCAAAGCCATTAATGTAGAAATCTTTTTCATAGCCGTTTATTTTTATGTGTTAAACTTAATCTTATTGCGATGTTGCAAAGTTATAAACATTTTTTAAAATTACCCCCCCCATTTGTTAAATTGCGTTAAAACGAATGGTTTTGTCGGTGTTTTTAGCTCAAAAATCCAGTTTGTGTGACTCAATTTGAACCAATCTATTAGGAACGACAATTGTCATTAATAAAACAAACATAAAGAATTATTGTCGGTAATTGTCGTCGAACTAATTTTCTGGTTGCAAAGTTACAGTTGCAAAAACTTTTTTGCAAGAAAAATGCCCGTGCCTTTACTTTTTATAACCTATTGTTGTTCTTTGTGTTAGGCGTTTTTAAAATGTGCCTTTTCTTTTTGCCCTATGAAGAGCACAAAAACTAAGGCAAAAAAGGTTGTTTTGTTGTTGTCTTAATGTTGTAACGAGTTGTTTGATTCTAGACCTTGGGTGATGTTTATAACATAGTCAGTGAGGTTGCCTTTTATACCCATCTTGTCTCTTATCTTGCGTCGACGACTTCTGACCGAAGCGACATTCCTGTAATTCCTGCACACGGCGATGGCTGCATCGGAGAAACCGCAGCACATCAGCTTGATGAAGTTCAAGTCGCTCGCCGAGAGTTGCGGGTAGTCATTGGCAATCTTGTCCATCGCGCCATTATGCTTGATATTGATATAGGAATACAGCCCTTCCCAGAACTTAGTGTCGTCATCAGCAATAGGCGATATCTTGTGCACTACCTCGTTGCTCTTTGAGTCCTGGTTGGGATTGTAGGCACCAGTCATTATCTCCTCAAGAGATTTCAACCTCTCATTCATGGTCTTGCTGAAGTGGTTGTCAAAGTCAGCAAGATTGCGCCTCAACTCTTCATAATTGCCGAAACTTTCTTCCTTCAGCTCGTCAATCATTTGCTGCTTGTCTTTGCGATTTTTCCTGCGGCTGATGATAAAGAGTGCTGCAGTAATCAATGCAAAAACTAAGAATAAAGCAGCAAGGATAATTATGGTTTTATTTAATAAATTCACCTTCTTGCCTTTAGCTGCAATTCTATCAGTATCAAAATCTGACTCAAACTTGCTAAGTTTATACTTTGTTTCGTTGTGTTCGAGAGTGTTAGAGATTCTATTGTACTGTTTGTCAAATTTACGATATTGTGTAAGGTTATTTTCGCACAAAGCAACTTCCTTCATGGCTTTATACATCAGCAGGCTGTCGTAGGCAGTATTTTGTGATTTGTCAGGTAACGAGATGAAATATTTAGCTGAATCAATGTCTTTCAGATTGGCAAAAATAAGGCTCAGCATATAATAATTGTCATTTTCTTCAAACCTGTTATTCAATCGATAAGCATCCACAATATATTTCTTTGCCTGAAAGTATAAGGAATCTTCAATATACATCAATGCATAATTGACGTTGATGCTATAAATACTTGTAGTGTCATTTAACTCACTTGCCGTTGCCAAAGCCTTGTCATAGCATTTTTTCGCCACATTAACATCTGTAATTCTTAGCACATTTCCACAATATTCTAAGGCAACCATCGTCATTTTTTTGTCTCTTAATATCTCGTAATAATGAGCTGCCATTTTGAACTTGTTTAAATCAAGGTTATTGCTGGCATAGTTGTTAAAGTACAACAAACCCATGCGGAAGTTGATTTGCGCTAGGTTTCGGTAGTCAGTGCTGTCGGCGTTGTTCTCTGCTTGTTTGTACCATTTAATTGCCTCAACTGGGTTACCCATATCTTCATGTGCTCCACCTTTATATAATAAAGCTCGAGTATAGTGCTCACGGTTATGGTTGTCGCTATAGTAATCGACTGCTTTGCTGATTAATGTGTCGCTTGTCAGTGGGATATTGCAACGGAACTGTGCTTGCGTGAGTAAGAGGGCGTAATATGCCTGGTTCTCGTCACCTTTAAGTGAATCACGGTTGATTGCTTCAAGGATTGCAAGCGAACTGTCGGGGTTGACCCACATCAGTGAGTCTGCGAGAACCAGTCGCTTGTCAACACTGCGGTTGCAACTTATCGCTGCCGAGAGCAAAACAGCCAAGAGGGAAATGTACAATAGTTTCTTCATAATGATGCTTTAAAACGTTGCAAATTTAGCACGTTTTCTGTTAACCACCAAACATTTTGCCCGTGCCCTTGCTTTTTACAAGTTGCTGTAAATCAATTAGTAACAAGCGTCAAAAATGTGCCCTCTGATTATTTTGCACAAATTCCCCTAAATTGAAACGGAATTTTATAAAAATGAGCCGAAAATATTAGCACAAATCTGCCCAGAAACTCAACGTGCAAAACCTCGATGACTTCCTAAACTGATGATAAGCTGGATGGGCGCGCATAATGCATAATGCAGAATTGGTTTTTGAGGCTGGATGGGCGCTTCGCTTAAAATTAAATGAAAATTTAATTGAAAATTGCATAGACGTAGGATTGTTTTGCCACTCCTGGCGGAGTGGAAATTGAGTCGAGTTTCAATGCCCTTTGGGCACCGCACACCACGCTTCGCGTGACTTATGCTTTGAAATCTCCCCGAGCTAAAGGTTAGAGCGCTACGGGCAGAAATCTATCAAATCTAAAACAAATCAAACATATTATTATTTAAATTTTAGAGTCGAAGACTCTAAAATTTTCATGTGCGCAGCACATGGCAAAAAGTATGGTAGTTTTCCCCTCACAAAGCTGCACCTATCGGTGTCGAAAAGCCTGCTTACGCAGGAATTTTGAAAAATGGAGATAGGAGTGGATAGGAGGTGGCAATATGTCAATGAACGTGAGGCAACATTAAATAATCAGAGAGGGAAGAAGGGGGATTAGAAAAAAAGAAGGAGGATGTGTCATGATTATGACGTATCCTCCTTGGTGCAAATGTGTTGAACTGTATTTATTTCTTGATTGTGGCGACGATTTCTCCGTCTTTGATGTCGATGGTGATTGTGGCGGCGGTCATGTCCTCGTGCTTGAGGAGGAGTTCCGACATTGGATCCTCGATGTGAGTTTGGATAGCTCGCTTCAAGGGTCGGGCACCATACTGGATGTCGAAACCTGCGTCGGCAACAAACTGCTTTGCGGCATCGGTGATGATGAGCTCGTGGCCGAGTTCGTGTACGCGATTGTAGAACATTTCGAGCTCGATATCCACAATCTTGAGGATGTCGTCCTTGTTGAGGCTCGAGAATGTGATGATGTCGTCGACACGGTTAAGGAACTCGGGTGAGAAGCTGCGGTTCAGCGCCTTGCGGATTACCGAGTCGGAACGCTCCTTAGTTAGCTCATGAGTGTTGAATCCCACGCCGGCACCAAAGTCCTTGAGCTCGCGTGTGCCAATGTTTGACGTCATGATGATGATAGTGTTCTTGAAGTCAACCTTTCGGCCTAGGCTATCGGTCAGAGCGCCCTCGTCAAGCACTTGGAGCAGCATGTTGAACACGTCAGGGTGTGCCTTCTCAATCTCGTCGAGCAGGACGACAGAATAGGGGTGACGGCGCACCTTCTCGGTCAACTGTCCGCCCTCCTCGTAGCCTACGTAGCCCGGAGGAGCGCCCACGAGACGCGACACATTGAATTTCTCCATATATTCGCTCATGTCGATGCGGATGAGAGCGTCGGGAGAGTTGAAGAGGAACTCAGCCAGTCGCTTAGCAAGCAGGGTTTTGCCTACACCAGTTGGGCCAAGGAACATGAATGAGCCAATGGGTCGGTTCGGGTCTTTAAGACCAACACGATTGCGTCGGATAGCCTTGGCAATCTTGTCGATAGCTTCATCCTGGCCAATGATTTTGGACTTGAGCTCATCGTTCATGCCTAGCAATCTGAGACCTTCGCTCTGGGCAATGCGTTGAACCGGAACTCCTGTCATCATTGCTACAACTTGCGCTATGTCGTTCTCATCGACCGTCTCGCGTTTCTTGTCGAGTTCGGCTTCCCATTTCTCCTTGAAATCTTGAAGTTCAAGTTTCAGTTTCTCTTGCCGGTCGCGATAGTTGGCTGCGCTCTCAAAGTTCTGAGCCTGAACAGCTTTTAGCTTGTTCTCTTGAGCTTCGGCAATTTGCTTTTCGAGTTCTTCAATCTCTTTGGGAGTCTCAACCTTAGATATGTGCACGCGTGAGCCAGCTTCGTCCATGGCGTCGATAGCCTTGTCGGGGAAGGCGCGGTCGCTGATGTATCGGTCGGTAAGGGTGACGCAAGCCCTGATGGCCTCGGGGGTATAGATAACACCATGGTGCTTCTCATAGGCATCCTTGATGTTGTTGAGGATTTCGACTGTTTCCTCGGGAGTAGAGGCATCGACAAGCACCTTCTGGAAACGGCGCTCTAAGGCTCCGTCTTTCTCAATGTTCTTGCGATACTCATCGAGGGTGGTTGCACCAATGCACTGCACCTCGCCTCGAGCCAAGGCGGGCTTGAGAAGATTGGCAGCGTCCATTGATCCACTGGCGTTACCCGCACCCACAATGGTGTGAATCTCATCGATAAAGAGAATCACGTCGTCACTCTTGGATGCCTCGTCGATAATCGCCTTGATGCGTTCCTCGAATTGTCCACGGTATTTGGTACCAGCCACTACCGATGCCATATCGAGAGCAACGATGCGCTTGTCCAAAAGGCCTCGTGCCACTTTGCGCTGCACGATGCGTTGTGCAAGTCCTTCAACGATAGCCGATTTGCCAACTCCTGGTTCTCCAATGAGAACGGGGTTGTTCTTCTTGCGTCGGCTCAAGATTTGCGCCAGTCGTTCAATTTCACGTTCACGTCCCACCACAGGGTCGAGGTCGCCAGCAGCGGCCTGACGCGTGATGTCTTTTCCGTATTTATCAATGGTCGGTGTCGCGTTGTCATTTTTTGTGACATTTCGTCGCTGGGTGCGTTTCTCACCACCACTCGCTGGAGCGCCGGTGCCGCCCATATCGTCTTCGATGTCGTCGTCATCCTCGTCGTTGGTGAAGTCAACACCGTCGACAATAGGCAAGGCTAGCTCGTTGATGAGCGTCATCAACTCATTGTCGTCTAATATGTTTATTTCTTTTTTGGTCATTATCGTATAATCTATTAAAACAATATCGTTCAAGCAAATTCCGTGCCATGTTTTTTTAGGGGAGAGGGGAGAGGAGAGAGGGGAGAGGTAAGAGGGTGTTTTTTTAAGACAATTAATGACAAAAAATTCGTGTCAAGCCTTTCGGCTTTTGGATATTAAAGACAATTGATATTGGAGTACCTTGCTCATAATTATGTGTTTTTATTTTTGAGTTTAGAATTAGTATCAAAAAAACGTAAATAGGTGGAAAAGTTGTTGGTTGTTTGCGGGAAATGTATTAACTTTGTAGGTTAATTTTAATGTTTCGGCGTGACTGTGATGATTGAGGCAACATTTCGCTGGATTTGCAGCTCGCCACAGGTAAAATTTTAAATATTTAGAGATGAATAACGATCGAATTATTGAGATCAATATCGAAAACGAGATGAAGACTAGCTACATCGATTACTCGATGTCGGTTATCGTGTCTCGCGCCCTGCCCGATGTGCGTGACGGCTTCAAGCCAGTGCACCGCAGGGTTCTTTTCGGTATGGAAAAACTAGGAAACTTCTCCAACGCTCCCTACAAGAAGAGCGCGCGCATCGTGGGCGATGTACTTGGTAAATACCACCCCCACGGCGACTCGTCGGTCTACTTGGCAATGGTGCGCCTTGCTCAGGACTGGGCAATGCGCTATCCGCTGGTAGATGGTCAGGGAAACTTTGGCTCGGTAGACGGTGATAGCCCTGCTGCTATGCGTTACACCGAGGCTCGTCTGGGCAAGATGGGCGAGGAGATGATGCGTGACATGGACAAAGACACAGTGAACTTTGTTCCAAACTTTGACAACACTCTGGAAGAACCTGAGGTGTTGCCAACCCGATTCCCCAATTTGCTTGTCAATGGTGGTTCGGGTATTGCGGTGGGTATGGCAACCAACATGGCTCCCCACAACCTCACCGAGTCGATTAATGCCTGCCTTGCGATGCTCGAGAATCCTGACATCGATACCGATGGCTTGATGAAATATATCATCGCTCCCGATTTCCCGACAGGCGGTATCATTCATGGCTATCAAGGCGTGCGTGATGCTTTTGAGACCGGTAAGGGCCGCATTGTAATACGCTCGAAGGCCGAGATTGAGACTGAGCATGGCCATGACCGCATTGTTGTGACCGAGATTCCTTACAATGTGAACAAGCGTGAGCTTATCGAGAATATTGCTGGCTTGGTTGAAGACAAACGCATTGACGGTATTTCTAATATCAACGACGAGAGCGACCGTCACGGTATGCGCATCGTGATTGATGTGAAGAAGGACTTCAATGCCAATGTGCTTCTCAACAAGCTCTACAAGATGACCGAGTTGCAGTCGTCGTTCAGTGTGAACAATGTGTGCCTCGTTAAGGGTCGTCCTCAGACGGTAAACCTCAAAGACATGCTTCACTACTTCCTTGAGCATCGCCATGAGGTGGTTATTCGCCGCACTGAGTTTGAGCTCAAGAAAGCAAAGGAGCGTGCTCACATTCTTGAGGGCTTGATTATCGCAAGCGACAATATTGATGAGGTAATCCACATCATTCGCAGTAGCAAGACCACCGACGAGGCTCGTCAGCGCTTGGGTGAGCGTTTCAACTTGGACGACATCCAAACCCGTGCTATTGTTGAGATGCGTCTGCGTCAGCTCACCAACCTCGAGCAGGACAAGCTCCACGCCGAGATGGAAGAGTTGTTGAAGACCATTGAGCACCTCGAAGAGATTTTGACCAATCCTGACGTTTGCCGCAAGGTAATCGAGGATGAACTCATTGAGGTTCGCGACAAGTTTGGCGATGAGCGCCGCACTCAAATCGAGTATGCTGCCGAGGAGATGAACGCCGAGGACTTCTATCCCGATGACCCAATGATTATCACCATTTCGCACTTTGGCTACATCAAGCGCACACCGCTGAGCGAGTACCGCACTCAGAACCGCGGTGGCGTGGGAGCTAAGGGCAGCGCAACTCGCGATGAGGACTTCATTGAGTACATCTACGAGGCTACTAACCATAATTACATGCTGTTCTTCACGGCATTAGGTCGCTGCTACTGGCTGCGCGTGTTTGAGATTCCCGAGGGTGCTAAGAACTCTAAGGGTCGCGCCATCCAGAACTTGCTCAACCTGGGTCCAGAGAACCGCATCTACGCCTTTATCCGTGCGACAAAACTCAAAGATCCTGAATATAACCAGAACCACTATATCGTATTTGGAACCAAGAACGGTATCGTTAAGCGTACCCGCTTGTCGGAGTTCTCACGTCCACGCGTTAACGGCGTGAATGCTCTTAACATACGTGAGGATGACCAACTCATTGGTGCCGTGCTCACCGAGGGTGACAGCGAGATTGTACTCGCTAACCGCAATGGCCGCGCTATCCGCTTCTCAGAGACCAATGTAAGAGCTATGGGTAGGACTGCTACTGGTGTTAAGGGTATGACCCTTGACGGCGGTGATGATGCAGTAGTGGGCATGATTTGCATGCGTACTACCGCTCAGGACGACGTACTAGTGCTCTCGGAGCAGGGTATGGGTAAGCGCTCTAAACTCGAGGACTACCGCATTACCAATCGTGGTGCCAAGGGTGTGAAGACCATCAACATCACCGATAAGACTGGCAAGCTTATTGCTATACGCAATGTTAATGACAGCAACGACATCGTCATCATCAACAAGTCGGGTATCACCATCCGCCTCAAGGTTGCCGACCTGCGAGTTCAGGGCCGCAACACTCAGGGCGTAAGGCTTATCAACTTGGAGAAGAAGAGCGATGAGATAGCATCGGTTTGTAAGGTTGACACCGATCCCGAGAAGATAGAGGAATATATCCCCGAGGGTGAAGGGCTGCAACAAGATTTGACGTTTGACGAAGCCAACGAGGCACAGCTTTCTCAAGAAAATGCTGGTGATGAATTAAACGAAAACGGTGAATCGCAGTCTTATGACCAAGAAGGCACGTTGCCTTTTGACGACATTGAGAAATAAAATATTAACGAGATAAAAATTAAAATTAGTAACAATAAACATTTTTATTATGAAAAAGATTTTCTTATTCGTAGCTTGCGCATCACTCATGGTGATGGGTGTTAAAGCTCAAACTGCCGAGGAACTTTTCAATGCAGGTAAGGCCGAGTTTGCTAGATATGACAAGCTCTTTGGCGAATACACATTGACTCATGGTCAGAATCCAGATGCTCCCGACCCAACAATTGGTGATCGTGCCAAAGCTCTGATGAGTGGTTTTGAGTTGCTTCAGAAAGCCCTTCCTCTTGATACTATAATTGAGTATAACAAGGATGGAAGTCCCAAGATTGACAAGAAGACAGGCAAACCCAAATTCAAAACAAAATACTCTAAGGACATCGTAGCATTGCTATCGGGCCACATCAATGATGTGCTCAATGTTGGTAACGCTGGCCTTTTGAGTAACGATTTTGCTACTTCTTATAAGGCATTCAAGTTCTTTAGCCAGCTCGTTGGTTCTTCGTTGACCGAGGGAGTTCAATTTGAGCAGGCAACACTTGCCGATGTAGCTTTCTATGAGGGTTACTCAGCTTATCAGTTAAAGGACTATGATGGCGCCTACAATGCATTCAAGAATGCTATCAGCAAGGGCTATACCGAGAATCAGGTTGTAGACTTCAAGAATTCTTGCTTGGCTAACATTATTCAAACTTTCTGCGATTCAAAGAACTATGATGGTGCCTTTGTTTACATCGACAAAGCTATCGCCGATGATCCTACAAGCGCATTGCTCTATGACATGAAGGGTTTTGTAGTAGAGCAGAAAGATGGCTTGGCAGCAGCTGAGGCATTCTATAAGAAGGCTACTGAGGTAGATGCTACATTCCCCAATGGTTTCTTTGACCTGGGTCGTGTAATCTATGACAAGGCCGAGAAGATTATCGAGGATAACCCTAAAGCTACAAACGCTGACCTCAAGCCCAAGTTGGTTCCTCTGTACAATGAAGCTCTGCCATTGTTCAAGAAGGCTAACGAGTTGGATCCCAAGAGCGAGAAGACTCAGTCTAAGCGTTTCATCGATGACATCGAATACAAGCTTGACCTCTTGAAATAATTTTATTGCACACACATAACAGTAAACGCTGTGCATGGCATTTTGAATGTTGTGCACAGCGTTTTAAAAGTTAATTAGGTTTATATTTCTTTTTTATTGATGATGAAAAAGTTTCTTGTGGTTTTAATGCTGATTGCTCTGGGCACTATGGGAGTAGTGGCTCAGCAGCGTCTTGTCAATGAGGTGAAAAAGGAAATTAGTGGATTGACTCCCACTGTTGAAAGCTACAAGAACTCTTTGAAGAAGATTAACAAAACTCTCGAAAACGAGGAGACAAAAGACAAGGCAGAGCCATGGTGGCTAGCAGGAAAGATTCAATATTTCATCTACGATAAGATATTAAACAACAAGGCAGCAGGCGAGAAAGTTAACTCCACCGAGGCTGGCCTAGCCTTGATTGATGGGTATGATAAGTTTGTCATAGCGATGAAAAAAGACTCGGTGGTGGTTCTCGACAAGAAGGGTAATCCCGTAAAGGACAAAAAGACTGGTAGTCCCAAAGTCAAGACCAAGTATTCTCAGGACATAGTTAATCGTTTTATAGATCACCTGGTAGACTATAGTGCTGTGGCTGGCGACTTTTACATGGCTAGTGATTGGGACAATGCTTACCGTGCCTGGGATATCTACTGCTCGCTTGCTAAGAGCGACTGGGCAAAGAAGAAAAATAAAGCCGAACCCGACTCGGTGGTCGGCTACAACCGTTTTTTTCAGGGCTTGGCCGCTTATCAAGGTAAAAACTATGACCAAGCAGTCGAAAAGCTTTCAAATGCCAGAATCTTGGGTTATAAGAAAAAAGCGCTGTATGACACATGGATTGATGCACTGATAAAGCAACGTGACACAATCTACCTTGTGAGTGTGGCACATGAGGCACATGACATGCTGGGTGCAAAGGATCCCCGCTATGTTCACATCTTGATCAATCATTACTTGAAAACCAAAAACTATAAAGAGGCCAACGAATTGCTCGACGAGGTAATAGAGAGCGACTCGCTTGTAGCCGATTATTATGACCTAAAAGGTAGGTTGATTGAGATAGAGCATGGTATTGATGACGCGATTCCCTATTATAAGAAGGCGGTAGCATTGAATCCAGAGCACCCTATGGGATTGTTTGACTTGGGCAATGCCTTGTATAACAAAGCGATAACTAATAGTAATCATCGCTCGGCAGAGGCAAAGAAACTATATGGTGAGGCGTTACCTTATTTAGAGAGGGCTTATAAGCTAATGCCCATGAATGAGTCGTTGAAGAACATTCTTAGCCGAATATATTATGTGCTTGGCAGTAGCAAACTCGACTCGTTGTAGAAGTATTAAGATTAAGATAAAAACTAAAGAGACATTGGTGCAAAGCCAATGTCTCTTTAGTGTTCATTTGGGTTGGAATCAAATACCCATTCTAACAATGCCTCGCTTGGAGTTCTTAACGAATTCTACAATTTCATCGCGCTCGGGTGATTCAGGCAGCTCGGCCATCACTTTTTTGAGAGCGTCGCTAGTGTTCAATCCCGACATATAAAGGGCTCGGTAAATGTCTTGAATGCCATTGATTTGATCGTTGGTGAATCCACGACGATGCAGTCCAATAGAATTGACGCGCTCATAAGACATTGGGTAACGTCCTGCCATCACATAAGGAGGAATATCTTTATTGACCAGAGTTCCGCCTTGTACCATCACGTGAGGGCCTATTTTGGTGAACTGATGCACAAGTGCACCACCTCCAATTACCGCCCAATCACCAACCTCAACCTCGCCGGCTAGCTGAACAGTGTTGGACATGATTACGTTGTTTCCCAGCTCGCAGTCGTGGGCCACATGGCAATAGGCCATAATCAGGCAGTTGTTGCCAATTACAGTTTTGCCTTTAGACGCAGTTCCTCGATGAATAGTTACGAACTCACGAATGCTGGTGTTGTCGCCAATGATAGTGAGACTGTCTTCACCCTGAAACTTGAGGTCTTGTGGCACGTCGCTCACTACTGCGCTTGAGTGTATGTGGCAATTGTTTCCAATCCTTGCTCCTGAATGGATAACGGCATTGCTATCGATGATAGTTCCGTCACCAATCACGACATTCTCATCAATAGTTACAAAAGGACCAATCACTACATCCTTTCCAATCATGGCGTTATTGCTAACGCAAGCTAGTGGTGAAATGTTCATTTTTAATATAATGCGGTTTTATTTGTTTTTAACGATTTGGGCCATAAACTCGACTTCGCTCACAATCTTTTCGCCTACGAAGGCATAACCCTTCATCACAGCGCATCCACGACGCAAAGGAGTCATAAATGAGATGTGGAAAATGAGGGTGTCGCCAGGAACCACCTTTTGGCGGAATTTCACGTTGTCAATCTTCATGAAATAAGTGGAATAGCGCTCTGGCTCATCAACACTGCTGAGCACCAACAGACCTCCAACCTGTGCCATAGCCTCGATTTGAAGCACGCCTGGCATCACTGGCTCTTGTGGGAAATGGCCCTGGAAAAAAGGTTCATTGCTTGTGACGTTCTTCACACCAACGATGTAATTGTCGCTTATTTCTATAACCTTGTCGACCAACTGCATGGGATAGCGGTGAGGCAGAAGTTCCCTGATGTGGTTGATGTCCATAACGGGAGCCTTGTTGGGGTCATAGACTGGTGCCTGAACATTTTGATATCGTAGTTCCTTGCGAATCTGTTTCGAAAGTCGGGTGTTGATAGTGTGTCCTGGTCGGGTGGCAACAATGCGTCCTTTGAGTGGGCGTCCTATCAAAGCCAAGTCGCCCATCACATCGAGCAGCTTGTGACGTGCAGGTTCGTTGGGGAAGGTGAGAGGCTTGTGGTTGAGATATCCCAATTGATCATTGGGAATGTGAGGTGCTCCAGCCACATCGGCTATTCGGTCTAGCTCTTCCTGACTCATCTTCTTGTCATAGATGACAATAGCGTTGTCGAGGTCGCCTCCCTTGATGAGGTTATTCTCGACAAGAGGTAAAATCTCACGAACGAACACGAAAGTGCGACTTCCAGCAATCTCTTCCTTAAAATCGGCAAGTGATGTGAGAGAAGCAAACTGGTTGGAAAGCACGGGCGAATCAAACTCAATCATTGTGTCGATTGAGAAATCATCGTCGGGCAACACGATTAATGAAGAGCCAGTGGCTTCGTCAACCACCTTGATGCGCTGTTTAACCACGTAGAACTCACGCTCGGCTGCTTGTTCTTTGAGTCCAACTTCTTCGATTTTCTCGCTATAAAGAGTAGCGCTACCATCGAGGATTGGCATCTCGGGTGCGTTGATCTCGATAATGCAATTGTCTACGCCAGCAGCATAAAGTGCAGCCATAGAATGCTCGATTGTTCCAACTTTCACATCCTTGTTGGTCTTGCATGCAATGACAGTGCCGCGGTTGGTCTCCACCACGTTCTCGGCAAGAGCCTCAATCACTGGGGCGTCTTGCAGGTCGATGCGTTTGAAAACGTAGCCCGTATTTTCAGGAGCGGGCATGAACGTAGCCTTCACGTTAAGTCCTGAGTGCAGGCCCTTGCCGCTCACACTGAAAGGAGCATTTAAAGTTTTTTGTTTCATATATTCTGAATTACTTTTGTTCGATAGATAAATTGTCAACGGCCTTCTTCAAGTCTTTGATGTCGTGAACCATTTCTGAAAGTCGCTGAATGTATAGGTAGTTCTTGTAGAATTCTTTTATTCCGACTGGTGGAGTGCCAATGATTTGAAGATTGTTTCCAATACTCTTGGGTATTCCCGACTGAGCACCGATTCCATTGTTGTCGCCAATAGTGATGTGTCCCGAAAAGCCCACTTGACCACCCACCATGTTGTGATTGCCAATCTTTGTGGATCCAGCAACGCCCACTTGTGCAGCAAAGACATTGTTTTCTCCAATTTCTACATTGTGTGCAATTTGAATCAGGTTGTCGAGCTTGGTTCCTTTCTTGACCACAGTGGCACCCATAGTAGCTCGGTCGATGGTGGTGTTGGCTCCTATCTCAACGTCGTCCTCAAGAATAACGATGCCCACCTGTGAAATTTTTTCGTAGGTTCCATCTTGTTTAGGTGCGAATCCAAATCCGTCGCTACCAATCACGGCACCGGCTTGGATGATGCATCGTTTTCCAATCTTGCATCCGTGATAAATTTTTACACCAGGATAAAGGATTACGTCATCGCCGAGGGTTACGTTGTCTCCAACGTATACCTGAGGATAGATTTTAACATTATTCCCAACGGTAACATTTTCGCCAATGTAGGCGAAAGCCCCAACATAGGCATCCTCGGGAACCTCGCTACCCAAGTGGCAAGGTTGCTCAATACCTTGTTTCGCTGGCTGCTGGCTGTTAACGAAATTGAGCAGGTGAGCTAGAGTCTCGTAGGGATCGTCGACCCTGATGAGTGTGGCTTTCACTTCTTGCTCAGGCACGAAATCCTTGCGCACCAGCACAGCAGTGGCTTGTGTGGTGTAGATGTGGTGTGTATATTTGGGATTGGCAAGAAAAGTAAGGCACCCAGGGGTGGCTTCTTCAATCTTGGAATAATTGTCGATAAAAGCTGTGGCATCACCTTCAACAGTGCCATGCACCAAGGCCGCCAATTGCTCAACTGATATTCTCATTTTATTATTTAAATTTCTTTTATACAAAACAACCCACAAAGTTACTGAAAAATAGCCAAGTGGGCAAAGTTATAGGGTAAAATTTACTTAAAAAGCGGTGTTGTGTGGATTTGAGTTCCCAAAAAGGCAATAAAAATGTTGATATTGAACATATTTGGTGCTTTTTCATTGATTAAGATTGATAAAAATGAACAATGATTTTTTTTAACGAATAATTATGTGTAATTTTACACCCAGTAAATAATTTGGCATGGAAGATTTAAAACAAATGCTTGCTCACGATGACGTTAGGGGAGTGGTGCGGACCGCTGCTGATGAAGTCATAGAGTTTCACAATCCTGGCGTGAAAGATCTTTTTGAGCTTGTTGCGTCACGCCCCCATGAGCTGGCAGGAGCATTAGTAGCCGACCGTGTGATAGGGCGTGGTGCAGCATTGTTGCTTGTGCTGGGAAAAGTCAAAAGTGTTTATGCACAAGTTATTAGCTCTCCAGCCCTGCAAGTTCTTAACGATGCCAACATAAATGTAGGTTATGGCACAATAGAGCCTAATATCATTAACCGCGACGGCACCGACTTGTGCCCCGTTGAGAAATTAACGATGACAATCGTTGATCCAAAAGTTGCTTACGAGAAAATCAAAGAATTTTTAATCAACAAAAATATCATTAAATCATGAAATCTTCAACTCAAAACATTGCACTGTATCAGCTTAGTTTCAGCCAGATGAAAACCTACCTTTTGGCTGCTTTGTTTGTAGTTGGCAACATTGCATTGCCACAGCTTTGCCATCTAATGCCACAGGGCGGACTGATTTTCCTGCCAATCTATTTCTTCACACTGGTAGCAGCCTATAAGTATGGTTTCACAGTAGGTTTGACCACAGCAGTTCTCTCGCCATTGGTTAACAGTGCTTTATTTGGCATGCCTCCAGCAGCCGCATTGCCCATCATCCTCATCAAGAGTGTGACACTTGCTGTGGCAGCTGCAATGATAGCCAAGAAGACCAATAAAGTGACTTTGCTCACAGTTGCATTGGCAGTTATCGCTTATCAGCTCATTGGCTCGCTTGCCGAGTGGGCTATGACTGGGTCAATCGAGAAGGCTTCGCAAGATATCATTCTTGGCTGGCCTGGATGCTTGATTCAGATTGTGGGTGGATACCTGGTTTTACGTTATCTCCTTAAGAAATAAAATGTTAATTAGGGAAGACAACTAAGGACAAGATTATTTTGCATTAGATACTATGTTATTACTGACAATTGACTTCGGTGCAAAATTGTCCTTAATAAAAAAGAAAAAATGCCACTTCGTCCTTAATTGTCTTTAAAAATAATTATGGAATACAAGAAATATAAAGATATAACCATCTCTCGCTTGGGCTTTGGCAATATGCGATTGCCCGAGAAAGACGGGCGCATCGACCGTGAGAAGGCCAGTGCGATGATTGACCGAGCCATGAAGGGTGGCGTAACCTATTACGATACAGCTTTTATGTATCACCATGAGGACAGCGAGACCTTCTTGGGTGAGGTTCTGCCGAACTATCCCCGTGATAGTTTCTATCTTGCCACCAAGTTCAACATTGGTTTCAATCCCGATTATCGCCATGTGTTTGAGACTCAGCTCAAAAAGCTCAAGACCGACTATTTCGATTTCTATCTAATTCATGCCATTGGCGACAATACAATCCATCCTTATGTAGAGGATGGCAGTGTGGCCTATCTCATTGAGCAAAAGGAGAAAGGACGCATTCGCAACCTCGGTTTCTCGTGTCATGCCAGCATTGAGTCGTTGAGGTGGTTTGTGGAGCAGTATGACTGGGATTTTGCCCAAATTCAGCTCAACTGTTTCGACTGGCTATTTTCTCAAACTCAAGAGGAGTATAGGATTCTTGAGGAACGCAACATTCCAATCGTTGTTATGGAGCCTGTGCGAGGTGGACGGCTCTCTCGTCTAGTGCCCGAGGCTGAGGCGATGCTGCGTGAAGCACATCCCGATTGGTCGTTGGCATCGTGGATGTTCCGTTTTGTGCGCTCGCTTCCACAAGTGCAAGTGATACTGAGCGGCATGAGCACGATGGAGCAGGTAGAAGACAACTTGCGAACCTTTGACGACGACAACAACTTTACCGATGCCGACCGTGACCTGCTTTTCCGCGCTATGGAAATGTTTAAGTCCCTGATGCAAGTTCCTTGCACAGCGTGCCGTTACTGTACCGACGACTGTCCTATGGGCATCAATATTCCAGAGTTTTTGAAACTTTATAACAAATACAAAGTTGATGGCGATTTTGGCTTAAAAGACCTGCTGGCTAAGGTGGAATCAATAAGTCCGCCATCCGAATGCCTCAATTGTGGCAGCTGCGCCAGCCACTGTCCACAGTCAATCGACATCCCGTCAATCATGACCGAAATGGGTGAGAAGTTCTACTAATCTTAATGCATTCATAAAAATAAAAACACCGACAAGTATTTGTCGGTGTTTTTTGTTTTTGTTAGTAATGGTGTGATTAGCAACCGAGACGCTTCTCGAGGTTGGCGCGGATGGCCTTGATGAAGTCGAGGCTGTTAACCTGCTTGGGCTCGATGCCTTCCATGAGGTTAACGAGGTCCTTAGTTACGATACCTGCGTTGAGAGTATCGAAGCAAGCGCCTTCGAGCTGATCGCCAAAGTTGATGAGGTCGTTGAGACCGTCTTTCTCACCACGTTTGCGCAGAGCACCGCTCCATGCGAAGATGGTAGCCATTGGGTTGGTAGAGGTCTGCTCTCCCTCAAGATACTTGTAGTAGTGGCGGGTCACGGTGCCGTGAGCTGCCTCATACTCGTAGTTGCCGTCGGGGCTAACGAGGACGCTGGTCATCATAGCAAGTGAACCAAATGCGGTAGAAACCATGTCGCTCATTACGTCGCCATCGTAGTTCTTGCAAGCCCAGATGTAACCACCCTTGCTGCGGATTACGCGAGCAACAGCGTCATCAATCAGAGTGTAGAAGTACTCGAGACCGAGTTTCTCGAACTCTGCCTTGTAGTTCTGCTCATAAACCTCCTCGAAGATGATGCGGAATTGTGCGTCATATTTCTTAGAGATAGTGTCCTTGGTTGAGAACCAGAGGTCTTGCTTGGTGTCGATAGCATACTTGAAGCAGCTGTGAGCAAACGAGCGGATAGACTTGTCAACGTTGTGCATACCTTGCAGAACGCCAGGACCCTTGAACTCGTGGATAACAACCTCTTCCTTCTTGCCACTCTCGCCTTCGAATACCATCTTAGCAACGCCTGGCTCATCGGCACGAATCTCTACGCTCTTGTAAACGTCGCCATAGGCGTGACGAGCGATAGTGATAGGCTTCTCCCAGTTCTTAACAACGGGCTTGATGCTTGGGATGGTGATAGGAGCGCGGAACACAGTACCATCGAGGATAGAACGGATGGTGCCGTTAGGGCTCTTCCACATCTCGTGGAGCTTGTACTCGTCCATGCGTTTGAGGTTAGGAGTGATAGTAGCGCACTTAACAGCTACACCAAGCTCTTTGGTCTTCTCGGCGGCCTCAACAGTGATTTGGTCGCGAGTCTCGTCACGCTTAACGAGGCCAAGGTCATAATACTCAGTTTTGAGGTCCACGAAGGGGAGGATGAGTTCGTCCTTGATCATCTTCCACAGAATGCGGGTCATCTCGTCGCCGTCCATCTCCACGATAGGAGTGGTCATTTTGATTTTTTCTGCCATAATTGTTGTAAGAAAAATTTTGTTTTAAAGTTGTGTGGCACATGGCTAAAGGTGCCACACAACATGATTATTAATTGTTAATGATTATTTCTTGCTTTTGTAGTAGTTCATCAAGCAGCCCTGTGCAAGAATCTCACGCTCGTCGGGAGTGAGGTTCTGGAAGAACAGGTGGATGTCCTTAACGCCGTCGGCAGTGATAACCTTAGCGTCAATCTCCTCTTTACCGCTAACGATAGCCTCGCGGATGCCAGGAACGAATACGAAGTCGCCTGGGTTGTACTCAAACTTGGTCTCGGGAGCGATAGTGAAAGGAACGATACCCCAGTTGATGCAGTTGCTGCGATAGCGCTTGGTTGCATACTCGTAGCAGATGTTGGCGTCGCCACCAAGCACCTTCTGGCAAGAAGCAGCCTGCTCACGTGCACTACCATCACCAGGACGATTAGCAAATACGCAAGAACCAAACGAAGTGTCCTCGGCCTTAGCACCAACCTTAGCGAGAGCTGCTGCAACGTTCTCGGGAACATTGCCAGCGCGGCGCTCGAGGTCTTGTGCCTGGATGCGCTTGCTCAAGCCAACGTACTCAGGAACGCGGCGAGAGAGAGCAAACTCAGAGAGCTTCAATGGGTTAGAGCGGTAGCTCGAAGTCTCACCCGAAGGAATCAACTCGTCGGTAGTGGTAACGGGATCGTGGATAACGGCTGCCAACTCGAGGAGCATGTTGTCCTGCATTGGATACATCTTGGGCCAGTCCTTGATGTTAGGACCATACTTGAGTTCCTCTTTGAGGTCGGCATGCTCATAGCCGTTGAATACGCGACGCTGATAAACGCGCTCGTCGAAGTCATAAGGCTTGTGGTCGTCGGTGTAGTCAACATCGGTAGCAGCGGTAATAACGCCACCATTAGCAGCAGTTGCAGCGATAGAACGTGCGTCCATCAGAGCAACGAGCGAGATTTGACCCTGACCTGGCTTAGAACCCTCGCGGTTGGGGAAGTTACGGGTTGTGTGACGGATACTCAGACCATTGTTGCTAGGAACGTCACCAGCACCGAAGCAAGGACCGCAGAATGCAGGCTTGATAACTACGCCAGCCTCAAGAAGTTCCTCGGCGATGCGGTTGCGAGTAGTTGCCAAGTAAACGGGAACTGACTGTGGATAAGCACTCATGGTAAAGTAGTCGTTACCAATGCTAGCACCCTTCATGATAGAAGCTGCAGCGCTGAGGTTATCGTAAGTACCGCCCGAGCAACCAGCGATGATACCCTGGTCGGCGTGAACCTTACCGTCGATAACCTTGTCAACGAGGTCAACTTGGATCTTGTCGCCAAAGCGCTTCTTAGCATCTTCCTCAACAGCCTTCAGGATCTCAACAGGATTCTCCTGGAGCTCGTGGATGGTGTAAGCGTTAGATGGGTGGAATGGGAGAGCGATCATTGACTCCTGAGTGCTCAGGTCGATCTTGATCATTGCGTCGTAGTAAGCTACCTTACCGGGCTTGAGTTCACGGTAGTCTTGTGGACGCTTGTGAATCTCGTAGTGATGCTTAACCTCGTCGTCGGTAACCCAGATAGAGCTCAAGCAAGTGGTCTCGGTGGTCATGATGTCGATACCGTTACGGAAGTCGATTGGCAACTCCTTAACGCCAGGACCAGCAAACTCAAGAACTTTGTTCTTCACGAAGCCGCTCTCGAAAGTAGCTTTTACGAGAGAGATGGCAACATCGTGAGGACCAACACCCTTGCGGGGCTTGCCTTCCAACCAAACGAGTACTACCTCGGGAGCGTTGATATCCCAAGTGTTCTTGAGGAGCTGCTTAACGAGCTCGCCACCACCTTCACCAACACCCATGTTACCGAGTGAGCCATAGCGAGTGTGGCTATCGCTACCCAGAATCATGTTGCCGCACTTAACCATTGCCTCGCGGGCATACTGGTGGATAACGGCTTGGTTGGCGGGAACGTAGATACCACCATACTTCTTGGCGGCCGAAAGACCGAATACATGGTCGTCTTCGTTGATTGTACCACCAACGGCGCAAAGCGAGTTGTGGCAGTTGGTCATTGCGTAGGGCAATGGGAACTTGTCGAGACCGCTGGCGCGAGCAGTTTGAATAATGCCCACGTAGGTGATGTCATGCGACATCATAGCGTCGAAGCGGATTCTCATCTTCTTACCCTTGCTGCCATCCACGTCGTGAGAACGCAGAATGCCGTAGGTAATAGTGTTTTCGCGTGCCTCGTCGGCTGAGGGCATGCCATTAGCGTCGGTGCAGATTTCGGCACCGTCAATCAAGTAAACTCCATGTTTGATTAATTCTACCATAGTGAATTTAGAAATTTAATTAGTTATAACTATTAAAAAATGAATTAATTATTGTCTTGTTTTGTTAGTGTTGAGAGAAATAATGTGAGCGACAACATATCGGCTGCCCCGCCGGGTGAAATGTTCCTAGCAATGAAACTTTGGTTCATTTGCTCCAGACCTTCGATTGAGAAATTCTCGAGCAGATGAGCTGCTTCTTGTTTCACTTGCTGAGCCATTTCAAAACCAGCGCGGTGAATGACATTGGTGTCGTCGAGGCTACACATTATTAATAAGAGTGTTTTGTGCTTGATGTGCTCATCGTTGCAGTTGTCGCAATAGTATTTTAGCCACTTGTTGACCATTTCGCTATATCCCGTGCGTGCAATGTCGAGCGCTCCAGCTACATTGTGCTGAGCTTTGACACTGTTGCCATGAGAATTGTCGCTTCCAGGCATTTGGCTAGCAATGCTGGCAACAATCTTGCACCATTGGTCAAGAAAGTTGCTGCTACAACCTGTTGCTAAAATGTGACATGCGGCAACTACTGCCAGTCCCATTGAGAATAGTGCTCCGCGATGAGTGTTTATTCCACCAGTTGCGGCAAGCATCTTTTTCTCGGCTTCGATACCCATGTTTTGCAGTAGCGATGCCTCGGGTAGACAGTCGCTATAACTCATAACTGCAAGTTGAGCGAAATATAACCTTAATGCATTAATGCTCTTGAGCATAATTGCGTAGTCCATATCGCTGTGTGAGCCATTATCGTGAGTGTCGACAAGCCCAGGCTTGGGAGTTAGGTCAAGTTCCTGCTTCAGTGCATTGATTGCTAACCAAGCAACAAGATAGGGAAGGGTAATGCTTGGCACAAACTTCTTAGCTTGCAAGAGATTGCCGTTTTTGAGCAATAGTCTTACTGCCGAAGCACTGATGTGGTTGCCTTCTTTCTCCAGTCGTGGAAGTTCGATAACTTTTATTCCTCGCTGAGGCAGCATGTCGTGCATCGCACTATTGTAGGCTCGTGTGAGCTCATCGCTTGGCTCACTACCCACAAAGCGCACTGTGGCTCCTAAAGCAGGAGCAATGTGCCTGGCTGTGATGTCGAGGTCAAGCTCAATCTGTGCCAATGCTGCATCGCTTGCTTGCTTGATAAAGTAAGAAGGGAAGGTAGCCGCCGAGATTATGTAGCTGCTTCCGCGGCACACAGTCACGTTCCTGAGGTGAGCGCAGCCCGCCGTTACCATAGCTTGTCGCTCGTCGCTTGAGAACAGCGATTTGTCCTCGGCAACAACAATGACGTAAAGGTTGTCGACTTGTGCTGCAGCTTGTTCTACAAGATATTGGTGACCAAGAGTGAAGGGGTTGGCATTCATAACAATGATGCCGTTGTTGCCTTCACGCTTGAGGCTCTTGAGATAGCTCACATAGCTTGAGAGTCCATCAAGACCATTCTCTAGGAGAATTGCCTTGCTGCTCTCGCCCAGGGTTTTGAATCCCAAGCTCTCAAAGATGTCGATGTTGCCAGGTTTAGTGAACACCTTGACGTTGTTGTGCCCTTGAGCGTTCATCTGTGACATGAGGTGCGAAATAAGTTGCTGGCTCATGCCAGTGCCACGCAGCGAGTCGTCAACAGCGATGCACTTGATGATGTCGTCCTTGAAACCTCCGCCGGCTAGCATTGAGTAGCTCTCACGGTCAACTACAGCGGCATAGTAGTCCATATCGTCAAGGCGCAAGTCGCTCTTGGCGAGGAAATTCTCGACCATAGTGCGGTTGCGCTTTAGCGTGAGTGGCATTTCTACTATGTCATAGTTGTTGAACATAGGCGTCAATCATCTCTTGGATTTTAGCGTTAAGCTCTTGTGGAGTGTGCGTGCGGTTGCGCATGCAGTATCGTGCCTCGTTATCGCACATCAAGCACTTGCGGGGTTGTGACCCCACTAATTCGCGCTTGACGGGAATACCGTCGGCATCGAGCACATCAATGTCCATCAAGCGGCCAAGTTCATGTGTGTCTTCAATCTTGCAAGCCAGGAGTTTTGCCTCTTGGCGAGAGAGTGATGTAACAACATAAGCCTCATAGCCTGTTGGTAAGTCGCGAGTCACTACATCAACGATGTTACCCTCGAGACTGCCAATCAGGGCATTAATGGCTGCTTGTGAGACAATTAAAGAGGAAAGATTACGCTTGATGTTGCCTGGCATTATCACCGTGAGGCACACAAGAGTTAGGTTGGGGTGTTTTTCCCTCAACTTGTGTTGCATTTCAACTCTGCGGTCACGGCTTGCCAGCAACTTGTCAAGCGTAATCTCCATTATTTAGACTTCAAAAATCCGTTTTTAGTCCTTAATGTTCTTGATAACATCCATAACCGAGCCGTCGCGGTTCATCACGATGCCAACCACCTTGTCACCGAAGGGCAGAGGAGCGGCTTCGCCAATGATGCTCTTAGCTTTGTCACGCAGTGCGGTAATCTCAACGATTTCGATACCAGCCTCTTGCAGACGCTTCTTGAGCTCGGGACGACGTGGGTTGACAGCGATACCAAACTCAGTAACCACAACATCAACGGTAGATCCAGGAGTGATGAGAGTGGTAACCTCGTCAACAACGCATGGGATGCGACCACGAAGCAATGGACAAACGATAACTGAGAGGGCTGAGTCGGCAGCAGTGTCGGGGTGACCACCAATGGCACCGCGGATGATACCGTCGCTACCAACGAGCACGTTAACGTTGAAGTTCACGTCAACCTCGAGAGCCGAAAGGATAACAACATCAAGGAAGTGAGTTGCAGAACCTGGCTCCAGCAAAGCAGCATATTCGTTGGCCGATACGCTCTTGTGCATTGGGTCATTCATCAGTGACTCGGCAGCTACCTTGTCAAACGACTGAACGTCGATGAGGCGGTCGATGAGACCTTCTTGATGCAGTTTCACCATGTGGCTGGTGATGCCACCAAGAGCGAAGCGTGCCTTGATGCCCTTGTCGATCATTGCTTGACGCAGATATTTGGTTACAGCGAGTGAAGCACCGCCCGAACCAGTCTGCAGTGAGAAGCCATTCTCAAAGTATCCACTGTTGATAACAACCTTAGCAGCCTTCTTGGCGAGAAGGATGTCGCGTGGGTTCTTGGTGTCGCGAATGGCGCCCGAAGAAATCTTGCTTGAGTCACCTACCGAGTCAACAACAACTACGTAGTCAACATCGGCCTCGCTGATAGCATTGAGTTGGTTAGGATAGTCAACCAGGTCATCAGTCAGGATGACAGTCTTGTCGGCATACTTAGCGTCGGGAAGTGCATATCCCAGTGAACCGCAGATGCTCTTGGCATTCTCGCTCATTGAGAAACCTGCAGCGTTGCCAAGAGGGTCGCAAGAAGAAGCTCCAAGGAATGCCACGTCGATGTGGAGCTCGCCAGTAGCGATGGCATAACCGCGAGAGCCGTGTGAACGGAACACAACAGGCTCGTCCATTAAGCCATGTGATACCTCGGTAGCGAGGTCGCCACGAAGACCAGAAGTCGAAATCTTGGTGATTACGCCGTTCTTGATGTGCTCAATAAGAGGTTTGTGAACGTCGATAAGACTTGAAGATGCAAGGTGCAGGTTCTTGAAACCCATCTCGGCGAGTTTGTCAACCACCATGTTGATTACCTTGTCACCTCCGCGGAAGTGGTGGTGGAACGAGATTGTCATACCGTCCTTGAGTCCGCTTTTCTTAATAGCTTCTTCAAGGGTTACCACTTTACCTGATTTTCTTTGCAAGTCGTGGCGTGGGGTGCTGTTTTTTACGAGATCGTCTTTGAAGACGTCCTTACCCATTTTCTTCGCAGCTGCTGCGATGAGATCTGCTCTGTCTTTTATGCTGTTCATTGTATGTCCTCCTTTGTTAAAATGCCTGAAGCGATAGCCAGGTCGATTGTACGTTGTGCTCTTAAAACTACTGGACGGTCAACCATCTTACCGTTAACGGCGATAACGCCCGATCCCTTCTTCTCGGCCTCCTTGATGGCGGCGAGGATGGTGAGAGACTTCTGAATGTCTTTCTCCTTTGGAGCAAATACTTCGTTGACAACCTCAATCTGTCGTGGATTGATGATAGATTTGCCGTCGAAACCAAGTTTTTTGATAGCCTCAACCTCGTTGCGGAATGTTTCCATGTCGTTGAGGTTAGAGTAAACAGTATCGAGAGCGTCGATACCAGCTGCACGAGCAGCAACAACGATGGTCTCACGAGCAAGAAGCAGCTCACTTCCTTCGGGAGTGCGCTGGGTCTTCAGGTTGGCGCTGTAGTCCTCGGCACCGAGTGCGATACCCATCATGCGCTTAGAAGCGGTGGCGATGGCATAGGCGTTGACAACGCCAAGAGCGCTCTCAATAGCCGCCATAATCTGGGTGCGTCCGAGGCAACCAATCTCTTTCTCTACTTTCTCAATCTCACGCTCCACCTCGATAACCTCTTCGGCAGTCTCGGTCTTAGGCATGCGAATTACATCAACACCAGCCTTAACAACGGCCTCGATGTCCTTCTTGCCATAAGGAGTGTTTAATGGGTTAATGCGAACTACCATCTCGGTGTCGCCATAGTCGATAGTCTTGAGTGCATTGTACACGAGCAAGCGGGCAGTGTCTTTCTCTGCCATAGTAACGCTGTCTTCAAGGTCGAGCATTATAGAATCGGGACCATAGATATAGGCATCGGCCATCATTCCAGGGTTGTTACCTGGAACAAACATCATTGTTCTTCTTAATCTTTCCATAGTTTCTTGAAAGTTTAAATGATTTCAGTAAATGATTAAGCCCAAACATCAACGCCAGTCGAGCGCACTGCAGCAGCTGTAACGCGTGCTTTGATAGTGCAGTCGAGAGCGCCCTTGTCGGTTGCTTTCACATTTGCTTTGTTAATTCCCAATTCTTTCAGGGTGTTGATGATCACGTTCTTGATTTGCTCGCCAAATTGATAGGCTACCGTGCTGTCGAGCTCAATGTGTAGTCCGTCAACGTCAGATGGCGCAATTTGGATAAGAATGTCGCCCGACTCAAGAGTGCCGGCCATTGCATTTTTTAGTTCCATCAGGTTCGTTTTTGGTTTTAATGTTGTTTTAAAAAATATTGTTTCAAGATAAATAATATTTGCTATTAAAAAGCAAGCAAATGTAGCTATATTTTTGGAACTGACAAAAGTTTTTCATTGAAAAAAAAGCCTGAAACACATTTATTTAAAACAATTTCACGATTGAAAAAATGAGAAGAAAAAACAACCTTTTATAGTTTTTGTTGTTATGGTTTCACTTTGTTGCAAAGTGTGGAAAAATGATTGATTTGTTAATAAAATAGCATTTAATTATTATAAATCGTAAAATAAGAAAGTGGGCAAATCCGCTTTGGAATTTGCCCACTTTTTGTTAGTAGTTTTTCTTTATCGATGAGGACCTATGGTTATGGCTCACGTCCCTCTATAATGGCCTCGGTGTCGCGTGCAATCATATACTCCTCGTCGGTCATGACAACAACAACTTTCACCTTGCTGTCGGGGGTGCTGATTTCGCCCTCTTTTCCACGCCATAGTTTGTCATTGAGCTCCTCGTCGATTTTCACTCCAAGATACTCAAGGTTGCGGCACAAGTTGCGACGGGTAGGAGTTTGGTTTTCGCCAACTCCACCGGTGAATGCGATGATGTCTACACCGTTGAGCTCGGCAGCGTAAGCACCTATGTATTTCAAGATGCGCAGCTCATACATGTCCATTGCGAGTTGAGCGATAGGGTTGCCCTTGTCGATCTCGTCGCAAATCTCACGCATGTCGCTTGAAATGCCAGTGATACCAAGCACACCGCTCTCTTTGTTGACGATGCGCATCAAGTCCTTGGCAGTGAGGTTGTACTTCTCCATAAGGAAGATGAGAGCGCCTGGATCAACATCGCCACTGCGTGTTCCCATCATCAAGCCTTCGGTAGGAGTGAGGCCCATTGAAGTGTCGATACTCTTGCCGTTCTTGATAGCCGATATGCTGGCTCCATTGCCAATGTGGCAGCAGATGATTTTCTTGTCTTGCCAGTCGGTACCCAGCATTTCGCACACGCGGCGCGAAACGAAGCGGTGGCTAGTTCCGTGGAAACCATAGCGGCGTACGTGGTCCTCCTCATAGTACTTCATTGGAAGAGGGTAGAGGTAGGCGTGCTTTGGCATGGTCTGGTGGAATGCAGTGTCGAACACAGCAACCTGTGGAACGTTGGGAAGCACCTTGGTGATAGCGTCAATGCCAGCCATGTTCACGGGGTTGTGAAGTGGTGCGATATTATAGCACTCTTTAATCATGTCCTTCACCTCATCGGTGATGAGCATACTCTTGTTGAACTTCTCGCCTCCATGCACTACGCGATGTCCTACAGCGTCAATCTCGTCAAAGCCCTTGATGCAGCCATACTCGGGGTTTACAAGCGCATCGAGAATGGCCTTAATTGCTCCGTCGTGATTGATGAGACCCAGGTCAACGTTCTTCTTACCGTCCTCGAGTTTCATCTTGATGAAAGCGTCGGGCAGACCAATTTTCTCTACTCCACCCTCGGCAAGGATGGTGTTGCTTTTTACCTCGATGAGTTTGTACTTGGCAGAGCTACTGCCGCAGTTGAGCACTAGAATGTTCATAATCAGTTTGTTATTATTCGTTTATCGTTTATGGTTTATCGTTTATTGAAGTAGAAGCTGAGAATAAGATTCTTGTTCTCTTGTCTTCTCGTCCTCTTATCCTCTTTATTGTTTCTTGCTGATAGCCTGGTTGCAGGTAAGGAGGATTGTCTTGTAAACATCGTCGGGCGAGCATCCACGAGAGAGGTCATTAACTGGAGCGCCAAGTCCTTGAAGTACAGGACCTACTGCGGTTGCGCCAGCAAGACGCTGAACAAGTTTATAGGCTATGTTTCCAACCTCAAGATTGGGGAAGACGAGAACGTTAGCCTTGCCTGCTATGTCGCTACCTGGAGCCTTTGAAGCACCAACGCTGGGCACGATTGCGGCATCGGCTTGCAGTTCACCGTCAATCTTCATGTCAGGGTTCATTTCACGAGCTAAGCGCAAAGCCTCGGTAACTTTGTCAACTCTCTCATGGCTAGCGCTGCCCTTAGTTGAGAAGCTGAGCATAGCCACTTTGGGGTCGATGCCAGCGATATCGCGAGCTGTCTTCTCAGTGAGAACTGCAGTTTGTGCAAGTTGACTTGCATCTGGATCGGGAATAACGGCACAATCGGCAAACACCATTGTTCCGTTCTCTCCGTAAGGGCTACCCTCGGGAAGGAGCATGATGAAAGCACCTGATACAGCACTCACGCCAGGAGCGGTCTTCAGCACTTGGAAGGCGGCGCGCAGAACGTTGCCGGTAGTGTTCTCGGCGCCTGCAACTTGAGCATCGGCATCACCATTTTTGATAAGTAAGCAGCCCAGATAAAGAGGGTCAGCTGCAGTGACGCGTGCTTGCTCAATAGTCATACCTTTCTTTTTGCGCAGCTCTTGAAGCAATAGAGCATAAGGCTCGAGCTCTTCGGCATTGGCAGGGTTGATGAATGTTGCTTTCTCGATGTTGTTGAAGCCTAGCTCATTGGCTTTAGCAACGATTTCGTTCTTGTCGCCAATGAGGATGACATTAGCTGCACCGCGCTCAATCACTAGATTAGCGGCTTGCAATGTGCGTGGTTCAAAACTCTCGGGTAATACTAAGCGTTGCGGAGTGGCAATCGCTTTTTTCTCCAGGTCGATAAACAGTTGTTCCATTGTTTTGTGTTAATGTTTTCAAGTAGTTTTCTAATCTTGTGCAAAGGTACGGCATTAACTCATAATAACAAAATAATAGCCCACTAATTTATGAACAACCTTCCACATGTAACTCGTAAGTGGTGACAGTGTCGTCAGGAAGGGTCACCTTCAATGGGCGGTCGAGCTCATCGTACTCTGTCCGTGTCGGGGGGACGTTGTCGACTGCACGGCTGAAGCTGTCAACACGCTCGCTGTCAAACGTCGGGTGGTACACCCTGACAGCCCGGCCGAAAGGGTCATACTCCACCCTGCCGCTTGTCACTACAATCTGGTCCGCATGAGACAAAGGGATGAACAGCAGTTGAAACAAAAAAACAATAATATTATATTTCGTATGTTGAATGCCTTTTTAACCATAATAAGTAAATTTAAAGAGAGCTCATTATCGCAATATAATAATCCTTATCTGTAATAGTATCATATGAGAGAATAATGCTTTTGTCTTCGGATAGATTTAATCCTCGTTTCTCCTTATTAAATGGTGTTATAGTTAAATGATTGTTTTTTAAACGTATAAAACATGATGAGTTTTTCTCATACAAAACTTTTAGAGATCTTTCTTTAATTATTCTAAGAAACTCTTTTGTAGCTAATGTAGTACATGATTCTAAATCTTGACTAGCTCTTAATGAATCGTTTACTGCATTAATAATACTGCTTATTCCCATTGATATATCTAAAACATAAATTGGAACACTCAACCGATAATATCCTATATCAAGTTTATAAGCGGTTACTATTTTTACAACATTGCCATTTTTAAATATTTGACAGGATTTTTCATTCATAATCATTTTTCACTCTGCAATTCTTATGTTTAACTGTATATTCTTACTATTCGCATATTTTACAGCTCTGTGCAACTGAGATATTTGTCCCTTTGTAGCTCCCCTTGGAATTCCCACCTCAAGTACTTTTTTCCTAATTTCATTTCCATGCTAGCCACAAGAAAGCAACAAGCCACAACAAGCTATTGCAAGAATTATATGTAATCTTAGTTTTGCCATAATTATCTTAGTAAGTCATCTTGGGTCCAAGTACAAACCTGCCTTGTCAACTATACTTTGTAAAACAGTATTATCTAATGAGCATAAAACACGCAAATAATAATCATATCCGAATTCGATTTTCAGCTTATGCTCATTATTACTTAGTTCTAAATAAGCAAATTCTCTTAAACATAATCTAATAACACATGACATTTGCTCATAAGAAATCCGATTATTCTCTTTTAAAAGAGATAATGATTGTAACAATGGTGAGTCAATATCATAGAATTTCGAAGATTTAATATGTTCGATAATATCATCTTTGTTGATCTCCAAATAATTTATAGTCAAATATTTGCTTTCTGTGGCACTCATAATTGAAAGCACAGCATCAATGTATTGTTGTTCAACCTTCAAATAATCATCGAGTGTAAAAACCTTGCCATTGTAGCATTTCCCAATATCACTTCTGCTAGTCCACTCGTCTATTTTATAGGCACCATTATTATCATAATTTTTTGGACTGTATTTTACAATTTCGTGCCAATCCATAATGTGTTCAAGTTATTTTAATTTATTGAATATCAATATAATCTGTTTTCTCCCATCCGCAAAGATAGCGATTATTTCGTTAAATATGAACTATTAATGCTCATCAGTTCTTATTAAAGTGTTGTTTTATATAAGGAGGGACACTGTCTAAATCATGTTTCTTAAAGAATTCTTTTTCACCATCAAACTTGTCACGAAAGAGGGCTATACTATCTCCTTCTTCAGTTAAAAACTGTATTATATCATCTGGTTTGTTTTGTCGTCTATATACAATGAATGAATAAGATTTATCTAGTGTTAGACTATCTTCTTCCAACAATTGCTTATCTCTAAAATAATAAAATTTATCATTAGATATAACTATAAAACAATCATCATAGGGTAGTCTATCACTACGCATAATGTGTATACACTTATATTCTTTCCATACCTGCCAGCATTCTTTGACAGAATCATAATCTTCATTAAGGGAAATTGATGTTCCTTTTGCCGTGCCACCGCACGAGAGCAACAAGCCCAAACAAGCTATTGCAAGAATAATCTGTAATCTCAGTTTTGCCATAATTCAATCTGTTTTCTGTCATCCGCAAAGATAGCGATTTTTTATATTCTAGAAAGAAGAACAATTACCAAAACAACAAACATGAGAAAACCACAACCATAAGCTCTGTTGGCAAATTCATTATTTACATTTTCCATATCATCCTGATTTGCCTTGTTGGAGATTCCATTTTTAAGTTCGCTATATGTGACCTTTTTTCTCCGTATGAATCTAAGATATAGGTACCTCACACTTATTCCTGTGTGAAGAACTATCATGTTCCCGAAAAATAGTTTGAATAAAGTCTCCATATCAATTAGTTTAAGACAATCTTGTCAAACTGATTAAACCCTTTGTAAATAAGTAGGTTTTCTCCTGATAGGCAATTGGGTCTAACCCATATGCGGTCATCTAGTTTAATTATTTTCCAGTTTTTACCTCGATCTAGACTATATAGTAAATCATATTCAATAACAGATGAGGACATGTTTCCTATAAAACCAACTATTATATTACCTTCAGTCTGTAAATCATCAACAACTGAATAACCAACAAATTCTTTGACTATTTTTGATTGCTTTGATAAACAATCAAATTCAACTAGTTTTATTGAATTGTTTTTCGTTTTTGACTTACCAGCTATTAATAATACTTGACCCTCTTTTTTGATTAGACAATTTGGAATTATCGGTAATTGATAATCTGTTTTAATATCTCCAAAATAATTTGTTTCTTTATTGCTAAATATTGCAAAAACCTGACCATCAATTGTGAAGCCTCTATTAATATAATCAGTTAAGCCTGCCAGAATTTTTATTGAATCATTATAAACATATAATTTATTTGAGTCATTAACTTCGCAAAAATATAATGTATTATTATTTATCCATGAAGAGGAAATCGCATCAAAATTACAGATTATATTTAATTTTTGCTTATTAATATCATACTTGCTGATAGTCATCTGTTTTTGCTCCATTGCAAGTGTCGTTAAAAATACTGCTTCTGAGTTAGCGACCATATTGTCAACATATTGACCAGGAAGAAATGCCACTTTGGTCCAATTCAAACCACCATCTTTAGTCTCGTATAAATAAGTACTAAATTCTTGCTCTTCATGATTGCCATCTTCACATTTTGAGAGACAAATATAGCCTGTATCTTTTGAAATAAAATACATAGAAGGATTCTGCAAGTCATCTTCAGGTAATCCTTTGGCTTTTATAGTTGAGCTATTTGAATTGTTTGTGCAACCGAGCAACAAGCCCAAACAAGCTATTGCAAGAATGATATGTAATCTTAGTTTTCCCATAATTCAATGTGTTTTCTGCCATCTACAAAGATAGCGGTTATCCATTAATTAAAATTGAAAGGACTTATTATTAAAATCAACTTTTAAATCTTTTGCCAATGCCTTTATATCATTCTCGTTTGCTGGATGATTGTATAATGGTTCTATACACCCCAAAGAATCAGTATAGAAACTTTCATCACTACAATAAATCACTACAGCGCCTTTATCTTCATATACTTTGATAGAATCAGCTGTAGGATAATAGTATGTTGCAATAAGTTTCTCTATGATACCTTCATTTTTTAAAAGGACAATATTATACTCATTTATCGGAATGTCTTCAATTCTACTCCGAATCAAATAATCTCCATCAGAGCAATATTTAGGGGGAAGAAGAAGGGTATCCATTCCCAGTCCTTGTAAGAAAACACCTAATCCTGCACTGGCCACAAAGAAAACTGCGCAGTATATTTTAAGAAGCAACCAATGCTTGAACTGTTTGTTGATTAAAAAGAACAAAACCAATGATGAGAGAATCGTTACCCAAACTATCATGTAACCCAAGCCCCATCGCAAGTGCTCACTTCGTTTTAGCGAGAATAGTAAAACGATACAGATTGCCAGACAGATAAGATGAATAGCAAACAGCCACTTCACTATCATGCTACGCTTAGTTATTGACAACTGTTTCATAATAAAAGGTTTTATCAATTAGGCAATAATGGTTCTTTGGCCTACAACAAAAATCTAATCCACATAGGGCCAAAGTTTATCACTTATCATAAAACTATATTGGGACTTATATAGCCATTCAGCTTCTTTTATCATATCAATATTAATTTCATCATCTTCAACAAGCGAATAAAGGCTTTCAATTTTATCAATAAACCTTATTTTAAATTTCTTCTCGTTCAAACCAATTTCGATAAGGGAAAGTGCTTCTTTTATGGTTGGAGCTTGTATGATTACATTTGCCCATGCTCCAATGTATTTCGGCAATGCTTCATTACAGTCACTGCGATCAATAAGTTCCATAAAATCATAATTAGGCATTGCTTCTATATCAACAGAAGCAACCCATAATTGTTTAAATATTTTCTTTGTTTTCATTTCTTTAAGTTGTGGAACAATGGCATTGTTTTTGCAGTATCGCTAGAAGTTAAGGATTTATCACTTCAATGATGGTGGTTATTGCATGTCCTCAAAGGGACGGTTCTTTTGAGGACATTATGGGGAGTATGGGTGTGGGGTTATTGCTGCTTGGCAAGGCGGGTTTTGACGTAGTCGACGATGAGCTTGGCTGTGCCTTCGGGACCGAGTTTTGAGGAGTCGATCGATAGGTCGTAGCTCTCGCTCTGTCCCCAGTGTTTGTCGGTGTAGAAGTCATAGTAGTTGGCGCGCAGTTTGTTCTGCTTCATTGCCATTTCTTTGGCTTCTTTTTTTGTCTTGCAGTCGCCTCGCTTGATGATTCGTTTGATTCTGTCTTCCATTGGTGAGTGAAGGAAGATGCTGATTACTTGCACTTCGTTGCGCAGAATGTAGTCGGCACTTCGTCCCACTATCACGCAAGGTCCTTTCTTAGCCAGCTCGACCATCACTTGGCTTTGTGCCTGATAAACATTATCTTCTTTTACTAGCTGATCGCCAACAAACAGTGCACCGCTGTAATAGCCTAGGTTGAAGGACCATAGCGATGAGAAGAATTTTGGAGTTTTCTCGTCGGAAGCCTCAAAAATTGCAGGCGCCACACCACTGGCCTTGGCCGCCTCGAGAAGCAGTCGCTTGTCGTAATACTCGATGCCTAGCATTTTCGCCACCAGTTGCCCAATCTCTCTCGCGCCGCATCCAAACTGACGTCCAAGCGTCACAACATATTTGCTAGATTTTTCCATAATTGTGAAGTTTTTGAGTTAAGTATCTTGATTACAACACACGATTTAGAAGAATGAGCAAATATAGTGAAAAAAAATGAGACTTGCAAATATTACTCGTTAAAAAGTTCGACATCGATTTTAAAAGCGTCGCTGTCGTCATTGTTTTGTTCTGGCTCCTCTTTTATCGTTTGTGGGCTATTAGTTTTTAGGCGGTCGTAGCTATTGATAATGTATTCATTTACCTTGACAGTGCGCTGTCGCTCGTTGTAGATGGCTTTGTAGTGGGTTGGTTCATTGTAGACCATTGTGTTGACCTTCTCAAAAGTGCGTTCAAAAACCACATTTTGCCCTTTCACTTTCTTGAAATAGGTTTTAAGAAGTTCTTTGTTTTCTTCGTTCTCGAGAATCACGAAATGTTTGCGGTCGATTAAAATATCTCCCAAGAAATGTGCATCGTTCATGTCTAAGATATCTTGTGATTCAATGGCGATATATATGCCCACTCCACCATATCTGAGATCGACGGTAAATACTGTGTTTTCAGAGTCTTGGCCAGCAATTTTTTTGAAGGTGTCAATAAGCCGTCTTGTGAAGTCATATTTCTCGCTAGCAGGTTTTAGGAACGCCATTTTCTTCTCGATAGATTTGTCGGGAAGCTCAAAATTCATCGAGTCGCAATAAAGCTTGTTCAAGGTCACACTCATTGTTTCGGCCTTCAAGCACATTGCGGTAGCTGCGATGCAGCACAATATCATAATTCGTTTCATGCGGTAGGTCATTTTGTTGAGATTTTAGAGTGCTAAATTAGTCTTTCCATTTTAATAAATGGGAATCACTTGTATTAAAAAAGTGTAATTGTTTTTAATTAGACTTTCAGCTTGGCAACAAGTTTATTTTGCTGTCAAATTGTTGTCTTTCATCCTGGTGATGTATTGCTGCAGGATGGCCTCCATCTGCCGTTGCATAAAGGGCAGTTGTGAATATTTTCCTTTCTTCTTGATGAGGTTGTTTTTGAGCATAAAATCTTTCTTAAACTCATAGATGCCAATGAGGGTGTTGTTGTCGTACTCAATCATCAGGTCGTCAAGATAATACATAGAGGTGCCGTTGCGATCGTTAAAAACAAAATTGACGTAATTGTCGGACTCATCAAACACGTCTTTTCCAAACGCGAAATAAGGCTTCTGGTAGTTCAGCACTCCAAGTATTGTGGGCATAATGTCGGTTTGCTGCATCAGTCGCGTGGAGTCGCACTTGACGGGTATCTGCCCACCAGGTGCGTAGAAGAAAATCGGTATCAGGAAACGGCCCATATTGGTGTTATAGTCGTCGCGATGGGCAACACCGCAATGGTCGGCAGTGAAAACAAATATGGTGTTTTTGAACCAAGGTTTGTCTTTCACTTTTTCAAAATATCGCTTTATGGCGTGATCGGAATAGCTGATAACCCGGTGCATGGGTATGTCGCCTCGTGTGAAGGTGTTTTTATATTTCTCGGGAAGCCTGAAAGGCTCATGGCTCGATGCGGTAAACACTGTGAGGAAGAACGGCTTAGATTGTTTGCTGTATTCATCAGTCTTATCGGCAAAATATTCAAGATAAGGCTCGTCGTAGATGGCCCATGTGCCGTCGAAATCTTTGTCGCCATATTCATCCATACCATAATAGCGCTCGAAGCCAATGGAGTTGGCAAAGGGCTTGAATCCCAGAGTTGTGTTGGGCGCACCATGGAAAAAAGCAGTGGCGTAGCCCTCGTCACGAAGCATTTGCGGCAGCCCTTGAAGGGTGTTGTTGGAGTAAATGTAATAGCAATAGGGGTCGATATAACGGGGTATTCCAGCGAAGCTTGCGGGCATGCAATCGACCGAGCGGCTGCCGTTGGCGAAACTATATTCAAAGCAGTAGCTTTGTGTGAGCAGAGAGTCGAGGAATGGCGTGTAGCCTTGAAATTTGCCTCCGTCTTTATCTTTGTTGTAAAAGCCCATGTATTCCATCGAGAAACTCTCCATCAAGAACACCACCACATTATATTTTTTCATCTCGCCACCTTTAGGCACCTTGTTCTTGATAGGGCAGAAGACCTTGTCGAGCTCCTCGTTCTTGAAGAATTGTGGCACCTTGTAGCCTTTCTTGTGAGCCGTGGTGATGAGCGTGAAGGGAGTGTTAAGAACTATTGCTGCCTCAATAGGCTTTTTGCAGTACATCTCGGCAGAGTCTTGCCTGAGGGGATGCATCTTCAACCCTAACCCTCCTCGCAGTCCTCCCAGAGCGAGAATCAGAGCTATGACAAAAATAACGGAGTGTACTGGATAGTAAACCTTGTTCTTTGGAAAGACCTCTTTGGACCTATTTTTTTTAATGGGATTAAAGTAGAGGAATATTATGGCTGCAATCATCAAGAGGCCCACAATCCACACTTTCCAGTATCCAGTGATGCTATTGATAAATATGGTGCCAAGATTGCTCTCGCCGCCAAATTCAGAGAAAATTGTCCATGTTGTTCGTCGCCCACCAAACTCAAAGTAAACTATGTCGGCGGCATTGACCACAATGCCCACGATGTTGATGACCAGGAATATGATTTTGACAATGCGCTGATATTTGACAGTGTGTCTTGTTTTTAGCGGAATGAATTGAAGAGCTATGCAGAGCAAATTGAGGTAACACAATGCGCTAATGTCAAACCTAAGGCCTCCACATGACATGGCAAACATGTCGCTCATAGTAACATCTTGAAAATGTTGAGTGTTCATGTAATAGAATACCCATCGGTTAATCATGTATACCACGATGAGAATCAAGAAATTGACTATCATCACAAAGCCCGGTTGGTTTTTTATCTTATGAACTATTGAACTCATTATCGCATATGTTTTTTGTTTTCTCAAGCGTGCAAAATTACTATAATTTTTATGATAAAACGGGCTCTAATAGCCGAAAAGTTTTGTTAAAGTCATTAAAAGTGTAGGTTTTTATCGCGTATTATATTATTTTTGCACCGATGTTGACTTTTTTGTTCTCATCTAAAAGATAATATGACAAATAAGAAATTTAAATTACTTGCTGGGCCTTGTGTGATAGAGAGCGAGGAAAATATACTCTTTCTCGCTGAAGCTCTGAAAAACATTGCCAGCAAGTTTGACATAGATTTTTTCTTCAAGGCATCGTGGGACAAGGCTAACCGCACCAAGGCTACCAACTATCGCGGCCCGGGTCTTGACGAAGGACTGCGCATCTTGGCCAAGGCAAAGGAGGAGGTGGGCGTGAAGATTGTCACCGATATCCATGAGCCATATCAAGCTAAGCCAGTGTCGCAAGTAGCCGACATTGTGCAGATTCCTGCTTTCCTGTGTCGTCAGACCGATTTGCTCAAAGCTGCGTCCGACACAGGCAAGATTGTAAATATCAAGAAGGCACAGTTCTCCAGTCCCGAGGAGATGAACAATGTGGTTAGCAAGATGGAATTTTTTGGTTGCAAAGACTTTATGCTTTGTGAGCGAGGTAACTGTTTTGGCTACAACAATCTTGTTGTTGATATGACAGGACTGGTTAGATTGGCAAAGCTTGGTCATCCGGTGCTCTTCGATGCCACTCACAGCGTTCAAATAAGTGGTGGTGGTTTTAACTACGGCAATAGTGGTAAGAGTGAGTATGTACCTTATCTTGCCAAGGCTGCTGTGGCCACAGGAGTGCTTTCGGGTCTATTTATGGAAGTGCACAACGATCCATCGGTAGCCTTATGCGACGGAAGCTGCATGCTACGTCTTGAAGACCTTGAGAAACTGTTAGAGCAGATAATGCGCATCAGGGAAATTGTAGCAGAATAAACAAGAAGAAATGCTAATACTCAAAAGAATCGTACATAACACCATTTGGGGTGGTCCCAAGATTAGCTCATTGGCTGGAGTGGAAGGCGACAAAATAGGTCACCTCTATTCGCTCTATTGTCGTGAAGGTATCTCAAATGAGATTCTGAACGGTGAGTGGAAGGGAAAGTGCCTTAACGAGGTGTTTCCACTTTTTAGGGATGAGTTCAAGCTCAATTCTTGCGAATATTTCCCGCTGACGCTGGCTCTCACTGAGGCCAACGACAATCTTAGCATTCAGGTTCACCCCAACGATGAGGCCGCTAATGCTCTGGAGCGCAAGGCTCGCGGCAAGCGAGAGTCATGGTATTTCATTGACGCTCCAACATCGGGAACTATCATTAATGGATGCACATGCGTTGATGAGGCTCAAGAGGCCCAAATGATTGCTCAGGAGCAGTTCATGGCCATGGCCGACACCCTTTCCGTAAAAGTTGGGGACTATGTGTTTGTTGAGCCTGGTACATTGCATGCAATTACTGCGGGAAGTCTCGTTTTTGAGATAGAAGAAGGTGCCGACTTTACCTATCGCTTCTATGATTATGACCGCATTGATTCTAAGGGCAACAAGCGCGAGCTTCATGTTGAAAAAGCCACTAGCGCGCTTGATATTCATTTGAAATCCAAGGTAAAGTCCTATGATGGACAAGAGATAAAAGAAAAAACTTATACAACAAAACTAATTAACGAAACACCATTTTATACAAACGAAAGCAGCACTCTTGAGTGTTTCACACTAGTGAAGGGCTCTTTGAGTTGCGAAAGCTTGGATGTGCCATGTGGCTCAACTATCATGTTGTGGCCAGGAGAGACGCTCGAAACAAGTGCCGTGAAACTAGCTTTCGTTTCTAAAATAAGGGAGGACAGCTTATGATTTACTCACCATCACTGATGTGTGCCAATTTTGATAACCTAAAGGCCGAAACATTTGCTCTAGAGGCAGCAGGTGCTACACGACTGCATCTCGACGTTATGGACGGACGCTATGTTCCTAACTTTGCTATGGGACTTGGCGACGTTAAGTCGGTGTGCCGCAACACGTCGCTTGTGACCGAGCTTCACATGATGATTATGGAGCCTAGCCGTTACATTAAGATGTTTGCCGATGCAGGCGTCGACATTATATATTTTCATCCCGACTCCGACAGTCATCCCATGCAGGTGATACAAAAGATCAGGAAAGAGGGACGCAAGCCCGGCATAGTAATTAATCCAGAGACCACCATCGAGAGCTTGATGGAGTACTATGAACTCGTTGACAATGTGCTGCTCATGGGCGTTAAGCCTGGATATGCAGGGCACATCTATTTGCCTTATGTCGAGGAGAAGATTGGCCAACTCATTGAACTTAAAGAGAAATTCGGGTTGGAAATTATCATGGACGGAGCTTGCACCATTGAGCGCATGAAACGATGGGGAAAGCAGGGAGTTGATGGCTTTGTGCTGGGTACATCCTCGCTCTTTGGACACTTGGGAACCTACAAGGATATCATCAACAGGATTAAGAAAGAATGTGGTGATCAGTAAGAGACTATGAGCAGCAAGATAAAACTACTGGTGATGGACGTTGATGGCACCCTCACCGATGGCAAGATAAACATGGGGCCCGATGGTGAGGTGTTCAAATCGTTTGATATTAAGGACGGATATGGCATCAATGAGATGCTTCCGGCTCATGGCATTGTTCCTGCGATTATCACTGGTAGAACATCAAAGATTGTAGAGAATCGTGCTCGCGAACTTCACATCACAGAACTCTACCAAGGTAGGCACGATAAACTCGACACATTAAAGTCGCTCATGGAGAAATATGAGTGCTCACGAGAGAATGTGGCCTATATAGGCGACGACGTGCTCGACATCGTGTGCATGCGTGAGTGTGGATTGGTGGGATGTCCGGCCGACTCTTGCCAGCAGGTGAAAGAAATCGCCGATTTCGTTTGTTCAAAGAATGGCGGCGACGGAGCTGTGCGTGAGTTTATAGAGCACATTATAGCCTCGGTCCCTAATCCCTAATCAGTTTTCAGTAATCAGTTTTCAGTAATCAGTAGAGAACTATCACTCATCCCCAATCACTCATCCCTAATCATTAATCACTAATCACTAATATATTATGATAAACATTCAAGAAGAGGTGGCACGCTGCCTGTTGTGCCATGATGCTCCTTGCAGCAAGGCTTGTGGTAAAGGAGATGTAGCGCGAGCTTTGAGGGCCGTGAGATTTGACAATGCCGAGCTAGCCGGGCAGTGGCTTGCTGGCTGTAGCAATGATGACCTGGAGCGTGCCGAGCAGGCTTGTGTCCACTATGACCGACCTGTGCGCATCGCCCAAATAGCTCAACAGCTAGATGATAAAGTTCAAAATCAAGAGTTGCCAAGCTTGCAGATAGACTTTTGCGGTATCACGTGCGAGAATCCATTTTTCTTGGCCTCGTCATCCATTTGCACTGGTTATGACATGGTGGCTCGTGCTTTTGAAGCGGGCTGGGCTGGTGTTTTCTATAAGACAATTTGTCTCGACGACATCAACGAGGTTTCGCCTCGATTTGATGCAGTTCATCGCGCTGGCCATCGTGGCGATTTCAGTGCCTTCCGCAACATGGAGCAGTTGAGTGAGAATCCTGCCGAGGTGGATTTCGAGATTTTAAACCGATTGAAGAAGAACTATCCCAGCAAGATAGTAGTTGCCTCCATAATGGGCTCAACCGAGGAGCAATGGATAGAACTGGCCAAGATGGCCGAGGCTGCCGGTGTTGATGCTATAGAGCTTAACTTCTCGTGTCCACAGATGCGCATTGCCGGTATGGGAAGTGATGTGGGACAGGATCCTGAGTTGGTAACGTTCTACACTGCCTATGTGAAGCGCTCGGTGTCTATTCCAGTGATACCAAAGATGACGCCTAACATCACGCACATGAGCAACCCTGCCATGGGAGCTTATTTTGCCGGAGCCGATGCTATAAGTGCCATCAACACCATCAAGAGTGTGACAATGGACGACCAGGCAGCAGTTTCGGGCAAGAAAACTGTTTCGGGACTTTCGGGACGTGCAGTGAAGCCTATAGCTCAGAGGTTTATCCTTGAGATGGCCAAGAATCCAATAATGAAGAAAATCGAGTTTAGCGGAATTGGTGGCATCGAAACTTGGCGCGATGCGTTGGAGTTTATTCAACTAGGTTGCACCAATGTTCAAATTTGTACAGCTGTGATGCAGTATGGCTATCGCATTATCGATGACTTGATGCTTGGTCTGCGGCATTACATGTCGAGCCGTGGAATCAACAATCTTGCCGATATTGTAGGAGAGCAGTTGCCGTTGTTTGTGCGGCCATCCGACCTTGACCGTGAAACTATTGTCTATCCTGTGATTGACCGTGAGAAATGTATTGGTTGTGGCCGCTGCCACGTGTCGTGCATGGATGCTGGTCATCAGGCAATCTCCTTTGATGAAGACCGCTCGCCACACATTTTGGGAAGCAAGTGCGTTGGATGTCACTTGTGCCGCATTGTGTGCCCAACGGGTGCTATAAGTTCGGCTAAGCGCATCCCCAAGAAGAAAAACAAATAGTTTGTTGCTAAATAAAGAATTAAGTGGCTATATACTTGGTTAAAGGTATATAGCCACTTTGTTTATGCTAATAGTGTGATGATTATCGCATTATCTTTGTGGTGGCTTGTGAGCCATCGGTGTAGCGTGTGACAACAATGTTAATGCCATTAAATGGCTTGTCGCTTGCCATGCCAGCAATGTTATAATAAGTGCGCGAAACCTCTTGTTTGTCGACACGGGTAGTGCTTATCGCTGTTGGTGCCTCAAAAGTGAGCATTGGCGCGATTGCCATAGAGATGGGGTCATCCACGTTCTTGTACCAAGTGCCAGTCTCGAGGTAGTTATAGTTCTCGTCTTCGTCATAGACAAAATGGTAGGCGGTGCATTTCTCGCCCACGGCACGGCGCACGAGGAGGATTGCGATGTCGTCGCCGTTGTTGTTGGGGAATGGACCCACCATAGCAAAGAACTCGGTGCCAGCCTTTATTTCAACGGGACTGTCAAATTCAAACTCTGTAGCATTGACAGTTGCTGGATCATAGGCAAGTTGGCTGGCCTTGAGGCTTGTCTCGCCCAGAACTTCGCCAGGCATGCCGTCGGCACCGGCCGCAGCAATCTTGACAGTGATGTCGGCATCGGTTGATGCTGCGGTAATCTTGCCGAAGTAGATGTTCACCTTGCTGATAGTAGCGTCAACTATTGGAGCATCGAAGTGCTCGGCAAATTCTCCCATTCCTAGCCAGTTGGTGCCTGCGTAGTTGCCATACCATCCCATTTCAATCATACTGAGGTCTAAGGTCTCTTCGGGAGTGATGTTCCACACTTCTTGCTCGCCGCCAGCCTGGATAGCAGTGTTTACTGTCTCGAAGACGTTGCTACCCATGTCGTTGGTCACCTCGAGCTTGATGCCATAGGTTCCTTCTTGGGTGTAGGTCACTGTGGGGTTCTGCTCGTTGCTTGTGGTGATATCGGTGCCTTGGAAGGTCCAAGCCCACTGCGATGGATTTCCTGTGGAGGCATCCTTGAAAGTGAGGGGAACATTTACGGGGACAAACATCATAACCCATGGTGACAGGTAAGCGCCATCGGGTAGACCGATATTGGCCACTGGTGCCTCGCCTTCGACATTCACATAGGCTTGGCGGGTTGCAGTGGAAGTGGTGTTGCCATCGCCCACGGTGAGAGTTACGGCATAAGAGCCTGCCTTGTTGTAGGTTACCACTGGATTCTGCTCGGTACTGGTAGCAGGAGTGCCACCTTCGAATGTCCAGTTCCAGCTAGTTGCATTGCCTGCGCTCATGTCGAGGAAATGAACGCTCTCACCCTCCTTGATGTTGATGGTCGCTTCATCGCCAGTGGCAGCCTGCTTGATTTTGAAACCATCGATGGCTTCATCCTCGCCATAGTCGCCTTGATAAACAAAAGAGAACTGCACGCTCTTGCCTGCATAGTTGCTCAGGTCAACAGTGAACTTCTCCCAGCTTGGACCATCGTAGCCATTGTCTTGGGCCCACAGGAACTGGTCGATGAGCAGGGTAGATGAACCATCAACGATGGCATAAAGTCTCCAGGCGCCATACACCAGATATATTCCGCTGGCATAGCAGTAGAACTCGAGCTGGCTACCCTCGCGAATCTCGATAGCTGGCGAGGTCGCCACCTCGTTCTGACCGTTGGCATAGTCGAGAATCATCGACGAGGTGCTGCTTGGATCGATTGTTGAGAATGCCTTGCTTGGGTTGCCCATTTTCCAGGTTGATGAACTGGTGCTGGTGTAGGTCCAGGTGTTGAATTCATCCTGGCTGTCCCAGCCTTGCTCGTAGTAGGGCACCATAGCCTCGCTGGCGCCAAAGGCCGCGGTGAGCTCCTGTGCGCCGGCGTTGAGGCACAAGAGTGCCGCACTTAAAATAAAAAGAGTAATTTTTTTCATAAGCATGAATGTTTATAAGTGATTTTGCCAATTTTTTTGCAAAGATACACAAAAAAAATTCCTTCAACAATAATTTTGAAGAAGGAATATAATGTATTAAAAATACAAATTAAGTATTACTCGCCTAGGAGTGAGCGTGCTTCGGATTCGGATAGGCCGTGTGCTACGGCAAGTTTCAGGTCGCGTTCCATGTCGGAGCGGTTGTAGCGCAGCTTGTTGAGTTTGGCCCGCAGAACGTAGATGAAAGGGTCGTCGGGGTCGAGCTCGAGTGCGTTGGCGATGTCGAGCGACGCCTCGTTAAGACGTTTAGTGGCAAGGTAGCAGTCGGCCCGGTTAGCGAGTAGGGTTGAAGATGGTTTCACCTTTATCACTTCGCTGAAGCATTCTACAGCTTTGTCGAAGTTGCCAGCATGCTTCTGCAAGTAGCCTTGCCCTTGCTTTGCGAGTCCCGAGTTAGGGTTGATGCGCAAGATGTCGTTGAAGTCGCGCTCGGCGGTTTTTGGGTCGCCAGTGTTTAATGCTATCATGCCGTGGTTGTAGCGCGATTCCACATCGGCAGGGTCTATGTCCATGATGCGCTCATAGTCGGCCTGTGCGAGAGCAATGCTGTCGACAAGAGTGTAGACGGCCGCGCGGTTTAGAAGTAGCGTTACGGCATTGGGGGTGAGGTCGATAGCCATTGAGTAGTTCTTGATAGCCTCGCCCAAGCGTCCTTGCCTGCGCTGAATGGTGGCAATGTTTGACAGTAACAATGAGTTGCTGGGGTTGGAAGGTTCGCTCCTTATCGCCTCAAGCAGGAAATGCTCGGCGCAGCTCCATTGCTTGCTGTTGATGTAGTGCTGTGCCGAGTCGATGAAGGCATAATAGACTGTGGTTGTGTCGATAACGATGTTGTAGTCAACGGGAGGTTTCACTTTGATAGGGTCGGGCTTGACACCTTTTTCAAATATCATGTTCCTCTCATTAATCGACTGAATGGCCTGCGCACGCGCTCCCAGAGCCACCGATAGCAATAATGTGATGTATAAAAATTTCTTCATGTGGCAAAGTTAATGAGCAATAGCAAGAAATGGTGTATAGTTTTAGTATTTTTAGATAAATTTTGCCTTCTTTGTTCGTCAGTTGCAGAGAAAATACTACTTTTGTAAGTTGATTGTAAGCTGAAAATCAAGAATTATGACATTAACGACAATATTACTTCAAAGCCAACAGGCTGTGGCCGACTCGCTGGCAAACCTCACGAAGAAGTTCTCGACGTTGCCCGACTCGCTGGCAACCGTCACTCCCCAGAAGATACATGAGGGCATCAAGAACTTTAACTGGAACGAGGTGATAAACCAGCTCACCGACACTGGCGTGTCGCTGGCGCTGCGCATTCTTGCTGCAGTAGTGGTCTTTATTGTAGGCCGATTTCTAATCATCAAGACACACAACTTGCTGCGTTCGATAATGGTGAGCCGTGATGTTGACCGCTCGCTCACAACGTTCCTGCTTAGCTTGTTCAAGATAACATTCTTCTTTATTCTGGCTATTATCGTTATCAGCATCATGGGCATCGAGACGAGTTCGTTCATCGCCATCTTTGCTTCGGCTGGAATCGCCATTGGTATGGCATTCAGCGGCACGCTGCAGAATTTTGCCGGCGGTGTGCTCATATTGCTGTTGAAGCCTTACAGGGTGGGCGACTACATTGAGTTTGAGACCCACAAGGGCACTGTGAAGGAGATACAGATTTTCCACACCATCATCACTACCTATAATAACGAGTCGATAATAATTCCTAACGGCGGCCTCTCGACTGGCACCATCAACAACTACTCTCGAGAGCGAGCACGTCGATTGGAATGGCGAGTTGCAATAAGCTATGGTGACGATGTTGATGTGGCCCGCGAGGTGATACTGAATATTCTCAATTCCAATGAGTTGCTTCTCAAGCCTGGCACCGAGAATGACCATAAGCACATTCATGAAGATTCAGTCGATAATAATACCGATGAAACTCAGGCCAAGGGTTCATGGTACAAGCGCTGGCTTCGTCGTCACAAGGAACTGCAAGCCAAGGCGGCCGAGTGGCGCGAGGAAAAACGCTTGGAGCTTGACGAGAAGATGCCAAAGCTTGACTACACTCCCAATGTGAATGTTGAGAGTCTTGACGACAGCTCTGTGACTCTGGTGGTTAGAGCATGGTGCACGCATGCCAACTATTGGCCTGCTCTTTACCAGGTTAATGAGGCAATCTACAAGCAACTGCCCAAGAATGGCATTCGCTTCCCATTCCCGCAACTTGATGTACACCTTGGGAGTAATCAGTAATCAGTTTTCAGTAGTCAGTTTTTTTACGACAATTAAGGACAATATATTTTTTCATTAAATGTTGTTTATTTAGCCATTCGGCTTTTGAGTATTATAGACAATTGACTCGGACTTTTTCAGTAATCAGTTTTCAGTGATTTTGAGATTTTTTTAACTATGAGAGCAATAATCTATGTTATAGTAGCAGCTGTTGCCATGTGGTGGGGACTCACAGGCTGCGTTGAGAGGCTCAGCAATACTGAATATCATGTGGAGTGCAATATCGACAAGTCGCTCAATGTGGATAGTGTTGCGCTGATAGTTCACGAGGATAGCTATGACAAGTTGAAGCTCTTGTCCAGGGTTTCGGTCGACAGTGCTACTGGAGCATTCATCTTTGATGGACAAATTGAGAAACCATGTGTGGCGATGCTCAAATTTGACAACGACAGTAATGCATTCATGTTCGTGCTCGAATCGGGTGAGACGCTGATCAACATCGCAGCTAGTGGAGTGGTGATAACAGGTGGTGAACAAAACCATGACTACATGTCCTATCTCAAGCATCGTGAGGCTATTATGGACGAGAGAATGGAGTTGCTCAAGAACTATAGGCAGCAGGCGGCTCCCGATTCAATGATTAACATTGACAATGAACGCCACATGGTCATGCAAGACAGCATCCTCGCCGACTCTCTCGAGCGTGTCACGGTTTCCTGCATCAATCGTGGAGATGCTGTGGGCCGAATAGTCTTTGACCGGTATGTCAACACCTTGAGCCCTAGGAACCTCTCGAGAATTGACACTGCAAAATAGTCACATTTGTTTTTTTAAGTTTTTTTAAATGGTTAACACCGAAACTTTTAGTGATGATTTTCCATTGTTGAAAAAAATTTCTATCTTTGCAGCCGAAAATAATTAAAACAAATTTATTTAATCTAATGAAACATTACACACTTTACTTTTTGACGCTGTTATTTGCGCTTTCACTGGCTTCGTGCAAGCAGTCGCCACAGTATATCTATGTTGACAACATCAGCGGCGATGAGGCCAAGCTGAGTTTCATTGAGGGTGAAGATGATAACGACGCTTATTTCAAGGCGTTTGAGAGCTATTCTAATGCTAGGTTCTACCCACAATTCTCGGCATTTGAGAAGACACGCAAGTACATCGCCGAGAACGACAGCTCTAGCGAGGCTTGCGAGGGCATTGAGGGCGAAGTGGCACCTCCCGACAACAGCGAGGGCGGTGATGTTATCCCCAGCAGTGATGAGGTCAACACCATGGGTGAGCGCCCTGTGTATACCGAGTTGTCGAAATTCAACACTCCAACCTTCACATTGTATAAGATTACTGGTTCCGATGCTCGTGATGCAGCTCAAGACTACATCGACAAGAAGATTACCTACGACGAGTTTGTAAAGAAAATTCAGGACAATGTAGAGGAGATTAACCTCTATGAGAAGAACTTCGACAACTGTGTCGCTATCGATCGCAAGGTCTTCGACAAGCTGCAAGCCACGCTTGACGAGAATCTCAAGAAGATTGACAAGGATGTGGCCAACAAGCAAGGCGACGCAGTGGAATAAAGACTTAGCTGAATAACAGAGAGAGAGAAAAAAGAGAGATGGACCGCAATCGGTCCATCTTTTTTTGCGTTTATAATGATATGGAATACTAATTTAGGCGGTGAACGCTTTGCGATAGTCCGATGGTGTGAGCTTGGTGTGTTGCTTGAAGATTTTAGAGAAATAGCTAGCTGAGTCGAAGCCGCACCTCTCGCCAACCTCGGTGACAGGAATGTCGGTGCTGCACAGCAATTCCTTTGCCCGGGCAATGCGAATTTCGCGGATGAGGCTTGACGTGTCGACACCTGTCACGCTCTTTATCTTGCGGTTGAGCTGCCGCTGGCTCAGGTTCATCTTGCTGGCAATGAAGGTGGAGCCCATGTCGGGGTTGTCGATGGCGGTGGTGATGATGTCTCTCACCTTGGTGATGAAAGCCGTGTTGCGCGCCGTGATTACCGAATTGCTCACTGCCCGCGTGGTGGTGGCTTGGGTTTCTTGCTCGGTGGCAGGAGCGTGCAGCGCAAGTTGGTACTTGTGCCTTAGCAGCTGGCGGCTGGTGAGCAGCGCCTCGACAAGCGCCTTGAGCTCATCGTTGTTGAACGGCTTGACCAGGAAGGCGTCGGCCCCCGCCGCCAGCGCCTCGAGTCGGTCGCTGGCACCGCTTCTTGCGGTGACAATGATGATGGGGATGTGGTTGAGCAACTCGTCGGCTCTCACCATTTTGCACAACTCGATGCCGCTGGTGTGGGGCATCATGATGTCGGTGACGATGATGTCAGGGATTATCTCGCGAGCCTTGTCGACGCCCTCTGTGCCATTTTGTGCCTTCACCACTTGATATTTCTCTTCCAGGATGTGCCCCAAGAATAACGCCACATCGGGGTTGTCCTCAACAATGAGCACAATGGGGCGGTCGATGTTGCTGTTGATTGGGGATTGGTCCACACTGATGAGTGAGCCATCGCCGGGCGCGGGTAGAGTGCTGCTGTTGTCGGGTAATTGTGACGACAAGACTCGTGGAACCCACTTGGGATAGGTGCTGCCCGCGTGCTTTGCTGGCAAGGTGAGATGGAATGTGGTGCCATTGCCCTGCTGGCTCTCAACCTCGATTTTGCCATTCATTGCCTCGGTCATTTGCTTGACCAACGCCAATCCAATTCCCGTTCCCAGGCTAGCGCTCCCGGTGTCGCCTTGATAGAATAGGTCGAAGATGTGAGGCAAATCGTTGGCACTGATACCCACACCGGTGTCGGCAATCGAGAGACCGACTTTGCTGCCATGTCGTGAGAGTTTCACTGTTACACTGCCGCCCGATGGGGTGAATTTCACGGCGTTTGACATCAAATTGCTCACGATGCTATGGCAGTAGTCGGGCACAAAGTCGATGTTGTAATCTTGATTGGTGCACTCAAGATTCAGGTTCACGCCTTTGGACTCGGCATTGATGCGCATGTTTTCAAGAATCATCTTTGTCATTATCGAGAAATCACCGTGATGCCAGTCGAGAGCTCCAATTGAGCTTCTCACCTTAGAGATGCTGAGTAGCTGGTTGACGAGGTTGAGCATGTGATTTCCTTGATTGATGATGGCATCGTAGCGAACATGGTTGGCATGGCTGCCCACGCCCTCGCGCAGCGCCTGAGCCTCGCCAAGAATTACTGTGAGTGGTGTGCGGAACTCGTGGGTCATGTTGGTGAAGAACATGTCCTTCATTTGCTCGGCGTTCTTCTCGGCACGTTGTGCCCGGGCGCGCAGGATGTTGATGCGGAACAAAGAGGCAAACCCTAGCAGCACCAGTAGCAGAGCGATTGATGTTGCGGCGATGATGAGCCGCTGCATGGTGATGGAGTGTTGCTGCTCCTCGATAGTGATTTGCTTGTTTTGTGCCTCGAGCGTCATGTTGTAGTGCGATGCCAGATTGCTGCTTGCATCGTTGTAGATGCTGTCTTTCAGGGCATTGCTGTTCTTGAGATATTCCACCACTTTGTCGTGGTTCTTATTGGCTGGTGAGATGCCCATCAGATAGTAGTTTTGGAGCAAAATGCGCCTGGCGTTGCACTCTTTAGCCAGCTCGGTGCTTTTTTCTAAGCATTCCAGTGCCTTGCCGTGCTCGTTTCTTTTCTCATAAAGGCTGCCGAGGCTCTTGTAGGCTACTGCCAGCGAATATTTGTCGGCAGTGGTGTTGAGAAACTCTATGGCATTGTTATAGCTATTGAAAGCGCTGTCTTCCCTTTCCATGCTGCTGTAGATGTCGCCCATGACCACCATGCGTCGTGCCATGTGGAGTGTGTCGGCGGCTACCGAGTCGATAGCGTAAGCCTTGTTGATAAACGCCAGTGCCGAGTCGGTCTTGTTGAGTTTTAGATATATCTCGGCTGCTATCCCATATCTAACCGAGAGCTTGCTGGGATGTTGTGGAGTGGCGGCTTGCTCAAGTACTATAGCTTTTTTGATGAAAGGTTTGGCTTCTAGTGCTCGGTCAATGCCTAGATAGATGGCCGCCAGGTTGTTGTAGCTGGAGCTCAGCCGTTCTTTATCTTTGAGCTTCTCATCGATGCGCAGGCTTGAATAGCAATTGCTCAGTGCCGAATCGTTCATGCTGATGCGTTGATAGCACGCCGAGAGATGTGAATAAGCGTCGCTGAGTGAAGCTGAGTCGCTTTGCAGTCGGTAGCTATCCATCGACTGTCGGCACAACTCTATTGATTTATTAAAATTGGCGTTATCATATTGTTTGTAGGCCTCTTCCATCAAGCTGTCGGCAACCATGAGATCGCTGTTGCGCTCTAGATTTGAGACTTGGCTGCATGATGCTGCGATGAGCGCAATGCCCAGCAAAGAGCATAATATATAATGTGTGATGCGGGATGTGATTGATTTATTCATTAGTTGTAGAGTGATTAAGACTTGGAGGGTAGCTTTATTAATCGGATGTGCTCAATGAGTAGTGGAGCATCGCCTGATTGATTGCCTAGCTGCCCGACTCGTGTGAGAGTTATCGTGTTCTTGCCTTTGAGCAGTCTAACGATTAATTGGCTGCTGTAGCTCATTGTGAGCCATTGTCCCTCACCCACTGGTGGCAAGGTCACAACGCCCTGATTGTGTGAGTTGCAACTTATGTTAATGAGCTCTAATGGAGAATTCCATGCGAGCGGGCCATTTCCGTTGGAATAGAGCACATCGATGATATAGCTTCCAGCCTCGTTGGTGTTCACGGGGATAGTAATTGTTGTGCTGTCGCCGCTAAGCTCAACGGGGTGATATGAATAGTTGGCAGGGAAGGCTCGGCTTGAAAGCATGTCGTGGTTGCTCTTGGCTGCAGGATAATAGCGTGCGGTGGTGGTGATTGGGTGTGGCTTGGCTATGAAACTGTGACCATACTTGTTGATGGCAACGATTGTGTAGCTGCGGTAGGTAACAGTGTCGCGAGTGCCAAGCACCGAGTCGCGCATGGCATAGGTGGGCTCGCCGTTTATAAATATTTTGTAACCTAAAGCCTTGTTATAGTTGTAGTTTGTGCCATAGAAACCGTCCCATAGCCATTGTGGAGTTTCGGGGAGCTTGAGCGTCTTGGCAGCGGCAGTCATGCTACCTGAATTGGCGCCTTTGTTGTTCATTTTAATAACGATAGCATGCTCGCCCTCAAGATTGCCGTTAATGAAATTGTCGGGTATGGCCTTGCCGTCGAGTGTTATCTCGCTACATTCGTTGCCAGTGCCATTGATGGTGATGTTAAGCACTGCATTGCGATAGCGCAGGCCTTTAATCCTTTTGGTGCCGAAGAAGCACTCGGGAACTCGAGGGTTGAACTCGATGCCATCGGGCAGGAAGTTCATACCGGCAAGCACTCTTAACACCATGGCAATGTTGCCCGAAGCATTGCCGCGTGGATTGGTGCTAGGGAGCAACTCGCCAGTAGTGGCGTTGCAGCTTGTGCTGCACGATGCTGCTAAGGCTTGTTGGAAAATGAGTGCTCCCATGCCTCGTCGCAGCACGTTCATGTTGCTCGCTTTGGCTGCCGCAAGATTCCACAAGGCTTGCACCATAGGCATAACTGTGTTGTTGATGCCAACCCCAACGTTTTCTCGGTTTGGGTAGAGAGTTGGAACTCCAAAGTTGGAGATAGGAGTTTCGCTGATCAACGTCTCGGTGCGGTTGTCGTCGGCGATGTCCCACAGGATTGCCAAAGCCTGGCCCAAGTTGTCGACACAAGGCGACATGAAGCTGCTCACTCCGCCATACAGATATTGACAATAGGAGCCCTTGGCCTCGTTCCACAGCCTGTGGTTGATGGCGTCCTTGATGCGACTGGCATGGGTGTCGTAGGGCTCGTTGAGCTCAAACTCGTCGGCAATCTGACCCAGAATAATATAAGTGTGCTCAATAATAGCGTTTGCCACTAGTGGCGTGGTTTGGTAGGCGTCGGTCACACTTGCCCACGATGGATAATATTGCGATGCATAGCGAGAATCATAAGGACACAGGGCATGATAAAGGCCCGAGCCGTTGACCGGTGCCATGTCTTCAACGTGTTTCAAGCTCTTGCGGATGATGTGATAGGCACGCTTGAGCCAGTTTTTGTCGCCAGTAGCACAGTACACGCTCCATGCCGCCTCGGCCCAGATGAGCTCATTGGAAAATGATGCATAGCTTCTCTTGTCATTGTCAATATGAATCACGCTGTCCACTACCATCGACTCTAGTGTCTCCATCGATTTTTTAGGCTCTAGATAGGCAAGAGCCAGAGCTATGTCGTAGCATTCGCTGGCTACCAAAGTCCTCTTGTCGCTCTCGGCATTAATGCTCTCTAACGACATGTTGTAGAGGGCGTTCATTATCTTTTGCTTTGATTCATAGGAGGGAAGAGTTGATGTTGTTGGGTCTAGACTGGATGTCCAGTTTGTGTATTGGATTGGAGTTTTTGGATTTAGTGGAACAGTCACTTTATATAATCCATCGACGCTTTGCGAGTTGTCAAATCTTATCCTCATGGGCTCCGGAGCCAAGCTTGTGTTAATAGCTAGCTCAAGCTTTTGGTTCTCAAAGTCCTGGTTGTAGATTGTGTCACGGGTGGGTGTTACATAAATGCCATCTTCTTTGAGGGTCTTGAGCATGTCACTCATGTCGATGCTAAGCTGCACATCTAGGGGCATAGCCACGCCCGTGGGTGACTTGCTAGGCTTAACTGAGTCGGCTTGAAAAGCTTTGAAAGTGATGCACTCGCTCGTGTCGTTAAGGTCGATATAGTGATAGTGGGCAGGCAGCAACTCAATGTCGCGCTCGCCTATAATAATCCTGGCTTTCAAGATATTACTGACAGAATCTTGTGCCTTTGACTTGTAGTTGGTGATGATGCTGAGTCCGTCGGGAGAATAGGCGATGAAATCACCCATTACCACGCTGTCGCTTGTTACCGTGTAGTCTTTGTTCTCCACAATAACATTATTGCTCATGTTCCTTGACTCACACGACACGAGCATCACGGCTGCCATCACAATCCACAACAGCAACCCATTATATATATGCACAGTTTTATGCATTTGCCATGCAAATATAAACTATTTTTTTGAAATAAATATCAACACCTTAGTTTTTTTGCAACTTGGTTGCAAGAAGAAGTCTTTACCTTTGCAACCAGAAATAAAACACATCACTATGACACACAATCACAACCACGGCCACAATCATTGCCAATCGTGCTCGCACGACCATGACCATGACAACGTTCACGATCACCATCACGACCACGACACCAAGTCGACACTTTTATTAATAGGTGTTACTGCGGTGCTGCTGGCTGTGGCAGTTTTTATCGAGAAAACGTTTAATCTCGCCACTTGGCAGTTGCTACTCATTTACCTTGTGCCTTACTTGCTTATTGGCCATGGCACACTCAAGGAAGCTGCCGAGGGGCTGGCTCATGGCGACGCCTTCAACGAGCATTTCCTCATGTCGATTGCCACTATAGGCGCACTGTGCATTGGCTTCCTGCCTGGTGCCGAGACTCAATTCCCCGAGGCGGTCTTTGTTATGCTGTTCTTCCAGGTGGGTGAGCTATTTGAAGGCTATGCCGAGGGCAGGAGCCGCGAGAGCATAGCGCACCTGATGGACATTCGTCCCGACGTTGCCTGTGTGGAGCGCGACGGAGCGTTGCTCACTGTGAGCCCCGAGCAGGTTGAGGTGGGCGAGACCATCGTTATCAAGCCTGGCGACAAGGTGCCTCTCGATGGTGTGGTGGTTGAGGGCACCACAGCGCTCAACACCGTGGCGCTTACTGGCGAGAGCGTGCCTCGTGATGCCGCTGTGGGCGACGAGGTGATTTCGGGGTGTGTCAACCTCTCAGGAGTGATAAAAGTGCGCACCACCAAGAGCTTTGGCGAGAGCACTGTGTCTAAGATTATTGAGCTTGTTGAGCATAGTGGCGACAAGAAGTCGAAGGCCGAGGCTTTCATCACACGTTTTGCCCGCATCTATACTCCCATTGTGGTGATTGCCGCCGTGTTGCTTGCAGTTGTACCACTCTTCTTTGGTGGAGCTTTCCACACGTGGCTCTACCGTGCATTGATGTTCCTGATTGTTTCGTGCCCATGTGCGCTGGTTATCAGCGTGCCACTGGCGTTCTTTGGCGGCATTGGTGGGGCTTCGCGTCAGGGAATCCTCATCAAGGGAGCTAATTACGTGGATGCACTCGCTCAGGTTGGAACTGTGGTGCTAGATAAAACGGGAACTCTCACTCATGGTCAATTTGAGGTAACAGCTGTGCATCCTAGCACTTGCGATGAGCATCAACTGTTGCATCTCGCCGCCCATGTAGAGCATTTCTCTACTCATCCTATAGGTGCTGCGTTGCGCGACGCATTCCCCGACGAGGCAACCGATGGTTGCGCAGTGACCGATGTCGAGGAAATAGCAGGTCAAGGAGTACGTGCCACTGTTGCTGGTGATGTGGTGTGTGTGGGCAACACTCGCATGATGGATGCTGTGGGTGCAAAATGGAATGACTGCCCACATGTGGGTACCATCATACATGTTTCCATCAATGGCTGCTATGCAGGGCACATCGTTATCAACGACAAGATTAAGGACGATAGCCCGCAAGCTATCTTGGAGCTCAAAGCCATTGGAGTAGAGCGTGTTGTGATGCTTACTGGCGACCGCGACGAGGTGGCCAGCGAGGTGGCCCAAAAGCTGGGAATAGGGGAGCACTACTCTGGGCTCATGCCAGCCGACAAGGTGGAGCATGTGGAACGGCTGCTTGCCGAGAAATCATCGGACAAAGTTCTAGCCTTTGTGGGCGACGGTATTAACGATGCGCCAGTGCTCGCCCGTGCTGATGTTGGCATCGCTATGGGTGGATTGGGCAGCGACGCCGCCATCGAAGCTGCCGACGTGGTACTGATGGACGACAAACCCACCAAGATTGCTCAAGCAATAAAGATAGCCCGGCGCACCTTAGGCATCGCACGTCAGAATGTGTGGTTCGCCATAGCGGTGAAGTTTGCAGTACTTGTGCTAGCTACCCTAGGTGTTGCCACAATGTGGATGGCAGTTTTTGCCGACGTGGGGGTCACAGTTCTTGCCACCCTCAACTCGACGCGCGCCCTCAATCCTAAACTATAAACTATGAACTGTGAACTGCAATAGCTGGCCGAAGTCATCGATGATGTAATCGGGATGGGATTTCTCGAGGTCCTCTTTTGGTGAATTCCCGTAGGTTACGGCGCAGGTCTTGACGGCCGCGTTTTGTCCCATGGCAATGTCGACTGGCATGTCGCCAACCATAAGGGCATTGCAGGCATTAATGTGCAGTGATTTAAGCGTGTAGAACACAGCCTCAGGGTCGGGCTTAGCTTTGTCGACGTTGTCGACTCCCACCACCATTGCGAAGTGCTGCCTCACATCAAGCATTTCGAGCAGTTCTTCAAGTGAGCTGTTGCCACGCGACGATGCCACGCTCATTGTGATACCGTGCCGTTCAAGCACCCTAAGCGTCTCGGCCACATTTGGGAAGAGGGTGGGAGTGAGTGTGGACTTGTTGGCATCGAAGATGTCGCAATAGGTGCTGGCACATTCCAGGGCTTCAATTTCGCTCATGCCAGGATAGATGTGAGTGAAACATTCCTTTAGCGGCAACCCAATCACCCGTTTAATCGCTTCTGGGGTCTCCACACGAAGGCCTCTTTCTCGCATTGTCGCTTGCATTGTTGCAAGGATGATGCGCGAGGTGTCGGCAATGGTGCCGTCGAAGTCAAAAATTATATGCTTGAATTTCGTGCTCACGAAGTGCAAATTTACAATATTTAGTCAATAAAACGCCTAAGAACTGAAAAAAAATGACTACTTTTGCAAGTTATAAAAGTGAATAACCCTAATGATGCGAAAGTATATTTCAATAATATGTATCCTGTTGCTACTCACGGCGTGTCGCGGTGGAGTTGCTGATAATAAGGATGCTACTACTAACGATTCAGTAATAACTGAGGCAAAACTAATTACTATTGCCCACGAGGAAGGCTTTACAAAAGTGGATATTACCGATCCATGGAATCAAGGAAGAGTGTTGCACACCTATCTGCTCGTTCCCAGCGATAAGGAACTACCAGCTAAACTGCCTAAGGGAACTGTAGTGCGCACACCAGTGAAAAATGTGCTTGTGTACTCAAGCGTGCACTCGAGCGTGCTGCGCGAGTTAGGTGCTGGCGATGCCGTGCGTGGAGTGTGTGATGCCCAATATTTCAATGACTCAATAATTGCCGAGGGACTCAAAAATGGTACTATTACCGATTGTGGTAACTCAATGCAACCCACTGTGGAGAAGGTTATAGAGATGAAGCCCGACGCTATCCTGCTTTCGCCCTATCAAGATGCCACTTATGGACAGATTACAAAACTCGATGTTCCTATCATTGAGTGTGCCGACTATATGGAGTACACCCCGCTTGGACGTGCCGAGTGGATAAAGTTCTATGGTGAACTGGTGGGCAAGCCTGAGCTTGCTGATAGCATTTATAAAAAAGTTGTTGCCGATTACAACAAGGTTAAGGAAACTGTTGATAGCAAGAAGCTCAAACGTCCACTTATCCTAACTGAGAACTTGATAAGTGGTATTTGGAATGTGCCAGGAGGGCAGAGCTACATGGCTCAGTTTATTAAAGATGCTGGCGGTGATTATCCTTGGGCCGATGACAAAAACACTGGTTCTCTTACACTTGACTTTAACCAAGTGCTAGCCCGGGCTCAGAAGGCTGATTACTGGCTGCTCAAGTCGCCAACGATTCATTCTCTCGCCGACCTCAAGAGTTCTTATTCACTTAATGACCAGTTTGAGGCGTACAAGAAGGGAAATGTGTATGTGTGCGACACCAACACAACCCACTTCTTTGATCGCTTCCCGTTCCACCCTGAGGTTCTGCTACAGGAATATTTCAAGATTTTCCATCCTGAGGTTGCAACAGATTACCAGCTCCAATTCTTTAAGAAAGTGGGTTAATGATGACACGTTCTGCTTCACATCGGTTTGCTGTAGTCACCACAGTGCTTGTTGTTGCTCTTGCATTGCTCGTGGTGGCTTGCCTGATTTTTGGTTCGGTCGACATTGCATCTAGGGATGTTTTCAACATATTAATGGGCAACGATAGCGGTAACGAGGCGTGGAACATTATTGTGCTGCAGTCGCGACTGCCAATGATTGTCACAGCAATGCTGGCTGGTGCCGCGCTGAGCGTGAGCGGTCTGTTGCTTCAAACCACCTTCAACAACCCCCTTGCCGGTCCATCGATACTCGGTGTGTCGACCGGTGCTGGCCTTGGTGTCGCCATTGTGATGCTCGCGATGGGTGGTACAATAGGCGGTGTGTTTGGCGAGACAGTGGGCAGCTACATGGCAACGCTGCTGGGTGCACTTATTGGCGCTGGTGTGGTGCTGGTGATTCTCATCACTTTTGCTTCGATTGTGAAGAGCTCTACGATGCTGCTAATCATAGGTATCCTCATCAGTTACCTTGCTTCGAGTGTGATATCGTTGCTCAATTCGGTGGCCACCGAGCAGGGCCTCCACAGCTATGTGGCATGGGGATTTGGAAACTTTGCCGGTGTGTCGCTTGAGCAACTGCCAGTGTTCGGCACGATAATCGTGCTGTCGCTGGTAGCTTCGTTGCTCATGATAAAACCCTTGAACGCATTGCTGCTGGGCACCCGATATGCCCAGAATCTTGGCGTCAACACCCATCGCACCCGCAACCTGCTCTTGCTCATCACAGGTGTGCTCACGGCTGTTGTGACAGCATTTTGCGGTCCTATTGGTTTCTTGGGGCTCGTGGTGCCACACATCGCAAGGCTCGCCCTTAACACGTCGGAGCATGGACGGTTGCTGCCCGTGACAATGCTCACTGGTGCTGCCGTGGCACTGCTGTGCTCGCTGCTTAGCGTGACCTCGCCCCACGGCATAATCCCTATTAATGCAATAACGCCCATAATTGGTGTGCCTATCATTATATATATCATTATCAACCGCAGGCGCATCAACTATTTCAACTGATAATATATGGCAATTCTTGAAACACACGATCTGGCAGTGGGATTTGGACAAGGAACCAAGCGAACCACCTTGCTCTCGGGGCTCAACTTGAAGCTCGAGAAGGGTAGGATGGTTGCCCTCCTGGGACGTAACGGTGCCGGAAAGTCGACCTTGCTAAAGGCACTCACCTGCGACACGTTGCCCATTGATGGCACTGTTGAGATTGATGGCAAGAAATCAACTGATATCGCTAAGCGCGAACTCTCTCGCCTGGTGGCACTTGTCGCTACCGAGCGCATTATGGGTGGCGCTTTCACCATAAGAGAGTTGGTGGCCCTTGGTCGCCAGCCTCACACTGGCTTCCTTGGTCGCCTGAGCCGTCACGACAACGAAGTGGTAGACGCCTGCCTCGATGCGGTGGGGATTACCGATAAAGCCGAGCAACATGTCGCTAACCTGAGCGACGGAGAACGACAAAAGGCGATGGTGGCCAAAGCTTTAGCACAAGAAACTCCTGTAATCGTACTCGACGAGCCCACTGCGTTTCTCGACGTGGCGAGTCGCATCGAGACGATGAAACTGCTACACAAGTTGGCGCGTGAGCAAGACAAAGCAGTGCTCTTGTCAAGCCACGACATCTCGCAGTCGCTGCTTCTTGCCGACGAGCTATGGGTAATCACTAATGACCGCGAAGTGATTACCGGCTCGACCGAGCAGGTGGTGATGAGTGGCGCAATGGACCGGGTGTTTGGCGACAAAGCTATCGCGTTTAACGGCAACTTGTGCGACTATGAGGCGCAGCTACCGTCTGTTGGGTCGGTGAAAATCAAGTGTGATGACCCTGTGCTCGAGCGCTGCATGGTCAACGCCTTGCTGCGCAACGGCATCAATGTTGAGGATAGCTGCGACAAGACGATAGAGATAAAGGCGGTTGATCGCATCATCCTCCCCAACGGTAAAATCGTTGAAACTGTGCAAGAAGTTATTGACATATTTCAATAAATAGCAATGTAATTCGTTTATAAGTATATGATTGATAAAGTAAAAGTTAAAATAGTAAACAAGAGCCCCAATGCCTTGCCCGCCTATAGCACTGAGCAGAGTGCCGGCATGGACCTCAGGGCTTGGCTCAAAGAACCTGTGACGTTGAAACCCATGGAGCGCACGCTCATACCCACTGGCGTCTACATTGAGCTGCCACCTGGCTATGAGTGCCAAATCAGGCCTCGCAGCGGCCTCGCCCTTAAGCGTGGTCTCACGGTGCTCAACTCGCCTGGTACCATCGATGCCGATTACCGAGGCGAGGTGTGTGTGATTCTTGCCAACCTGAGCAATGAGGAGCAGACCATCGAGAATGGCGAGCGCGTGTGCCAAATGGTGGTGGCGCGCCACTCAACAGTGGTGTGGCAGCAAGTGGAAGAACTTGGCGACACCGAGCGCGGCGCTGGAGGTTTTGGCCATACAGGAACAAAATAATAGTCACGAAAAATGAAAAAAATAACACGAATAACAATAGTTGCTCTCTTGCTGATGATGGTCATTGGTCAAGCGATGGCTAGTGGTGGCAAGAAAAAGACTGTGGCTAGGGAAATAACCGAGCAAGACAAACGCAAAGCCGAGTACATTTTTCTGCAAGCTCAAGCCCATAAGGCACAAGACAGCATTGCTGCCTATTATGACCTCATTAAGTATGCCTACGAGCTTGACTCTACCAACACCGCCATATCTTTCTACTACGGCTACCTGAAGTTGGTAAAGGACAACAGCACCGACCTTGAGAAGAACAAGGGCCTTGAGATGATGAAGAAACACGTTGATGCTCATCCCGAGGACTACTACGAGGCCACTTATTTCAGTGATGCCTGCATGAGTCTGCGACACAAGGACTGGGGGCTTGCCGCCATTGAGAAGCAAGGTGAGTTGTATCCTACTAAAATAGAGGTTCAGATGAGACTCGCTGCTGCCTATGTCAGGAACGAGAAGTATGCTGAGGCTCTGAAAGTGTATGAGAAAATCGAGGGGTTTGAGGGCAAAACTACCGAGATAACCGCCTATAAAGCTGCGTTGTGTTCTCAACTAGGTGACACTTTGGGAGCCCTCAACGAGATAAGAACACTCTACAACACTGCACCCTCCAATGTTGACTACAACCTAGTGATGAGCGAGGTGTTCAATCAGTACAACATGCCCGACAGCGCACTTTACTATCTTGACCGAGCTCAGAGCTTGGATCCCGAAAACGGCAATGTCTATTTTGCTAAAGCTCAGTATTATGACGCGATAGGTGACTCGATAAACTATGACAAGCAAATTTACAACGCTCTTGTTTCGGACGACTTGCCAGTGGAGACAAAACTTGATGTGCTCACGCAATACACACAAACCCAACTGCTGCGCAATGACTCTACCGAGCGCGTCAACAATCTGTTCAAGGTGCTGGTAGCCCAGCATCCTCATGAGCCCAAGGTGCACGAACTCTACAGCATGTATTACTCAACTATCAAGGACTATAAGCACGCAATAGAGGAGTTGGGATATGAGGTGGATTTGAGTCCCACCAACCCCGAAGCTTGGCAGCGATTGATGGTTGTGAACATTTTGGACGACAACTATGCAGGAGCTGTTGTCGCTGCTCAAAAGGCGCTGGAATATAACCCCGAAAACTTGGATCTTTACCGCTACATAGCGCCGTCCTACTATCAGATGAAGGAGTATGACAAGGCTATAGAAACTTACGACAAAGCCTTGGCAATGGTCGATAGCACAAAGAACGAGGACCTTTACAGCGACCTGTTGTGTGGCAAGGGCGATGTCTATGTTGAGATTGGCGACTCGACTCGTGGTTACGAGCTCTATGAACGTGCGCTCGCTATATCTCCCAACAACACAGGCGTGATGAACAACTATGCCTATTTCCTGTCGTTGAGCGGCAAGGATCTGGACAAGGCCGAGAGCATGGCTGCCAAGGCTGTGTATGCCAACCCCGGCAACGCCACATTTATTGATACCTATGCTTGGGTCTATTTCAAGAAGAAGAACTATGACATGGCATTGTTGTATATCAAATCGGCAATGGAGAATATCGACACACCTAATGCCGACATTCTGGAGCACTATGGCGACATCTTGTTCATGACAGGCGATGAAGACGGTGCCGTGGTTCAATGGGAAAAAGCATTAGAGTTGAAACCTGACAATGAGTTGCTTCAGCGCAAGGTGAGGGATAAAACCTACTATGAAAAATAATTAATGCACAAGATATTATGTCAAGAAACTGTTTAATAATTCTGGCAATTGCAGTGTTGATGGCCACAACAAGCTGTTCCAAGAAGATAGCGGAGCCAGTTATAGAAATTAACAATAACGCTTCAACCAATAATGGCGTGTCGGAAAGCGCGAAGCCGATATCAACCTATTTTCAGCCCGACTGGACCTCTTTCAAAAGTGGTGGCAACGCTAAGATTGAGACTGGTGGAAAGCCATTGAGCTCGTCGATGCAGATGCGCATGCAGCGTGGCAAGAGCATTTATGTCTCGCTTAGGCCAGTGATGGGAATCGAGGTTGCCAAGATGGTGATTAGCGACGACTCGATATTGCTCGTTGACAAGCTTCACAAGCGCTACATGCACGAGAAGGCCTCGTTGCTCACTAACGGCGTGCCAGTTACCGTCGAGAACTTGCAGGATATTTTTCTTGGAAGGGCATTTGAGCTGGGCAAAGGTTCGCTCAATCAAGACCTTAAAGACGACTTCTCGGTCGAGACTGCCGATGGCGGCAAGGTGATTTTGAAGCCTCGTGAGCAATTCAAAGGCTTTGACTATAATTTTGTCTATGACAAAAAGAATAACATAATCTCGCTTGATGTCACACCAACCAAGCAAGGTGCTTCGACCTATAGTGTGACTTACGGTGATGTGAAGGGCACTATTGCAGGCAAGGTTGCTGGCTCGCTAAAGGTGTCGACAACGATGGGTGGCAAAGCTTTCACTCTTGCCATTGACTATAACGACATGAAGTGGAATGAAGAGTTCACCGTCGACACTAAAGCACCTGGTAGCAAGTACACTCGCGTTCGTGGCAATGACATAATGCAATTGCTTTCGGGAGTAAAGAAATAACCTATGATAACCATCAATCTTTATAATAATAGCTTGGCGCCCCAGTGGGATGAAGCAGTGCGCAACTCGCGCAACGGTACATTTTTGCACCTTAGGGGCTATATGGATTATCACAGCGACCGATTCAACGATTTCTCACTTATGGCATGTGATGGCGACAAACTGATTGCCATTATGCCAGCTTGCCGTGAAGGTGACACTGTTTATAGCCATCAGGGACTCACTTTTGGCGGATGGCTGTTACCATTAAAGCACTTTGACGCCACCACCATGTTGGAGCTATGGGAGGCTTCATTGAACTTCATTCGTTCTGATGGTGTAGCTCGTTTGGTTTACAAACCGGTGCCTCACATTTATCATCGCTACCCGTGCGAGGAGGATTTATATGCAGTGTTCCGTTCGGGCGGGAGGATGGTGGCGAGCAACATTTCCACAACAATCGACCTTGATGAGCCATTACCTTTTGATCGAGGAAACAAGCGCAATATCAACGTTGCCACCAAGAGTGGGGTGGTGGTGAGTGAGTCCGACCGATGGCAGGATTACTGGCACATGCTGGACTCGCTGCTTATGGAAAAATATGGAAAGCATCCCGTCCACTCGCTTCAAGAGATAGAGTTACTCAAGACTCGCTTCCCCGAGAATATAAAGCTCTATTGTGCATGTTTGAACAATGAATTGCTGGCGGGTGTGGTGATGTATTATAGTGGTGCTGAAGTTGCTCATTGCCAATACATTGCTTCAACCGAATTAGGGCGTGAAAAGAAAGCTCTTTCCTTGCTCTTTGATTATCTCATCAAGGAATCAGCGCAAGCTGGATATAGATATTTTGATTTTGGAACTTCGACCGAGAAGGGTGGATTATATCTCAATGAGGGCTTGCTGCGACAAAAGTTCCGCTTGGGTGGACGTGGTATTGTTTATAACACCTATGAAATTGATGTTTAAAGGCTTGTAACGGAACCGATTGACAATGAAGCGAGAAGGCGTATCTAAAGTGGTGTTGAAAGCTATGGGCATCTTTGGTGGTGTCCAAGTTTTGAACATCCTGTGCTCGCTCATTCGAAACAAACTGGTGGCAATGTGGATTGGTCCTGCAGGAGTGGGACTTTTTGGTATTTTCAACCAGGCTCTTGAGATGCTCAATACCGCCACTAATTTAGGTGTACGCAATAGTAGTGTGCGCGACATCTCTCAGGCAGTGGAGAAACGTGATTCAAGCATGATATCGCGCATTGTCACCGTGGTTAGGCGCTGGTCGTTGTGGCTAGGCTTGGGAGGCGCGTTAATTACTATGGCTATCGCTCCGTTGCTGAGTCGATTAACCTTTGGAGATTTTAATCACATTTGGCACTACGTAGCTTTGTCGGCAGCGGTATTGTTTATGGCTCTCACCAATGGGGAATATGCCGTGCTTCAGGGACTCTCGAAACTGAAGAAACTTGCACGTGTCACGGTGAGTGGAACCTTGGGTGGTTTGTTGATTTCAATCCCCATGTTCTACTTTTTGCGTGAGGATAGTGTGCTGCCGTCGATTATTGTCTACGCACTTTGTGTGATGGCTGCTGCTTTATTCACTAAGGACAAAGAATTTCCCAAAGCAAAGGTTACTTCACGTGAGACAGTATCGATGGGCGCCGATTTCATCAAGCTAGGAGTGTTTATGACCCTTGGCTCGTTTGTGGCTATGTTGGCTTCCTATATCTTTGTGTCATGGCTCAACATCACTAGCGGAAAAGAGACTGTGGGCTTCTACCAGGCAGGCTACACGCTTGTCGACAAGTATGCAGGACTGGTGTTTGTGGCGCTTGGCTATGAGTATTATCCTCGACTGGCTAGAGTTGCAGGCAGTTCGCTGCGCCTCAGGGTTTTTGTCTCAAATCAAATCAACCTGTCTTTCATGGTGCTCACACCGTGTCTGCTGGCTTTCATCTTGTTGCGTTCGCATCTTGTGTGGCTGCTCTATAGCAAGGAGTTTCTTGTGATATTGACCTATATCTCTTGGGGAGTAGTAGGCACAGTGCTGCGAGCCACGTCATGGTGTCTCTCTTTTGTGATGCTTGCTAAAGGTGACGGCAAAATCTTCCTTATCACCGAGTCGCTTGACGCTGTCATTGGTTTGACTCTCAATATTGTGTGCTTCAGCCTGTGGGGCGTGGATGGCTTGGGATTCGCCTATATCGCCTGGTTTGCATGTTACACCATCATAGTTGGAGTGGTTTACTTCAGGGTATATCATCTCACTATCAGCATTAAATGCTTACGCAACCTTGTTGCAACCCTTTTAGTGTGCATCGCTGCAGTACTTGCCATGCAACATTCACTGTGGCCTGTAGCTGCTGCTATCTTTATCATTGCGACGCCATTCTGCTTGTATCAAGCATTTCGCTCTTGGAAGAAGTAAAAAAGCTTTCTAAACCCAATCAGTCAGTTTATATATTGTATATATTGTCATTATTTTTTTATTATTTTTAAATAAAAATAGCTATCTTTGTAGGCTAAAAAAATTAAGAAGTATAATCAATAAAAATGATATACAAACTTATTAAATTAATACACAATATTTTATAAACTAAAAATCTTTATTATGAACAAAAAATTATTACTCTGTTTATTTATGTGGGTAATGTGCATGCCTGCATTTGCACAAGAGACATTGACAGTGTTTGACGGAACTACCGAAGGAACAGGAACATCGACAACATTGAAAACCAGTGATTTTGTTCCTGCATTTATTCGCGAGTGGAATAAACCTTCTAAAAGTCAAATAATTATACCCGCCCAATACTTAACTCAGATGAAAGGTGGAGACATTACTTCTGTGAAGTTCTACTCAACAAGTTATAACACCCCTTACACTTCGGCTTCTACTGCTGATGTTTATGTGAACGAGGTAAACTATACCATATTTGATGCTGTTAACGGTATTTTAGATTTTGAGCCCAAAGCTAATTGTACCATAGTTTACCAAGGTACAGTAACCGTTGAAAGAGTAGGTCCTACAAATGATGAGTGGGGTGAAATGACCATTACATTTAATACCCCTTACAAGTATCGTGGCGGCAATCTGCTAATTGGATTTGAGAATACCACCACTGCAGGCTGGAAGCGCTTCCTCTTCAAAGGACAGGGCGTGATGTGGCATGCAGGCCTTGCAGGATATCAAATGACTGATACTTATTTCTGGAAGCAGCAATGTGACTTTATTCCTTGGACTACTTTCACCTACACTCCTGGCACTCTCCCAGAGTTCTATCTGGTGGGTACATTCAATAGCTGGAGCCTACTTGAGGATGGAGGCCGTTTAGTATTTGCTGAAACCGATGATAATGGCGTTTATGAGACCGAAGGCACACTTGAGGCTGGTGCTGAGTTCAAGGTTATCACCCCCGATGGTGACAACTGGATTTGGCTTGGTGGAATTGATGAGAATGGCGGTGGCTACTTCTTGATTAATGATGGTCTGCTCAATACTCCTCTGCAGTTGGTTGACGGTTCTAACTTCCGCATGGAGAATGGAGGACATTTCACCTTCCGCCTTAACGCTAACGACATGACCCTCACGGTTCTTCCTATAGGTAATCCTGGTATTCTTGGCGACGTTAATGGTGATGGTGAGGTTAACTCAGTAGATATCACTATCCTCTACAACTACCTCCTCAATGGTGAAACCGAGGGTATGGTCAATGGTGACCAAAGCGGCGACGGTGAAATCACCACAGTAGATATCACTACAGTTTATAACGTACTTCTCGGAGTTGAGAGTAAATAATAATACTCTTAACATTTCGTAATATAAAGAGCCGCTCCTAATCACTGGAGCGGCTCTTTGATTTTATAAAATAGAACTTAATACCTAGATTATCGCTGATTAGCGTCGATAATGATGAGTTCTTCTTCTTTTTCTTTGTTGGTTGTTGATGAATCGTCACGCATTTCTTCCTCGATATCGTTGATGTCGTCCATCGTGAACTCTCCCAAGAACTGGAGGACGATGAGCTGGCGGTCATGCTCGTTGATGACAAAAACAATCTCACTAAAGACGGGGCTGCCTGCGGGGTAGGCATAAGCTCCTATCTTCTCCTCTTTGTTGGAGCTTGAACGGAAAAGCACTTGATACTTGCGAGTGTTGTCAAGATCTTTAAGGATTTTTTGAGCCTTCTTCACCACTTTCTTTTTGCCTGCCATGATGAATTGCATGCTACGCACTTTCTTGAGCATTCCTGTTGGAATGGGTGTAGCCTTTAAGATATCAATGTCACCCAAATTGCCTATTCCTTTAATCATCGAAGCTGGCATGTAGAAGTTATATACATCGTCGAGCTGAGCCACTTTGTCGACGGCAGATTCTTGCGCGCTGGCGCTGAAACTAACCAGAAGCATAACAGCAACCATCGCTATTGATTTAAAAAATGTTCTCATTGTAATTAATGTGTTTTTTATGTGTTATTATTCATTTTGTTGGCAAAAGTAGCATATTTTTTATCAAAAAAGATGAATCTTATCTTTATTATTTCGTTATTAACAATTTTTTTTATACTTTAGCGCACTGAAAAATGCGTTTAAGCGAGTTTAAGTTGAGCTTGCTCAAAACTTTGCGAGCGTGAGCATTTTATTTAAAACAAAGTAGATATCCTTAATATGAACCGAAATTTAGTTTTTTATGTCATCACTCTGGTATTGCTTGTTGCAATGAGTGCGTGCTCATGTAGCGGGGGCGATGAATCAGAAGGAGACGTAACAATAGCCACCGATTCGGTAGTCCAAACTGGCTCTTTCAAGAAGAGCAATGGGGAATTATGTGACATGAAAGTCACTCTGGTGGTCTCTTATCCACAGGCATATAAAGACTCGTTGACGCATGCTAAGCTAATTGACTTGTTCTGCAGTGAAATTCTCAAAGCGCCCAAGGGCACTACCGATATAAAAAGTGCGATGAAGGCCTATGCACAGTCGTTAGTGAGCCAAAACACACCTTCGACTGAAGGCGAGAGTCAGGTGGTTAGCGACAGTTTGAATATTGATGTTGATGAAATCGACATTGATCGCTTTGAACCTCGCATAGTGATTAAGGCTGTGTATAATGACAATGGGCTCATCACTTTCTGCCGCGAGGAGGCGATAAACAAGAATGGTCAAACTGCCTCAATGTCACACCACTATATGAGCTTTGACCTTGAGCAGATGAAGCGTGTTACTCTGAGCGATATGTTTCGCGACGACTGTCTCGACAAGCTCACAGCGCAACTCAAGGAGAAACTCATGGACGACAAGGGCGCCAGCACCGAGGATGAGCTTAACGATTTGGGCTACTTCAACCTTCCCAATTTGTCGGTGACAAGCAACTTCTTCTTCACCAGCAAGGGTGTGACCTGGAGTTACGACTCCAGCGTGATTGCTGTGGCATCGGTCGGAGAGCCAACCATCAACATCGACTATGATGACCTGGAGCAGTTCTTTAGTGACGAATCAGTTTTAAAACGAATGTAGAAACTTGTTTAGTGTGTGTATCGCAATGACGGTTATTGACAAATACTTTCCTGAGTTGAGCGACAGGCAGCGTGAGCAGTTAAACACAATGTTGCAGCTCTATCCTGAGTGGAACGAAAAAATCAATGTCATCTCTCGCAAAGATATTCAGAACCTTGAGGTTAACCACATTTTGCACTCTATGGCTCTGGCGAAATATGTGAAATTCATCCCTGGAACAACGATTATGGACTTGGGCACAGGTGGTGGTTTTCCTGGTTTGCCACTGGCGGTGTGTTTCCCCGATGTGACGTTTCACTTAGTTGACAGGGTAGCCAAGAAACTCAAGGTGGCACAGGATATTGCATCACAAGCTGGCCTGTCTAATGTTACTTTTCAGCATGGTGATGTGCTAGAGGTGAAGGGGAAGTTTGATTTTGTGGTGAGTAGGGCTGTAATGCCTCTGCGTGATATGGAAAAGCTTGTGAAGAGGTTTATCTCCAAAGAAAACTTTAACGCTATCCCTAATGGACTGTTGTGCCTCAAGGGTGGTGATTTAACCGATGAGCTTTCTCACTATAAAAACAAGGTTTTGGTTGATGACATAGGCAATTATTTTAAAGAAGAATTCTTCAAAACAAAGAAAATCATATATTTACCCATATAAACTCAAACCTGTAAAACAAACTATAAGAGTTCCTTCAGATATCCGCTTCGATAGATACTCAAAATAATAAAGACTATGAAGATTTCTCGATTCACGATGAACCCTTTTGGCATGAATTGCTACATCTTGTGGAGCGCGCCAGGAGGGGAATGCATAGTGATTGACCCAGGAATGATGATGACCAGTGAGGAAGAGATGATAACTTCGTTTATCGATAGCAATAATCTCACTTTGAAGCACATATTGCTCACTCATTGCCATGTTGACCATGCTTGTGCAGCACGCTGGCTAGCAACAAAATATAGAGTGGAAGTTGAGGCGGGTGAGCAAGAAAAGATGATTGCCGAGCAAATGCCACAACAGGGGGCACGATTCGGGCTGAAAATTGACTCTACACCTTTAACCATTGACCACATTTTGAGCGAAGGCGATGTCATTGATTTCGCTGGAGAAGAAATCCATGTGCTTGAAACTCCTGGTCACTCGCCAGGGTCGCTTTCGTTTTACTGCCCATCGAGCTCAGTGATTTTCACTGGGGATGTGGTGTTCCAGAGTAGCATTGGGCGCACCGACTTGCTTGGTGGTTCCTACTCGGTTCTCATCAATAGCATCAAAACCAAAGTGATGACCCTTCCGCCCGACACCGTTATCGCTCCAGGTCATGGCGACACTACGACGGTGGCCGACGAGAAGGTCTACAACCCCTACCTGTAGATGATTTCCAGTAATAATTCACGGTATAGGTACATATATTAGTTGAAGTCGATAAACTGTGATGAATTATGAAGAAAAGAATTATATCGACATTAGTTGCGGTGCTCGTTATGATGAGTGCCGCTTGGGCTCAGGAAGTGCCAAACTTTGCCTTCCCGCAGCACGTGACTGCAAGTGCTATGCAACAGCTCACTCAAGCGCTCAAGAGTGGCGACGGCACAGCCGTGGTTGATGCAATGGTGCGCTACTCGCTGGCGAAGAGCAGCATATCGAAGCAGTACATTGATAGCATTATGCCATGCATTGAGCAACTTGCCCAGCGTGAGAACCGTCCTGACATTAAGGCACTGCTCTATCACCTCGAGGCTCGTGTGCTCAGTGACTACGCAAGTAGGTTTGGCTATCCATCGGTCGATATCGACACGGTGCCCACCAGCTATGAGCGAATGAGTCGTGGGCAGGTGAAAGATAGGCTCAAGGAACTTGTGCGCCACTCAATTAATGACGAGAAAGCGTTGCTGTCCAAGCCTCTTAGCAACTACGCTGGCCTTATTACACCCGACAGCTTGTGCATGTGTCCAACACTCTTTCACTTCCTGGCTCTCAAGGGCTACTCTATTATTGAGGATGAATATGTAATAACTCGTCTGCTCGAGAATTGTGAAGAGGGAAGCTTGCCGCACATGGCCGCTATTGTGGCATCGAAAGGTGCCAAAGTGCATCGCAATAAACTGAATTTAGTACTAAATGATTTTCAGGTGCTCGAGGAGTATTACCTCAAGTATCGTGACAAGGAAAGTAGCGGCTTGCTACTTAGTAAAATGATCTTCGATGAGATTGATTTTTGGAGAGAATACTTAGAAAAATTCCCTCAAAGTCCTTTTTATAATACAATAATCAATAAACTCAATCGCGCGCTCAGGAAACAACTGGGATTGAGGTTCCCGTCGGAGGTCTCAACCAAAGATTCGATAGAGGTGTCGATGGAAACCATTCAAAATCTCGATGAAATCAATGTGAGGCTTTACATGCTAAGTGACACTGTAGAAATAGAAAAGAATAAAACATATAGCCTTAAGCAGTTTAAACTGATTGATTCCCAGTGCCTAAAACTCGTTAAAAGAGATTATGAGCATGATAGGAACAAAGTGGTCTTTGCTCCACAGCCTTTTGGCATATATGTGGCAATCCCATCGTTCATCGATGAAAAAGGCAAGGACATAAACTTCCTCAATTATGAAAAGATTGCAAGCAGCGACTTCATCAGGGTGCATGATGTGGCGTTGATGAGCTTGAAGCTTTGCGAATCTAAAAATAACAATAGTAACACAACTGGCTCTGATAATCAAGGTGTTGATGTGGAATTGATAGCCATCGACATGCTCAGTGGCAAGCCGGTGGAGGGCGCACTGGTGACAAATGGCTCATGGAGCTCAGTCACCAATGTGGATGGAGTTGCGGCAGTGAATATACCTAATGATGTTTCACGGGATAATGATGGCTTCAGCATCTCGATTGGTGCCGACCGTTGGACACCGGCTCACAATGTCTATATTTATTCTTATAAGACAGAAGATGTTAACCGCATCGACACAGTGAGTAAAATATTTACCGATTTGGCGATTTACCGTCCTGGCGAAACGTTGAAATTTGTTGCTGTGCAGTACTGCAAGTCAACAACATCGCGCAACATTTTGGGAGAACTGCCACTCAAGGTGATGCTTCACAATGCCAATGGCATACTTGTTGACTCGTTGCAACTGGTGAGCGACAAGTGGGGTAGGGCTACTGGTTCTTTCGTTTTACCCAAGGATGGACTAAATGGGCAATATGAGATAAGTGCTATCAGTAGCAACGGCAGTGAGATTGGTAGTTGCACTATTGAGGTGAGTGAATACAAGATTCCCACATTCACCATCAAGCTCGACAAGCCCAAGCCGTTCTATTTAGGTGATGACGTGAAGGTGGATGGGAGTGTTGTGAACTATAGTGGCATGCCGCTTGCAGGAGTGAATGTTGAGCTGGAGTTTGGAACTTATGATTCCTGTCGCGAACTGGACGATGACCCACAACTTTCCGACACCACTGTTGTGACCGATGCCAACGGGCGGTTCGAACTCGTGATCCCAGCTAAGACGTTTGCCTTGCCTGCTAATAAAACGCTTGACACCGATGATGAGGACTGCGTTGTAGAACATTTCTCGGTCGTGGCCACCGCAACCGATGAACTCGGAGAGGAGCATGACGATAATTGTGAATATGAAATAGTTTTAAAAGGCACATCAGTAGTGCGTGTTGTTGATGCTGCTTATTGTCTCGAAGGGCAACTTCTCAAGGCCCCCATTGTAGTAAAAAGTTCAAAGAAAGGGGCAGTTGAAGTCAATTACCGCATTACCAATGACAGGTCAAAAGAGGTGAAGAAGGGCACAATCAAGAGTGACAATTTGTTGACTGACTTCAATTCTCTACCCTCGGGAGAATACACCTTTGAAGCTCGATGCAAGGGCGACAAGGAGTATGCAAGCGGCTCATTGTTGCTATATCGTATTACCGATACAAAGTGCCCCGTCAAGAATTCACCCATGTGGATTATGCCCGAGGGGGTTAAAGTAGACAAGGATAATAAGGGACACATAATCATTGGAACCTCGATACCCGAGTCACACATTTATTATATCGCCTCGACCAGTAAGAGGATTCTCGCGAAAGGTTGGCTGCACTACTGCTCACCAGGCATGCATCAGTTTGATATAGATATGCCAAACGATAGTGGTGAGTGGGTCGATGTGGAGTTTTTCAATACCTATAACAAAAAGCAAACCAAAGAAAACCGCAGGCTACAGTCGATAATACCTAAGGGTCAGCTTAATATAAAGGTAGAGAGTTTCCGCAACAAGTTAGAGCCTGGCTCTGCCGAGAAATGGCGCTTTACACTACTTGATAACGACAGCACACCCCACAAGGGAGCCATAATGCTCTCGATGATAGATAAGGCCATTTATGATTTGAAAAAGAATGAATGGTGGTTTCAACCAGGTTTCTTGACAAGTGCATTGTATGTAATGCGTGAGCCGTGGTATCGTGGAGATAATTACTCTGGCTATCTATGGCAAAAGCCTAATCTTAATGAAGTAAACATCGCTACACCATCGTTATATAGCTATGACAGGGATTGGTTTAAGAGTTATTATGCCGACCTAACGTCGTTAAGGGCCAAAGATATTGACCCCAACCTACATGAGACCACTATTGCAGGAAATGACTCCACAGGTTGGGTTGTTACAGGCGTAGTTTACGCCGACGACTTAGAGCCACTTATAGGTGCCGTTGTGAAGTGTGATTCGTTAACGATCAGCACCGATGTCAATGGTCGATTTGAGCTAAAGTTGCCATACAAAGATATTATGGTCAAAATTGAATATTTAGGTTATAATACCTATAATTTCTCTACGCTCAAATTGCCGCTGCTCATTGTTATGCCTGATAGTGAGCAGGAGTTGCAAGAGGTGGTTGTGGCTGGTTATCAAAACGTAGACAAGCGCTTATTTACAGGAGTCGCAACCGATGTGTCTTATGCACTTGAGGGACGTGCCGCAGGGATTATTGTGCGAGGAGCTACATCGATTTATGGTAGTGACAAGCCCCTTGTAGTGGTTGATGGTGTAATAATAGAAGAAGCATCCGATCTTGATGCCGACATTTTGAGTAATGGCGACCCCTCGACGCTTCTTGGGGCTTTGGCGGGCATAGATGCCAACGACATTGCTGATTTCAGCATCATTAAGGACGGTTCGGCAACATCAATCTATGGTGCTCGTGCAGCAGCAGGAGTTATTGTTATCAACACATCGAGCAAGAGTTTTGTGCGTAACCGCAAGTTACAACAACTCAAGTCGCGTGAGCAGGGCGTTAAAACCGCATTATGGAAGCCGATGCTCACTACCGATGAGCAGGGACGCGTGACAGTGGAATTTAATGCCCCCGAGAATAATGCCACCTGGTTGGTGCAGGCTATTGCCTATAATAAAGACTTGCTGAGTGCAAACTTTATAGACGAGGTGATGACCAGCCGTCCGCTCATGGTCAAGCCTGTGGCACCTCGATTCTTGCGTAATGGCGATAATGTTACCTTAAAGTGCCAAGTGCAGAACGCTGATGACACAACTGCTGTTGTGAGTGCTGTAGTAGAGCTCTTTGACGTAGTCACTGGTAATGTTCTTCGCTCTGGCAGTCAGGAGCTAATTCTCGCTTCGCAAGAGACTCGCAATGTTGAAATCGAGTGGACAGTACCTGACACCCTGGCATTGATTGGCCTGCGTGTGAAAGCTGCCACTGAGCACTGGGGCGATGGCGAACAACTTGTAATTCCGGTTCTTGCGGCCACGTCGCCGGTTATTGAGTCAGAGCCATTCTTCATTGACCAGGGTGAAAGTAAAGACATTACCATCACGGCCCCAAGTGGCGCAAAAGTGACCCTTGAAACGTGCGAGAACCCATTGTGGCAAGCTGTCATGGCTTTGCCCACCATTTATAGCGACAATGACAAGGTGGCGACATGTGTGGCCCATAGTCTCTATGCTCAAAGCCTGGCACAAGACTTGGCAGGTTGTGAACCTGCTATTGCTAGCGCCATCAGGAGTTGGAAGGGCGATTCGACGATGGTGTCGATGCTGCAGCAGAATCCTGACCTTAAGATTGGCGACCTCAAGGCATCGCCGTTTGTGGGAGCTGCTCAGCGCGAGACGCTGCGCATGCGCATGCTAAGCAACTTGCTTGATAGTGCAAAAATGGAGAGTGAGCGTAAGCGTTTGGTAAAGGCCCTGGGCGACATGCAGCAACCCGATGGCGGCTGGGCATGGTTCAGTTATCCTGGTTGCAAGTCGTCGTTGAGCACTACAATTAATGTGCTTCAATTGCTTGGTGAACAGATGATAATTACCACCAACGTGAGCGATACCACCCTTAATCGCATGATTCAACGCGCAGTGAATTATTGTGACAAAGCGATAGAGCAAGACTTCAAGCTGGGGAAGAAGATTGATTATTTTGCCTATGCCTATGTGCGATCATTCTTCCCACAAACCTTGATGAGCAAGACGCTAAAAGCCATCAACGACCGTAGCCTCAAGGCTGTGGCTGAGCACTGGCAAGACTACTCGCTCACCGACCGAGCCTATGCCGCTATTGTGCTTGACCGTACAGGCAATAAGGCCGAGGCGCAAAAAATAGCTCAGTCGCTACGAGAGCATGCTGTGACCGACTATCAAGGTATGCATTGGGACAACCTGCAGGAGGGCAGGAACACATTCTATGATAATGTGACGCTCACCGCGCGTGTGCAGGAGGCACTCATGGTTGACCGTCGTGCTGATGAGCAGAAACTCATCAGCAAATGGATGTTGCTTATGAAGCAAAGCAACGACTGGGGCTCGAGTAGCCTCGCGGCGCAAGCTGTGTATTCCATAATAACCAGTGCTGGCGATTGGGCCTCAGATGCCTTAGGCTACTCAGTGAGAGCTGTTGAGCCTGGTGAAGTGGTGAAACTTGTTTCAAAAGACCATCCCCAGTGGGGAGCTGTGTATGCGGCCTATACAGTACCGATGCAAGAAGTGAAAGAGGCACGCACTGCCGACCTTGCAGTAACCAAGCGCATGATGCGGTATGGGAAGAATGGTGAACTTGAGCAGTTCACTACGCTTAACGTGGGCGATAGGGTGCAGGTGCGCATCACGCTTGATGCGGCCAAAGATTTAGACTACGTTACCGTCGCCGATGAGCGTGCGGCTTGCTTCGAGCCCATCGACAAGACTTCGAATTACAAGTGTGGTGAGAGCACGATATATTACAACGAAGTGAAAGACAGTAAGACTAATTTGTTTATCAATAGTTTGCGACGCGGTGTGCACACCGTTTCCTACGATGTGAGGGTTACTAATGCTGGCACCTATGCCGCTGGTGTGGCACAGGCTCAGTGTCAGTATTCGCCCCAAGTAGTTGCTCACACTGGAGCATCGACGATTGTGGTGGTACATAAGTAGAAGGGTAGAGGTCGCAAGTTGCTTACAAATTGTAATTACTGCTATAAAATTAAGGCGCAGAAAGTGTCCTGAACTGGCTCTTTTTGCGCCTTAAACCATAATATTGACAATTTTTAAGCAATAATATGAAAAAATACCTTTTAACTTTTTTCTGTTTCCAAAGATTGTTGTATTTTTGCATTTGAAGATTTCACGACTTTTGCCCTGTGAATATGTGATGAGGAGACTTTTTCTGATATTAGCGATGCTGTTGACAATGGCTGCCACCAATCTTGCCACCGCCAAGGTGCAATGGCGAGAGACTAATGCTGAGGTTCAAGGAAAAAGTCTTACCGACCCTAGAAACACCGATGGGGTGGAGATTTTCCAGCGAAATGGTACCATCATAATTCGCACCCAGAAAACTATCCAGGTAAGGGTCTTCACTATTCTTGGGCAACTTGTTTCGCAAGCTACGCTGCAACCGGGCACTTCGGAGCTAAGGCTCAACTCGCGAGGCATATACATGGTTAAAGTGGGTAATATAACGCAAAAGGTCGCCCTTTAGCCTTGCATTGAAGCATGAATTTAAGTATAAACTCAAATATTAAAGCTTATCATTAAAAAACTTTTTAATACACAATTATTTAACTATGACAAACTTAGAAAACATTAATTGGAGTAAGTTGCCTTTTGGTTACATGAAGGCCGACTACAATGTTCGTTGCACTTTCAAAGACGGAAAATGGGGCGAAATCGAAGTTAGCGATTCTGAGATGATTAATGTCCACATCGCTGCTACATGTCTGCACTATGGTCAGGAAATTTTTGAAGGCCTCAAAGCTTTCCGTGGCAAAGACGGCAAAATTCGTATCTTCCGTCCCGAGGCTAATGCTCAGCGTCTTATCAACAGTGCTAAGGGAATCCTCATGGAGCCAGTTCCCGAAGAACTCTTTGTAGAGATGGTTAAGAAGGTTGTTAAACTTAACGAGCGATTCATCCCTCCCTATGAGAGCGGTAGTTCTCTTTACATCCGTCCAGTAGAAATTGGTACAGGTGCACAGGTGGGTGTTAGACCAGCCAAAGAGTACACTCTTATTATCTTTGTCACTCCAGTAGGTCCTTACTTCCCCGAAGGTTTCAAGCCCACTAAGGTGGCTGTTTATCGTGAATATGACCGTGCAGCACCTAAGGGCACTGGTAAGTGGAAAGTTGGTGGAAACTACGCTTGCGGTATGCGTGCAACAAAGCGTGCTCATGACAATGGCTTCTCGGCAGTATTGTTCCTCGATCCAAAAGAGAAATTGTATCTTGACGAGTGCGGTCCAGCCAACTTCTTTGCTATCAAGGGCAATAAATACATCACTCCTATGAGTGATTCAATTCTGCCTTCAATCACCAACATGAGCCTTCAGCAAATTGCTAAGGACATGGGATTAGAGGTAGAGCGCCGTCCAATTCCTATTGAGGAGCTTGCTGAGGTTGACGAGGCTGCTGAGTGCGGAACTGCTGCAGTTTGCACACCTCTGAGCGAGGTTTATGACAATGACAACGATAAGACCTATGTTATCTCTAAGGATGGTAATCCTGGTCCAGTTGTTACCGAGCTCTACAAGCGTCTGCAAGGAATCCAGAAGGGTGACCTCGAGGATACTCACGGATGGGTTACCATTCTCGACTAATCGAAAAGGTATAAACTAAACCCAATTAATTGAATTATGGTGTGTTGCATGTTCCTAGTGATGGTGCAACACACCTTATTATTATATCGTTAATGCTATGATAGATACTTACTCCATTATTTGTCGTTTTTATGAGCCAGGAAGTGAACTGTGCAACCTTCTTTTGAAACACAATAAGCAGGTCGCCGAGTTGGCTTTGCAGCTTGCCAAGAGGCTTGTTGATGCCCACACTCCTGTTGACTTGGACTTTGTTGTTGAAGCCGCTATGCTGCATGACATAGGCATCTTGCACACCAATGCTCCGGGCATCCACTGTTATGGAAGTGAGCCTTACATCTGTCATGGTGTGTTAGGACGGGCAATGCTCGATGAGATTGGGCTATTTAGGCACGCTTTGGTGTGCGAGAGGCACACTGGAGCTGGTCTTGCTAGGCAAGAAATAATTGATCGTGACCTGCCGTTGCCACATCGTGACTTGTTGCCCTTGAGCATTGAGGAGAAGATAGTGTGCTACGCCGATAAGTTCTATAGCAAGTCTCATCCCGAGAGGGTGCGCACGCTTGATGTCGCTCGTGGTAAACTTGAGAAGTATGGTCTCGACACGTTGAAGCGTTTCGACGAGATGGCAGCTCTCTTTGGCGAGCCCAATTACTCTGCTCTTAACGGCGACCTACAATCTTAAAAAATAAAAACTTTGCTTAATATTAGTAATAGTAATATTTAATTATTGTCAATCTTGAGCCAATATCGGCAGAAATGATTAATTTTGTAGGTTATTTCGATATTTAGCACCCACAAGGTTGAGGACTCGAGGACTGAAAATATTATTCTGGTGTGTGGCAATGGCTGTTGTTGCCAGTGCTTTTAGTATGGTGGCGGCTCCACAGCAAAGGGCACCGCTGGGAAGGGTGCGCACCCCTCTTGATTCTATAAAGCAGGATAGAGGAGATTCGATTGTTTCTCCTCGCGACACTGCGAGGTTCAAGAAGGACCGTGCTGTCGATATCGACCATGTTGTAAAGTTCTCGGCCAAGGACTCAATAATACTTTTTGGTCGTAACGACCTCAGGTTCTATGGTGCTAGCGAAGTGAGCTACGATGACATGCAGCTAAAAGCCTCGTCAATCAACATGAACATGGACAGCAGTGTCGTTCATGCTGTGGGTGTTCCCGATTCAGTTGGTGAGCTGCAAGGAAAGCCGGTTTTCAGCGATCCTAGTGGAGAATATCAGTCAAAAAAGCTTGCTTTCAACTTCAAGACCAAGAAAGGTATTATCACCGACATCATCACAGAGCAGGGTGACGGCTACCTTACTGGTGGAATAACCAAGAAGCATGAAGATGATGAGTATCACATCAAGGATGGACGTTACACCACTTGCGACAATCATGAACACCCTCACTTCTACTTCCAAATCACTAAGGCTAAGATGCGTCCTAAGAAGAATGTGATCACAGGACCTGCCTATATGGTGCTCGAGGACTTGCCTTTGCCATTGGCTGTGCCTTTCGCCTTCTTCCCGTTTACCAACAAATATTCGAGCGGTGTGCTGGTGCCAACTTTTGGAGAGGATTATAACCGTGGATTCTACTTGAGAAATGGAGGTTATTATTTCGCATTGAGTCAATACATTGATTTGGCGCTTACAGGCGAAATCTATACTCGTGGCTCTTGGGGTGTTACAGTTCAGTCTAATTATTCGAAGCGTTACAAGTTCTCGGGACGCTTGAGTGCCAGCTACCTAACTACAGTGACAGGCGACAAGGGTGACCCTGATTATTCCAAGGGACGCAACTTCTCGGTGGTGTGGAGTCACACTCAAGACTCTAAGTCCAATCCTAATATGCAATTCTCGGCTAGCGTGAACTTCGCAACGAGCGGTTACTCTCGAAGCAACATTACCGACTATTATCGCAACTCGTTTACCGAGAACACTAAGAGCTCTACAGTCAACTGGTCCTATAATTTCCCAAACTCGAAGTGGAGTATCTCGGCCACTGCCAGTGTTTCACAACGCTCAGCCGACTCTACTATTTCGGTGTCATTCCCAAACTTCACCTTGACAATGGCGCAAACGGCTCCATTCAAGCGCAAGAAGGCGGTAGGTGCCGAGAAATGGTATGAGAAAATTAAGATATCCTACACAGGACGTTTCCAAAACTCTCTCACTGCTAAGGAAAACGAATTTCTCCATAAGAACTTGGTAAAAGACTGGCGCAATGGTTTTTCTCACATGATACCTATCTCGGCTACTTTCAATCTGTTTAAATACATCAACATCACGCCCTCTGTCACTATCAATGACCGAATGTACACCAGCAAGATTAAGCAGTCATGGGATCCTAACGCCAGCGCCGTAGTGCGTGACACTACCTATAGCTTCTATAATTTGTTCGATTTTTCGGCGTCACTATCATTAAGTACGAAGCTATATGGATTTTACAAGCCTCTTAAGTTTATGGGCGATAAGTTGCAGATGGTGCGACATGTGCTCACGCCCACTATCACTTTCTCGGCTGCTCCCGACTTTGGCTCAAAATTCTGGGGCTACTATGGAAACTATTCCTATACTGACGCACAAGGAGTGGAGCGCAATGTGAAGTATCCTTACTTCCAGCATGGATTGTTTGGGCAGCCAAGTAGTGGCAGGAATGGCATTCTCACTTATTCATTGGCCAATAATCTTGAGGCAAAGATCAAGAGTGATGATGACAGTACTGGCTACAAGAAGATATCTCTCATAGAGAATCTCACTCTTTCTCAGTCTTATAACTTTGGCGCCGACTCGCTCAGGTGGAGTAACCTCCAAACCTCAATATTGCTGAGACTTACCAAGAGTTTTAACCTAAATCTCAGTGCCACATGGGACGTGTATAAATATGGCCTCAACGAATATGGCAATCCAGTGCGCATCAATAAGCTGCGTCTCTTCCATGGTGGCGGATGGGGACGACTGGCGAGCACCGGCACTTCGTTCTCCTATACCTTTAACAACGATACCTTCAAGAAGCTCTTTGGGCGCAAGAAGAAGGATTCCGATAACAAGAAACAAAAGGATAGGAACTCTAATGATAACCCGGGCAGTGATGGAAACAATAACTCCAAAGCTGGAGGGTCCGACATCACTCTCAGGCCCGATGGATATATGCAATGGGAGTGTCCGTGGAGCCTGACGGTGAACTATTCGCTCAACTATGGCTATGGAGCTTTCAACTACGAGAAGATGGAATATAAAGGCAAGTTCACGCAGAACTTGAGCTTCAATGGTAATATTCGGCCAACCAAGAATTGGAACATAAACTTCTCGGCAAGCTACAACTTCGACACGCACAAGATCGCTTATATGAACTGCTCGGTAAGCCGAGAGATGCACTGCTTTGTCATGAGTGCAAGTTTTGTGCCCGTGGGACCTTACAAGTCCTATAACTTCCACATTGCTGTCAAGTCGAGCATATTGAGCGACTTCAAGTATGACAAGCATTCTAGTTATAGCAATGGTGTTCAGTGGTATTGATTCAATCCTGAAAATAATCTGGTTGAAGAATATCTGTTATTTGTGTGTTTTTATGGGGTATTAATTGAAACTAGTTTGCGAGATTGAATTCTTTGATATATTTTTGTAACGTAATAATAACACATAAGGCAAATCAATAAAAGTAATCACTATTTTTTTCATCAATGGGACGTTGATCGTTGTGAAACGTGAAATGACGTCCAAAATGCTAAAGGTCAAAACCGCCTTTAGCATTTTTGTTTTATATAATATAGTGTGTGGATGTTATTCGAGATTGACTACAGTGATTCCTGCGCCGCCCAATTGCACGTGCTCGTCATGGTAGTTTTTGACACCTAGCACCGTGTTGAGATATTGCCTGATGGCTTCACGCAATGCGCCTGTGCCGGTGCCGTGAAGGATGCGCACGGTCTTGTGGGAGAACTGGATGGCGTCGTCAATAAAATAGGTTACAGCTTGAACAGCCTCATCGGCTCTCATGCCTCTCACGTCAATCTCGCTCTTGAAATTGAGTTGTCGAGCTCTAATGTCATCGGCAGTGGATTTTGTTATTGATGGTTTTTCGCGTGCTGTTTCTTTGCGCAATGTGCGCTCCAGCCGTGATGTCTCAACACGGGTCTTGAGGTTTCCAAATGCCACCACAGCATATTTCTCGTCAATGCTGATTATGGTACCCACGGTTGAAGAACCGCCCTTGAGAATCACGCTGTCGCCAGACTGCAACGGACGGTTGCGGTCGTCTTTCTTGGTGATGTGAGATTTCTTGTTCTTATCCTTCTTTTCAGGCTTGCTCATGTGACGCAGCGGTTTGATTTCTTTGAGGCCTTGGGCTTCGTCTTCTTGGGCAAGGCGCTGCTTGAAGTCCTCGAGCTGTTGGCGCACGAGTCGCGTCTTTTCCTTCTCGGCTTGAACTTCCTTGATTTCCTTAATTGTGCGCTCTACCTGCGAGTTACTCTTTGCGATGATGTCAAGGGCCTCGCTGCGAGCTTCTTTAAGCAGGGCCTTGTACTCGCTCTTGAGTTTTTCGAGTCGCTCGTTATATTGCTCGGCAATGGCATTGAGGCGTTTCTCCTTTTGGTGTATGTCATAGCGTTTGTTTTCCCAGTACTTGCGGTCGCGCACGATGTCTAGCAGATACTTGTCCATGTTGATATAGTCGCTGCCCACAATCTCGCTGGCTTTATCTATTACCTCGCGTGGAATGCCTGTTTTGCGGGCAATCTCAATGGCGAAAGAGCTGCCAGGATATCCAATCGATAGTTGGAACAGTGGCTTCATCTGCTGGCGGTCATAGAGCATAGCTCCATTGACAATGCCTGGTGCCTCCTCGGCGAAGTGCTTGAGATTTTGGTAGTGAGTGGTTATCACGCCCATAATGCCGCTTTTGTTGAGTTGCTCGAGGATAGCCTGCGCTATGGCGCCGCCAATCTGAGGCTCGGTGCCGCTGCCAAATTCATCGATGAGCACCAATGAGCGTTTGTCTCCTCTAACGAGGAATGTTTTCATGTTCTGCAGGTGACTGCTGTAGGTGCTCAGGTCGTCCTCTATACTCTGCTGGTCGCCAATGTCGATGAAGATGCTGTTGAACATCCCCATGTGAGAATTATAATAAACTGTGGGAAGCACGCCGCACTGCATCATGTATTGCACCACGCCCACGGTCTTCAAGCACACCGACTTGCCACCGGCGTTAGGACCCGAGATGAGCAGTATGCGTTGATCACGGTTGAGCTCAATATTCAGGGGTACTACCTCTTTGCCTTGCTCACGAAGCGATAGCAGCAGGGCAGGGTGTACTGCGTGATAAAGCTCCACATGTGGGTCTTTCTCTACGTGAGGCATCTGGCCATAAACGTCTTGAGCGAAGATTGCCTTGGCGCGAATGAAGTCAATAAGCCCAAGCACACGGTAAGTAGCGAGAAGCTCCTCGGCATGTGGGCGAATTGTGTCGGTCACCTCGGTGAGGATGCGCACAATTTCGCGCTTCACTTCGGCCTCGGCTTCGCGAATGCGGTTGTTGGTCTCGACAACCTCTTCGGGTTCGATAAAGATTGTGCGCCCGCTGGCGCTCTCGTCGTGGACAATGCCGCGCAGCTTGCGCTTGTGCATGGGCGACACTGGAATCACCAAGCGGCCGTCGCGCACACTCGGTGTTGTGTCTTTGTCAAGGTAGCCAGCTTCACGGCCAGCATTTATCACCTTGCGCAGCAGGCCGTTGATGCTCGCTGTGGCGCTGGCAATGGCACGTCGCAGCTCTTGTAGCAGTGGCGATGCGTTGTCCTTGATGTTTCCGTTCTTGTCGAGGACGCGACCAATCTCGGTCACGATATCGGGGAACGACTGCATGGTCGAGGCAAGGCGTGCCAGATTGGGGTAGGGTGCGGCACTTCCGTCGTCGCTACGGGCGAAGAATTGTCCTATCTCACTCACGGTTTTTAGTGAGCGTTGCAGGTTGAATAGGCTCTCGGCGCTCAAGTGCGAGCCCGGAACGCTGATGGCCTTGAGTGTGGCGCGCATGTCGAAGAAATAGTTGAGCGGAAACTCGCGTTTCGATTGCAGAATCGCCAGGAACTCGTTGGTTTGGTTGAGCCATAGTTTTACCTCGTCAAGGCGAGCCGAGAATCGCATTTGCTCACAGCAATGTTGCCCCAACGTGCTGATGCACCTGGAGTTAATCTCTTTACGCACAGTGGTAAAGCCTATCTTTGATTCAAAATTCCCCGGATATATCATAATTTGGCTGCAAAATTAATAAATACTTTTAACTTTAATACTAATATCGAGCAACAAAAAACTACTTTGTTGCGAGTTCCAGACATTATATCTGCTGATGTGAAATCGCTCCAAAATTGACTCATATTATTTCGTGATGGACCAAAAAAACTCACTAAAAAATCATAAATTGCTTAAAAGGGCTTAAAAGTGTGAAAATAAATGCCACAAATAGCACTTAAGTAATTATTTATGAGTAATTTTGCACCCGTTTTTGAGAAGTTACTATTTTGCAAATAATAAAAAACAACAAATTTTTGACATGTTAGGAAAAACTAACGTTAAGTTCCGTCAGAGCATCGTGGTGCGCTTTTCGGGCGACTCGGGCGACGGAATGCAGCTGGCAGGAAACATTTTTTCTAGTGTCTCTGCCGAGATGGGTGATATTATCTCCACTTTCCCCGACTATCCAGCCGAGGTGCGTGCTCCTCAAGGTTCGCTTAGTGGAGTTAGTGGTTTCCAAGTTCACATTGGTCATGGTGTGCACACTCCTGGTGACGAGTGCGACGTGCTGGTAGCGATGAATCCCGCTGCCTTGAAGCAGAACGTGCAGTTCTTGAACAAGAATGGTGTTGCTATCGTCGACATCGACTCGTTCAAGGATGTAGATCTCAAGAAGGCTGAGTTTACTACCAATGAGCCCTACAAGGAGATTGGCCTTAAGACCCAAATCGTGGAAGTGCCTATGACCACGATGGTAAAAGCCGCTCTTGAAGACAGTGGTATGGACTTCAAGTCGCAGATGAAGTGTCGCAACATGTTTGCTTTAGGACTCATTTGCTGGTTGTTCAACATGCCATTGGCAAGCGCACGTCGCTTCCTCCAGCACAAGTTTGGTAACAAGCCTGCTATTTTTGACGCCAACTGCAAGGTGCTGCAAGGTGGCTATGACTACGGTCACAACATTCACGCTTCGGTGTCGAAATATCGTATTGAGACCGAGGACATGCGCCCCGGTATCTACGTCGACGTCAACGGTAATAAAGCTACTGCATGGGGACTTATCCTCGCTAGCGAGAAGAGTGGACGCCCTCTCTATTTGGGTAGCTATCCTATCACTCCTGCAACCGATATCCTGCATGAACTCGCCAAGCGCCGCGACCTGGGCGTGAAGGCTTGCCAAATGGAAGACGAAATTGCTGGCATTTGCTCGGCAATTGGAGCTGCCTACGCAGGTTCTCTGGCTGTTACCAGCACTAGTGGTCCTGGTTTGTCGCTCAAGAGCGAAGCCATGGGACTGGCGGTAATGTCAGAGCTTCCTTTGGTAATCATCGACGTGCAGCGTGGTGGTCCTTCAACCGGTATGCCCACTAAGACTGAGCAAACCGACCTGCTGCAGGCCCTTTACGGCCGCAGCGGTGAGTGTCCACTGGTTGTGCTCGCAGCAACCTCTCCAACCGACTGCTTCCACATGGCATTTGAGGCAGCACGCATCGCTATTGAGCACATGACTCCTGTCATCCTGCTTACCGACGCGTTTATCGCCAATGGTTCCAGTGCATGGCGCGTGCCCGAAGTTGGTGACTATCCCGAGATTCATCCCAATTTTGTTCCTGAGGACAAAGAGGAAACTTGGCATGCCTATAGCCGCAACGATGAACTAGTGCGCTACTGGTCATTCCCTGGCGTGCCTGGTAAGATGCATCGCGTGGGTGGCTTGGAGCGTGACTACGACACCGGCGTTATTTCTAACAGCCCTGAGAATCATCAGCGCATGGTTAACACTCGTGCTCAAAAGATTGCCAACGTGGCTAATCACATCCCTGAGCTCGAAATTAAGAGCGAGCACGAGGGCTGCGACACCATTCTCATTGGATGGGGCGGTACTTATGGTCACATTCTCACTGCCTATGAGCATTTTAATAAGGCTGGCAAGAATCTTGACTTTGCTCAGTTCCAATACATTAACCCACTGCCACGCAACACTCGCGAGGTGCTCTCACGCTACAAAACTGTGATTGTGGCTGAGTTGAACAATGGACAGTTTGCGACCTACTTGCAGAGCCAGATTCCTGAGCTCAACATCAAGCGCGTCAACAAGACTCAAGGTCAACCTTTCCTTGTTAATGAGATTGAAGAAGGTGTAATCAAAATTATGGAGGGCAAATAATCATGACAAATCAAACATACGAACCCAAAGACTATAAGAATGATATAGCAGTGCGCTGGTGCCCCGGTTGTGGCGACCACGCCATCCTTAATGTGCTTCACAAGGCAATGGCCGAGTTGGGTATCCCTCCTCACATGATTGCCGTGGTTTCGGGTATTGGATGCAGCTCACGTCTGCCTTACTATATGAACACCTATGGCTTCCACACCATTCATGGTCGTGGCGGAGCCATAGCTACTGGAGTGAAAGTAGCCAATCCACAGCTCACAGTATGGCAAATCTCGGGCGACGGTGACTGCCTCGCTATTGGTGGTAACCACTTCATCCACGAGGTGCGCCGCAATGTTGACCTCAACTTGCTGCTGCTCAACAACAAGATTTATGGTCTTACCAAAGGCCAATTCAGTCCTACAAGCGACCGTGGCTGCATTTCTAAGTCTTCGCCTTATGGCACTACCGAGGATCCTTTCATCCCCGCTGAGCTCGTCTTCGGCGCTCGTGGCACATTCTTTGCCCGTGGAATCGATGTGGAACTGAAAATTAATCAGGAGATTATGGTTGAGGCGGCTGGTCACAAGGGCTGCTCGGTTGTTGAGATTCTGCAAAACTGTATGATTTTCAACAATGGCATCCACAACCGCATCACCGACAAGGCAGTTCGTGCCAACCGCACCATTCACCTCGTTCATGGCGAGAAGATGCTCTTTGGCAAGAATATGGACATGGGTATTGTTCAAGATGGATTTGGACTCAAAGCTGTGCGCCTCGATGACGGTGAGTACACCATTGACGACGTGCTCATCCACGACGCTCATTGCCAGGACAACTTCCTGCACCAGCAGCTTGCCATGATGGACGGCACCAATCTGCCGGTTGCCCTCGGTGTAATCCGTGATGTTGACGCTCCAAGCTACGAGACCGACGTAACTGTGCAAATGCGCAAAATCCAAGTTAAACACCGTTACAAGAATCTTCGTGACATGATTCTTGATGGCGACACTTGGGAACGCAAATAATTGTAGGTTAGATAATAACACACAAAACAATAAAGTGGTGGTTCAATGTTGAGCCACCACTTTATTATTATTGTATACTCCTAGTAATTCATTGGAACTTATGATCATGTTTTTGATGCGTTTTTGATTGTTCTTTTGTCAAAAAATGTTACTATTTTGACAATTTAGTTACACTTTTGTAAAATGCCTCCAATTTTTCGCTTTAAATCTTTGTTTTTAAATAACATTTATTTAAATTTGTAACTAATTTTAAATATTATTTTTAAAAACATTAAAATTCTGTTATTTCGCATTGTCACTTATGTGTCAATAACAACGGTGTCAACAATGTAGCCTTCATTACGGCCGTTTGTGACGCGTTGATTGGAGAATAAAACAATATTCATCATTTTATTAAATATTTGAACTATGTCGCACAAAAAAACATCCTCAGTCCTTATTAAGGGACTAATGTGCATCTTAATGGCTTTTGTTTGCGTTCAGGGGGCTGTTGCTCACGACTTTGAGTTAAATGGCATCTGCTATAATATAAATAGCGATGGAAACACTGTTACTGTAACCTATTATGGTTCTTCTTTTGTCGAGAGTATGTTTTACTACAGCGGTAATGTTAATATCACTTCGACTGTGCAATATGGCGGCAAATCCTACAATGTGACTGCTATCGGTAACGATGCCTTCCAGATGTGCAACATGGTAACAGGCATAAGCTTGCCAAGTTCAATTGTCACCATTGGCAACAATGCGTTTAAGGGATGTGGCATCACGAGTTTTGTGCTGCCTAAATCTGTAACTTATTTGGGTAATGACATACTCAATGGATGTAAATCGCTTGAATCAATTACCGTTGACAACCAAAACACGGTTTTTGATTCTCGTTTCAATTGCAATGCAATTGTTGAGACTTCTTCTAATAAACTCATTGCAGGGTGCAAGAATTCTACAATTCCTGATAATGTTACCGAAATAGGACGTTATGCTTTCATTGGCCAAGATGTCAAGTATATCGAGATTCCAAACTCGGTACTCACCATTGGTGAAAACGCTTTCAGTGGTTGTCAGATGCTTGATAGCATCTGCATTCCCGATGCTACCACATTTATTGGGGCTTCAGCGTTCTACTATTGCAAGGCAATGAAAAAGTTGACCATTGGCAAATCGGTAAACCATCTTGGTGATGGAGCTTTCTCTTATTGCTCTGGACTTCAAGTTGTTTATGCCCGAATGCCTGATCCACGCGAGATTGACTGTAGTAATAACTGCTTTGCTTATTCTTCTATTTCTAACGTTACCCTCTATGTGCCTTATGGTTCAAGGTATATCTATGAGGCAAGAGACCCTTGGAGGAATTTCTCTCCCATTCTTCAGTATGCTGATGTGCCGGGGGATGTCAATGATGATGGATTTACAACAGCGGCCGATATCACCGAAATATATGACTTCCTGTTAATAGGAGGAAACTTTACTCATTATTACCGTATGGATGTCAATGGCGATGGTAGCATTACTGCTGCCGACATCACGGCTATTTACGATATAATGTTGGGTCAATATTAAAAGCTTTTTCACAGCACTTAAACCAATATTGTAGCAAATAGTCTAATTGGTTGTAACGATTATTCTTATTGAAGAGAATTTGCAACAACATCAGCATTATTTCTGGAAGATTAGAATTTAAGTGTTGCAGCTTACCATTTAAGCATATATTCCATTAAACAATTATTAAATAGTTATTATGAAACACTTACTAAAATCTTTACTCGTCATCGCTATTTGCGCGATGCCCGTTGTCGCTATGGCTCAACCCGAGTCATGCAGTGTGAAACCAGCTGGCGCTAAAGCCACAATCAAAGATTTTGCCAAGGCCTATTGCTCGCAATGCGATGAAGGTAGTTTTGAACGTGATGCTCTCGCCGCGTTTAACAAGGCTTCCAAGGACTGTGTTGTCGACACCAAGAACGGCTATGTGAAATATTCGGCCAAGCAAGAGGACGGCTCTATCGAGACCCTCGAGATGTGCTTCTGGAACTGCACCAACAAGAACGAGAAACTCGTTGCTGTAAACCGCGTGAACAACGGTTTGGGATTTGACGAGAGTTTCCTCAACTTCTATCGCTATGATGTGAAAACCAAGGAGATGAAACTCATTGACTTACCTTTCAACCGTGAACCTCAACCGGTTGACATGCTCAACAAGGCTAAAGCCAGCAAGAAAGTAACTAAAATGGTGAAAACTGCCGAGAATGAGGATGCCAACAAGTATCAGCCTTGCTATCAACTGCCACGCGTGGGCAAGAATATCACCTACCGCATGGCCGACCCCACAGCAGTGCCTAAAGCAATGCAGCGAACTGGCACTCTAATCTGGAATGGATCTTCATTCATTAATAAATGATGATTAATCGCCTACTAAACTTATTGAAACTATGAAACTTTTCAAAAACAAACTCTTATTGAGCTTGATAGCACTTATCGCTACTGCTAATGTGGCTGTGGCCGAATGCGAACTTGGGACGAAAATCAAGGATGGCTATTATGTCATTAGCTCAATTGTCAACCAAAACTACTGCATCGATGTTAATAAGGGTATTGCTGCCGTAAATCAGAACATACAGCTTTATCGTTATAATGGAACCAAAGCCCAAAAGTGGTATTTTGAGTCGGCTGGTGACGGTAGTTACTATATTCGCTCGGCTCTTGACAACAACTTGGTTCTTGCAATGAAGAATAATTCTGGTTCTGCAGGTAACAACATTCAGCTTGCTCGATACAATGGTTCTAAGGCACAGCGATGGTATCTACAGAAAATTGAAAAAGGGCAGTTCCGCATTCGATCTAATGTTGAATATATGTCGTTGCTTGTTTATAGCGGAAGGCCTGCCGATAATGCCAATATCAAACTCGGCGACATCCTTACTGAAAATCCCGACGAGTCTGATATTTGGAATATTCACAAATAGTACTATCAAGTATTATTTAGGCTACAGTGGCAAATTTGCCACTGTATGCCTTACAGTAAATAATGAATCCATTAATTTCATTTGAATCATGAAAAAATTATACCTCTTATTGGTGATATTGTTAATCGCAGGTTCTGTTACTTTACTTCGTGCCCAAGTATCAGGCGGTGATATACCCACAAGCCCGAGATTGTCTTCAAGCGATTACTTAACCGAGCACGGTCGTAATATATATAATAAAGCCAAGAGTGGTGACGCCAATTCGCAATCGGAATTAGCATTTTTTCTATATAATGGCATTGAAGCCAATATAAATTATCATGATGTTCTCTATTGGGCAAAGAAAGCAGCCGACCAGAAAAACCCTTGTGGGGCGTTTTATTTAGGACATTGTTACAATTTTGGGATGTATGTCAGGAAAAACACATCAGTTGCAAAGCAATGGTATAATAAAGCCTTTGAATGGGCAAATGCCAGGAAGAACTCTACCGATAAGTATGTTTTGGGTATGTTATATAACTATGGGTGGGGTGTTTATATGGACAAAGAGGCAGCATTTCGTTGGTTTAACATGTCGGCCGATGAAGGAAATGCTAAAGGTCAGTATCGCATGGGACTTGCCTATTACCTTGGCGAAGGAACAGAAAAAAACTATGAGAAGGCTGAACGCTACTTTTTGAAGGCCGCCGACAAGAATCATTTCTTATCTGAATATTATTTAGGGTTGATTTATAGCAAAGGAGGTTATGGTGTAAAAAAAGCCCCCAAAACAGCATCAAAATTTTTTGAGACAGCTGCCAAGCATAACTATGCTAAAGCGCAAGCCGAGATGGGTTATAACTACATTCATGGCTATGGTGTGGAGCAGGACTATGACAAGGCAATAAAATGGTATCGACGGGCTGCTGAGCAGGAAAATACAAGAGCACAATTCAATCTAGCACTTTGTTACCGAGATGGAATTGGTGTTCCCAAGAACAATTCGCAGATGATTTACTGGTATGAGAAAGCCGTCAAGAATGGTGATGCTAGTGCGATGAATAATTTGGCCTATTGTTACTGGGAAGGCTTAGGTGTAAAAACCAACAAAGCCAAAGCTGTAGAGTTGTGGCGCGAGGCAGCAAACAAGGGCAATAAGAAAGCAGAGGAAAATCTCAGAAAGCGTGGTTACACTTGGTAGTTATATATATTTTTCTTAACTTTGTCAACCTATTTTCAAAATTTGATTCAATTCATTTTTATTAATGATAAAAACTATTTATTTTATGAAAAAGACATTATTTGTTTTGGCGCTCATCTTTGCGTCAATGGTTACAATTCAGGCCCAGGACCTTACTAGAACCGCATGGTCTACAATGGTCCCCGGTGACCAAGAAATGGAAATGGTACTGAACTTTGAAAATGATGGCGAATGCTATGTCATCCTCACTACCGAAGAATTTCAGGAGTTACAGGCAGGTATGAATATGATCATCCGCTCCTCTCTGTCGGTTCCTGGCATTTATAATCAAGATGGACGTGACATCACCCTAAGCTTTAACAAGAAAAAAGCTGAGTTCTCTTATGACATTGATCTTAATGGAGCCGATCGACAAGCTAAGTCTTTGTTTAAATCAATGATTGAGCCTGAACTCAAAAATATGGAGCCTGAGATGAGAGAGCAAATGCTTCTAATGGTTCCTCCTTTTATGAACGACATGAGGGTGATTTCGTTTAGCAGGGAAAAACTCATCCTTGGCGATAGCTCAGGTCAAAGACTGGTTTTCTATCCAGCAGCTAAGGGATAATCATTTTTATAAAAAACTAGAATAATGAATAAACTATTCTTTAGTTTCATGATGGCTGCAGTGGCTTTTATGCCACTGCAGCTATTGGCTCAAGGCAAGTGGTCCTCTTTACAGCCCAAGACCGATAAACACGGTTTTTACAATGTCGTAGATTGCCCTACGTCGCTGTCATTTATTAAGGCTACATCCGAGCAGCAAGATGATGACACTTACAAAGTGAGTATTTATCGTGGAAGGGAGCTGGCTCAAACCTTAAATTTGGATGTAACTGGTAACGACTTATACTATCTGGATGCAAACTTCGATGGCATCATGGACATATTTGTTGGTCCTGCAGCGCCGCGCAACTATAGTACAATATTGCTCTGTGACGACAAAACTGGCGAGTTTGTACCTATGGAAGGAGAGGTGCTTAACGGCACTATTCTGGTGAACCCCAGCAAAAAGTTCCTTGTTAGCATAGGCTCAGGTAGTTACTGCTCTGAATATTACACTCGCTATGTGTGGCAAGGTAATCGCCTGGTTGTTACCGAGACTCTTGTTGAGATTAACGACCCTAAGGCTTACAAAGAGTATGGCGTCAAGCGTCGTTACACCATTGTTAAGGGCAATAATCTAGACAATATTGCAGCCAATAAAACAGTTGAGACCAATAAGAAGTCGAAACTTCCAACCGAATGGCGAGCCATCATTGCATCGTTTGGAATGTGACTTGTTTAAATAAACAAATCTATAACAACCGATTAAAATCATTTTTTTGTTATGAAGAAAACTATATTCAGCTTTGTTTTGGCAACATTGGCGTTAATGCCAATGCAAGCTTTCGCTCAAGGTCTTAAAGATAGTGGCAAAAGCGCTGCCGATATTGTGCCAAGTGGATGGGAATCAATTTTCAAGACTGGTGACTTGAACGCCGACGGCATTGCCGATCTCGTGCTCATCGCAACGCCTTGCAACAAGGAGAAAATGAAAACGCGTGACGACGGTTACGTCTACAATTTCAATGAGCCTATTCTTGCTATCTACTGGGGAGACAAGAACGGCAATTTCAAGCTGTTCAAGCAATATGACGATGTTATTCCTGAACGTGAAGACGAGTTTATAAGCATCACTCCAGCTCTTGACATTGACAAAAATGGAGCACTTAAAATAGTGTTGGAATTTTTTGCTACAGCAGGAAGCTACACAACTCCCACAACAACTCATGTGTTCCGTTATCAAAAAGGGGATTTCTTCCTCATTGGAAAAGATGTTGTTGAGCTTGAACGCACTACTGGTAAGACCGTGACTACTAGTGATAACTATCTCACACGCAAGCGCACTGTTATCACAGAGCGTCCAAAAAGGAAAGCAATAACTAAGCGCTCTCGCTTGCCCAAGGCGGCATTAAAGCCACTTGGTTTTGAGCTTGATGATGATTAAAGATTTTAAAGATTTGATTATTATAAAAATGGTGGTTTGGTCTTTGTTTTGACCGAACCACCTTTTTCACACAATGTGAGGCTTTGCAATAGCTTCACATTTATTTCAGTGAGTAACGGCAACCTGGGAGTGTGGCAATCACACCCTTGGTGTCAAGCTCTACAAGGGTTGCCATGAGGCGGTAGATGGGCAGAGCCATCAAGCCTGCAAGGTCGTTGATGTGTAGGTCTCCTTGTTTTCTCAGAATGTCAACTACTTTTTGCTGCTCGGCAGTTAGCTCAGGGAAAAGTTCTAGTTCATGGGCTTGCTCGGGAACCAATTTCGACTCCCAGCGCATGGCTTTCAATAAGTCTTCGGCGCATGTGATTGCTGCAGCCTGATTATTCATTATCAATCGGTTGCAACCTTTAGAAAACTCATCGGTAACTCGTCCTGGCACTGCAAACACATCGCGGCTGTAGCTGGCGGCAATGTTGGCTGTGACTAATGCACCGCCCTTGTTGGCGCTCTCCACTACGACCGTGCAATCGCTAAGGGCGGCAATAATTCGGTTGCGAGCCAGGAAGTTTCCACGGTGAATAGGGTCCTGACTAGTGTAGTCGCTCACTACTGCACCACCGGTTTGTACCATGTGGGCTGCATCGTTTCGGTGCTCGGCAGGGTAAATCTTATTTAGGCCGCAAGCTTGAACTCCCACAGTTGGAATCTTATATTTCAATGCGGCACGATGAGCATTTATGTCGGTGCCATAGGCCAGTCCGCTCACTATCACCACTTCTCCTTCAAGCATCTGTGATAGACCTTCAACGAGCTTGTCGCAAAATGTAGCTCCATAATGTGTGCTGCGACGTGTGCCAACAATGCTGACAACGTGTTTAGAGTTGAGGTTGCAATTGCCTATGGTATAGAGTAAAATTGGGGCGTCGGTGGCATTTAGAAGGCGCTGGGGGAAATCAGTTTCCGTGAAATACAGAACTTTCACATGATTCTGCTCAACAAAGCTCAGCTCTTGCTCTGCTTTGCGAAGCATCTCGTCGCGGCTGGAGCGCTCCCACGCTTTGCTGCGGCTGCCAGTGATGCTCTTGAGCTCGCGGTCGCTAAGCGAGAAGAACTCCTTTTCGTTAGGTATGATGTCAAGTAGCCGTTGAGCTAGTTCTACACCCATGCCACGAATTCCGGCAAACGCCATGCGATACAATATGTCGGGATGATGCGTTATAGCCATTTCTCAAACTTCTTGAAAAGTTTGTCGCTGCGGGAAAGTTTGCCGTCCTCGAGGCTCACCACCGAGACAACGGCACTTACTGCCATCTCGCCCGTGAACTTGTTGTATATATCTTGATGGAAAACAAAGCGTACACCCTTTTTCTCAACCCACAAGCTGCTTAGCATCACGTCGCCACTGCGCAGAGGAGTCTTGTAGTCAATCTCAACGCGGTTGAGGACCGGCACTATTCCATCGGCGCTCATCTCCTTGAACGAGTATCCAGCCCAGCGGCAGAACTCATGGCGAGTCATCTCTAAGTAGTGAAGATAAATGGCATTGTTAACTATTCCCTCACTGTCGAGTTCATAGTCCCGTACAGCAATTTCAAGCGTATAAATATAGTCGTTATTGTCAATCATAAAAGTCAAAATGATATAAGATAATTGCAAAGTTAACCTTTATTTCTCTAACACACAAAACTCTCGATTGTTTGTGAATAACTTTTTATTGATGTAGGTCAAGATTTCAATATTGGATTAACTACTCGTGGCTTGTTATCTTTGCTCTTGCGCGAAACAATTGCTGTCGCAAGAGATCTTTGACATTCTGTACTATGGTAGCTCCTGTCTATTCCTATTCCTGAAAAAAGTTGACTGATTCCAGCGATTCCAGCGATTCCAGTGATTCCAGTGATTCCAGTGATTCCAGTGATTCTAGTGATTCCAGTGATTCCAGTGATTCCAACTTCCAGTGATTACGTCCTCTCTAGCTCCAAGCAGTAATGTGACCGAGTAACTCATTAAGCATTCCGTATTAGCTCTCATGCACTATCCTATAAAAAGATAGAAAAATTTCCTTGTTCTAACATTTTTCTATATCTTTGCACTCAGTTAAAGCAATACTTTTTTTAATTATGCCCGATACTAACAAACAATATGACGAGGTGATAGCTCAGTGTCGAGAGATGTATATCTACAAGATGCGTGACTATGGCCCCAATTGGAGAATTCTTCGCCCTAAAACTCTTACCGACCAGCTACTCATCAAGGCGAAGCGCATCAGGACTTTGGAGATAAACGGTGAGTCTAAAGTAGGGGAGGACATATGGCCTGAATACGTGGCTATCATCAACTATGGAGTGATAGCTCTAATTCAACTCAAGCTGGGGCATTCTGATGACGTTGACATGACTCGTGACCGCGCCCTTGAGCTCTATGACCAGTATATTGCCGATACAAAGACCTTGATGATTGCCAAAAACACCGACTATGGAGAGGCATGGCGACTTATGAGAATAGAGAGTTATACCGATATGATTTTGTCTAAACTGCAGCGAATAAAGGCTATAGAGAATAATGGCGGTAAAACGCTTGTTAGCGAGGGCATTGATGCCAACCTACAGGACATGATCAACTACTCTGTGTTTGCTTTAATCAAGCACAATGAGGAATTAGGTAAATAATTTAAACATGGCTTCTAGAATAGTTGAGTTACATCAAAACATTGCCAAGAATCCGGTGAACAAGGTGGTGGTGATATTGCTACGCATTATCATCGGGGCCACTTTTGTGGTGTCGGGATTTGTTAAGGCAATTGACCCAATGGGAAGTGTATATAAATTCCAGGAGTATTTTTCGGCGCTACAGCTCACGACTATGGCTGGTAGTGAAGTTGTGCTGGCTTTCATTGTTCCGGCTTTAGAACTAACTCTGGGAGTGATGCTACTCACTGGATGCTTGCGTCGAGCGACACCGATAATGCTGTTGGCAATGATGGCGATAATGTTACCGCTCACTTATTTCCTCGCCACTACCAATGCTGTGCCCGATTGTGGATGCTTTGGAGATGCTATAAAGCTTTCTAATTGGCAAACTTTCTGGAAAAATGTGGCGTTGACTCTCGGGCTCATTTATCTTGTTTTCCAAAACAAGTCGGTGCCATGCATCTATGGACCAGTAGTGCAGTGGATTGTGATGGTCCTCACTTTTGCCTTAAGCATTGCGATATCCTACATTGGATATGCTTGGCAACCGCTCATCGATTTCAGACCTTATAAAGTCGGAACCCACATCGGTTCACAAATGGCACCAGTGGGTGGAAATGATTTCGTGTTCATTTATGAGAAAGGCGGTAAGCAGCAGGAATTCTCACTTGACAGCGTGCCCGACGAGGAAGACGGTTGGACTTTTATTGGCCGCAAGAAAATTACTCCCGATCTGTCACCGGCTCAGAAGGCTGAACTTAACGCTTTCAGCATCTTTGACAATGGAAACGACGTGACCGAGGAAGTGCTTGACTCTACAACCAACCAACTACTTGTCCTCATCCCCGACTACAATAAGGTTAATCGAGCTTATGCCTTTGTGCTTAACGACTTTGCGAGAGCCTCTGCCGATAAGGGTGCGACTCTCTATGCTGTAGCATCGGCGAGCCAAGAACAAATTGAACAATGGGCAAGCCTCACCGAGCCAACCTATCCAATTTACACTGGTGATGACAGTGAGATAAAGATGTTGGCAAGAGGTAATCCGGCAGTCGTATATGTGGAGAATGGGGTAGTGGTGTGGAAACGCACTTTTAGCTCTCTGCCTGCACGCGAGCTGCTTAAGAGCCAAGTGCCTCTGGCACGATTGAGCGATGATTTGGATCCATCCTTCAAGCTATGGGAACTGTTGTGGCCCTATTTCTTGGTGATGATTGCATTGCTCTTTGTGAACAGGATTTATCCTGTTGTCAATTTTGTCGTCGATAAATTCAAGAAAGTAAAAAATAAAGACTAACTTTGCACAATATTTATCATATAACTTAAAAGTAACAATAATTTAATTTTTTAAGAAAAATGAGAAAAAACATCGTTGCTGGTAACTGGAAGATGAACACTACAGTGCCCGAGGGAGTTGAATTGGCCAAGGCTGTGAATGAAGCTGTTGCACAAGCACAAGACCTAAAGTGTGACGTCGTGATTGGAGTGCCTTTTACACACTTGACTGCTGTGAAAGAGGTTATTGACATCAACAAGGTGGGACTCGCTGCCGAGAACTGCGCCGACCACAACAGCGGAGCTTACACTGGTGAGGTTTCAGCTCCTATGGTGGCTTCAACAGGTGCCAACTATGTCATTCTTGGTCACAGCGAGCGTCGTGGATACTACAATGAGTCGAATGAAATGCTCAAGACCAAAGTTGACCTGGCTCTTGAGGCTGGACTGAAAGTTATCTTCTGCTGCGGCGAGAGCCTTGAGGAAAGAGAAGCAGGAAAGGTTGAGGATGTGATTAAGTGCGAAATCAGTGAGTCGCTCTTCCACCTCACCCCCGAGCAGTGGGCAAATATCGTTATCGCCTACGAGCCCATCTGGGCAATCGGTACTGGTAAGACCGCAACAAGCGATCAGGCCGAAGAGGTTCACGCGTTTATTCGCGGCCTTATCGCACAACAATTTGGTGATCAATTAGCCAACGATACCACTATCCTTTATGGTGGTAGCTGCAAGCCAAGCAATGCTCCTGAGCTCTTTGCTAAGCCCGACATCGATGGTGGTCTCATTGGTGGCGCTTCGCTCAAAGCTGCCGACTTCATGGGCATCGTCACTGCGTTCTAAAACGCTATAGGCCAAATTGAACAGAAAAAATTAGGTCACTTTGATATTTTTTTATATCTTTGTGACCTAATTTGTAATCATATTATCCTCGAGCGATATGAAACGTTTTAATTCAAAGCCAGTTATACTGTTCGCGGCAATAGCAATTGCCTGTGCATTAGCATTATACTCACAAGTTAATATCAATGCGCCAACAGGTTTGAACCGTGGCACTCAGCAAGAGCCCGAAAGAAAAGTGGAAACTACCACTCCGGCTACTGAGAATAAAACCGAGGCAACAGGCGAGAACAACGAAGGGGCAGCAACAAATCCAAATAATGCTGCAACCACTACCAATACAGCTACACGACCAAGGGCTACTCAACAGTCTTCACAGCCAGTCAACAATTCTGCTGTCAGTGCAGCCAATACTGAGAAAAAGCCTTGGATGGACAGCAAGAAACCTGAGTCGCTTAATACCGACTTCAGTACTGGTAAAAATAGCTCAAACTTGCAGTCTAGACAAGAAGTTGAGATGAGAAGTTACGGATACCGAATTCTCGTTTATCACACCAACAAGTCTAAGAATGCCAAGGCTGCAGCGCAAAAAAGGGCAAGAGACATCTCGGTTAGATTCCCACAATACCAGTTCTATTTCAATTACAAGGCTCCAACATGGCGCCTTAGGCTAGGGGATTTTGCCGATGAAGAGGCTGCTTACCGAGCTATGAAACAGTTGCGACAGGCTTTCCCCTTATATGCCCAAGAAATGACTATTATTCACGATCACATCAATGTGTGGAAATAATTAGAAATGAGCAATAACAAGAAACCTATTTATAACGAAGAACAAGTCGAAAAACTGGCTTCACACATTAAAGCTATTATAGAACTCTTAGGTGAAGATCCCGAAAGAGAAGGTTTGCTAAAAACCCCTCAGAGGGCAGCTAAAGCTTTAATCGACAACACTAGCGGATATCAGTCTAATGCTGATCAGCTCATCAAGCAGGCGCTCTTTGCACATGAGGGTGACGAGATGGTCATCGTCAAGGACATCGAGTTCTATTCGCTGTGTGAGCACCACATCCTGCCTTTCTATGGTACTATCTCTATTGGATATATTCCTAATGGAGAGATTGTGGGGCTCAGCAAGCTCGCTAGGGTAGTGGAGACATTTGCTAGGAGGCTTCAGGTTCAGGAAAGACTCACTAGCCAAGTGTGCCAGGCCGTAGCTCAAAATATCAAAAACAAAGGTGTGATCGTTGTGTGCAATGCGGCTCACATGTGCATGAAAATGCGTGGCATTGAAAAACAGGCCACTACTACCGCTACTATGCAGTATTGCGGTGAGTTTGAGAAGGTTGAACTGCAAAATCAATTTTTCAACCTACTCAATACAAAAAAAGAAGTTTAAAAAAATATTAAAAATAACCGAGAAAATTTTGCGGATTCAAAAATAAGCACTATCTTTGTACCCGCAATTGAGAAAACAACTGTTTTCTTTAATGCGACAGTAGCTCAGTTGGTAGAGCGCGACCTTGCCAAGGTCGAGGTCGCGGGTCCGAGTCCCGTCTGTCGCTCTAGCTCTTTGAAATAACAATTTGCGACAGTAGCTCAGTTGGTAGAGCGCGACCTTGCCAAGGTCGAGGTCGCGGGTCCGAGTCCCGTCTGTCGCTCAATAATACTTGTCCAGGTGGCGGAATTGGTAGACGCGCTACTTTGAGGGGGTAGTGCCCGATTGGGCGTGTGAGTTCGACTCTCATCTTGGACACAAAATAAGTCGCTGAATTAATTCAGCGGCTTATTTTTTTATGGCATGGTGCTTTGAGGGAAGCGGCTTTTCGCTGTGATGGGCAGTCTAAGATATATTGTAGCGAGTGGTGTACATTTTATGCTATTAAGATCATTTCAGTTTTTGTCTTTTCCTTTCGCTTCTATTGCTTCATTATCATTAACCGTGCAAGAATTAGAAATAATCATATTTTCAGAATTAACCATTTCCTTTGTAGTGTTGTTTATTGCTTTGTGATTATTTTCCTGAAGAGGAACATTTCATCTTCGTCGCTCCAGTTTTCTTCAATGTCGTCTAGCACTGCAGGTCCTCGTTGATACTTGTTCCAGAACTCCACGATGTGGAAACCCAACCGGTTCACATAGAAGTGTATGTTGCGTTTTTCGAAATAAGGTGTCATGGTTTCCCATACGCTGATTTCGGGGTGAATGATTTCAACTGCTTTCCAAGCAGCCTGGCCTAGCCCCTTGCTGTGAGCATCAGGCTTGATAAACAATATTTCCAGTTCGCCCTTTGCGTTCTGCCTGTCAATCTTAAGAATCATTCCACCAACTACGTCTTCATTATGCATTATTCGGTAAGCCTCGGCCTGATTGTCATCCAAGCAGCGTTCTATTGTCTTCCGTGAGATGACCTCTTCGCCCTCTTCCATGCGGTCATCGCGCATTCCAAACTCTTCTTGGGCACCATATTTGAATGCTTGCTGATTGTCTAATATAAACTGCTCACGGTCGTCAGCCGTCAAAGGCACAAGTTTAATGTCCATAAGTGTTGTTTGTGATGTTTATTTTGTAATCCATAATCCTAAAGCCACGGCCAGAACCCCTAATATCACACTTGTGGCGATATATCCAATGAAACTCAGGTAGCACCCATTCTGCAAAAGCAATAATGCTTCTTTTGAGAATGTAGAGAATGTGGTGAAGCCTCCACACAGTCCAACTGTCAGGAACAGTGCGAGGTTATGTGAGATATTCCCGTTTCGGCTTATAAGCCCTCCGAGGATTCCAATCAACAGACAGCCAAGCAGGTTGACAATAAGGGTCCCCCATGGGAAACCATCACCAGTTTGCTTCATCAACTGTGAAATCAAATATCGCAGTACGCTGCCAATGAATCCACCAGCACCTATGTATAGAATCTCTTTTACCATGATGATGCAAAGGTACAAATAAAACTCATATCATAAATTATCACGCATGAAATCTTTTTGGCGCCTTCAGCGAAGTTTATGGTTTAGTGTTGAGTATTTAGAGGTAGCTACATAAAAAGCGGTTATCGTACTGCAGAGTACGGTAACCGCTCTATGGCGAAAAAAACAAAAATTATTTACTTCCCAGCAAGATATTGTAGACGAAAGTAACATCGGCTGCAGTAATGTTTCCATCGCTGTTTTGGTCGCCATTGACAATACCACTGTTGTCATTGTTGAGTAGCCAGTTGTAGAGGGCTGTTACATCGGCTGCTGTCGCATTGCCGTCACCGTTGACGTCGCCGGCAACAGGCACATTATCACCTTCTACAAAAACTTCATTAACATTAAAGATACTAGTCGATAACGCTGCCGAAGCTGAACTTAAAAAATCCTGTCCGTCACCAATATACTCATAAAGATAATAATACCTACCATCACCGGTATGATAATAGCGGATAAAGAAACCGCCAGCTGCTCTCTCCACAACGTGGCAAATGTATGAACTGTTTATGTCATAAGTAACGAATTGGTCCTCCTCAAAATATCCGTGGGCTGCTCTGTTATAAATCACAATCTTGTCAGATGAGACTTGTACAAAACACCAAAGGAAATTGTCTTCGGTTGATGCCGTGGGAGTCAATTTAATCTGATCGAAAATATCCGCATTTGGGTCAAAATAAACATACTTGCCGTTAATTATCAGCTGATACCAGTGGATGGGAAGAGTGGTGGAGCTGGGTGTTGTCACAAATGGCAATGCCCGTACTGCAAACGCCACTATCAGCAATGAGACAATGAGTAAGATTTTTTTCATACACTATAAGTTTATGAAGTTAATAATAGAGTTATTTCGATTTGCAAAATTAATCATTATTTCTCAATAATAATTATAAAAGCTAAAAAACTCACGGATTCCATTCTGGTTTCGTGAGTTTCCATGTGTTAAGCATGCGACAGGTCTACGCAGAGGTCCTCTTTAAGATGTATGTTACTCTACGATGCGGATGATAGCATTGCCGTGCGGCGAGTGCTCAACGAGGGATATACGGACTCCGGTCCTGTATCGGTAGAGTCCTGCCCTGTTGGTAACAATCACTTCGCAGGTCGTGCCGGGAGAAACCTGACTCAGCAACAAAGGCGATAATCGACTCGATTGTGATGAGGTGTCCATGGTTATGTGTCACGCTTTTCGCATATCGTTTCATGGCAGCGGTCTGTGACTGGAACTTGCCTGCGCCGAATGCCACAATGCGCTGAAGATTAGGCCAGATGCGCACGGCAACATCATCGAATCCCTGCTTAAAGACTTCGGCGAGTTCCTTAGCACGTTCTGCATCATGCTGTTCGATTTCTTTTATGAAATCGGGCCATTGTTGCTCAAGGGTGGTGAACATTGTCAAGACCTGAAATGTATTGAGCGCGATAATTTGGTCAGCCTCACGCAAGAGCAGGGCAAGGCTGATTAATTTGAATCTTTTGACGGAAATGTCTTGATCAAACGAGGAGAGGAACGAGGCGAGAATGGACAGGTCGCTCAGTTTCTGCCCGTTGGCATATAGCGACATTTTGATAAAGTCAACGGCCGTGCTGCTCTGGAAATGCTCGATGTAACTGTTGTCAATGTTGGATTGCGCTTTGGGCTGGGTTAGCATGATTGGCAGATTGTTGTGCCCTTTCATTACACTTGAAATAGCCCTTTTGAAGGGGCGCAGATGGACTCTGGTCACGGGAAATATGCGCCCATCAAGTTTCATTGCATACCGGTTGATTTCCTCGGCTGTGAGTATGTTCTCCTCGCCTACGTTTGTCTGTAGTCGTATCAGTTTCTCATAGTCGGCGTATGTGGTGATGGGCACGCGATTCTGGTACCCTTTAATGCTTCTTATGCTGGCAAAGGAATAACGCTTGCCGTAGTCAGTGTTCTTGTTGATGTGCAAAATGGTCATGAGCCTCATGTGTCCATCGCACGCGTCCCGAGTAAAATTGGTGATTTTGCCGTCGGTGTTCATGATGACGTCGATGGTTGTTCGCGACACCGTCTCGGCAAAGTCCTCTGAGATGCCCTCATCGCCCCGGAATTATGGTATGCAGTTTGCCACAGCGCCATACCTTGGTTTTCTGGATGCAGACGACAGTTACACTGTACATTGTCTTGAAGAAGCCTATAACAACATCCGAGAGACAAAATCCGACGTGCTGATTTTCCGCCGTGAGTCAGAACTGGAAGCCCCCTCATTGGTGCCACTGACTGAGCTGGTGGGGTGGAATCAACTGGAATCGCGCATCGTCGTTGAGCGCGACAACTGGCGCGAGGAGAAGATGTTTTTGGGCGTAGGTTGGGGTATCGTCACGTCTAAAGTGTTTGATCGGGAGTTCCTGGCACGAAACAATATCACCTTCGACGAGGAAGTGCCTTTTGCCGAGAGCACTCTTTTCAGCGTTCAATCTATCGGCTTGGCTCAACGCATCTGCTACCTGCCGCAAATGATAGGCTATCATTATTTCATCAATAGCCGCTCTCTGGTGCAGTCGGCAAAGAAATCGGGCTGCACTCTGGTCAGCTATGCTAAGGGATACGTCAAGCTGTTCAACAACATGGAGAATTATGGCATCCAAAGCCCTCATCTATTCTGGGTTGTTATGGGCTATCTCGCCAATTTCATGCTTGCATCAGCCGATGAATTAACGCTTGACAACAGGCTAAAAATCAAGGAGTATCTTGCACCGTTCATCTTGCGTGCTGAACCTTTTCAAAGCGTGTGGACGTCATTGTCAAGCCCACGCACGATGACGTTGTCGTGCTTACCCAGCATCTCTTGCAGGGCAGGTAAATAGTGAGGTTCACAGTTGTGCGCTATGACAATCCATTGGATGTTTTCAAAACCGATGGTTTGAGATTTCATCGATTGATAAGCTTTTTCAAAAATTCCTAGCTCAACATTGTGGAATGGAGTGACGACAGATACCTTATACATAATATTTATTAATTCCAAATGATGATTTAACGCTACTAGAATACGTTTTTTTGCCCATTACTTTTGCCCCAAATAATAATGGCGATTTAATTTAATGGGCCATATTATAACTCATTGTTAGTTAGCTTCTTGATGTCTTCAAGAAGGGATTTAGTGGCTTCGGCTGCCTCTTTGGGGTTGGCTGTGTATTGTAGCATTTTATTGCGCGCCACGAGCCACTTGGGCATGGCGTCTGCCACTTTCTTGGTAGCATCGGTAATACCTTTAGAAAAATTGTTGTAATACTCGGGTTGAGTTTTCTTGAAATCATCGTCGACCGACTCCATTAGTTTTTTTGCGTTTTTTTCCATGTTCTGGATGATTGTTGTTGCAATATCCATGTCACCCAACGATTGCTTTGATGCTGTTGCTATTGTGCCTATTCTTAACAGTTCGCCAAAGTCGTTATAACGAATTTGTGAAAGTGTCCATCCACTGCCTGAGGCTCCTAGAAGAGCCATTGATCCTCCATAGCTCTCGAGATAACTGGCATTGGAACAATAGTCTTGCAGCGCATTCTGTAACGATATCCATGTGTCAATTTCGCTTTCAATTGCCTTGCGTGCATCGCTTGATGATGCTTTGCTGAGCATCTGGTCATAAGTGTCGAAAGTGAAGTAGCTATTCGACATCTTGTGAATGTAACCTGCATCGGCCATGTCAAAGTTGGAAGACTGTTCTAGCACTTGTGCCGCATATTCGTCGAGTTGTGACAATACAGCCTTGGTCTTTTGTGCCTTGGTGACAGCATTCTTATCCATCGACTTTTGGAAGCATGGCACTGCCACAGCTTCGATTTTGCTTTTTAAAGCCTTGCAGTCATCATAAGAGGATAGGGGAATGGTCTCTAGATTTTTGATTTTTTGCACTATGGATTTTACTGGCTTAACCTTGTTGCTACGTTTCTTGGCGTTGGCATCAAAAACTGTTCCTACAATCAAAACAGCAACAGACGCTATTGCAATGAATCGAATAATCTTGGTGTTCATCGTTTTGTGATTTTTAGATTTATAATATTAAAAGTATAATTCGGTTATTACTTAAAATGATTTACAAAAATAAGTATTTTCATTTATATATCCAACAAAAGATAAAATAATCACTTTCTTAACATGATTTTTTGCATCTTTATGCTGAATTCAATGCGGCATAAAAAAACTCCATAATTCTGCATTTTGTACAAAATTATGGAGTTGTGAAAAAACTAAACTGTATTACCAATTGAGCTTTTCTTGAAGAATTGTGCCATCAACCATTGGGTTGTCTTTCTCGGTGAAAGGAGTGCCATTGTATTGAACACAAAGCATGGTCAGGTTCTCGCTGCCTGTGTTCTTCAATGCACGCTTACCTTCGGGTGATACTCTAATCACGCTGCCTTCGGTCACTGGGATTATCTCACCGTCAACTTGGTATTGGCCTTCACCATGCAGGATAAAATACAGCTCCTCGTGAGTCTTGTGGGTGTGCAGGAAGCCACTGTCCTGACCGGGGACTAGGGTTTGGAACGAGAACTCACCAGCTGCAGCGCCTACGGCCTGTCCACCGAAAACCTTGCCTTGAAGCGTGAAATCTGGGCCCATGGGCAGTTCGTGTTCAATAATCTCACTGAGTTTGCCAAAGTTGGCTGCGGCAAAATTCTTGCCTTGTGCAATAGTTTCAATCTTTTTCATTTTAAATAGATGTTTAATGTTTTTTATTTAATGAATAGTTTTTTCTGTCATTAATAATGTCGGCGAGATTTTCCAATGCCCATCCAACAAGGCTATTGATATGAGGCATCAACGTTTTAGCCCTTTCAGTTATGTTGTATTCAACGCGTGGTGGTATTTCGGCATAAGCATGACGCTGCACCAGTCCATCGGCTTCAAGATTCTTTAGAGCCACCGTCAGCATCTTCTGGGAGATGTCAGGGATTGCAGCGAGTATGTCGGAATAGCGCATAGGCTCTTGCTTGCCGTCAAGCGTGAGTAGAATGAGCATTGACCATCGGTCGCTGATACGTGAAAGGATGTTGCGTATGGGGCAGTCGGGATAATGAGGATCTACTATGATATCTCGTAACATCTTATCTTTTGATTTATAGTGTTAGTAACTTTTCGTTTGTTTCGGTTGCAAAGTTACTATCATCACCGCAAACAACAAAGAACGTGACAAAAAGTTTGTCACGCACCTTGATGTTAGTAATGAGATAGTCAATGGTTTACAAAAGTAAGATTTATGCTTTATTAAGGGTTGCCATAGTATAAAATTTGCACTTGTGGCTCAAAATTTTAATAAATACTCTTGATGAACTTTGTGGAATTTCAACCAACGACATCAATATAGAGTCACAAATGATTCATTTGGTAATTACATGATAATTAAGTTAAGATTTGCAAGTTCTACCAAAAACTACTATCTTTGCGCTTATCTGAAACAAAAACATATTATTATGAAAAAGTTATTATCTATTTTTTTGATGCTCATGTGCATCAGTCTTGGCGCAAGTGCTGCCGTTAATAGTAAAGCTGCCGTCTATGGCGATGTGGACGGTGACGGACACGTCACAATTAATGACGTCACAGTACTTTACAACTACATTCTCAATGAAGACATGACTTTTTTCTCTACTAGTGATGTCGACGGAGATGGTTATGTCACAAGTGGTGACGTGACGGTGGTATACAACATCTTGTTAGGCCTTATCCCACAGGAAGACACCCATGAATATGTCGACTTAGGATTGCCCAGCGGCACCCTGTGGGCGACAATGAACATTGGAGCCAACACTCCCGAAGAGTTCGGCGACCACTTTGCATGGGGCGAGACCACTCCCAAGGAAGTCTATGACTGGAGCACCTACCAGTGGTGCAACGGCCGATGGAATAAGATGACCAAATACTGCACAATCAGCACCCATGGCAACAATGGCTTTACCGATGGCAAGACCGAACTTGACCCTGAAGACGATGCCGCCTCAGTCAACTGGAGCTCGCAGTGGCGCATGCCATCTAAAGAGCAGCTAGATGAGTTGCGCACCAAGTGCACTTGGACGTGGACTACAAGCAACGGCGTGAAAGGTTACAGGGTGAGCAAGAATGGAAAATCTATATTTTTGCCTGCCGCTGAAGCTTACTCAGGCAGCATTCTCTCAAGTGGCAATCTTGGCTACTATTGGTCACGCACCCTAGGCGACACTAAATCTTACTATGCCAACTACCTCTACTTCTATTCGACCAGTGTGACTGCTGAAGCCTTCGAACGTTCAAGTGGTTGTGCTGTACGTGCCGTGCGCGTGTCTCAGAAATAACCTGGCTTACACAGTAATATTATAGATAAAGTTTTCCCCGAAACGCAGTTGTTTCGGGGAAAATTTTATTTATAGATCTATTTGTAAGAGTTGGCGAAATATATAAACAATCCACAAGTTATTCTTGGGTATAGTTGAACGTAATTAGGTCTATGACTTTTCTTGCGGCATCGGTTACGTCTTCACATTCGTAGAGTTTTGTATTCTCGTTAGTCTGTTGGCAGAAGATTAGCGGATACCAGCATGGTGTGTGTAGGTCGCTCTCGGTTTCATCATCATCTTCATGCTTCACATAAAACAGATGAATGGCTTTCTGCAGCGAGTTTGCGTACATGATTTCAGCAATAGTGCCAGGACACGCCGCATCGTCGAGCACAAAAACGGCATCGGTGCAATTTTCTATCATCTCTTTCTCGCACATAATGATGTCCTCGGCCTTTCGGCTTTCAGCTTCGAAATAGAAGGGACCTATGTAGAAAACATTATCATTAATGCTAACGCCACTCATGTCCTTAGGCCTAAGCAAAGCCTGCACACTACCTAGAATTTGCGACCTGTAGTCTTCGGCAGCAGCAATTTCGTAATCTTCATCACGGGAGTCGAAGGCAAAAGCTCCCCCAAAAAATAATTTATATTGAGTGTCCATAAGTGTGTTAAGTTTTTATTTTTGTGTTAATGTGTTCTATGTCATTGATATTATAGGCCAAAAGCATATCAACCTTTTGTTGGAATTGCAAATATACAACAATTCTTGTAATAAAACAGCAAAACCAAACCATTTCTAGTAATAATTAGAGCCAAAATCCCAATATTTTGGTATTGTCGAGCCAATCAGGCAAATGTACTTTTGTAGTCGATTAACAAACTAAATCTATTACAAAATGGGACTATTGAAATCATTATTTACTAATTGCGCCAATCCGCAAGGAACTATGGGGCGCGCCATGTTGCGGTTTATGAATTGTTGTCACGCACCGCTTACTAACTGGGGACTTGATCTTATCGATTTTCAAGATGGATGGAAAATGCTTGACATTGGCTGTGGTGGAGGGGCTACATTGAAGCGGCTCCTTAACAGGAGTGAAAACAGCAAGGTGTATGGCATCGACATATCGCAGGAGAGCGTCGAGAAGGCTCGTAAGTTCAATGCTGAATGGCTCGACAAGCGGGTGTATGTGACACAAGGTTCAGCCGAAAAATTGCCTTATGACAACGAGACGTTCGACCTTGTTACAGCTGTTGAGACTGTCTATTTTTGGCCTAATTTGCCTGATTGTTTTCAGGAGGTTCGCCGTGTGCTGAAGTCAGGCGGACTATTTGCCATCTTGGTTGAGGTGGTTGATAGCGACTCTAAATGGACCGAACTTTGCGAGGGCATGACTGCTTATCCTCCTGAGCAACTGAAGATAATACTCAACGAGGCTGGCTTTGTTAAAACCGAAATACATCGCGGGAAGCCTTCTAATGCCACGATTATCGGAGTAAAGCCTTGACTTTGCTTAGTAATGACATCTCTTTATCACTACAATAATGACAACATTGATTATAGGATTACTTGTTCCCTTATTAGGCACGATGCTCGGCTCAGCATTCGTTTTCATGATGAAGGGTGAGATGTCATCGAGGCTTCAGAAAGCTCTTCTTGGATTTGCGTCAGGTGTGATGGTGGCAGCGTCGGTATGGTCACTGCTAATACCAGCTATGGAGATGAGAGTGGGGGAGGGCGCTTGGGTTGTCGTTCCAGCAGCTTTAGGTTTCTTGTTGGGCATTGGTTTCTTGTTGATGATTGACGTGATAACCCCACATTTACATTTGAATAGCGACAAGCCCGAGGGAATGCGCTCGCACTTATCACGCACAGCGATGTTGGCCTTGGCGGTTACAATACACAATTTGCCTGAGGGCATGGCGGTAGGAGTGGTGTTTGCTGGTGCCGACAGTGGGTATGCTAGTATTTCTGTTACCAGTGCTATTGCCGTGGCGCTTGGTATCGCAATTCAGAATATACCCGAAGGTGCTATTATATCCATGCCTATGAGAGCTGCAGGCAACAGCCGTTGGAGGTCGTTTGTCATCGGGGCGCTAAGTGGTGCGGTAGAGCCTTTAGGTGCTTTGGTGGTAGTGTTGTTGGCATCGGCTGTGTTGCCCGTGTTGCCTTACATGCTCGCATTTGCTGCAGGTGCAATGTTCTATGTGGTTGTTGAAGAACTAATCCCTGAAGCATCTAGTGGTCAGCACTCTAATGTGAGCACCATTGGTTTCGCTATGGGCTTTGTTTTAATGATGGTCCTCGACGTAGTGATGGGGTAGAATGCCTCGGAAGGTTGCATAAAGAGGCTCACCGATTTTGGTGAGCCTCTAATAAGTGATATCTTAAGAAAAGTTATCTCACTATTATCTTGTGCCCGTCTTCAATTACAATTCCCTTATAGTCTTTGCTTACTGGCTGGCCCATCAGGTTGTAACGCTGATTTATACTGGGCATGGTAGCATCAATGTCAATTATGCTAGTGACGGCAGATTCCTTGAAAGTGGCAGTTACATTAACTGCGGCAGCAGGCATCTCAAAGGTGTAAGTGCCCGGTTCTGCGCCTTCGGCAGTGTTTACACTAGCACGTGAAGATTCTCCATCAATGGTAGTTACCATGAGATCATCAAGTTCATAGCCATTATCAGCTGACAGGGTGAGCGTTACGGTCTCTCCTTGAGTGGCAGTCTGCTTGTCAGCAACTACCGAGCCGTGCTGAATTTCGTCGCTGATGTTTATGGCATATGCGATGTAATCTCTAATTAGCCTTACTGAGTTGCCGCGCCTGCGCTCACGTGACCATATTGCTGGCGCTGTGTAATTCTGTAAATTGCCATCCAGACCCGGAGCAATGAGATAATATACCAGGTTGGAATTAGACGGATGAAGGGTTGATGACCAGTAATAGCCATAAACCTGAATGTTGTCGACCCAGCTATAGAAGCCTGTCTCTGGATTTACAAAAGTGGCCTCGGCAGAGCCGTTCCACATGTTTCCGTAGCCTCCTGTGCGAGAGCCGGCATGTGGCAAGAATATAGCACCAGCCTTCTCCATCGTCTCCCATTGCTCAAGATTGTAGACATTCTCGGTGTACTCCTCATTGCCGATATAGCCGCCAACGAAAGTGAGACCCTCGGGCAGTGTCCAGTCATCGGGTAGAAGTATGAGTCCATTCATCCCATTCACAGTGCCCTCGCCGCGCAGGTTTGATGCATTGGCACGATTAAAGAGAACATATTGGAATTCATCTTTTGATGGAGTGTACCAACCGTTTCCAAACAGCCCGCCCCAGTCAACAAAGTCGCCTGTATAGTCAGCATCTTTGTTTGATGGATTTACGCCATAATAGACCGACTCGCAACTCCAGGCAAACAAGTCGATCCAAGCACTGAGCTCGGGATCACCCAAGCGGATGTTATCGTCCACACCAATGACATCAAACTGGTTGTCGGCAAAGCGCCACTGTTGTGTGCCGGTGTGATATTGAACATTACCCGGTGCAAATTCAACTTGTTTTGTTGAAGTAACCGAGAATTTTCCAGCCGCCGAGGCACTTGTCACGGCCGACAGAATTAATAGTAGAGATAAAATTCTTTTCATAAGCTATAAGTTTTACATGGTTTTTTGCAAATATATAACAAATAATTGGCAAAGCATGCGTCCTTATGCTATGATAATTAATTATTTAGTGATTTCTTGTGAAAAACTATCTTTATTGGTTGTTTTTGTTGGCAATGGCTTGTTTTATTCCAGCCATATTGCTTCGCGAGACGGGAAGATAGTCGTTGCTGTGCTTGACGAGTAACTGCATAGCTCCTGCCTTAGATATGATTTTCTCCACTTGTTGCAAGTTGACAAGAAATGCGCGGTGGCATCTGACTATAGTTGGATAGCAGCTCAGAGATTCCTCAATTTGTTTAGATGTTGCGCGAAGCATGTGAGTGGCCACTTTGCCTTCATGAAGTTGTACAACTTTCACATAGTTGCCCACCGACTCAATGTAGAGCAGATTGGGAATGTGCAGAGTCACTGTCTCACTTGTGGTGCCAGCAAGGTCGATAGTATCGGGGTGTGTCGCCTGTGGTTGTGCCTCTTTTTCAGGTTCATTGTCGAGCATAGACTTAGAGGGCGATTTCTGCTGCATTAGTTGCAATTGCTCATTCATCTGCTTCAGTTCCTCGAGTTCGGCTGCAAGATACTTGCCACGGAACTTGAAACGCCAATAGAGTCCAATGAGAAACGAACAGAATGCCATAATCACTAGCGTTTCAAAGAAATTACCCCACGAGAGGAGGTTGCCATCCACCTTGTCGCTAAGCACAAAATGACGATAAAGGCATATCATGAGCGAAACAAGTGGCGTGTTGATGAGCTGGAACCACAAGTTGCGGCGAATGATATAATCCACTCCATGGTCGAGAGAACCAGGCTTTTTGAGGATGTATACCAATAAAGCCTCGGTAATGAAGCATGAAATAATGCCCAAACCTCCCACAGCAATCAAGTGGGCATAGGCCTGCCACTGCCAAGCTTCAAGGCCGAAGGGCTTGAAAATGGCGAGCACTACTACTGCAAAGCATACGCTGACAATGCGAATCGTGATAGTTTGTTTCTTTTCTCCACTCATAACACTGGCAAAGGTACAACAAAACTACCTTACCACAAAACCATAGGCCTAAAGATTTAGCTCTATCGGTCGCGCTGGTCAAGGATGTTGCGCACTTGGTCTAAAGTTTTGCCGCTGCCAGGAGAGACAATTTCTTCCATTGTCTCGGCATCATAGGCTCCTAAACTGTTGCCGTCGCCAGCGATGAAATACATACCGCGACGCGTGAAATAAGTGTTGAGATAAGAAAATGCAGGTTGGATAATCACATCGCCACTGTCGGCATCCATAATGCCTATGCCTCCGTCAACTGTAATTTTTGCCAGAACACCGCGATTTGAAGGGCTGCGGTCAATCAGCTCAATGCGGTCGCATGCGCAAGGAATGGTACGATTGTCACCGCCGGCAATAGAACCATTAATTATGCCATGACGCAACATTCCTTGACTGTCGCGCTGTGTCACATCATAAAACTCTCTGGGTTCGCCATTACCGCGAGCTATAAGCACCTTAACACTTTCATATATCGGTTCAACTATTGCGTAACCGCCAGCGTTGTAAACACCCCATTTGCCGTTGAGGTCTCGCACGATAAAGACATCCAAAGCGTCAGGTATCTGAGCAGTCTCAATCTTTGAGAATTGTCCCACCTCGTTGCCGTCTTGATCATAGAGAACCCACATCTCCTCGCCGCCGGGGAATGTCTTGCCATAGGCTGTGGCCCAATTGCCGTAACCGAGTTTCTTATCAAACCCGTTCTTGATGTCCACACTCGAAAGGTGCTGATAACTAGCGGAAGCGGGAGAAGTGCTTTGCTGAGCTTGCTCTCGTGCTCTCTGTTCAGCTTGCTCTCTTGCTTGTCGCTCGGCTTCTTGTTTCTTTTTATAATTATATTCTTTTAAAGATTGTTCATAAGAAGCAAGCAAGTTATCTTCACAAACGTGGAAATCGATTATCGCTTTTTTGCGTTCTTCTAGAGTGGTAGTTGCTAGCGCTTTGGCCTTTGCGTCATTGGCCATCCTCTGAAACATGGCATAAGCGCACCATCCCTCATGAACCATGCTGCCGCAATGAATGCACATAATATTAAAACCTCTCACTCCCACCTTGTAAAGCATTTCATATTTTTCACGGCTTATATCCAGCCTGCTTTTCACTTCGGGAAGAGGTTCAGAATCCTCTAAAGTGTAATTGAGGTTAATAAATAATTTCAAATTGTCAACCATGCGTTTATAATCCCACAAGGCTTGCTTGCGTGCAGCTTCAGTCGTGGCGTTTTCGGCTTTAGCCCGATATTCCTTAGCCCATTTTTGCATATTTATTATCTCACACCAGGGATGATGTTTGAGGCTTTTGCAATGACTGCATGGTTTCTTTCCGTTGACACCGACCTCATAAATTAATGCGTGCTCAATTGACGACATCTCAGCCATAGGTGTATAATCCTTCAGGTGTGTCGAGGGGGAAGAAGATTCCTCCTCCTTTGGTACCTCATAATAGGGGCAAGAGCTCTTGTGAGCTTCGCCTGTTTTCAGATTCACATTGCAATAGGCGCAATGCGGGTCGGAAACTTGTGGAATTTGTGCGTAGGCTGCTACTGCAAGCAATCCCAACGATAGAATTAGATATATTCGTTTCATGCGCTATAATTTTTTTTGTGTATGTGCAAAGATAAAACAAAAGATGGCAATTATGCAATGATTCAGTGATTTATCTTGAGATTTTAGCTATTTATTTACCCTTACAGGTAAACCCAACTGCACATTATTCTAGTCTTTTCATCTTTATCTATAACAAAAGCGGTTATCTTACAGTAAGTACGATAACCGCTTCTACAAGTAAAAGTCAAGATTTTATCTATTTACTTCCCAACAGAATGTTGTAAATAACAGTAATATCGGCAGCAGTGATGAAGCCGTCACCATTCACATCGCTTGTAGCTATATAGGTATCATCTTCGTTGAGTAGGAAGTTGTATATGGCAGTGATATCAGCAGTGGTGACTTCACCATCGCCGTCAACATCACCCAACATTCTAGCGAATGTTGCATTGACTGTCACTGGAGCAGCCGGCATCTTGAAGTTATAGTGGTGATATAAAAGATTTAATGTGCAAAAATACAACAAAAGCTGTAATTTACAATGGTTTCTATTATAATCTTTTTTCAAGGCACCTCTGCGCAACCTTAACCATTCGTCACATTTTGCTCAATTAATCCCAATTTCATGCCATTGGTCACAAAACCGTGCAGAATATCCCAAAATCTTGCAACGACTGTAATTTTACTGCAATTTTGCAGTCGAAATAACGCAGGCAATTCAGCACTGCACGCAAAAATAGTACAATTATGACACGCCGAAAAATTATTGGAATCATCTTTATTGTTGCCGCCATGATGAAACTGGTGAGCATGTTGGGAATTTTTCATCTCAACTGGTTTGACTGGGTATGGAATCATCCGTGGACCGAGTATTTGGGACCCATTCTATTGCTTATAATAGGTGTGGAGCTCATCGTGACCAGCTATCAGCGCAACCCCGAGCAGTGGCTCCGGCGTCCAGTGCCTCAGGGCGAGGACGGCAAGCGCATCAACTGCGCCGTGAGGTTTGGCGGCGACGAGTACATCTACCACGGCGAGCCGTTCCATGGAGCACGACTTGACGCTTTCTTTGGCGGTCTGCGTCTCGATCTGCGCCAAGCAGTTATTGCCGAGGATGAGGAAATCGATATCCACACCTTTGCCGGTGGCGTTGAGTTGCTGGTGCCAGCTGGCATCAACATTGAGGTGAAGAGCCGCAGCTTCATTGGCGGAGTGGGCAACGAGACCGTGGGCAGGAACATTCCTGGCGCTATAACTCTTCACATAATCGCCAGCAACATCCTTGGGGGAGTGAGCATAAGGGAATAGTTTTTAGTTGTTAGTTTTTAGTTAATAGTGAACATTTAAAAAAATTGCGACAATGAAAAACAGCATTATTATTTCAACCGTTGCAGCTATTCTTCTGGCAATAGCTTTGAGTGTGAGTTTAAATAGTTGCATTGCTACACGCGACACAGTGAAAATCAACAAAGTGGAGATGGGCATGACCAAGAGCGATATCCAGAACCTACTAGGCATTCCCCTATTCAAGAACGCCAACGAAAGTGGCGAGGAATGGGGCTACCGCAAGATGGTGGGCGAGATTGCAGGCCCTGAGTCAATGATATTCGTCGTAACCTTCAACAACGACGGCAAGGTCGTGGCCTACAACTCGGTCAAGGATCATCCCCGCTATCATCCTTATTGAAACAATGAAGACTGAGATTAATCCACAGGACTGCAATCGCCAGGGAGCATTTAATCTCTGGATGTCATCACCCGTGCCCATGGTCACTCTTGTGAAGACGATGGAGGTGACAGAGCTTCTGAGATATAGCAAAAAACACGGCATGAGCTTCAACATGCTACTCTGCTGGTGCATTGGTAAGGCGGCAAGTCAAGTTGAGGAGTTTTATGTGCTGCCCGAGCATGGCAAGTTATATAAATATGACTGCCTAGCTGTCAATGTGATTGTAAACAACAAAGATGGTGGCATCAACTCATGCGATATCCCATTCACACATGACTTGAGCCGTTTCAATCACGATTACATGGCACTGACACAATTGGTGATCCAAAACTGTGAAAGCAGCTTCCAAGAGGAGGCAATGATAATAGGCACTTCGGCAATGATTGAAACTGAATTGGATTGTATTGTAAACCAATACGCCAAGGAACTTAACAACCCTATGGTCATGTGGGGGAAATATCGCAAAGGGTGGTTCAAGACCACGTTGCCCATCAGTTTTCAGTTTCATCATGTGCAGATGGATGGTGCCCATGCCGGGCGATTTTTGGCTAACTTGCAAGACGTAATTGGTAAACTGTAAAACTACAGGACTTAACCCCATAGGTTTATAAACATGACGGCCAACATTATAACAGGAGTCAGGGTTTTGTGTAGCATTGTGCTGCTTTTTTGTACAGCACTGTCACCAGCTTTTTATACTTGGTATATTATAGCAGGAGCATCTGATGTGCTTGATGGATGGATTGCCCGACGAACGAATTCAGCAAGTGATTTAGGCGCGAAATTAGACACTGCCGCCGATTGCTTCTTTGTGGTGGTGTGCTTGATAAAACTGCTCCCAGTACTCGCTATTCCTCTATGGATATATTTATGGACAGGTGTCATTGCGGCAATCAAACTCTTGAATATTCTCTATGGCTTTACTCGTCAAAAACAATTTGTGGCCGTTCATTCTATATCAAACAAACTCACGGGTGCTATGCTGTTTGCAATACCTCTCACTTTGCCATTAATAGAATTAAAATATTCTGCCACCTTCGTTTGCCTCTTAGCAACTTTTGCCGCTCTCGAAGAGGGACATATAATGAGAGCAAATAAAACATTATAAAATATGGAAGGATCATCCCCGCTATCACCGTTATTAATAATGCCTGCCAAATGGGTGTTGAAAAATTGTTCATAGTAGTCAAGGAAATAGAATAAATATTAGTAATTTTGTATCACAAAAACGATTATAAATATGGAACTAAAATTTTGTCAAAGCTGCGGCATGCCGCTCACCGAGGAACAGCTCGGCACCAATGCCGATGGTAGTAAAAATGAGGAGTATTGCATCTATTGTTACAAGGATGGCAAGTTCCTGCAGGACTGCACAATGGACGAGATGATTGAGCATTGCGCCCAGTTAGTTGGCGAGGTCAACAAGGGCCTGCCACAGCCCATCACTAGGGAGGAATACATCGGACAAATGAAGATGTACTTCCCTCACTTGAAGCGCTGGCGCAAAGAGATTAACATCAATGAAGCGGCTCCCAAGAATCCAGCTCTGGCGGGAGTAAAAGAACTGATCGCCAAGATGGCCGACACTCTGCCCGTCACCTATATTTCATCGGTTGATGAAGAGGGATTTCCTTGCACTAAAGCAATGCTGTCACCGCGCGTGCGTGAAGGTATCAAGACATTCTATTTCACTACCAACACCTTCTCTCTGCGTGTGGCGCATTACAAAGCTAACCCCAAGGCCAGCATCTATTTCTGCGATGCCAAAGGGTTCAAGGGTATGATGCTGCGAGGCACGATGGAGGTGCTGACCGACGCCAAGAGCAAAGAGATGATTTGGCGGGATGGAGACACGCAGTACTACCCAGGCGGCGTGACAGATCCCAACTACTGCGTCTTGAAGTTCACGGCAATCGACGGTCGCTTTTATAGTGATTTCTATCCCCGTAGTTTTGTAATTGGATAATGGGAAATGAGGTCATTGAGCATCTCTACTATCACCCTTAATAACAATGCCTCCTATATGGGTTCTGAAAAATTATTTAAGTAAGGATATATAATAAATAATAGTAATTTTGTATCACAAAAACGATTATAAATATGGAACTAAAATTTTGTCAAAGCTGCGGCATGCCGCTCACCGATGAACTGCTCGGCACCAATGCCGATGGCAGCAAGAATGAGGAGTATTGCATCTATTGCTACAAGGATGGAGCCTTCACGGGCGACTTCACGATGGAGGAAATGGTGGAATTCTGCTCGCAGTATGTAGACGAGTACAACAAAAACACTGGAGAATCTCTCAATCGCGAGGAGTATAAGAACGTGCTTCGCCAGTTTTATCCTAGCCTGAAACGTTGGCAATTGCCAGCCGACCAGCTTCCTCATGCCACATCTCCTATTAAGCAGAAACTCATTGAGGAAATTAACGCACTAGGAGTCAATGGTTTGCCCGAGATTAACAACCTCTTTGTGCTGCAGGGCTCTTATGTCAATATGGAGTATGAGATAAACGGCAACAAAGTGAAGTTGCTCGACGACAATGCCACCTACTGGTGCAACCAAGTGGAGCGCCTTGACTCATCAGGCCGCTGCTTCGGCATTGCTTGCGATGAGCACCACATCTTCGTGAGTGAGTATGGCAAAGACGGCGTTGACGCCGAAATTGTGATCCTCAAGAGAAGATAGTATCAAAGCCCTAAAAGTTGGTGAAGTTATCGTAAGTTAGTATTTTTGTAGCGCCTAAACAGTAATTGAATTTATTTTTGCAATGAATATCCAACCAGAAGAGTTAGAGAGTTTAGACCTTGAGGAAACCGACGTTCAAGATGCCGAGGCGACCATCGAATTGGTAGCTGAAGAGTCTGACGCGCAGGTATCTGATGTGCCCGTTATGGAGGTGCCTGAAGTGCCCAGCGTGCAGGTCCCTGAGGTGCCTGACCAAGAGCTCGTGGTGACTCCTCCCATTCCTGTAGTTGAAGAGCCTTCAACTCAAGAAGTTGAGGATGTCGAGATGTTGGATATTGAGAGTGATGAGAGTTTGGCAGTTGAGAATCGAAACAAACAAAGCAAAACAAAGAAGGTTCTCAATTACTTGACAACCCAAAAGAAGAGAGCTGTTCTGAAGCGCGCCTTCCACGTGTGGCAACTCAAGCCCCACGTGGTGGCCCCACTGTCGGAGTCGACCCATGAGTGTGCTGCGTGTGGCACTGAGTATCAAGGGAATTATTGCCCCAGGTGCGGCCAGTCGGCAAGCATTAGCAGATTCTCATTCAAGAAGGCAGCCCTGCTTTTCCTTGATGTGTGGGGCATGGGCAACCGCAGCATGTTCCGTAGCCTTCGCGACTTGGTGCTTCGCCCAGGCTATATGATTCGTGACTATTTGAGTGGCATGCAGTCGGCCTATTTTCCACCATTCAAAATGTTTTTCATACTGTTTACTTTATCGCTCATTATCGAGCAAGGCATAACATTTAACACCGATGCAACGGCACCTGAACCAACAGGCAACCAAACCGAGATGGTTAAACAGGAGAAAGACGAAGCTAAGAAAGAGATTAGCAACAATGCCAACAAAAAGCTCAATATCAAAGAGTCGAAAATGTATTATCTGGGTGTGAGATTTGCCAATTTATTGGACGCGTTGTTGGAAAAGTACCCAGCCATTTTCTCCCTTGTGACGATACTAGTGTTTTTCTGGCCAATGTACTTTTTCCTGCGCCATTCACCAAAGATTCTGAACCTGCGGTTCTCGGAATTTATAGTGGCGATGATCTACACCTCCAACACGTTCACCATATTCTTGATATTGGGAAATTTGTTCAATTCCGACATTCTCAAATTCTTCGCCGCTTTTATGATTTTAGTGGCTATTAGCCAATTCTCAGGATACAAAAAGAGGCGAATATTGGGCTATATGGTACTCACTTCTATTCTTTCAATAATCATTTTAATGATTGTTGCATCGGCTGGCATAGGTGTTTTGGCATTATTTGCAAACAAATAGATTTTTAAGATAGGCCTGTATCACACTTTGTCGGTTGAGATAGAATTGTTTCGCATCAATTCAGGATTTTAGAGAACCTTAGTTGACTCTTGTAGACAGGGAATTTGAAACATAGAATAACACCACTCTCAAAGGTGGCATAAACGTCTTCATTGATAACTTCTTGTGTGGCGTCATACCATGAGCCAGTAAAGTTGTCGGTGAAGATGGTTTTTGTCATTTCACCTTTTTTCATGCCTAAGTGCCATTGCGACTTTTTTACCTGAGCTCCATCGATATAGATCACGTCATATCCTGTTGACGTCTCGACAAGTGCAATAGTGTAACGGCCTCCCATTTTCAGCCAGGTGTCTTCCATGTCTCTGTCAAGATAAGTCCAATAACCCTCGTAAGGGTTCTTAGATTCAGCGAAATGTCGGTCTAGAGCCTCCTTGGTCCATGATGTCTCAAGACAAGGTGATACATCAGGTTTGTTGTTGTATGATAGAACTGTCCGTTCAATGGAGATATAGGCGCCGGGAGTTGCTACGCATCCCACTCTCATTTCGGAGTGACCTTTTGTCAACTCAAGTTCCTCTTTGGTCATTTGGTGGGTGAGAATCTCGGTTAGTTGTTTTTCTCCTCCAATAACTTTAATCACATTACTTTCGATTTGCACACCCAGGTAATTGAATCCATCATAGAGGTCCATTCCTTTGTCGAGTGTGACTTTTTCTATCAATGCTTTTTTGCCATCGACAACTTTAGTCAGTTCTATAGTCATGGTTCTGTTGTCGACACATTCGTTATAAAGGCTGGAGTTGGAGCATCTTGCAGTAACCATCCAGTAGGAAGAAGGAGCTATTATGTTAAAGACTATGCCGCCCATTGTTTCTGTGACCATTTTCTTCTTGCCTTGCTTGTCGGTCACTTTGTAGGATTTACCTTCGTTGTTGTGTTTGTTGGCAAAATGGATGTAGAATTTATAGTCCTCAAATGGGTCGATGCTGGTGGTGTCGGTAATAAAGATATTACTTGATGTGGAGTTGTCGATTTGCAAGTAATCGCCATTAATAACGGCTTTGCCATTAAGCTTCAAGCATGCAAAACCATTGTGACGGGAGTTGTAGACAGTGCTACTATATATTCCTTGACTTGCAAGGAGCATCAGTAGTAATGTGACGAGGGATTTTTTTATCATGGTTTTTGGGAAAATTTTCTCAAAATTAGATTATTTTTGTGAAATGGAGAAGGGGAAAATGATTTTTTTGGTCAAAATACCTTAAAATATAAGTATTTTTAGTAACTTTGTCGCTGTTTTTGAAGTATGGGCACAATAATATCCATAATAGTAGGTTGCTTGTCGGTTGGCATTATTTTGTCAGCTCCGATGGGCCCTATCGGTATTCTTGTAGTTCAGCGAACAATGGAGAAAGGACGGAAGAGTGGTCTTTACACAGGGCTAGGAGCAGCTGTGTCGGACCTTTTCTATTGTCTCCTCGCAGGCTTGGGACTTTCTTTTGTTACCGATTTTATCACTAATCATCAGGATCTGTTCCAGATTGGTGGTAGCATTGTGCTCATTATCTTTGCTCTTTTCATGATATTGCGAAGCCCAGTCAAGGGGTTGAAACATGACGATGAGATTAAAGTGAATTACACACATGATGCCATAACTGGATTTGCGTTCACTTTATCTAATCCCTTGATTATCTTCCTTATATTTCCACTATTTGCGCGTTTTAATTTCCCGTCTTCAGAGTATGAGTTTTATCACTATATTATAGGTTATGTCTTTATAGTGATAGGAGCGCTCTTGTGGTGGACTGTCATTACTTATTTGGTTGATAAGTTGCGTGCAAAATTCAACATCAACAGCATGTGGCTGATTAACAAGATTATGGGTGGCATAATTCTGATATTGGCTGTTTATGGTCTAGTGTCAGGCCTTTTAACCTATTTTGGAGTAATTTGATGGAGTGTGAAATAAAGCAGCTTCCACAGCTCGACCGAATGCCTTTACAGCATGTGGGAGAATATCTCGATGCCAATGTGGAGCATCAGCTAATAGAATGTGTTAATTGGAAAGATGATTTCCCCTATAAGCCTAGCACTAGCTTTGTAATAGCCGCGTCATCAACTCGCTTGTATGTCTTCTTCTCGGTTATTAGCAAGGATTTGCGTGCTGTGAATGCCGAAGATTTAAGCCCTGTAGCCCAAGATAGTTGTGTTGAGTTTTTTATGCAAGTACCAGGCAGTGAGGAATACTGGAATTTTGAGTTTAACTGCATTGGCGCATTGAATGGTAGTCATCGTGTAGAACGTCTTGCGCCTACAAGACTTTTGCCTGAAGAGTTGTCTTCGATAAAACGGTATGCCTCATGTGGCAATGAGCCTTTTGAAGAGCAAGAAGGAACATTCTGCTGGGATTTAACAGTCTCAATTCCACTAGAACTGGTAGGCTTGGATGCCGACAACTTACCCGAGTTTATCAAAGGGAATTTCTATAAGTGTGGGGCCAAAACAGCACATCCACATTATGTGTCGTGGAATGCTATTGAAAGCACAAACCCCGATTTTCATCGTCCTGATTGCTTTGGAAAACTGTGGTTTCGCAAGCCCGAACCAAAAATAGAAGAACAGGCCATAAAGCAAAATCTTCAACCCAAAGGGCTGAAGAAATTACTTAGTAAGATTTTTGGAAAGTAGTGACTTCCCTTAGTGGTTGATTAGATATTGCGAGCTAATCGACTCGTGGTCATTGATGCGCTGGATTGTCTCGGCGATAAGTCCTGCAACCGAAACCCTTTTAACCTTTTCGCTGCGGCTTGTGTCATAGTTGATAGAATCGGAGATGACAACCTCGGTGAGAGGACTCTTATTGATGCGCTCAGTAGCAGGATCGCTCATCACACCATGTGAAGCAATAGCTCTAACCGATTTTGCGCCATTGTCCATCATTACCTTAGCTGCAGTGCAAATGGTTCCTGCGGTATCGATCATGTCATCGACGAGTATCACGTTCTTGTCTTTTACATCACCAATAATGGTCATTTTCTCAACCACATTGGCACGAGCACGTTGTTTGTGACACAAGGCCATGGGAACCTTATAGTGCTTGGCATACTCCAGAACTCGCTTAGCACCACCTACGTCGGGCGAAGCAAATACCATGTCTTTGAGTTTCAGCTTGTTGATGTAGGGAACAAACACCGACGATGCATACAGGTGGTTGAGCGGTAGGTTGAAGAAACCCTGAATCTGGTCGGCATGCAGGTCCATTGTGATAATGCTGTCGACCCCAGCACTAGTAAGCATTCCAGCAACCAGCTTGGCGGCAATCGACACGCGTGGACGGTCTTTGCGGTCTTGACGTGCCCAACCAAAATAGGGTATTACTGCAGTTACCGATTTGGCCGAGGCTCGTTTGGCCGCATCAATCATGAGCAGTAGCTCCATAAGGTTGTCGGTGGGGGGGAACATGGATTGGACGAGATATATCTCATCGCCTCTTACAGATTCCTCGTATGACACTTGAAACTCTCCATCGGCGAACTCATTGACCAGCATTTCACCAACTTCAATACCGAGTTTCTTTGCTATCTCATCGGCAAGATATCTGGAATATCTGCCCGAAAAAATTTTGAATGGTTTCTTGCTCATAATAACGAAGGTCTAAAATCTAAGTGCAAAAGTACAATATAATTTTCTTTATTCCTATTATTAAGTGTTTAATTTTTCAAGTTTTTTTTATGAGTTTGATAATCATTGCATTGCGCTTTGGAATCGTGAGCTCGATAGGTGTGTGTGGGTTGATTGTGAGCTTTATCTTGTTGTTGGTGAGCAAGTCACATGCTTCATAGGCGCCAGATGTTAAATGCATGATGTCAAAAGCATGTTGTGGTGTGTAGACATTAAGATGCTCCTCATTGTCGCTGAAGTTAGCGAGAATGAGTAAATGCTCACCATTGTAATGGCGGTAATAGGCATATACTTTCTCGCAGTTGATAGTGTCACGGTTTGCATATAGGAGATCATAGAATTCACCTCGTGCTATAGCTTTCTCACTGTTGCACAACTGCAATATCTTTTTGTAGTATCGTCTCAGCTCTTTTTCTTCTCTCGTGAGTTTTGTTGTGTCACATTTGCCGTGATTATACCATCTTCTAACGCTCGGAATGCTCCAGTAGTCGAAGATTGTAGTGCGTCCATCTTGCCCGCTGAATCCCTCGGCATCGATTGCTGGCTCTCCCAACTCTTGTCCTTGATAAATCATGAACGCAGCTCGTGAGATTGTGGCCGAGACAACTAAAGCAGGGAGGGCTTTGTTAGCATCGGCGGCAAACTGACTTGAGGCTATTCTCTGCTCGTCGTGATTCTCGAGGAAGTTGAGCATGTGATGGCTCATGCCTTCCACTGCGTGCCAGCATTGTGTGATGGCGTCAGCCCTTGCCATGCCACAGGTAGTTGCTCGCAAGGTGTCGTAGAGCGATACTTTGTCATATAGGAAGTCAAAGTGGCCCTCATTAATATATCGGCCATAAAGACCTGTGTCGTAAAGCTCGGCTATGAAAATGACATGAGGGAATTTCTCCTTGACTATTTGTAGAGCCCAGTTCCAGAATTCCACTGGAACCATATGGGCCATGTCGCATCTAAATCCGTCAATGCCTTTGCTGGCCCAATAGAGCAGAATGTCAAGCATCTTTTGCCATGTTGAAGGAATAGGGGAGAAGTGTTTCTCACCTGTGGCATAGTCCACGCCATAGTTTAGCTTCACTGTTTCATACCAGTCATTTATGCCTGGATATGGGTGGAAACAGTCGTTGCCGGTTGCCATTGCTGGTTTCTCATAATAGAATTCATCGCCTTGACCCAAATCAATGCCTGGGGCGAATTGCTGGTCGGGCATATAGTAAAAGTTGTTATTGGGAGAGAATGCCATGTTCTTGTTGTCGTCTTCGCCCAGATCTTTGATGCCTTCGGGCTTTGTTATGCTGTGGTACTGCCTAGCAACATGATTTGGCACAAAATCAATGATGGCTTTCATGCCAGCTTCATGAGTCCTTTTTATTAGTTGCTCAAACTCTTTAATGCGATGCGTGGTCTTTACAGCTATGTCGGGGTCAATGTCATAATAGTCGGTTATGGCATATGGTGAGCCGGCATTTCCTTTCACGATATAAGGATTGCAGTCGGGGATGTTTCTGTAATGTGTCTTAGTTGCATGACGTATGACGCCAGTATACCACACATGTGTCACGCCCAAGTTACGTAATTTGTTGAGCACAGGGGCAGTGATATCGTTCATTTTTCCTGTGCCATTCTGCTTGATGGTGCCATTTGGCACGCAGTGGTCACAGGTGTTGGTAAACAATCGAGGAAAGAGCTGGTAAATAATGGGCTTGTTATGGGTCATTTGGTTAGGTCTTTTATCAACTGTGAGTTTTTGAGTATTTTCATCGTCTCAAAGTATCCTTTCTGGGCTATCTTGTTGGCGGCACTGGTGTCAAATGTGCTATGGCCTTGTATAGAGATGATATCAACTAGCAGGTCACACAATTGCTTGTCGGCAACAACATTGCGCATTGTCATGAGTTTGTAAGTGCGGTAGGCTAGTGAGCGCACGTTTAGCTTTATAGGCCCTAGCTTCAAAGGGCTGACATTGATGCCAATTACGGTGTTGCACACAGGTCTTAAGTAGGACGAAGGCAAGTTGTGAAGCACACCGCCATCAACACAGTAGCTGCCATCAATCTTTACGGGTCTGAACACAAGTGGGATGCTGCATGAAGCGACTACTCTTTCGGCTATATTGCCCGATGTAAACGGCATCTCGTGTTGTTGCTCGATATCGGTGGCTGCAATAATAGTTGGGATTAATAATTCTTCAATATTTTTAATTGGCAAGTTGGTTTCTAGGAATCTTTTGAATTTGTCGAGCTTAAGGAACCCGCTTTTTGTGATGTCAACTTGCAAGAACTTGCTCATGTCGATGCTCCCAAATAGGTTGAATATCTCGTCGGCGCTCATGCCAGCAGCATAGAATGATGCCACAATGCTTCCGGCGCTAACGCCAGCTATGATATCGGGCTTAATGCCCACATCCTCAAGAGCTCTCAGGGCTCCTATGTGTGCGAAGCCTCTTACGCCACCTCCACTGAGTGCTAAACCTATGTTATATTGCTTTGTTTCCATGATAATTGTTTATTAATAATTTTTCTTGTCACATTGTTCTAGATGCTTGGTGCAGCTGTCTTTTAGTTTGCAGCCAGAGCAAGGGTTCAATGCCGATTTCTTGTTGTTTATAGCTCGCCATAAACTCCTTAGTGATAATGCAAAAGCTGCAGCTACAACACATCCCACAATTATATATTGCCAATAATCACTCATTTTTGAATGATTTTTTAATCATATTATTGAGTTTCGATGGGGTGAGGTCGGCGGGATAGCTGTCAAAAGGCAGGCGCATGTCGCAGTTGTGATAATCGCTGCAGCCATAGGCTGTTTTCCCCTTGATGATATGGCCCTTGCCGCACTTGGGGCATGGTATCTCTTCTATTGATTTCAAGCGTGGCTTGCGTGGCTTTTTCTCCGTGCTGCTATTGCCCCCTTTTGTCCCTTTTTTCTTCTCGGTCTCTTGAACTTCAATTGTTGTACTTGAGTTGTCTTTCAGCACATTAAGCACAATGTCATTTACAAGAACTTTAAGCTCATCAATGAATTGTTGGGCACTGAATTCTCCTCGTTCAATTTTTCTCAATTTGTTCTCCCACAGTCCTGTGAGTTTGGCCGATTTAAGAAGTTCCTCTTTGATGGTGTCTATAAGTTGAATGCCGGCGGGAGTGGCCATCAGGCTCTTGCGTTGTTTTGCAATGTAATGGCGCTTGTGCAGGGTCTCGATGATTGCCGCACGGGTTGATGGTCGTCCAATGCCGTTCTCCTTCATGGCGTCGCGCAACTCATCATCGTCAACAAATTTTCCCGCCGTTTCCATTGCCCGCAGCAATGTTCCCTCGGTGTAGTACTTTGGAGGCTGTGTTGTTTTTTTGAGGAGTGATGGCTGATGAGGGCCGCTCTCACCTTCAACAAATGTGGGCATTATGCCATTGTCGTCATCGTCTTTATCCTTGTCTTTATCCTCGTTTTGAGCCTTGTCTTTGTTGTAAATAACTCTCCATCCCTCTTTGAGTATTTCTTTTCCGGTGGCCTTAAAATCAAATTCATTAACGCGAGCCATAACGGTGGTTGTCGAAAACTCGCAATCAGGATAGAATGCAGCAATAAAGCGCTTTGCTATAATGTCATATACGAGTTTTTCCTCACGGGTGAGCAGTACCGATGAAGGATCTACATTGGTGGGAATGATTGCATGGTGGTCGGTAACCTTGGAGTTGTCAAACACCTTCTTGCTCTTAGGCAATTTGCTTGCTAGGAGTGGTTGGATAATTTGAGCGTATGGCTTCATTGCCTCCATTATGCCTGGTATCTTGGGGTAGATGTCATCGCTCAGGTAGGTGGTGTCGACACGAGGGTAGGTAGTCATTTTCTTCTCATATAGCGACTGGATGAGGCGAAGGGTTTCATCGGCACTATAGCCAAATTTTTTGTTGCATTCAACCTGAAGACTTGTTAGGTCAAACAAGCGAGGTGGTGCCTCTTTGCCTTTCTTCTTGGAGACCGATGTCACGGTGAGTGGGAAAGCTTTTATGCTCTCAACTATTTCACTGGCAGCGCCTTCGGTCTTGAATTTTCCTTTTGTGGAATTGAAAATTGTTTCGCGGTATTTGGTTTTTATCTCCCAATAGTCTTCGGGAACAAAATTCTCAATCTCACGTTGGCGACTTACAATAAGAGCCAATGTTGGTGTCTGTACTCGACCTATGGAAAGCACGTTTTTGGAGCCTCCAACACGATACTTTAATGTATATAGTCGCGTGGCATTCATGCCAAGAATCCAATCGCCAATCGCTCTTGAAAGACCGGCATAATAAAGGTTGTCGAAGTGTGAAGCATCTTGCAATTGTTGAAAACCCTCTTTGATGCTCTCGTCGGTAAGTGATGAAATCCATAATCGCTTAACGGGCTTATCACATTTTGCTTTCTGGTAAACCCATCGCTGAATCAGTTCTCCTTCTTGCCCGGCATCACCACAGTTTATCACCTCGTCGGCTCTGGCAATCAGGCTTGATATAACATTGAATTGTTTCTTGATGCCCTCGTCTTCAATCAGTTTGATACCAAAACGAGGCGGGATCATTGGAAGTGAGCTCAATGCCCACCATTTCCATCTCTCGAGATAGTCATGCGGCTCTTTAAGGCAACACAAGTGCCCGAAGGTCCATGTGACTTGGTAGCCATTACCCTCGAAGTAGCCTTCATGCCGGTCATTTGCGCCTAGCAGTCGAGCTATATCTCTTGCCACACTGGGTTTCTCGGTCACACAAACTCTCATTCTCCTAACTTTAAGTGTTTAGCTTCATCCCATAGTTGGTCCATCTCGGCCAGGGTCATTTCGTTAAGTCGCTTGCCTTGTTCCTTAGCACGAGCTTCAACATGGTTAAATCGAGCAATAAACTTGAGATTTGTTTTCTCAAGGGCATTATCCGGCCTTACGTTATAGAGCCTGGCTGCATTTACAATGGAGAAGAACAGGTCGCCAAATTCTTTCTCTACGTTAACTTCATTGCCCGATTTCAGTTCGGCCTCTACCTCGCTGATTTCTTCCTTGACCTTGGTCCAAACGTCTTCTTTGTTCTCCCAGTCAAAGCCCACATTTGCAGCCTTTTCTTGCACTCTCTCGGCTTTGATGAGCGAAGGCAGTGTCGACGGCACTCCTCCAAGCACCGTCTTGTTTCCGCCTTTCTCTTTCATTTTTATAACTTCCCAGTGATTGAGCAGTTCCTTGACGTCATTTACCTTGTCATTGCCATAGATGTGAGGATGGCGGAAGATAAGTTTCTGCCTCAACGAGTCACACACCTCGGCGATATCATAGTCACCGGTCTCTTCGCCTATCCGGGCATATAGGAGCACGTGAAGCAGTACGTCACCAAGCTCTTTCTTGATGGTGTTCTTGTCGTCACCAAGCAATGCCTCGGCAAGTTCCATGGCCTCTTCAATGGTGTTTGGGCGCATGCTCTCGTTAGTTTGCACCGAGTCCCACGGGCATTGCTCTCTCAACGTGTCGATTACATCAAGAAGTTTTCCAAAAGCCTCTAATTTTTGTTGTCTATTATTTTTGCTCTTCATATTTTTTCTTACCGCGGTTCAAGAAGTTTAAGAACCCTTGCACATCTTCTTTGTAGACAAATGGTCCCGACATTAGTTTGCCGTTGGAGTCAAGAACCACATAGTAAGGTTGTGAATTAGAATTGAATTTTATTTCTTGGAGATAGCTCCACTTGTCGCCAATAGTTCTGAGCTCCATCTTATTGCCATTTCTCTCGATGGTGATAGGCTTGGCGAGATCGGTCTTGTCGTCAACCATGAGCCTGATGTGTACGAAGTTGTCTTTGAGGTTGCCTTTAACTTCGGGGAGGTCCATAACCGCTGTTTCCATCTTGCGGCAGTTCACACATCCAAAGCCGGAGAATTCCAGGAATATGGGCTTGCCGTTTTGAGCTGCTACAGCAACACCCTTCTCAAAGTCATCATATTCTTGAATAGTTTCAGGGTTGGTTGTATAATCTTGGGTGTACAATGGTGGAACAAACGCGCTGGTAACCCTAAGTGGAGCGCCCCATAGTCCAGGCAGGAGATAGGCAGTGAATGCCAGCGAAATAATGCCAAGCATTAGTCTGACAACGCCAATAGGTTTCTTGTCGCCATCACCCTTGAGCCAAATGCCGCCAATAAGGTAGACACCGAGGAGGCCGAAAATAGCAATCCATAGCGATAGGAAGGTCTCACGATCGAGAATGTGCCAGCCATAGGCCAAATCGGCTACCGAGAGGAACTTGAGTGACAGTGCCAGCTCGAGGAATCCTAGCACAACCTTGACGGTGTTGAGCCAACTTCCTGACTTTGGCAACTTCTTGAGTACCGATGGGAAAAGGGCAAAGAGGGTGAAAGGTATGGCGAGTGCAAGTGCAAAGGCAAACATGCCCACAATGGGACCTAACAGGCTGCCGCTACTAGCGGTTTCAACAAGGAGGGTGCCAATGATGGGGCCGGTGCACGAGAACGAAACAATCACCAGAGTGAATGCCATGAAGAAGATGCTCAGTAGGCCAGTGGTCTTCTCGGCACGATTGTCCATCTTGCTCGACCATGAGTCGGGGAGCTTTATCTCAAAAGCGCCAAGGAACGAGATGGCAAAGAGCACAAGCAGCAAGAAGAAGATGATGTTGCACACAGCATTGGTGGCGAGGGCGTTCAGCCCATTGGCTCCAAATATCGCTGTTACGAGAACGCCAAGCAACACATATATTACAATAATCGACAGGCCGTAAGTGATGGCACTGGATAATGACTTGCTCTTGCTGTTGCCCTTCTTCAAGAAGAAACTAACGGTAAGTGGAATGATAGGCCACACGCATGGAGTGAGCAATGCCAATAAACCGCCTAGGAAACATGCCCAGAATAGGAACCAAAGCGACTTGCTGTTGCCCTCGGTGCCCTCGGCTGCGGCGTCGGTAAACTGAACGGGAGCCCATAGTCCAGCGTTACCTTTGGCTGAAGTTGTGGGTGCTAATGCTGCACTGTCGGCTAATGAACTTGTGGTGTCGGTCGCCATAAGCAACTCTTCAGGAACAGTTTCTTCAATATTCTGAGGTGTCTCTTCTGGATTATCTTGCGCTTGTGGTTGTTCTGCGGCCGCTTCTTGCTCTTGTGCTGGTGGCTCGTTAACTTTGCCAGTAAAGCTGAATGACTCTCGGGATGGTGGGGTACAAGTCTGGTCATTGCAGCTCATGAACTCTATGTCGCCATCAATGGTATAGTTTGGCGCTGTGGTGGTGAATTTTTGGCTTAGAGTTACTTTACCTTCCCACTGGCGCACTTTCATCATGAAGTTCTCGTCATCGATGGTCTTTGGTGACGAACTAGCAGTAAGGCCTCCAACGAGCTTGACGCCATTGGTTGTCTTGAACTTGATGCTCAAGGGAGTTGGTCCGTCGCCGGGTGAATCGTTGGAATACATGTGCCATCCATGGTCGATGTTGGCAGTGAAAGTGATTACTCCATTGTGACTGTCGGTCCATTTTATGGCCTTTGTCCATTTTACTGGTGTTAGAATTTGGGCCTGCACGGTCATGAACACCGTCATGATTGCAAGTAGCGAAAGAAAATACTTTTTGTTTCTCATATTTCTGGTATAAGTTATAAATTGTTTTCAAGTTGCAAAGATAAGCATTGCTTTTCCTTTTTCCAATTTTATAACTCTAAAAAAAACATAACACGATACTATTATATAAAATTATTTCCTACCTTTGTGGTCTTAATAGAGATTTCTATGATGATTGATATAATCGATAAGGTTGAGATTGGCAAATTTCAAAAGTTGCTGAATAATGTGAATCGCATTGTGATCACATGCCACAAGACGGCAGATGGTGATGCCATTGGGTCTTCGTTGGCATTATGCTTGTTACTTCGCAACATGGGAAAGAACGCCACGGTGATTATCCCAGACCAATTGCCTTGGTCACTCAACTTTATAGCGCAGGGCAAAGATTATGTTACCTTCAGTCATCAAGAGATAATGGCTAAGAACATCGTTCGAAACACTCAGCTCTTGATCTCACTCGACTACAATGATTTTAACCGTGTGGGTGCCATGAAGACTTGTCTTGAAGAGGCACAAGTTCCCAAAGTGCTCATCGACCATCATCTGAATCCTGTATCGCAGCAGTGGGATGTTAAGTTCTCTCATCCCGAAATGTCATCTACTTGTGAGTTGATTTATAGGATAATAGAACAGTGCGGTTGGAACTCTTTTGTTGATAAAGACATAGCTTCTTGCATCTTTGTGGGTATTATGACCGATACAGGAAACTTGGCATTCAGCTCTTCTTATCCCGAGGTTTACGAGGTTATGGCGAAGCTAATGGAACGTGGCATCGACAAGCCTTACCTTTACAAGATGGCTATGGATACCGTGCCTTTAAATAGCCTAAAACTTCAAAGCTATGCAATCTTGAACAAGATGACTGTCATTGATGATAAGTTTGCGTTGATTGTTCTAGACAAAGATGACCTTGAGAAGTTTGAATACAAACCTGGCGACACCGAGCGCCTTGTCAATAGGCCCCTGTCGGTAAGTGGCATTTACTGGTCCACATTCATGCGTGAAGATGCTAAATACATAAAAGTGTCGATGCGAAGCGAAGGGGACTTGGCTGTCGATGGTCTTTGTGCTAAATATTACAATGGCGGCGGTCACATGCATGCGGCGGCAGGAGAACATTATGGGACCCTTCAAGAGGCTATCGAGATTTATTATAAAATTGTGGAAGAAATAAAAAAGACAAAATTTAATAACTGATAAAAATATGAAAGTTAAAGCTATTTTATTCGTTTTATCGTGTGTGTTGGCTGGTACACTTTGCTCTTGTCGTGATAGTGAGAGCTATGCCGACCTTCTGAATGACGAGCGACACTCGATTAATGCTTACCTTGCAAACTGCCGAGTGGTGAACGGCGTTCCTGCCGACACTGTTTTTGAGGTTGGTAAGGACGCTCCTTTTTATCGACTCGACAACGAGGGTAACGTGTATATGCAAGTTATTAGAGCTGGCGACCGTAAGACCGACAAGGCTAAGAACTCTGAAAGAATCTATTTCCGCTATATGCGATATAACCTCAACTATTGGCACAAGTATGGTGAGATGCTGGGTGATGGAAATGAGAACGATATGAACATTGCTCCCACCTATTTCCAGTATGGCAACTACACTTTGGCAACTTCGGCTCAGTGGGGTTATGGCATTCAAATGCCTCTCAATTTTTTGGGTGTTGACAGTGAAGTCAATCTTATCATTAAGTCGCAATATGGTTGGGCTAGCGAGATATCGAGTGTAGTGCCTTTCTTATATCATGTGAGATATTTCCGTAACCAGATTTAAGCTATTAACTTGTTAAATTATCACTTCTCTTATCATGTCATTAATAAAATCTATCTCAGGCATTCGTGGCACTATCGGAGGCAAAGCTGGCGATGGCCTGTCACCTCTTGATATTGTAAAGTTTACAACGGCCTATGCCACTTTTATTCGCCGCAACTCGAAGTGTGATTCTAATGTTATTGTTGTGGGCCGTGACGCTCGCATGTCGGGAAGAATGGTTCTCAACATTGTGGTGGGCACCCTCACGGGAATGGGCTTTGATGTAGTTAACATAGGTCTTGCCACAACTCCCACAACCGAACTCGCAGTAGTGTGGGAAAAAGCTTGTGGAGGAATTATTATTACTGCTTCTCACAACCCTAAGCAGTGGAATGCTCTCAAGCTTCTCAACGACAGGGGCGAGTTCCTCGATGATGCACAGGGCAAAGAAGTGCTGCGCATTGCCGAAGCCGAGGATTTCGACTATGCTAGTGTTGACAATCTGGGACGTGAGCAAAAGAATTACACCTACCTGCGTCGTCACATCGATGCAGTGAAAGAACTCAAGCTGGTTGATGTGGAGGCTATTAAGAATGCGAATTTCACTGTCGTTGTTGATGCTGTGAACTCGGTGGGCGGCGTAGCCATTCCCAAACTTCTTCAGGAATTGGGTGTGAACAGCGAGAATATTGTCAAGCTGTTCTGTGACCCTACTGGCAATTTTGGCCACACTCCTGAACCTATTCCTGAGAACTTGACAGCAATTCAGGAACTGATGAAGCAAGGCAAGGCCGATGTGGGCTTTGTGGTTGATCCCGATGTTGATCGCTTGGCTATTGTTATGGAGAACGGTGAGTTCTTTGTTGAAGAATACACTCTCGTGGCTGTGGCCGACTATGTGCTCAGCCACACTCCTGGTGCAACAGTTTCTAACTTGTCGTCTTCAAGGGCCCTGCGCGACGTGACTAATGCTCATGGCTGCAACTACACTGCTGCAGCGGTGGGAGAGGTGAATGTCACAACCGAGATGCGACGCACAGGTGCTGTGATTGGCGGCGAGGGTAATGGCGGTGTAATATATCCTGAGCTGCACTATGGGCGTGATGCACTGGTGGGAGTTGCATTGTTCTTGACATTGCTTGCCAAGAGTGGTAAAAAGGTGAGTGAGCTCAAAGCTACCTATCCTCAGTACAGTATTGCTAAGACCAAACTTCAGCTCACTCCCGGCATGGACGTTGACAAGATTCTCAAGGCAGTGGCGGAGCACTACAAGGGTGAGGAGCTCACTACCATCGATGGTGTGAAAATTGACTTTGAGGATGGATGGGCGCATCTGCGCAAGAGCAACACCGAGCCCATTATCCGCATCTACAGCGAAGCTCACACCATGGAGAAGGCGCAGCAACTGGGCGAGGATGTCAAGAAGATTGTTCAATCCCTGATTTAATGCTTCAATACAATACATAATTAAGCCACCGCCTGAATTGACGGTGGCTTAATTGTTTTTTAAAGATTTCACTATTCACTGCGGGTGTTATCGTGGCTATAAGAATCGCTTGGAATCAAGTCGACGGCTTCAGTTTTTTTCTTTTTCTTGTTCTTCTTCCTGTTGTCTTTCTTCTTGGCATATAGTGGGTTGGGCTTGTGGAGCACATACTCGCTGTAATAGCTAATGATTAATGTGGTGAGAGGGAGAGCGATAATCAAACCAACAAACCCCAGAACGTAGCCCCAAATCGAGAGCGAGAGGAAGACGATTGCTGGATTCAGGCCCATCTGCTGCTTCATAATGCTTGGGATGAGGATGAGGTCCTGGATGACCTGGCAAATGCAATAGGCGGCAAAGGTCCAGCCAAAGAGATACCAGAAACTCTGTCCTGTGTCGACCGACGCCACCAGGCAAAGGAATGCAGCGATAGGGAAGGAAATGAGTTGCAGGTAGGGCACCATGTTAAGCACCCCGATGAAGAGGCCGAAAACTATAGCCATTGGCAGCCCTATGATATAGAACTCGAGCGCAAATATTATGCCCACAAACAGAGAAACCATGGCTTGCCCACGAAAATATCGGCTCATAGTTTGCTCTACATCGCGCATAACTTTGAAACTGATGCGGCGGTAGCGTGGAGGTATTGCGGCCTTGAAACCGTGAGTAATCTTGTCGTAGTCGAGGAGAATGAAGAACATGTACATTAGCACCAGCAAGATAGTGACAACGCCCAATAACACGCTCACTGTGCCTCCCAGAACGCTCCATGTGCCACTTGCAACTTGGTTTATCAAGTTCATCCACTGCTCTTTAGTGAGTAGCTTTTGCCATTGGTTGGGGTTGAAGTTCTGCCTGAAGAAATCTTGCACAGCATCGGGAATGTGCGGAATCTTGAATGATGCTTTGGCATAGTTGGTAAGCATCTTTGTCATGTCGCTCACCTCGTTGCCAATGTAGGGTATCAACCACCAGAAAACCAATGTGAGAACAGCCACTGCTAAAATGATTGCCAAGATTGATGGCAAGGCCCTTCCTTTAACGTGCAGCACCCGCATCAGCCATTCTACAAGAGGGTTGAGCATATAGGCAAGCAAGCCGCCAATCACAAATGGCAACAAAATGCCACTCAGGTAATTGATGACATAGATTGCGGCAACAATGGATATTATCGCAATCACAATGCGGGCGATTCTATCCAAGTCATATCTCTTGCGAGTTTCAGTATTTTCCATTTCGATGTGAGAGTTTCGTTTTTACTTTTGCAAAATTAATGTAACTAGAAATAATATACAAATAATTTTAGCGAGAAGGTTGTTAGCTTAAATAAATATTAATAACTTTGTGCTTGTGTTTCGCATTTATTAGGTTTTATGACGGGTGATTTTCTTTCTATAAAGATTTTGGGTAGTGGCACTAGCACAGGTGTCCCTCAAATTGGCTGCCGGTGTGAGGTGTGCCAGTCGACCAATCCTCGTGACAAGCGGTTGCGGCAGTCGGCATTAGTGAGCTATCGAGGCAAGAACATTCTAATTGATTGTGGACCTGATTTCCGACGGCAAATGCTTTCGTCGGGATCACCACATCTTGATGCATTGTTAATAACACATATTCATTATGATCATGTTGCTGGCCTCGAAGACTTGAGAGGATTTAGCGACTTGCCTATCTATGCTCGAGGTGATGTTATTGCAGCCTTGCATCAGCGTCTTGCCTATTGCTTTGCCGAGCATCCTTATCCTGGGGTGCCACAATTCAAGATTGTTGAGATTGACGACAGCACACCATTCAACTGCGATGGCATCATGGTTGAGCCCATTCCTGTCATGCATTATCGTCTTCCCATTCTTGGATTCCGCATAGGGCCATTAGCTTATATCACCGATTGCAAGTCGATTGATGAAGAGCAATTGGCAAGGCTACATGGAGTGCCCTTGCTGGTATTAAATGCGTTAAGGATTGAAGAGCACCTGTCTCACATTTCTCTGAGTCAAGCTCTCGCTATAATTGAAAAGGTTCAGCCCGGGAGGGTGGTTCTAGTTCACATGTCACATGGCATAGGTCTGCATGCCGAAGTCTCAAAGACTCTGCCGCCAAATGTGGAACTAGCCTATGATGGGATGGTAGTCAATGTGAGTTAAGGCTCTCTCGTTGGCGCACTGCCTCAAAAAGAAGAATTGCGGCACTCACCGACACGTTCAGCGAGTCGAGCTCGCCCTTCATAGGGATGAGTATGTGCTCGTCGGCAGCTTCACGCCAAGCGTTTGATAGACCAGTTGACTCGGTGCCCATGACAATAGCGGTTGGACCAGTCATGCAGGCGTGATAATAAAGCTGGCTGTCCTGCAATTGTGCTGTGAGTATCTTGATGTTATTTTGTTTTAGGAATGTGATGCATTCATCGGTAGAGCATGCCGCGCATGGAACAGTGAAAATCGCACCTATTGAACTGCGGATTATATTGGGATTGAATAGGTCGGTCAACGGGTCACACACTACAACTGCGGTGGCTTGGGCTGCATCGGCGCTACGCAAGATGGCTCCAATGTTTCCAGGTTTCTCCACCCCTTCTATCACTATTATGAGAGGATTTTCTTCTAAACGCAAGTCGTTAAGAGTGATGTGCTTGGGCTTGACAATTGCTATTAGGCCCTCGGTGGTTGAGCGGTAGGCAATCTTGCTATACACTTCGGGGGAAACATCTATCAGCTCCCCGACGTCGCTGAGGGCAAGTTCACTATAACCCGACAATTGTGGGCAGCAAAACACGGTTTCTATTGTGTGGCCAGCCTTGCTGCAATGCAGAATTTCCCTTACTCCCTCAACCACGATTCTGTCTTCGGCACGGCGTTGCTGAGCCTTTTGCTGTAGCATTACCACATGCTTGATTCGGGGATTTTGGGCGCTAGTGATTATTTGTTTTGACATGATGATGTTTCTTTTTTGCAAAAATAGAATTTTTTTTTGATAAAAAGTAGGGAATCACCAAAAATAGTGTAACTTTGCCCATTATTAACAACAAATTCTTTTGTGATATGAAAAGGCTATCATTTTTATCTTTTGCGCTTATTTTTAGCATTATCATGGGAATGTCGTTAACTTCTTGTGGCGACGATGGACCTGTAATCTCCAACAATGTAGAAAAATCAGAGTTGACTTCTCCACTTTTCTTGTATGAAAAGCCAAGCACCGACCTGGCAAGTACTATTATTAATGGATTCACTTTCTGGTCATTCACCGAGAGCAAGGCGGCCGATTGCTCTATTGTTCTGATGAACACTAAGCCTTATCTGCGTTGCAATCGTTATGAGGAAAGTTGGAATATTGCTGATGGAAAGCTCACACTTGGAAGCTCTAGCTATATTGTTACTAAGATTAATGCTTTGGGTGTTAAGGCTTATACTTTTGGCAATAATGTTTATTTTGCTTCTAACATGACTGTTGTTGGAATTAAGGCCGAAGACATTTTCACCAAAGGCTTCACTAAAGAGCGACTTTGGAATGTTATCGAGAAAGCAAAGGCAGCAGGTCAGCCAGTACCCCTCAATGAGGAGTAATCAGTACGACTGCACTTAAAAAGACAATCCGCTGGAGATCTATGTCTCTAGCGGATTATTATTTATGTTCTTATTTATAAAAGGCTTTTGCTAATGAGTGAAGCTCTTATTGTTTGTACAACAACCACTCTCAATGCTGCTGGCACTCTGGGTGCGCGGCACTGTTGTGGTTATTGACGTCTTCTTAAAGTTGCTTTAGCTACATGAGCTATTCCACTTTAAAAGAGGCGTACCTCAATAATGAGGATTTTTAAGAGTTCAATGCCTCGGCATCCGATACTCCTGCGATTGCTGGATCGATGAGAATGCGTCCGCAGTACTCGCAAACGATGATTTTCTTTCTCATCTTAATCTCCATTTGGCGCTGGGCAGGAATTCGGTTGAAGCAGCCACCGCAAGCGTTACGCTGAACATATACTACACCAAGACCATTGCGGGCATTCTTGCGAATGCGCTTGAATGCGCTAAGAAGACGTGGGTCGGCATTGTTAATCTTGTTCTCAAGCTTCTTGGCTTTCTCACGTTGCTTCTCTTCTTCTTGTTTTGTCTCGGCGATGATAGTGTCGAGCTCGCTCTTTTTCTCCGACAAAGCTTGTTCGTTGTCGGCAAGCTGATCTTTAGCAATCTGAATCTTCTCGTTAACGGCTTCAATCTTTTTAGAGGCCTCATCAATTTGTTTCGTGGACGATTGAATAGTTAACTGTTGGAATTCGATTTCTTTGGTCAAGTAATCATACTCGCGGTTGTTTCTCACGTTGTCTTGATCTTTCTCATATTTTGAGATAAGACTCTCGGCACGCTCAATCGAACTCTTTTGGTTGCTGATTACAGTACTGAGCTTTTCAATGTCGTTGTTCAAGTTGCCAATTTTGGTCTGAAGACCTTCAATCTCGTCTTCAAGGTCTTGTACTTCGAGTGGCAACTCGCCGCGTTCAGTTTTGATGCGGTCTACTTCCGACAGAGTTTTTTGTAAATCATAAAGCGATTTAAGGCGCTCTTCTACTGTAAGTTCTTTTTCTTGTTTAGCCATAAAAATTATAAATAATTTACTTGATTTATTTCGCTTCGTGCAAAATCAACTGCAAAGGTAGGATTTTTTTTCTGAATAATATCATAAAAAATCTCTTTTGTGTAATGTTCGCTCTCATAATGGCCTATATCGGCAAGAATAATGCGCTCTTCATTGCCTTGAAAATCGTGATACTTCATATCTCCGGTGATATAGATATCGGCACCTTGCGACAGTGCCAAGCCTGTGAATTCAGCTCCTGCACCGCCACACATTGCCACGCGGCTCACTTTGCGGTTTAAATCGCCACTATATCTTATCGTCTTGACCTCAAAAGCTTTCTTTACTTTCTCAAGGAACTCATTGGCATCTTGGGGCTCGATGTTGCCAATAACTCCCAAACCAGCATATTTGTCTTCGTTGTCGAGAGCAATTATGTCAAAAGCGGGTTCCTCATAAGGGTGAGCTTTTAGCATTGCTGCAATCACCTTGCCGCACAGAGCTTTGTTCACAAGAACCTCGAGGCGAATCTCCGGCTCTTGGTGTATTTCATCTACGCTGCCGGCCCATGGATTAGCGCCGTCGAGTGGGCGATAATGGCCTTCGCCATGCATGCTGTAGCTGCAGTGGTCATAGTTGCCCAGACGTCCAGCACCAGCATCACACATTGCAGCCTCGACTTGGGAGGCAGCAACGTTTGGAACAAACACCACGATTTTGCACATTGTGCCTCGTTGTGGCGATAGCACTTTCACATCGGTCATCCCAAGTTTTTCGGCCATCTTGAAGTTGACACCGCCTTGCGCGCTATCCATATTGGTATGGGCGCAATAGATGCTAATGTCGTGCTTTATGGCACGTGCTACGATGCGTTCTTGATAGGTTCTGCCCACAATCTTTTTCAGACCTCGGAATAGAAGTGGGTGGTGAGAGATAATCAAGTTGGCTCCACGCTCGATTGCCTCGTCGAGTATCTCTTCGCGAACGTCGGTGCATAGCAGCACTCCAGTCACTTCGCTATTGAGGTCGCCAACCTGCATTCCTGAGTTGTCCCAGCTCTCTTGAAGCCACAGTGGCGCATATTCCTCAATGGCAGTAGTGATGTCTTTAACTCTCATGTGTGTCTTTGAATTATGATTTTACAGTTCGATGGCATCTTTCACCTTGTCGGGAAGGAGGGCAAAGTCGATGACTTCCTTGATGCTGTTCACAAAGTGGAACGTCAACCCCTTGAGGTAGATGTCATTAATCTCGTCAATGTCTTTCTTGTTGTCACGGCAAAGGATGATATCAGTTATGCCGGCACGCTTGGCCGCTAGAATCTTCTCCTTTATGCCGCCCACGGGCAGAACTTTGCCTCGCAGCGTTATCTCACCTGTCATTGCCACATGGTCGCGTACTTTGCGCTGAGTGAACGATGACACAAGAGATGTTACCATTGTAATGCCTGCCGATGGCCCATCCTTAGGAATGGCTCCCTCGGGAACATGTATGTGCACATTGTATTTGTCAAAGAGTTCATAGTCGATGTCAAACAATTGGCTATGGCTCTTGAGGTATTGCAGCGCAATCATTGCGCTCTCTTTCATCACGTCACCCAAATTGCCAGTAAGGGTCAGTTTCTCGCCCTTGCCGCGCGACAAGGCGCTCTCGATATATAGTATTTCACCGCCAACGGCAGTCCAAGCCAGTCCTGTCACCACGCCGGCAAAATCGTTGCCTTCGTATCGGTCACTGCTGAAGTCGCGTGCTCCAAGGAACTCCTTGAGGCTTGCCACGTCGATGCTTGTGGGATACTCATCGCCGCTGGCCTTCTTGCGTGCCACCTTGCGCAACACTTTGGCAATCTTCTTCTCCAGCTCGCGCACTCCGCTCTCGCGGGTGTATCCATCGATAATTTTCGCTATTGTTGCTTTGGGGAAGGTGATTTCTTTCTTCTCAAATCCGTTCTCTTGCAATTGTTTTGGAACGAGATGCTTGCGGGCAATCTCTATTTTCTCCTCGGGGATGTAGCTGTTGATTTCTATCACCTCCATGCGGTCGAGCAAGGGCTTTGAGATTGTGCCCAAGTTGTTGGCAGTGGCGATAAACAGCACCTTCGAGAGGTCATAGTCTACATCAAGGTAGTTGTCGTGGAAATGTCCGTTCTGTTCTGGGTCTAAAACCTCGAGCAGAGCCGATGCTGGATCGCCCTTGAAGTCTTGGCCCACCTTGTCAATCTCGTCGAGAACAATTACTGGGTTGCAGCTGTTGCACTTCATCATTGCCTCGACAATGCGACCGGGCATGGCGCCTATATAGGTGCGGCGATGACCGCGAATTTCGGCCTCGTCATGGAGTCCGCCAAGTGAGATGCGCTCATACTTGCGGTGAAGAGCTTCGGCGATGGAGCGGCCTAATGAGGTCTTTCCAACTCCAGGAGGGCCATAGAGGCAGATGATTGGAGCCTTGAGATCGCCACGTAGCTTGAGAACCGATAGGTGCTCAAGTATGCGGTCTTTCACATTCTCCAGCCCATAGTGGTCGCGGTTGAGCTTGGCTTCAACCTTCTTGAGGTTGAAGTTGTCGTTGGTGTACTCATTCCACGGCAGGTTGAGCATGGTGTCGAGGTAGGCATATTGTGTAGAGTAGTCGGGCGATTGAGGGTTCAATCGCTCAAGCTTCTTGAGTTCCTTGTCAAAATGCTTCTGTGTGTCTTCGCTCCATTTCTTTTGCTTGGAGCGATTCTCGAGCTCGGGAATGTCGTCATCGTTGGTGCCGAGTTCTTCTTGAATGGTGCGGATTTGCTGTTGCAGGAAGTGCTCGCGCTGTTGTTGCGACAGATCCTCACGAGTGCGAAGCTGGATGCTTGCCTTCAAGTCGATGAGTTGGGCTTCCTTGCTCAATATTCCAAAGAGGTGGTAAGCACGTTTCTTGATATCGCTCTCTTGAAGCAGCATTTGTTTGTCTCGCGCCTCAAAGGGTATGTTGGTGGCGAGGAAGTGGATAAGATAGACAGGGTCATCGATATTGCTGATGGCAAACTTGAGTTCGCGTCCAGCATCGCCCATCTTGTTGAGCATGTCAAATGTCAACTCTTTGATAGAGCTTATGATAGCTTCAAACTCGCCGTCATTTTTCTTGGGGTGTTTCTCCTTGTAAAGTGAGATGTTGCCACGCAGGTAAGGCTCACGGCTTGTAATCTCGTCGAGCACAAAGCTTGAGCGTCCGTGAAGAATCACGTTGGTAGAATCATCGGGGAGTTTCAGTACCTTGATGACTTCGGCAACGGTGCCCACAGGGTAAAGGTCATTTTTGTCGGGTTCTTCAACTTCGCTGTCAATTTGGCAAACTACTGCCAAAGGTTCACCAGTTCGTTGAGATTCTTTTATGGCATTTAGCGACTTTGTCCGTCCTACCATCACTGGCATTGTCATGCCTGGAAAGAGCACCATGTTGCGAAGAGCCAGCACTGGCACGTCGCTCAATTGCTTTTCTTTCAGTAGCTTGTCATCGCTATTGGCATGTATCTCGGCAAAGATGGGGATTGCATGCGCTCCGCCATCGTTCATATCGTAATCTTTATCTCTATTAAAATCTATCATGTGTTTTCTTCTGTTTTGTTCTGCAAAATTACTCAAAAAAGTTCTTATAGCAAAACCGGTGCCAACTTTCTACAGCTTACCAACTCAGCTAAAGTAATGTGCTCCTTGCAAATCGCAAGAAGCACATATCTCTAATAACTCATCCCTAATCCCTCATCCTAATTATAAATCATCGGGCTGATTGATCGACTTGTTTTCGTCATCTTTCGACTTGGGAAGCGCTAAGTTGAGGATAATACCAACTATAGCAGCAAGGCCTATGCCCGAAAGGCTGAATGTGCCTGCGGTAAGTTCGGCACCGCCCACTCCGGTGGTGAGCATAATGCTGGCGATGATGATGTTGCGGGTCTTAGAAAAGTCAACCTTGTTGCGCACTAGGTTCTGAATTCCCACAGTGGCGATAGTTCCGAATAGCATCAGCATGATGCCACCAAGCACGGCCTGAGGTATGCTCTGCAAAAACGCGTTGAGCTTGCCGAATACTGAAAACGCTATCGCGGCAACAGCAGTGATGCGAATCACGACGGGAGAAGTGATCTTTGTGATTTGCATAGCGCCCGTAACCTCGCTATAGGTGGTCACGGGAGGGCCGCCCATGAAGGCTGCCGCTAGGCAGGCGAGTCCGTCGCCAAGCATTGTGCGGTGAAGGCCTGGGTCTTTTACGAAGTCTTTGCCAGCTACATTGCTCACCACATACACATCTCCCACATGCTCTATAAGGGTAGCGAGGGCAATTGGCATTAGGCATACAAATGGTTGCCAGTCGAAGGTTGGCAAAATGGGATGTGCAATGTTTTGAGGTAAGGCAAACCATGGGGCATCGATAATGCCTTTGAAATCAACAAGCCCCATCGCTATGGCTACAATGTATCCAACTGCGATGCCACCCACTACAGGGATTAGCCTGAACATGCCTCGCGCATAGGTAAGGATTGTTATCGACACCACTAGCGAGATTATCGCAAGAAGCCAGTTGCTCTTCGACATGTCGACGGCAGTGCCCGAGAGCGACAGGCCAATCAAAATGATGACAGGACCAACCACTACGGGAGGGAATAGGCGGCTCAGGAAGTCGGTGCCGCGCCATTTGATTAGCGCCGATGCGATGAAATACACCAATGCTACACCGGCAAACCCCGACAGGGTGCCTTCGAGTCCCCATTGCTTCGAGGCGAGTAGGATAGGTGCTATAAAAGCAAAACTTGACCCGAGAAAGATTGGTACTTTTCCTCGGGTCACAAGATGAAAAATAAGGGTGCCGATTCCTGCCGAAAATAGGGCGGTGGCAGGATCAAGTCCCACAAGAAGAGGCATCAAAACCGTGGCACCAAATGCCACAAAAAGGAATTGTACGCCAACTACGGTCTTGCGTACAGGAGATAATTGTTTGCTGTCCATCTTAGATTTTTGCTAAAGTTTTACAAAAATACTCCCTTTTCACGAAATCCCCACAACAAAAACAAAAAAGTTATCCACAATCCCTTGCCTTACTAATGGTTTATTATCAAACCCTTAAAGACAATGCGCTAAGTTTAAAGCCATTCGGCTTGGGGTTGTTATGGACAATTGACTCGGAGTTTTCACACAAATTATCGTGAATTGACCGTGAATTATCATTTAATTATCAGTTTGCCTTGAGGCTGGAGGGGCGCTGCGCTTAAAATTGGGTCAAGTTCAAATCCCTTCGGGACCGCACACCGTGCTTCGCACGACTTATGCTTTTGAATCTCCCCGAGCTGAAGGTTTATTGAAAATTTTAATAAAAATTGCATTGATGCTAGTAGTGCGGCTGGTTCACTTGGTTCGGTTGGTACGGTTGGTTCAGCTGGTTCAGCTGGTTCAGCTGGTTCAGCTGGTTCGGTTGGGCCGCGCCGCGCCGCGCGCTAAAAATTACTGCCCTTCGGGCTAAGATTGGTAGTGTGGTGCCTACGGCACTAATGTTTATTTTTGCGCTGCGCGCTAAGATGTCGCTGTGCATGGAATCGGTGGACTCAGTTTTATCAAACAACAAGAACAACTGAATAACAAACATAACAACAGTTGTGTTGACGCTCCTTGCTAAAATTTTAATTTGTTTTCTTAGTTTCATGGTCTATATTTTATTTAAAGTACGTGCGTGTGCGCGCAAAGGTAAGGGATGGCATGGTGGAGAGACAACATTAAAAAAACACCGCAAGAGGATTTTTTCTTGCAGTGTTTTTATACTATGGTATTCTCTTCAATAGACTGTACCTTAGATGAATCTACTCTTGTCCAACATATACGGCACGGATGCCACAACCGTTATGTCGGCTGAAAGTGGCTACATCAAGCCAGCCCATACTACTATAGCGGAAGACCAGAGTAAGAGCCAAATCAGGCCTGGTACTATAGGCATTAAAGCGTGACCAATAGGAGCCATCATTCTCTAATTCTTGAAGTCCATTTTTGTTGTACCAGCCATTAGCAGGAAAGAAAACGGCATTGTTGTTTATTTTGCTCTTGAAAAGATATCCGCCCACTCCATTTACTTTAATCCATTGACTTGTGCAGTTATCCATCATCTCATTCATTTGGGCCGTTCCCGGCATGCGCCACTCTGGTCCCCAATTCACATAGGCTGCATCGTCTTCAAGCTGGAGCCCAACTATGTTGTCGACAACGCCATAGTCACTATTAGAGCAGTACTTCGTGATTTTATGGTCATCACCATCTTTATACCATTTATAGTTATATTCCTTAAAGTACGGCTTGGGTGTTGTTTCTCCCCAGGCGAAATAATCTCCACATTCTGTAGGAATATTGGCCCCCAAATTGCAGCAAGCCCATTTTGTTCCCGACGGCAAGCCCAAATCTATAACGTGGGGATGGTCTGAATCGGGGCAGTACTCATTAGAGAAATAGAGGGCGGTTCCGTCCCATGACACTTGCATGTAAAAGGCAGTGCCCCGTGTAAATTTTTTATATGATTTCATTGCATCGATGGTAGTCACGTCCTTTCCATTGACAACAGCTTTGAGTTTGGCATTGTCGATAGTCACATCGGCTATAATAGTTTTTGGAATGTACCACGACACTATCGTGCCTGTGCCTCCAGAGGGAATTGTGATTTCATCACTCTCGGCATCACTCTGCTCTTCTTTCCCGCCCACTTTACCGTCGGAAAGCAAAATAGAGGCATTGTACCTGTACCATGGAGTTTGCGCCTGAAATCCTGAGTGCTTGAACGTGATGCTTGCATCCGACACATTGTTGACATAGAGAATCTCGCAGGCACACATGTGACGGAACTTCGCTTGATTGCTGCCTTTCTTGGCGGTGAACCAAATTGGTAGCACTATTTCATCACTTCTCTCGGTGCTCACTCGCTTCATGGTGCACAAGCCTATTACTTTCGAGTCATAGATATATACTTCAACTCCCATCACACCTATAACGTCATAGTCACTATCAGCTTTGACTTTCTTGGGCAATGTGAACTGGAACGAGCAGGTCTTTCCATCGCTGCTTATGTCATTGATAGTGGGAGGACTCTCAACCTCATATACCTTTTCGTCTTGAAGGATATATATCTGTATCTTATCACCGTCTTTCCATTGCGCAGACAGGTTGAAGGCGTCGGACGCTGGCACGCCATTTATAATGCTGCCTGGTCTGAATGAGGTTAAGTCATCGCTGGGCATCGTGGCAGTGAAGGTCACCTGGCGCTTTTCAATATCTTCTTCACATGACGGAAGCAGCGCCACACACGCCAATAAGGCAATTAGAGAGAGTAAATACTTTTTCATAACCATTGATGTTTTTAGGTATTATTTCTTTGTAATCTTCTTGGTTGCGTGGATGAGCTCGCCTGATTGGGTTACTCCCTCCACGGTGATGGTATAGCTGGTGTTGGCAACGTCGTTGGTGTAAAAATTGAAACGAGCTTGCTTGTTGTTGCCGATGGCGACGCTGGGATTCCAGTAAAGTGTCTCGCGCAAGTCGGTGCCCTCGCCAATACCGTTGTTGCCAGTGTCGTAGCGAGGCGCGTAGAACTCGGCAGGCTTCTGGTAGCCGAGTGGCGAAACAACCTTTAAGGTGAAGTCTGTTTTTTTTGTAACTTTTTCGCTACCATCTTTAGTGGTGATACATATCACACCGCCCTTATATCGTCCTCCGCCTATTGCTATTGAAGCATATCCTGGGATATAATCAATCTGCTTTACAACATCAAAAGGATACATCTGAATAAGATAGTTGAATGTGTTGTCAAAGGAAGATTCCATAACAGTTGATGTTGTTGGAAATCTCGCAGCAGTTCTTCTTGAATTTGGATTCATTATGACACCACCGACATCTCCGTCACTAGTCTCTAATGGAACACCGTCAACAAGAATACCTATAGGTTGGCCCCTGTCCCTCATGCTTGATAAACCTTTCTGAGTCATGACAATTCCAGCAAAATATCGTATGGCAGTTTCATAGGAACTGACACCTCGTTTTTCGAAGAACTGATAGTCATAACTTCTCACAGCGAGAACCTCATATATGTTTTCTGGATTCTTTACTTTTCTCTTGGTGACCACTACTTCGTCAAGCAAAATTGTTGCAACACCGTCAATATAAGTCAATCGATTCTTCTCATTGCTGATGTAACTGATTTCTTGTTCGTCAAGGATAGCTCTATTTGGTGTTTTTTTAGTGAAAGTGACCCCTGTAATAAATGGGAACTTGTCATCGTCAATTCTGAGGTTGCTCAGTGTAGAACCTTTAGGACTTTCGGCTTGAACCAAAAACTTCACACTATCGGGGAAGGACATGTTGTCGATAAACCATTTCCCATTTGCGTCGCTTAGCGTGGTCTCGGCATAGCGTATGTCAGGAGCAATCACCTTGATTGTGGCATTTTCCATCAGTTTGTTGCGCCACTCGGTGCGGATTGTTCCACTCAAAGCTTGCCCCTGCTCTATGGGGAATTGAGGCGCCACAGCCTTTCCTGCCAGGGCATGTGGCATGTCGTAGCGGCGCCAGCCTTGGGTCATCATGAGCATGTCAAGCTCTTTGCCGCGGTCGCTGCCCACGAAGTACCAGGCGGGATTGCTGACGCGGCCTTGCAGGTCGCTCTGTAGCAGTAGGTCGGTAAGGATTGAGGTTGTGCTGTCGGGGGCGATGGTGCGGTCGTCGGTGACGCTCACGGCGAAGTTGCCAGCTATGGTGTTGGAAAAAGCAAAATCACTTAGGTCAACACTTGCTTGAACCAAATCACGACTATCGTAATTTTGCTTGTCAATATTCAACTTTGCCTTTGGTGCTTGCTTGCCAGTGACGAAGAAAAGCCGCTCGCTGAGCATCCTGCTATTTTCATTCATCAGCAGGGCTTGCACCACGCCAGCCGGCAGTGTGTCGGTCGCTATCGTTACACTGCCATAACCTGTGGCGAGCAGGGTGCCACGCTGCTGAACGGCTATCAGTGCCGTGCTCTGCTGGTAGCCTTTGGCCTCAATCTTTACTTTCTTGCCTTCGTTGCTCACTTGCAGCACTGTCGCATCGTTTCTCACTTGCGGCAGGTTGAATGTCTTTTCTTCAAGGTCATCATTCTTGCATACTGCCTGATAGACCATTCCTGCCTGTGGGGTGAATGTGGCAAGTCCCATGCCGTCGTGAGTGGTGGTGATGTTTGCCACCTTGTTGCCGCTGCCGTCCACTATTTCGCCAGTGATGCCGATAGATTTGCCGTTGCTATCCATAGCCTTGAAAGTCAAGCGGTTCTCAAAGCCTGGCACCAAGTAGCCGCCTTCGGGGTAGAAGCTCACATCGTAAGTTGTAGTGCTGCCCTGCGGGAAGGTGATGTACTTGCCGTAATTGCCATATTGCACAAACAATGCACCGTCTCTCAAATGCTTGTGGTCAACCTCAATGCTCAAGTTGCGGTCACCGCCTTCCCAGTCAGCGGCCTTACCATTAGGAAGAATGTAACTGAAAGAGTTATAGGGGCAAGTCTCGTTGGTCTCGGCATCAAGGTATCGCAGGTTGATTCTCAGGCTCTCGTTGTCCTTGCCCTGGTTTTTCCATTCAAACTCATAGTCAATCTTGCGCTTGATGGCAAACGAACTGGTAATCTTCAGCTTCTTCTTGAAAAAGTACTGCTCTCCCTGGTTCTGCATGAACATGGTGTAGGCTGTGAGGGTGTATTCTCCCTCGGCGATTTTAGTGGGGTCGAGAGGCAGATAGCCCTTGAATACTCCATCGCGTTCCTTGATCTTGACGCGCATTACCACCTCGTTCATGGGGCTGATAAGTTCCACATAGACAAACTTGCTGGCGTCTACCGGCTGATGATTTACAGCGTTGACCACAAAGACACGCATCCAGATTGTGTCGCCCGTGATATAATAGGGTTTGTCGGTCATCATGTGGATTTTCTCCTGTGGATAGTTATACACCTGCCAGTCGAGATTCTGCTTATACTGCGCAAAATCCTGTGCCTTGCCACAGAAACATATAATAATTAAAAAGAGAGAGAGTAAATACTTTTTCATAACCATTGACTATCTTAGGTATTCTTATTTCTTTGTAATCTTCTTGGTTGCGTGGATGAGCTCGCCCGATTGGGTGACTCCCTCCACGGTTATGGTATAGCTGGTGTTGGCAACGTCGTTGGTGTAAAAATTGAAACGAGCTTGCTTGCTGTTGCCGATGGCGACGCTGGGATTCCAGTAAAGTGTCTCGCGCAAGTCGGTTCCCTCGCCAATACCGTTGTTGCCAGTGTCGTAGCGAGGCGCGTAGAACTCGGCAGGCTTCTGGTAGCCGAAAGGCAAAAACTTTTTAATTGTATAGTTGCGTTTACTTGATCCTTCTTCTGTTCCATTTTTAAGGGTAATTCTCAAAATTCCGCCAGCATAACTGGAGAATCCTGCCGAAGAGCCAGGGGGAATAAAGCCAATACTTCTGACCCACGTAAAAGGATACATCATCTGCAAGATATTATATGCATCATCACTAGCAGCCCCCATAATGGCCGCACTTTTTGAAGTGTTAGTCTTAGTTGTTGAAGTAAATGAAAATTTCCCTGAATCAGGACCATTCCATCCTGTAACTGGAGAGCCATCAACGAATATTCCGACCAATTCACCTCGGTAGAACAACCCATTTTTCTTGATAATGATACCTCTGAATCTTCTGATGGCAGAATCCCAAGAGGTTATCTCCCATTTATCAAAGTATTTATAATCATGGCCCTCGGATGATAATAAGTCGTAAACACTTTCAATTTTTTTTCGTTTCTTTTTCTCAACAACTACTTCCTCGAGCATCACATTAGCAACTCCATCAATGTATTGTAGTCGTTGTTTCTCGTTATTTAAATATTTCACTATTTCATCATCAAGTAATTGAGAAGAACCGAGACAGGCTTTTAACCCTTGAATGTCGACTTGAGTATCTTTATCAAGAAACAAATTGCCCTTTGCTTTATCCTTTTGATTTGTTGTCTGCATAACAAACAAGGTACTGTCAGGAAAAGCAACATCATCAATCAACCATCTACCATCCACGTCGGTTGTAGTAAGGTTGCCATATCCAATTTTGGGGGCTATTATCTTAACAATTGCATTTTCGATAGGTTTGTTTCTCCACTCACTTTTTACTATGCCGCTGAGTATTTGCCCTTGTTCAATTGGGAATTGTGGAACAACACCTCTCCCAATAAGCGCATGAGCCACGTCGTAACGGCGCCAGCCTTGAGTCATCATTAGCATGTCGAGGTCTTTGCTGCGGTCGCTGTTTTCGAAATACCAAGCAGGATTATTGATGCGTCCCTTCAGGTCACTCTGAAGGAGCAGATTGGTTAGAATAGAGGTGGTGCTGTCGGCCACGATGCTGCAGTCGTCGGTCACACTCACGGCGAAGTTGCCAGAGATAGTGTCGGTGAAAGCAAATTCGCTCAAGTCAACGCTCGCTTGCACGAGTTCACGGCTGCTATAATCTTGTTTGTCGCTATTCAATTTTGCTTTTGGTGCTTGCTTGCCTGTGACGAAGAACAGTCGCTCGCTGAGCATACGGCCGTTCTCGTTAATTAACAATGCCTGCACAACGCCAGCTGGCAATGTGTCGGTTTCAATGTTAACACTTTCATAACCAGTGGCGAGCAGAATGCCTCGTAGCTGCACAGCTATCATCGCTGTGCTCTGCTGACTGCCTTTTGCCTCAATCTTTACTGTCTTGCCTTCGTTACTCACTTGCAGTACTGTCGCATCGTTTCTCGCTTGTGGCAGTTCAAAAGACTTTTCTCCAAGATTCTCGTTTTGGCAGATTGCCTGATAGCTTATCCCTGCTTGTGGGGTGAACGTGGCGAGTCCCATGCCGTCATGAGTAGTGGTGATGCTCGCCACCTTGTTGCCGCTGCCGTCAACTATGTCGCCAGTGATGTCGACAGACTTGCCACTGCTGTCCATAGCTTTGAACGTCATGCGGTTCTCAAAGCCAGGCACAAGATAGCCACCTTCGGGGTAGAAACTCACGTCGTAGGTGATTGTACTGCCTGATGGATAAGTTATGTATTTTGCATGATTTCCATACTGGACCTTAAAGCACCAGCCAGATAACTCCTTATTCTTGACTTCAATGCTTAAATTATTTTTTCCACCAAGCCACTCTATTTTCCTGTCTCCAGGGAAATAACAATTGAAACTGCTGTATTCTTGCTTTTCACCAGTCTGAGCATTCAGATATTGAAAATTAACTTTCAGGCTCTCTTTGTCTTTTCCCTTATTTTTCCACTCAAATTCATAGTCAATCTTGCTGTTGATTGAAAATGAACTGGTAATCTTCACCTTCTTCTTGAAAAAGTACTGTTCTCCCTGGTTCAGCATGAACATCGTGTAGGCGGTGAGTGTGTATTCTCCCTCGGCGATTTTGGTCGGGTCAAGAGGAAGATAGCCATTGAATACTCCGTCGCGCTCCTTGATCTTGATGCGCATGTCCACAGTGTTCATCGGGCTTATGAGCTCCACATAGACAAACTTGCTCGCATCAACTGGCTTATGAGTCAATGCGTCTACCACAAAGGCACGAAGCCATATAGTGTCGCCCGTGATGTAGTAAGGCTTATCGGTCATCACATGGATCTTCTCCTGTGGATAGTTATACACCTGCCAGTCGAGATTCTGCTTATACTGCGCAAAATCCTGAGCATGACCGCATAAGGATGTCAATAAAATGGCAATCAGAGAAAGCAGATATCTTTTCATAGTAACAATAGTATAGAAATAAATTTGATTGTGAGAACGATTTTTATATTTAAACACAAAATAACACAAAATACTGCATGATCATTTAAAAAACTTAACATTTTTTAATTTACCCCCCCCATTTGTTAAATTGCGTTAAACCAATTGCTTTGTCAATAATAAAAACGGCGATGTGACTAATCCTAAAATTTGGTAGAACAATACAGGTCTATGTTGTTGATGGGTTGTAGAAGTTGTTTGATTGTGACACTGAGAAGGAAAGGTGACAACTTATCACAAATGGTGTGTGAATAGCGTCACTTTGTTAAATAAATGTTGTTTTGTGATAAAAAACCTCTAAAAAAATTTGTAAAGCTATCATTTTTGATTAATTTTGCAAAATATATATAGCAATCGTTAAAAAAGGTACATTATGGTGACCGACGAAGGTAAAATATATGGACTGATAGGCACATCGCTCATTCATTCCTTCTCGATGGACTTCTTTAATCAGAAGTTTTTCTCGGAGGGTATTAATGCGCAATATTTTAATTTTGAGCTTAATGACATCAGTGAGTTGATGAGCATTTTTAGTGAGTATTCCAACCTTGACGGTCTGAATGTAACTATGCCTTTTAAAGTGTCGGTAATACCTTATCTTGATGAACTTGATGATTCGGCCAGGAGTGTTGGCGCTGTGAATGTGATTAAGATTATTAAGAATCGTAACACTGCAGGAATCAAGTTGATTGGCTACAACACTGACTCTATAGCGTTCAAGAACTCTATCTCATCGTTGTTAACTCCTGAGATGCACTCGGCATTGGTGCTAGGAACTGGTGGAGCCAGCCTTGCTGTTAAGGAAGCTCTCGAGAGCTTGGATATTGATGTGTGCTACGTGTCAAGGCGCAAGTCGTCAAACACAGTTACCTATGAGGAGCTGACCAAGCAAATGATTATTGATCACAAAATCATTGTTAACACTACACCGTTAGGCACTTATCCCAACACAGAGGAATGCCCCGATATTCCTTATAGATTTATCACGCCCCAGCATCTGTGCTATGACTTGGTTTACAATCCTAGCGAGACGATGTTCATGAGAAAGGCCCAGGAGAATGGGGCAACGGTGAAAAGTGGCCTTGAGATGCTTCTGCTTCAGGCTTTTGAGTCCTATAGAATTTGGACTGAATAGTAATTTTCAAAGATTATGGGCAACGTTAGTGTTTTGTCACGTTTGCCAGTCCTGAGGATACTGCTTCCCTTTGTTGTGGGCATTATCCTTTTTCGTTTTGTAGATAGCATTTTTGTTCCTCTTGCCTTGCTTGTTGTGGCCGTTGTGACTCTCCTGTGGATGCGCCGCTCGAGCAAGTCAATAGCTAAGAGCGTGCGTGCTCGACAATTCCGAATCGTTCCATTGTCGCTGGTGATGGTGGCTGTGGGATGGGCAGCTTCATGTGTGGCTGAGCCTGATGAGCTTGATGTTGAGAGCCTGAATGGTAAGACAGTCTGCGCCCGAATTGAATCGATAAAATATAATGAGCAGAGCATGCTGATGCAAGTGAAGTTGCTCAAACTGAGCGATAACTCAAACGTCCCATTTAGAGATGCACACATTTTGTTGTCGACTCGTGGTTGCGACTATGACCTCGTTGCTGGGCATCTCATCGCTTTTAGGCTAGAACTTGCGAGGGTAACTAACATGGGCAACCCCGATGAGATGGACTATAGACGTTATATGCACGACAAGGGCATTCTTTACAGGCAACACACCGATGTGAGAGACGTTGAAAGGGTAGGGGTATCTAACACACTTTTGACAAGAGCCTTTAACCTTAGGAGTGAATTGCAGCACAGGGTCTTGAACTCACAACTGTCGCCCAACTCACAAGCGCTGATTATTGCTATGTTGCTGGGAAACGACGATTTCATACAGCCTATGGTGCGTGACAGCTTCTCACAAGCTGGAGTGGCTCATGTGCTCGCGTTGAGCGGTTTGCATGTGGCTGTCATTACGCTGATTATATGGTTCCTACTATTTCCACTTGACTATGTGCGTGGCAAGAAGTTGCGCCTTGTTCTCACCCTGCTGGTGTTGATTGCCTATGATGTTTTAACGGGAATGTCTCCTTCGGTGATTAGAGCCACGGTGATGATAGCTTTTGTGTTTATGTCGCAAATATTTTACCGCAAATCGTCTCCGCTCAACTCCGTTGCCGCCGCTGCTCTCGCAATTCTGGTGTTCTCGCCTAATTCGCTCTTCGGTGTGGGCTTCCAGCTCAGTTTTATAACTGTGGTCTCACTCTTAGTGTTCTATAAGGCATTTGATGTCAAGTTCCCAGACAACAAGATTCTCAACTACCTCTGTACCACGTTTGTGACATCGATGGTGGCGATGGTGACTACGATAATCCTCACAGCCTATTATTTCAACACTTTGTCGTTGCTGTCGATGTTCTCAAATGTGTTGATTATGCCATTGGTACCTGTGTTTATGGTACTGGGCGCATTGGCTATAGTGTTGCTGGCGATGGGGGGAGGAATTGCAGGATTATCGCAGGTTATCGATTGGATTGTTGACGCTATTGAAACCATGGCCGGTTGGATGTCGACAATCTCACCACCTAGTGGCAGTATCTATGTCACATGGGTTGCTGTGGTGGTATATTATTCCGTGCTTATTCTCTTGTTTTTGTGGATTTACAAGCGCAACGCACGCATGCTGCTTGCTGCAGGAATAGTCTTGATATTAGGTGTTGCTTGTGGCTTGGTGCAGGATTTGATGGCACCGCGTCGTGGATTGGTGATTTTCAACTCTTTCAATTCTACGCCAGTACTTTATTTCAATGACAATAATGCTCTGCTTTGGGTGCCCGATGTGCCAAATGATTTTGATGTGGAAAACTTCAAGCGGTGGAACCGTGCATTTCTTGCTCATCACAACATTGACAGCATTAGGTTGATTGACGGCACCAAATGTCAGCTACCAGGAGCGGTTTTTGATCCGCCTTATGCCAACGTTATGGGGACTGGAATAGTTGTTGCGGGTAAAGGTAAGTGGAAGAATTACATTCGCGAGGATAGTGTCGCATTGCAATTTGATGTGGCTTTGGTAACCAAGGGATTTCATTCCCAAATCTCACGCTTAAAAGAGTTGATTGATTGTGACACAATTGTGCTGTCGGGAGGAATCTATGGAGACGACAACATTACACTCGATAACGAATGTAGATCGTCAAGGATACCTTATTATAATATTAAGCAGTCGGGTGCCTACCAAAAATATTACTAATACTTTTTCCCTATTACTCGGCCTGCTCCGTAGAAATGCTTGGTGTAATAACGTGATGTGAGGTCATCAATAACCACTCCTCGTGACGATGAGGCATGGGCAAACTTGTTCTCTTTAAGATATATGCCCACATGGCTAATACTTTCGCCATCTCCATTATGGAAGAAAACTAAGTCGCCTTCACGCAGATCTTCAACTGCTATTGGCTCACAGTTTTTGGTATAAATTCGTGCGCTGTTGCGCTCAATCATCATGTTATAGACGTTAAGGTATATTTCCATCACAAAGCCTGAGCAGTCGGTGCCTTTCTGTTTTTTGTGTGATCCACCTTGGTAAGGCGTGCCAAGCCAGCTCTTTATCTCATCGTAAAGCTCCTTGTTGTCATGGCGGCCCAGTTTGATGTCAAGTTGTTTCCATTGTTCTGAGCTGCCGCTTTGAGTGTCGTGCTTGTCGCTAGTTGATGGTGCTCGTTTGGCGTGACGTTTGTTTCTCTTGTCCTTAGTGTCTTTTTTGTCCTTAGTTTCTTTGTTGTCAGTCTTTTTCCTTTCGTAACGTGTTGTTCGTGGCTTTCCTGATGGGAAGGCACTATAGTCGTCGATGTTTGGTGAAGTTGTGCCACATCCAGTTGTTATAATACTTAATAAGGTAAGCATTATAATTAAGATGTAACGATATGGCAACTTTGTGTAAAACATGATATGAAAAATGCTCTAAAGGTGCATGAGTTTTGAACCACACCTTTAGAGCATTGTATTGAATTAGGTTTTATTCAGCTTTAGGCTCCTCTTCTTTCTCCTCTTCTTTTGGAAGGAAGTCGGTCATGCCGCTGTTGATGAGAAGATTATACCAGTTGATGAGCTTCTTGATGTCGGTGTTATAAACACGGTCAACATCAAAATCGGGTACTACGCCCTTGAAAAACTCTTGCAGTGCGGCTGGCTCTTTGTAGTCGGCTGCATTGAGAGGCTTTGCGTCATATTTGGTTTTAATTGCTTCGAGCACTTCGCCAAGTGGCTTGTCGCCGCTATCGGTATACATTGAGATATCGCTAAGAGAGATAACTTTGTCGCGTGAATGTGCTGTGCTACGTTTTTTATCTGTTATGTTTTCTACAATAATGATGTTTTTACCGTATTTTACAAGACGGTATAATCCGGGACGCCCCGAGATTGCTAAAATTTCTTTCAACATAATTTCTTATTTAATTTAAGTTTAAAAATATCTATTATTATAACAATTGAAAAGTGGACAACGTCTTCTTTTCCCTTGTTTCCTTCTAACAAAACAATGCCTATGCCAGTAGTTCAATTATATTATTAAGAGCAGCATCAAGTCCTTCGGCATTCTTGCCACCTGCTTGGGCAAAGCCTGGCTGGCCGCCACCACCGCCTTGGATCAACTTGGCGGCTTCGCGAATAATCATACCTGCATTTTTCCCTTCTTTAACGAGGTCGTCGCTTAGGGCGATTGTTAGCATAGGTTTGTCGTTGTGATGCGTAGCAGCTACAAATGCCACCTTAGGTTGCTTGTCGCCTTTGATGGAGAGGGCTAGACCTTTAACTATTTCTGGAGGGAATTGGCCAACTAGCTTAAGTACAGCAATGTCTCCAATCATTATAGAAGTTGAGTATAATCTCTCCTTAAGCATCTTCACGCGTTCCTTCATAAATTCATCAACCTGCTTGTGGAGCTCGGCGTTCTCGCTAACCGATTTCTTGATGGCAGTCATAATATCGGGGGCATTGTTGAAGAATTCCTTAACACCCTTGAGAGTGTCTTCAAGACTGTCGATGGCATCCTCAACATTTGCGGCGGTGATTGCCTCTATGCGTCGTATGCCAGCAGCGATTGAGCTCTCGCTCACAATCTTAATCATGCCTATGTTGCCCGAGTTGGCAACGTGTGTTCCACCGCAAAGTTCCACTGAGTCACCATACTTGATGACGCGCACCTTGTCGCCATATTTCTCTCCAAAGAGTGCCATTGCGCCCATTTCGCGAGCTTCGGCAATGGGGACTTCACGATGTTCCTCACGAATGATGGCTTCACGAACGAGGGCGTTGGCGCGATGTTCCACTTCACGAATCTCTTCGGGTGTCATTTTCTTAAAGTGCGAGAAGTCGAAGCGCAGCATGTTGGCATCAACATAGGAGCCTTTTTGTTCAACATGGGTGCCGAGCACCTGACGCAGAGCGTAGTGCAACAAGTGAGTAGCGGTGTGGTTGCAAGCAATAGCTTGACGCGCATCAGTATTGATACGAGCTACGAATGTTGCACTAGGGTCGGTTGGCATCTTCTTGACGATGTGAACTGGCAAGTTGTTCTCGCGTTTGGTGTCGATGACTTCAATCTTCTCATCGCCATTGATGAGCCATCCCTTGTCGCCCACTTGACCACCCATTTCAGCATAGAATGGGGTGGTGGCAAGTACCACTTGGTAATATTCGTTCTTCTTTTGAACAACATGACGGTAGCGCAGTATCTTGGTCTCGCACTCGGTGAGATCGTAACCCACAAACTCGGTCACACCATCCTGAAGTTCAACCCAGTCGCTGGCCTCAACGGCAGCAGCGTTGCGTGCACGCTGTTTTTGCTTAGCCATCTCAGTGTCAAACTGCTCCTTATTAACTGTCATATTGTTTTCCTTGAGGATAAGTTCAGTAAGGTCGAGAGGGAAGCCGTAGGTGTCATATAAGGTGAATGCCACAGCACCGTCAATTTCGGTCTGATTGTCCGATTTAGCCTTTGCTATCACACCTTCAATCATCTTCATGCCAGTCTCAAGAGTGCGCAAGAAGGCATCTTCCTCTTCTTTGATAACATGCTTGATAAGGTCGGCTTGGGCGGGAAGTTCTGGATAAGCCTCGCCCATCGACTCGATAAGAGTGTCGACAAGCAAGTGCATAAACGACTCCTTGAAGCCAAGGAAAGTGTAGCCATAGCGAACTGCGCGGCGCAAGATGCGACGAATCACATATCCGGCTTTGGCGTTGCTTGGCAACTGGCCGTCGGCGATGGAGAAGGCAATTGTGCGAACATGGTCGGCAATAACACGCATTGCCACATCGATGTCGTGCTCTTTTCCATATTCCTTGCCTGCTAGCAAACCAATCTTCTTGATGAGTGGCTGGAATACGTCGGTATCATAGTTCGACTTCTTGCCTTGCAAAGCCATGCACAGGCGCTCAAAGCCCATACCGGTGTCAATCACCTTGGCGGGAAGGGGCTCGAGGCTGCCGTCGGCCTTGCGGTTATATTGCATGAACACAAGGTTCCAAATCTCTATAACTTGAGGATTGTCTTTGTTGACTAGCTTGGCACCTGGAACAGCGGCTTTCTCCTCATCGCTGCGAAGGTCGATGTGAAGCTCGGAGCAAGGTCCGCAGGGACCGGTATCGCCCATCTCCCAGAAGTTGTCGTGGCGGCTGCCATTGATGATGTGATCTTTGGGTAAATGTTTCTCCCAATAGCTTGCTGCCTCGTTATCGCGCTCTAAGCCTTCGCTAGGTGAGCCTTCAAACACGGTTGCATACATCATGCTTGGGTCAAGCTTGAGCACATCAACGAGATATTCCCAGCAATAGTCAATGGCTTCTTTCTTGAAATAATCACCAAATGACCAGTTGCCAAGCATCTCAAACATGGTGTGATGATAGGTGTCATGGCCTACCTCCTCAAGGTCGTTATGCTTACCGCTCACACGAAGGCACTTCTGTGAGTCGGCAACTCGACGCCATTGTGGCTCTTTGTTGCCCAAAATGATGTCCTTAAACTGGTTCATGCCGGCATTGGTAAACATGAGTGTAGGGTCGTCTTTAATTACCATGGGAGCCGACGGAACAATGTGATGATCGTGTTCCTCAAAATACTTCTTGAAAGATTCTCTGATTTCTTTTGCTGTCAACATAATTATTATGTGTAGTTTTTATTGATTTACCTATTGTTTTCTTGCATAAATTACAAAATCGTTGTAATTTAGCACGAAAATTAGTGCAAGCCAGTTGGTAATAGAATTTGTTCTAAATTATCAGAGGCACAGCCTAATTTATCAAAATTTCGGGCAAAGGTAATAAATTTACTTGTAATTGAAACACAATTTATATACAAATTTATAAAAATATACATCAAGCAATGGACGACAAGCTAAGCAAGAAATTCTATAAAATAGGCGATGTAGCCGAAATTTTAAATGTTCCCACTTCAACCCTTAGGTTCTGGGAAAAGGAGTTTACGGTTATCAAGCCTAAGCGCAACACTAAGAACATCAGGGTTTACACAGTTAAGGATATTGAGACCATCAAAATGATCTATTATCTTGTTAAGGAAAAAGGCCTCAAGCTCGATGCAGCACAGGCTATGATAAAGCGCAACCGTGATGGCATATCCAAGCAGTTTGAAGTGGTTGAGCGCCTTAAGGGCGTGCGTGAGCAGTTGATGCAACTTGACAGCGCTTTAGCATCGTTAAAACAATAATAACTATTTATACTACCAAATATTGGTGTTTTTGTTAGATAATCAGACAAATAATCGTTGATTAAAAAAAATTATTTATCTTTGTGATTATAAACCAAATTACTATATTATGAAAAAAGTTTATTTACTTATTTTGCTTGTGGCCTTTAGTGTTTCAAATGCAATGGCTGCAATTCAACTGATGGAACCAGTAATCACCGACAATTATATTGAATTTGTTGGAGTTAACAATGAAGGTAATTATAGGTTTATTCTTAACACCTATGAGTGGGAAAATGATCATGGGCCACAGTTTCAATTAACTGTTGAGCCTATCAACTCTTCTCAACCTGCGTTCTTCTCACAAAACGATCTTGAGGACCCCAACTACTGGGAGCCTATGTTCATGAACGTGACTCAACAGATGGCCGGTCAGGCTATGACTATACAGAATAATGTCAAGCGCCTTTATTTAGGTGATGTGCAGCTCCTTGAAAACCAATTCATTGACTATGACGAGCTCCACATAGTTGGTTTTGACCTCAAGAAGGATTATACATTGCCTTCGGGCTGTCTTCTCAATGCGGGCCATCACATGGATGAAATGGACGTCAAATGTGAAGGCACAATGACACTTAGCCCAAATTCTCTGCCTGCCAACAAGATGTTTGTTGTAAATGTTTATACACAATCAGTTTATGACGTGTGGAACAATTACAAGATGGATTATGGTTGCCAGTATACCATAAACTATCAAGTAGAAGCCCCAGCTATTACTAGTGTAGGCATTGTAGCTACTTACAATGGGGAAGTCGTTAACACTGCGCTTCCTGCTTCAGGTTTTCCACGACAAGTAGTTGATGAACCTGCCAGTGAGTTCTATCTCAACCGCTTTGATGCGACTGTCAATGTCGATGTCGATGAACTTTTCATGGACTATGCTATCGTTAAGAAAGGCACGATTCCAAATGGCTGGTCACAGTTATATGCAACCAAAGTAAACGATGGACAATGGGTTGCCGACAACCTGCAGTTTAATGTCCTTGAAGGTCTTGAGGATGGCGAAACCTATGTGCTTTATTTTGACTTCATTACTGGATATTTAGATGCGGTGGGTGACCGTTTGCGCTATGACAACGGCGGCCAAATGTATAGCGTTGAGTTTAAGTATAGTTCACTTGTATCTGTCCCCGGCGATGTTAATGGCGACGGAACAGTAACTGCGGCCGACGTGACTGCTCTCTATGACTACTTGCTTAACAATGATGAATCTCATCTGGTGAATGGTGACCAAACTGGCGACGGACAGATTACCGCAGCCGATATCACTGCAGTATATACCATAATGCTTGGTAGTTGATAAAGATTAATAATAAAGACATTAGGCGCAGGTCAAATATTTCTTGGCCTGTGCCTTAATTTTTTGGGACAAATACGTGTTATGCAATCGGTATACATGCCCTATAAAGATTTTTTAAACATTTTCTTATTGCAAGAAATTTCATTTTTTACGAACTTTGCAAAAATTATAGGTTAATAGTTAAAAAACATTTATAGGTAATAATATGGATATTTTAAAATTTAAGCAGAAAAGTATTCTCCAGCAATTGCGTTCGTCCTATCAACCCAAGCTTCCTGCAGCGCTGCAGGGCCCTGTGAAGGTTGTGAAAGGTGCTGCCACACAGTCGGCTGGTAACCAGGAAGAAATCAAGAAGTTGTTCCCTAACACTTACGGTCTTCCTGAGCTTACTTTTGTAAGAGACGAGAAAGCAACAACTATGCACAGCGATGAGCCTTGCAATGTTGGTGTCATCTTGTCGGGCGGCCAGGCTCCTGGTGGTCACAATGTGATTTGTGGTATTTTCGACGGCATCAAAGCTCTCAATGAGAATAGCCGTCTTTATGGTTTCTTGATGGGTCCTGAGGGTCTTATTGACCACGATTACAAGGAGCTCACTCGTGAAATCATCGACGATTACCGCAACTGTGGTGGATTTGATATGATTGGTTCGGGTCGCACCAAACTCGAAAAACCTGAGCAGTTTGAGAAGGGTTTGCAAATCATCAATCAGCTCAATATCAAGGCTATCGTGATTATTGGTGGCGATGACAGTAACACTAACGCTGCCGTGCTTGCTGAGTATTACAAGGCCAAGAACGTTCCTGTTCAGGTGATAGGCGTTCCCAAAACTATCGATGGCGACTTGAAGAACGAAAAAGTCGAGATTTCATTTGGATTCGACACAGCCACTAAGCTTTACAGTGAGCTCATTGGCAACGTTGAGCGCGACTGCAACAGTGCCAAGAAATACTGGCACTTCATTAAGCTCATGGGTCGCTCGGCTTCACACATCGCTCTCGAATGCGCATTGCAGACTCAGCCCAACTATTGTGTGATTGGCGAGGAAGTTGCTGCTAAGGGCATGTACCTTGATGATGTAGTTAACGACATCGCACAAGTGGTTGCTGCTCGCGCTGCTAAGGGCAAGAACTATGGCATCGTGCTCATCCCCGAAGGACTAGTGGAGTTTATGCCTGCAATGAAGAAGCTCATCGATGAGCTCAACGATATTCTTGCTGAGCACCCCGACTTCTCGAAGTTGCATCTTGATGAGCAACGCGAGTTTGTGCTCTCAAAATTGAGCCCTGAGAACAAGGTTCGCTTTGAAACACTGCCTCCAACCGTGGCACGCCAGCTCACTCTTGATCGTGATCCTCACGGAAACGTTCAGCTTTCGCTCATTGAGACTGAGAAACTGCTCAGCGAGATGGTTGCTAAGAAGCTTCAAAAGATGAAAGATGAGGGCCGCTTTGTGGGTAAGTTCAAGACTCAGCATCACTTCTTTGGTTACGAAGGTCGCTGCGCCGACCCATCAAACTTTGACGCCGACTATTGCTATGCTCTTGGCTTCAATGCAACAATGCTTATCAACGCTGGCGCTACTGGCTATATGTCGGCGATTCGCCACCTCGCAAAACCTGCTGCTGAGTGGGAGGCTGGTGGTATCCCCATCACTATGATGATGAACATGGAGCACCGCAATGGCAAGCAGAAGCCTGTTATCAAGAAAGCGCTTGTTGACCTCAAGGGCAAGCCATTCAAGGTGTTTGCTAACAGTCGCAAGCTCTGGGCTAAGGAGACTTGCTACATCTATCCTGGACCAATACAGTACTTTGGCTCTCCTGAGATGTGCGACCAAACTTCATGCACCCTCTACTACGAGCAGGGTGGAGAATAAAGGTAGCTTGTTGACCAATGGTGCAAGCCGAAACCAGCGGCAAAACTTGTTTTGACATTGGTGAGGCGCTGCCTGTTGATGCTGAAAGAACGACCGCTACCAATGAGACGTGTGTCTCATCTTTACAAACCTTTTTTACAGCTTGCAAAATCCCCAGCGCTCTGGCGCCGGGGATTTTCTATTACATGTAGTTTTGTTCTTTTAAAAAATCCAGGAATTTCCTAGAAAATAGCTCATTGGTCTCACGTGGATAGCGCACATCGGTAAACACTTGTGCAAGTGTTTCTTTACCGTTCTCTTCCACAAATTCTTTGTTAACCTTGAGCGACTCTTTGTGACGGTAAATGTTTTTCACTTTACCGGCTGTCATTTCGCTGTATTGTTCTTGATGTATTATTCCATCAAGAGGCAAGCGATCAGTCTTTAATTGTTCTTTGCTGGCTGGGTAACCCACGGTAAGCGTGACGATGGGCACAACGCGGGCGGGGAGGTTTAGCACATCGGCAATCTCTTGTGCGTTATATGTCGTTGTTCCCAAGTAGCAGCAACCAAGACCATTCATTTCGGCAATGGTGTTGAATTGCTGTGCAAAGATTGTAACATCGAGAATTGCACTCATCAGCGATTGGAAATTATCGTAGCCAGGTTCGGCATTCGAAGCTTTGCACCAGGTCACAAAACGGTTGAAATCGGCGCAGAAGGTAAGCACTACAGGAGCCGACGTTACCATTGGCTGGCCAAAATGACAAGGCGCAAGTTTCTCCTTCATCGCTTTGTCGCGTGTTACCACCACACTATAAAGCTGCATTCCGCCAGTGGTTGGTGCATGGCTCGCTGCTTCAATCATCTCGTTAAGCTTATCATTTTCAATATCTTGTGAGCTATATTCTCTAACTGTTGCTCGGTCAAAAAAATATTTTAGGTCCATATCATTGATTTTTTTGCAAAGATACACATTTTTAATTAATCAATGATGGCACGTGCCGTGATTTGGTGGTGGTGGCAATGTCTTAAACAAATATTTTGGAATTTATAGCATGGATGATTGGTTACAAATAAGAAATAATTATTATATTTGCATGAAAATCCGAAATGTTATTATGATACAATCTATGACAGGATTCGGCAAGGCTACTCTAGTGGCATCTAACAAGAAAATAACTGCCGAAATAAAATCGCTGAATAGTAAGCAGATGGACTTGTCGGTTAAAGTTCCATTGCTTTATCGTGAGTTGGAATTGGAGTTGCGAAACACCATCGCTCGTGAGTTGGGGCGAGGCAAGGTTGATGTCTATGTCACTTGTGAGTCGATTGATAATGCCAATGCTTCTCAGCTCAATGTGGAGATGCTGCGCAGTTATAAGGCGCAAGTTGAGAATGTCTCACGTGAGCTGAATTTACCTGAGCCACAGGATTGGTACGCAACTCTCTTGCGCATGCCCGATGTGTTTAAGCAGGACTTGAACGAAGAAGTTGCCCAGGAAGAGCTCGATGGCGTTCGCGAAGTTGTTCGTCAGGCTTTGCAGGCCACGGTTTCATTCCGCAAGCAAGAGGGCGAGAAACTCTATCATTTCTTCAAGGAAAAGATTAAAGCCATTCAGCTGTTGCTTAACGAAATTGAGCAACACGAGACCACACGCACCGAGAAAATAAAGTCTCGACTCATTGAGCAGCTTGAACAGCTCGAGAATGTTGACTACGACAAAAACCGTCTTGAGCAAGAGCTTATTTTCTATATTGAGAAGCTGGATATCACCGAGGAGAAGATTCGTCTTCAAAATCACTTGAACTATTTTATCGAGACTCTTGACGGCCCTGAGCGTCAAGGCAAGAAACTGGGCTTCATATCCCAGGAAATGGGACGTGAGATTAACACTACAGGTTCTAAATCTAACCACGCCGAGATGCAGAGAATTGTCGTGGAGATGAAAGATAATCTTGAGCAGATTAAAGAACAGGTTCTAAACGTGCTTTAGTGGAGAGCGAGAGTGGAGAGCGGAGAGCGAGAGGGGAGAGTGAGAGAGGAGAGCGAGAGGAAGAAGAACTAAAAACTGACAACTGATAATTATATGGCTAAAGGTAAATTGATAATCATTTCAGCACCATCGGGAACTGGAAAGTCAACGATTATTGCTGAGCTAATGAAGCAGGAAGAGCTTAAATTAGAGTTCTCCATATCGGCTACTACTAGACCACCGCGTGGTAGTGAAAAACATGGAGTGGAGTACTATTTTCTAACCCTTGAAGATTTCAGGCAACGTATCAAGCACGATGAGTTTGCCGAGTATCATGAAGTGTATGAGGGGCGTTATTATGGCACTCTTAAGAGTGAGATAAAACGCATTACCAGCAAAGGTCACAATGTGGTATTGGATCTTGATGTGCTTGGTGGCATTGATGTTAAGAAGATATATGGAAATAAGGCACTGGCATTGTTTATCTCTCCCCCTTCTATTGAAACATTACGCCAGCGACTGCTGTCTCGTGGAACAGATAGCCTTGAGGATATTAACAATCGAGTAGATAGAGCCGCCTACGAACTGTCGTTTGCCGATAAATATGATTGTTGTGTGGTGAATGATGTGCTTGCCGATGCAGTTGCCCAGGCCAGAGAGATAATAACAGAGTTCATTAAGGGAAAATGAGAAAGATAGGCATCTTTGGCGGTTCGTTCAACCCCATCCATGTGGGGCATGCACTTATTGCCAGTTATATAGTTGAGAACAGCGAGATTGACACGCTATGGCTCATGGTGTCGCCCCAAAACCCCTTAAAGGAAAATTCGTCACTCGCCAGCGATTATCATCGATTGCGCATGACCGAACTGGTGTCGCGCCGCTTAGAAAACGTAGTGACTTCGGCATTTGAGTTCGACTTGCCAAAGCCATCCTACACAATCGATACTCTTAATGCCATACAGGAGAAGTTCCCTGATGATGAGCTGTATCTTGTGATTGGTGCCGACAACTGGTGCCTTTTTGACCGTTGGAAAGCTGGTGACGAAATAATTTCTAAATATCACATCTTAATCTACCCACGTCGTGGATTCGACATCGTTATTCCCGAGAAGTATAGTGATAGGGTATCGGTGGTCGACGCTCCGCTCATTGAGGTGTCTTCTACACAGGTTCGTGAACGCCTCGCGCAATTAAAGAGCGTGAGTTTCTATGTGCCCGAACCTGTAGAAAAATACATAATAGAAAACAATCTTTACATGAAATAGCAAGATTATGGATTACGAAAAACTGTCACCCACGAGTTTGGCTTTCATTGCTCTCACCAATGAATATTGTGAGATTGTGGAAAATTGCGCCGATTACACTCGAGAGGGTTTTGTTGACTCTATGACGAAATTGTTGCCGCGCATCTATATCACGGTTCTAGACATCGAGCCCAATCTTGACTTTAGCGACACGTTCATAAGCCAAGCTCTTGATGAGCCAACCTATGAAGTGGTGAGAGGTAATATTAGTGCTTTAATGGGTGAGGATGATGTGTATCTTGAAGTTTTTCTTGAGGACATGAAATATTCCGATTCTCCTATCGCTACTTCTATATCGGAGAACCTTGCCGATCTTTATCAAGAGTTCTACAATCTGGTAGCATCATTGCGTGACCTGAACACCGAGGAGCAACGTCACATTCTTGGTATGTGTAAGGAGAATTTCTCAGAATATTGGGGACAAACTCTATGCAACGTCTTTCGTGCTATTCATTCGCTCAAAACTAATGATGACTTTGGAAACTATTAACATAAAAAACAAGATATGAAAAGCAAATACATTGACTCGTTACTGAAATTCATGGACAGCAGTCCATGCAACTTCCTGGCTGTCGACACAATCAAAAAAATGCTTGTGGATAACGGTTTTAAGGAGAAGTCACTCAAGGAGAAAATGGACGCCAAGGCTGGCGAGAAATTTTTCTTCACCAAGAATGATTCGGCAATCTTTGCCGTGAAAGTTGGCAACAAGCCTATAAAGGAGACTGGTTATAAGATTGTTGCTGCTCACAGCGACTCGCCATGCTTCCGCATCAAGCCTAATGCCGCGATGCGATGCGACGGTGGCATAGTGAAACTCAACACCGAGGTTTATGGTGGCCCAATTCTTTACACTTGGTTTGATCGTCCCCTCTCAATTGCTGGTCGCGTGATTCTCAAGGGCGACAGCCCGCTCCAGGTTGTGTCGCGCAATATTAAGATTGACCGACCTTTGATGCAGATTTCGCATCTTGCCATCCATTTCAACCGTGCTGTCAATGAGGGAAATCCATTGTCAAAACAGAAGGATATGCTCCCCATAATAGCAAAAGTAAATAAGGACTTCGAGACCGATAACATGCTTGTGAATCTTGTAGCTCAGGAACTTGGGGTTACCGTTGACGAGATTCTCGACTTTGATCTCTTGCTCTATGATACTACTCCAGCATGCACCTTCGGGCTCAACAACGAGTTCATCTCGTCGGGACGTCTCGACGACCTCAGCATGGCTCATGCGGCTATCACCGCCATCACCGAGGCTACCGATGAGCAATGCACATGCATCGCTGCCATCTTCGACAACGAGGAGACGGGTAGTGGCACAAAGCAGGGTGCTGGTTCGCCAGTACTCGCTAATGTGCTGCAACGCATGGCCGAGAGTCAAGGCTGCAATTTCGACGACTACTGTGTAGCATTGCAGAAAACATTCCTCGTGAGTGCCGACAATGCTCATGCCCATCACCCCAACTACAACGAGAAGTACGATCCAACCAACCATCCGGCAATGGGAAGTGGTCCTTGCATCAAGATTAATGCCAACTGCAAGTATATGAGTGATGCTCATTCGGCAGCCATTTTCAAGAACCTGTGCGATGAAGCTGGTTCGCCTTGTCAGTACTTTATCAATCATAGTGATGTGGCAGGTGGCTCAACTCTTGGCAACATTCTCACTGGACAAATCGACATTGAGGGTGTTGACGTTGGTAACCCGTTGCTTGCTATGCACTCAGCCCGCGAGACCGCTTCATGCGATGATCATGTCAACATGATAAAAGTTTTCAAGACTTTCTTCAGTTGATGGGAATAATTATTTTTTGCTGAATTGGCAAAATAATACTATCTTTGTGGAAAATAATTTTAACTTTAAAATATTCTTACAATTATGAATGACGAGAAATTGATTCAAGAGTTAACTTTGAAAGCACAGCAATGGCTTGGAGAGGGTTACGACGAGGAAACTAAAGCTCAAGTCAAAGCTATGATTGAGGCCGAGGACAAAACCGAGCTCATCGAAGCCTTCTACAAGGACCTGGAGTTTGGTACTGGTGGACTGCGTGGCATTATGGGCCCAGGTAGCAACCGAATGAATATATACACAGTGGGTGCTGCAACTCAAGGATTGGCCAACTACATCAACGAGGCCTTCAAGGACCTGCCAGAGCGCAAGGTGATTGTGGGCCATGACGTGCGCAACAATAGCCGCCTCTTTGCCGAGACTGTTGCCAATATCTTCAGTGCCAATGGCATCAAGGTTTATCTCTTTGAGGGACCACGTCCCACTCCCGAGGTCTCTTATGGCATTCGCCTGCTTGGATGCCAGAGCGGTGTGAACATTACTGCTTCTCACAATCCAAAGGAATATAACGGTTACAAAGCCTATTGGGATGATGGTGCACAGGTAGTATCACCTCATGATGTGAACATTATCAACTATGTGAATAACATTAAGGATGTGAGCGAAATCAAGTTTGAGGGAAATCCCGACTTGATTGAGATTATTGGCAAAGAACTTGATGATAAGTACATCGAGGACATTTACACCCTCTCGCTCAGTCCCGAGGTGAATGCTCGTCACAGCGACCTGAAGATTGTCTACACTCCAATCCATGGTGTTGGACGCTATATCATTCCTCGTTCTATTGAGCGTTGGGGATTCAAGAACATCATCCATGTGCCTGAGCAGGACGTGATGAGCGGTGACTTCCCAACTGTTGAGTCGCCTAACCCCGAGAATGCGCCTACAATGCAGATGGCTATTGATAAGGCCGAGGAAACTCAAGCCGACATTGCTCTTGCCAGCGACCCCGATGCCGACCGCATCAGCGTTGTGTTCAAGAACAATAAGGGCAAATATGAGCTCGTTAATGGTAACCAGATTCAAATCATTTTCCACTACTATCTGCTCACTCGCAACCGTGAGCTTGGCAAGCTCAAGGGCGATGAATACATCGTTAAGACTATTGTCACCAGCGAGACTATCAAGCGCATGGCCGACAAGCTCGGAGTCAAGATGTTTGACTGCTACACAGGCTTTAAGTGGATTGCCACTGTAATGCGTGAGATGGAAGGTAAGGGACGCTACCTGGGTGGTGGCGAGGAAAGTTATGGCTTCTTGCCCGAGACTTTTGCCCGCGACAAGGATTCAGTTTCATCTATTCCCTTGATGTGTGAGATTGCTGCTTGGGCCAAGGAGAAGGGCATGACAATGAACGAAATGCTCATCGACCTTTACATGAATTATGGTTATTCTAAGGAGCGCGGCATTTCGGTTGTACGCAAAGGCAAGAGCGGTGCCGAGGAAATCGTGGCAATGATGAAGAACTTCCGCGAGAACCCTCAAAAGGAAATCGCTGGTTCGCCTGTTGTGACTATCAAGGACTTCCAGAGCCTTGAGGAGCTTGATGTTAAGACAGGTAAGATAACTAAGCTCGAGATGCCTGCTACTAGCAATGTGCTGCAGTATTATACCGAAGATGGCACCAAGGTTTCGATTCGTCCTTCGGGAACTGAGCCTAAGATTAAGTTCTACATCGAGGTGCACGACAAGCTCGAAAGTGCCGACCAATATGATGCCAAGAACGATTGGGCCGATGCTAAGATCGACACTATTTGCCGTGACTTAGGCATTGCCGATTAAGTTTATTCATCTTATATTGCTGGTGATGTATTTCTCATCACCAGCGGTTTTTAACAATTTAATAACTATCAAATCATTATGGCAAACAAACGACAATTGAAAAAAGCTATTGCTTACACTTGTAGTGAGATGGCAGGGGAGTGCTTCTTTGCTCAAGGCACTTTTGAAAACACTAATCCCGAGGATTGGGATAACATTGTTCTCGATGTCGCAATACTGCAAAATAAAGCAATGAAACGTGTTTCGGTTGATTTTGACAGGGTTCCTAAGGACTTTGAGAATGGTAAGGAATACCGCAAGGCACGTCGCTCCTATTTCAAGGCTGTGGAAAAGGGAATCAGCAACTTTATGAAAGAGGAGGCTGAGAAGATTGTGACTCAAATGAACAACCTTGCCAAGAAATAATTTATATTTTAGTTGGGTTCTGTAAGTCGTTTTGAGTTTTATGGAACCCAACTATTAATAATTCACAAACAACTTGAGAAAGATTGCAAGCCGGATAATGAAGAACCATGGCTGGAAATTCGTCGTGAATATTCCAGACCTGAAGAAGTGTGTCATTTGTGTCGCACCTCACACTAGTAATTGGGACTTTATTATGGGTGAGTTAGCCATTCATTCGGTGGGAATGAGAGCTGGTTTCTTAATGAAAGATACATGGTTCTTTTTCCCTTTGAAATATCTATTAAAAGCTCTTGGAGGTATTCCTGTCTCGCGACAGCGACGCACCAATGTAACTGGAGGTGTAGTCGATAGTTTCAAAAAGCATGACAATTTGGCTATTGCTGTTACTCCTGAGGGTACTCGCAGCCGTAATCCAAATTGGCACAAAGGAGTTCTTTACATTGCACGCGATGCAGGCGTGCCCATTGTCTTGGGATACTTCAACTATGAGAAAAAGATAGTTTGTCTTGATCGCATTTTTGAGGCTAGTGATGATGTTGATGCCGATATGATTGCTATCAAGCATTATTACGACACTGTTGACGCTCTGGGAAAATATCCCGAGAAATTTACCACTGGATTGGAAACCAAATAAACAATAACATTATGATTTCGCGAAACTTGCGTGTTGCTTTAATCGAGGATAATGTGGCTTGGGGTGATAAGTATGAAAACCTTAAGCAGCTAGGTCGGAACATTCAGAATGTGAGTGAGGAAACCGACATTGTCATTCTTCCTGAGCTCTTCACCACCGGTTTTATTGTTGACCAGCAAGCCGCAGGCCTTGCCGAGCGAAACACTGGTGACACAATTAAATATCTTAAAGAATTGTCGCACTATCACAATGTGGCGATAGCTGGAAGTTTCCTCGCAAGCACAGCAAGTCAGCTCTATAATCGCGCTTTCTTCCTTGAGCCCAACGACGACGAGACTTTTTATGACAAGCGACATCTGTTCACAATGTCGGGAGAGCACAAGGTTTATAATCATGGTGTTACTGATGCCCCAATTATTAGGTTTAGGGGCATGAACATCAAGATGATTGTGTGCTATGACCTTCGTTTTCCAGTCTTTTGCCGCAATGTGAACAACGAATATGATGTTCTGATTGTTGTCGCCAATTGGCCCAAGGTGCGCCTTAATGCTTGGAGAACTTTACTTCAAGCACGAGCAATCGAGAATGAGTGCTATGTGTGTGGAGTTAATCGTTGTGGAACCGACCCTAATGGATTGGAATATGCATTAGGCGGCTCGTTGATTATTGACTATAAAGGAAAAATTATAGGTGAACGTGGCACTTCGCCAGTGATTGAGGCCGACCTCTCACCAGCCGATTTGGCTCGTTTCCGTGAGAAGTTCCCTGCTTGGAGAGATGCCGACAGTTTCACTCTCGCTCCTTGATACTTGTCCTCTCGTTCTCTCGTTCTCTCGTTCTCTTGTTCTCTTGTCCTCTTGTTCTCTTGTTCTCTTGTTCTCTTGTTTTCTTGTTTTCTTGTTTTCTTGTTTTCTTGTTTTCTTGTTTTCTTGTTTTCTTGTTTTCTTGTTTTCTTGTTTTCTTGTTTTCTCATTACTCAAAACTATGTACGAACCACTTGCCGAGCGAATGAGGCCTAAATCGCTCGACGACTATATAGGGCAAAAACATCTGGTGGGCGAGGGAGCTGTGATACGCCGCATGATTGAGAGCGGAAACATCTCCTCGTTTATCCTGTGGGGACCACCGGGAGTGGGTAAGACCACCCTCGCGCGCATCATTGCCGAGCAGACGCAAGTGCCATTCTATACGCTCAGCGCCGTGACTAGTGGTGTGAAAGAGGTGCGCGAAGTCCTTGATCGCTGCCGTGCCGATGCAGGTAGCATCTTTACCCGCGGGCGCCCAGTGCTATTCATCGACGAGATTCACCGTTTTAACAAGTCGCAACAGGACTCGTTGCTCGGGGCCGTTGAGAATGGCACAGTGACTCTCATTGGCGCAACAACCGAGAATCCTTCATTCGAGGTTATTCGTCCGCTTCTCTCTCGCGCGCAGGTTTATGTGCTTCAGCCACTTGACAATGATGACCTGCTCCAGCTCCTTGACCGCGCAATCAAGACCGACCGCATCTTCAACGACCGTGAGGTTAGGGTAGAGGAGACCGAAGCGATGCTGCGCTACAGCGGTGGTGATGCACGCAAATTGCTCAATATCCTTGACTTGATTTATCAGTCACTCGATGCCCACGAGCCTTTTGTCATCAACGACAAGATTGTCACCGATCGTCTGCAGCAAAATCCACTCGCTTTCGACAAAAATGGCGAGATGCACTACGATATCATTTCGGCGTTCATTAAGTCTGTTCGTGGCAGCGACCCCGATGCTGCAGTCTATTGGTTGGCGCGACTTATTGCCGGTGGAGAGGATCCTAAGTTCATTGCACGACGCCTGTGCATCCTCGCTGCCGAGGACATCGGCCTCGCCAATCCCAATGCCTTGTTGCTCGCCAATGCCACTTTCGACATCATCAACAAGATAGGTTGGCCCGAAGCTCGCATCCCTTTGAGCCAGTGCGCAATTTATCTGGCAACATGCGAGAAGAGCAATAGCGCCTATTTGGCTATTGACGAGGCGCTTGCACGTGTCAACCAAACGGGCAACCTCCCTGTGCCACTTCATTTGCGCAACGCGCCCACCACGCTCATGAAAGAATTGGGTTATGGAGCCGACTATAAATATGCCCACGACTTTCCAGGGCATTTCGTTAACCAGGACTATCTTCCCACGGAGCTGAAAGGCGCCCGTTTTTGGGAACCGCAACCCAACGCATCCGAGAACAAACTACAAGAGCGACAACAAAAACGTTGGCGAAATGATAAATAAAGAATGGCACCACCTCATGGGAATTGAAGATGGTGCCATTGTTTTTTAAAAAGATGACTTATCTCTTGAAATAGATGTCAATATAGTCTACACATTCGTCAACGGGGTTGGTCATCTCTTGCATGCGCCAGTAGCGGCGGTTCTCCTTCTGCACAAAGTTATAGGTGCCATGTCGCAGCACTTCTTCACCATTGTTCATGTGGTAGATTCTCTCTCGAATGTCGCCGGTAAACACAAGATGTGTTTCATCCACAATTTCGATAGTGCCATCAAGTTTTATATAATCTCGGTTGATTTTGCAACTATCGTCACTATCTTTGCAGTTGATGGCCAATTGCTCGCCTTTGCAAGAAAATGTGCCGTCGGCTTCCTTCTTGATAGTTACCGAGCCAAAGTATTTCCATGAAATCCATTGCAAGCTTAACAAGTGGTTTCCCACAATTTTTCGCTCTAGGGGAGTAAGGCCAGTAAGGTTCTCAGTATTGGCTTTTTTGCGAGTAACTCTCTTTTTTGCCTGCATGGTGCAGGGTAGTGCTGCCATCATTGTGATGAGCAGCAACGCTAAAATTATTCGTTTCATAATGTCTATTATTTAGATTTCAAAATTTTTTCAATATAAGTCTTCACTTCTTCCTTGGTTCTGAGTCCTATCATCTCCTCAGGGTCATCGCCATTAGTGCCGAAAAACAGCACGTAAGGAATACTTTGAATTTCAAGCATTTTAGCCAAATCCTTGTTCTTGTCGACATCGATGCTGTAGAAGTTTACACGGCCCTCATATTCGGCAGCGAGCTGCTCCAGGGCTGGAGCCAGCTGACGGCAAGGTCCACACCAGGTGGCGTTGAAGTCAAATACCGAGGGCTGTGCTATAGTGCCAGTGTTCATGTCAAACAAAGCAACAAACTCTGCTTGATTAATCTCTTTTACTTTACTCGTGCTTTGGGCACTGGCAACGGTCCACATGGTGAATATTGCCGCAAAAATCAATAATGCTTTTTTCATGAATTATTATCGTCGTTATAGTGAATATATTATTTGATTGAAATAAAACCCATTGGTTTAACCCAAATCGGTCATTAGACCGCAAAGGTTTATTTATCATTGGTGCTGAGGACGCAGCAGATCGTTGACAGTCTTAACAGGGTTGAATGTCTCGATTGGCACCTCAACGAAGATGGTGTTCCAGTCGCTCATTGAGCCGTTCCAAAGTCCAGGAAGTTCAAGCGCCTTAATATCCACGCCACCAGTTGATTTCATTGAAATTAGTCCAGTCTCTTGGTCAACAAATTGCTTTAAATCAAACTTCTTGCCATTATAGTCCTTAATATAGCACACAAGGTCAACGGGGTTGAAGTGAGTGCCGCTCTTCATCAGCCGGGCAGCCGCAGGGTCGTTTTGGTCGATTTGTGCTGCCTCAAGGATTTGTGGCGAGTAGCTGCCGTCAGCGTTGTAGGCTAGGTAAGGACCGCCACCAGGTTCACCCTCGTTGAGTACCATACCGCACACTCTTATTGGTCGGTTGAGCTTGCCACGCAAATAATCGGTCAGTTGCTTCTCGTCCATGCTAGCTGTAGCCTCATTGCGGGTGCAGAGGCGATTCTCTACAAATTTCAGAATGCTCTTCAGCTCACTAGCATTAGCGCCCTTATCAAGAGTTAAGAGATGCTTGGCTATGGCACGCTGAACATCAATTAGATAGCCGCCAATAGCCTTCTTGTAGCGAACTGTAGCATTACGCAATCTTAGTGGCACTACGTTGTCAATATTCTTAACAAACACCACATCGGCATCACGCTCGTTAAGGTTCTCGAGCAGGGCACCATGACCTGCTGGGCGGAAGAAGAGGTTGCCATCACCATCACGATAAGGAGTATTGTCAAGATTTACAGCAACTGTGTCGGTCGACTGTTTCTGTTCGCTCATAGTAACATTGTATTTCACTCCCCACACTTGCTCCATCATTGAGAGCTTGGATTTGAGCAACTTGTCAAATTCCTTGCGGTGTTCAGGTGATACGGTGAAGTGAATGTTGACCTCTCGCTTACCGTTGGCAGCATACTGAGCGCCCTCTTCTAGATGCTCTTCGAGTGAGGTGTGAACATCTCCGCCCGATGCCTTGTGGAAAAGCAACAGGGCTTTAGGAAGGAAACCATAGTTTAAGCCTTCTTTTTCGAGCATCGCCTTTACAATCTCAACATATTTTCCATTTTGGATGAGTTGAGGTATAGAGTCCTTGTAAAGCAGCTCGCACGACTTGTTAAGGCTGGAGAAAAAAGCGAAGTGGTTGATGTTGTCAAAATATTGCTTCTCGAAGTCGGTCTCTGGAGCTGTTCTGCCCGATGTCATGAAGGCGAACATGTTCTTGAACATTCGGCTTGCAGCACCCGAGGCAGGAACAAACTTCTCAATCGTCACTCCATCTTGCTGCGACTGGCGCCAAAGCTTTATGTAGTGGTTGATATCTTTCTCATTCAAACGCATAATGCCATTACCCACTGTTGCTACCGAATGGATGCGCAGCTGTGGAAAGCCATTCTCAAAACGTTTTATTTGCGCTTCAAGTTTATCGGCAGTTATACCTTTGTTTTCAAGTTGTTGTAGGTCTTTTTCGTTAAGCATGATAGTGTATGTTTTTGTGATTTGTTGCTAATTAGTTGTAATTAATTTGTAAAGTTACAAAGAAAAAATTAATTTTGGGTGATTTTTTGCTCAAAAGATAGAAAAATGACAGAAACTGCTTTTTTTAATGCTCATGAGCGGGCAATGTTGTTCAAATCAATTAGCAAATTATGGAACAACTTGCGTGACGAGATAACCATCGACGATGTTCACTATTTGCAGTCACTAATAAGAAGTGGCGTCAAGGCAGGTGTTTATCATCGCGATAAGTATGGCATCAACCCTGTTATCAGAACACTGCGCACCGCCGAGCTGCTACACGACAACATAGCCCCCGACCGCAATATGACAATAGCGATTCTCGTCTATAACCTATGTCGTCTCGGGCACGTTTCAGAGAAAGAGATAACTGAGATGTTTGGTGACGATGTGGCAAGACTGGTGCATGGCCTTATTAAGATTTCTAAGATTTATAAAAAGCAGTCTGCTGTTGAGGATGAGAATTTCCGCAAACTGTTGGTGACTCTTGCGCAAGACATTCGTGTGGTGATGATTATGATTGTTGATCGCAGGGGATTGATGAGCTACATCAACAACCATGAGGACGAAAAATTCGTGCGCGACATATCGCTAGAATCACGCTACCTCTATGCGCCACTTGCCCACAAGTTGGGACTTTACCAAATCAAGACTGATCTTGAAGATCTCTCTCTAAAATACTTGCAGCGAGATGTGTATAACAAGATCGCCCAACGCCTTAATGAAACAAAAGTTGAGCGCGACAAGTATATTGAGGAATTCACAGCACCTATCAAGAACGTGCTTGAGCGTGAGCACATCAAGTGTTATATGAAAGGTCGCACCAAGTCGATTAATTCAATTTGGAACAAGATGAAAACAAAGCAAGTGGACTTTAACGACATCTATGACCTTTTTGCCATACGCATCATCATCGATACCCCCAAGGAATATGAGAAACGAGATTGCTGGTACACCTATTCTCTTATAGGTGACATCTACCAAGCTAATCCTGCTCGCATGCGTGATTGGATTTCTATGCCCAAGAGTAATGGCTATGAGTCTCTGCACGGTACTTTTAAGGGAAAGGACGACAAGTGGGTTGAAGTCCAGATTCGTTCTGAGCGAATGGACGAGATTGCTGAGATGGGTCTTGCCGCACACTGGCGCTACAAAGGCGTGAAAACCGATGGAGGTGGCATAGACCAATGGATGCAGAATGTGCGCGAGGTTCTCGAAGAGGGAAGCAAAAACCGCATGGATCTCATCCGTGACATGCACGCCAACCTATATGACGAAGAGGTTTTTGTATTTACTCCTCGTGGCGATGTGTTCCGGTTTCCAAAGGGTGCTACGGTGCTCGATTTTGCATTTAGAATACACTCTAGAATTGGATGTCAGTGCATTGGCGCTAAAATTGATGGCAAGAACCAGAAAATTAATTACAAGCTGTGTAGTGGCGACACAGTCGAGATTTTAACCTCATCAACTCAGGTGCCACGCGTCGACTGGATGAATATCGTCAAGACAAGTAGGGCAAGAAACAAGATTCGGTTGGCTCTGAATGAAGCTCGAACCAAAAAAGCTGATATGGGTCGCGAACTTCTTCACCGTCGATTTAAAAATCGTAAAATCGAAATCGATGAACCCACAATGAGCCGCTTCATCAACAAGAAGGGATACAAAACCATAACCGATTTCTTTGTTGATGTCAATGATGAGAAGGTCGACATTGTGGTCTTGGTCGATGAATATCTCGATTTTGTGGCTAAACAGCAAGAGTCGACCAAGCCTCATGAAACGGCTCAGAACTTTGTGCTTCAGCACAAGGCTGACGAAGATGACCATGGCGCTGATGATATCCTAGTCATTGGTAACAATGTGAAAGGAATCAACTACAAGCTTTCAAAGTGTTGTAATCCTATCTATGGCGATTCAATTGTGGGATTCATTGCAAGCGATGGTGCCATAAAGATTCATCGACGAGATTGTGGAAATGTGAAGCACTTGATCGAGAAGTATCCTTACCGCATCATTCGCTCGCAGTGGAGTGGTAAATTAGGAAAACAATATGCAGTTACACTCAAAGTTGTGGGTAATGACGATATAGGAATTGTTGCAAATATCACTTCTCTCATCAACAAGGAGGGTGACACAATGCTGCGAAGTGTGTCAATCAACAGCATTGGTGGCATTTTTGAGGGTTTCCTTGTTATTGGCATTAACAGCCTTGACATGCTTGATGCTCTCATCAAGAAAATCAAGAACTTGAAGGGTGTGAAAGATGTGCAACGAACCAGCCATTAAGTCCTGTTGTATAGCATTGATTATGCTATAGGATTCATTTATGAACCCCTATCATAAACATTTGTTGAAAAGTTTATTAATTATAGGAGCTCTATTTCAGAAATTCTCCTTACCTTTGCACGTTCAAAAAAATAGAGGCTCTTTTAGGGCTCTTATTAAAGCGAAATAACTAATTCACATTAACTATAAACAATGAACAAGATTGTAAGCAAACAACGTTTCAGCGAGAATGTTACTAAGCTCGTTGTTGAAGCCCCCCTCATTGCTAAAGCTCGCCGTGCAGGTCACTTTGTGATTGTGCGCTGTGGTGAGAAGGGTGAGAGAATTCCATTAACTATCGCCGATAGCGATCCTGCAGCTGGCACCATCACACTTGTGATTCAGGCAGTAGGTGATTCAACCCGCAAGATTTGTGCCCTTGATCCAGGAGAGTTCCTGACCGACGTGGTTGGTCCTCTGGGACAGGCTACTCGCATCGAGAACTACGGTACCGTGCTCTGTTGCGGTGGTGGTGTAGGTGTGGCTCCATTGCTCCCCATTATCCGTGCAATGAAAGAGGCTGGCAACCGTGTTGTCAGTGTTTTGGCAGGTCGTACCAAGGACTTGATTATTCTTGAGGATGAGGTCCGTGCTTCGAGCGATGATGTTATCATTATGACCGACGATGGTAGCTATGGCACCAAAGGCCTTGTGACTGCTGGTGTAGAAGAGGTTATCAAGCGTGAGAAGGTTGATAAGGTAGTGACCATCGGTCCTGCTATCATGATGAAGTTTGTTTCGTTGCTGACCAAAAAGTATGAGGTTCCAACCGAAGCATCGCTCAATGCTATCATGGTTGATGGTACTGGTATGTGTGGCGCTTGTCGTGTAAGTGTTGGTGGCAAGACTCGCTTCGTGTGTGTTGAGGGTCCTGAGTTCGACGCTCATGAGATTGACTTCGACGAGTTATTAATGCGCTTGAAAATGTAAACCCGTTAAAAACAAGAAAAATGGAAAACTATAACGAATCTCGCAATGAGGCTTGGCGCGAGGAACTGCGCAAGTCGAAGACTGCAAAAGAGAGAAACAACATAGCACGCGTTGAGATGCCCCAGCTTGACCCTGCCTATCGCATCACTTGTAACGAGGAGGTAAATCAGGGCATTAATGCCGAGCAGGCTGTACTCGAGGCTACTCGCTGTCTCGATTGCCCTAATCCACAGTGTGTCACTGGTTGCCCAGTGGGCATCAACATCCCCAAGTTCATCAAGAACATTGAGCGTGGCGAGTTTGCTCAGGCTGCCGCAACTCTTAAGGAGACTAGCTCATTGCCAGCAGTTTGTGGCCGTGTTTGTCCACAGGAGAAGCAATGTGAGAGCAAGTGTATCCGCCTGAAGATGAACCAGCCCGCTGTGGCTATTGGTTATCTGGAGCGCTTTGCCGCCGACTGGCAGCGCAACAATACCGAGCAAGAGGTTCCTCCTATGAAACCTGCCAATGGCATCAAAGTAGCCGTTATTGGTAGTGGTCCTTCTGGACTGTCATTTGCTGGCGACATGGCAAAGCAAGGCTTTGACGTAACAGTATTTGAGGCTCTGCATGAGATTGGTGGTGTGCTCAAGTATGGTATCCCCGAGTTCCGTTTACCAAACAGTATCGTGGACTACGAGATTGAAGGCCTGCGCAAAATGGGCGTTAAGTTTGAGAAAGACGTGCTCGTGGGCAAGACCATTACCTACGATGACTTGCATGAGCAAGGCTTCAAGGGTGTGTTCGTTGGCTCAGGAGCTGGTTTCCCACGCTTCATGGATATTCCCGGTGAGAACCTCATCGGAGTTATGTCAAGTAACGAATACCTCACTCGCATCAACCTGATGAGCGCTGGCCGTGGTGGCGACACTCCTGTGATGCATGGTGAGACAATCGCTGTAATCGGTGGTGGTAACACCGCTATGGACTCAACTCGTACCGCATTGCGTATGGGTGCCAAGCGCGTTATTCTAGTCTATCGCCGCAGCGAGGAGGAGATGCCTGCTCGTCGTGAGGAAGTTGGCCATGCCAAGGAAGAGGGCGTAGAGTTTATGACTCTGCACAACCCCATCGAGTACATTGGCGACGAGAAGGGACACATCAAGGCTATGCGCATACAGCGCATGGAGCTTGGCGAGCCCGATGCAAGCGGTCGCCGCTCACCAGTGCCTGTTGAGGGAGCCATCGAGGAGATCCCTGTTGACATCGTGATTGTGGCTGTGGGTGTGTCGCCCAACCAGCTCGTGCCTCGCTCAATCGAGGGACTTGACGTTAGTCGCCGCAACACCATCGTTGTCAACGAGGAGACTATGCAAAGTAACATTGGCGACCTCTATGCTGGTGGCGACATCGTGCGTGGTGGTGCTACAGTTATCCTTGCTATGGGCGACGGTCGCCGTGCCGCCCAAAACATGGCAAAGCAACTCCTGGGCGAGTAATCAACCAATGATATAAGAAAATTGAGGATGCATCCGTTGGGTGCATCCTCATTATTTTTAATAAATTGATTTCTCTCTTTTGTGTAGCTCACCATTAGTGAACTGCGGGTTAGTAACTCATTTATCGGGCCACGCAATGTAGCCACTTCTCGTAGTTTGTCTCAGTGAGACGTTGGGGTGATAAGCGTGATTTGGCAACTCTATGCCATGATTGATACCCCTTTTTGTTGTTTTGTTTTCCATACTCAATAATTTTTGGTTAGTTGATCGTAATCTTCGATCTTAATGTCATAATAATACTATTCTTTTCATCAATTGACGCCGCAAAGGTACGTATTTTTCCTGAATTGACCAAGAAAAATATGTTTTATAACATGTTTTTGAACACTTTTGTCACCAATTGAGCGATTTTGAGATGTCTTTTACGAGTTTCTCAAGATACGTTTTGTCAGTTTCGTCAAAGGTGTTTAGCTCCTTACTGTCGATGTCGAGAACAGCAACCACCTCGCCATCGCTATTGTGAACAGGAACCACTATCTCACTGCGAGAGAGGCTGCTACAGGCGATATGGCCAGGAAATTGCTCAACGTCGGGAACAATGATTGTTTCATCGCGGTCCCAGGCAGTGCCACACACTCCGCGACCGCGCTTGATGCGGTAGCATGCCACTGGCCCTTGGAATGGGCCCAACTCTAGGCGGTCGCCATTCACAGTGTAGAATCCTGTCCACCACCATCCAAAAGCCTCATGTAGGGCAGCTGTTACATTGGCCATCACGCTCACGGCATTATTCTCACCTTCAATCATTGCCACAATCTGAGGCAATAATTCTTCATATTTCTCTTGTTTTGCCATAGTATGGAAATTTTTTGTCGTGCAAATATAGTTATTATACTTAAATGTTTGCTGTTTTAAACCAAAATATTTACCTAATTGAGTAGATTGAGCAAAAAATGCCCGAAAATCATCTAATTAGCGAAATTTTAGAGGTTTAGAATGTATGTAAATATGACTTTCAGCCCCAAATTTGAGTTGAAGAACGGCAAAGTCGTAAAGCGTGACGATGCCACATACTTAAACACTAAACTACTCCCGCGCATGCAGGAGGTACAACGCATCATAGGCGAGGCGCCGTACGTCGAGGGACTGTCGTGCGCCGAGCTCGTTGCTTCTATCATGCACATGATGCCTAATCTCATTTCTATAGCGCACGCAAATTCTTCGCCCAGCACGCTTTCGCACTGGGAGGGAATGAGAGTGTCATAGACTACATTATTGGTCACTCCCGACATGGCGAGCGAGGCAATCCGAAAAGTCGGCGACTTTATAGCTTCAGATAAAAATTTTTGACTACCTTTGCGGTACACATAGACGAACTCGCAATAGAAATAACCATCAAACATTCTGAATAATGAATAAAGTATTAGTAATCATATTGGTAATTCTCCCACTTGCGCTTTATGCGCAGGTGAGGGTAGCAGAACCAGCTCAAAGGGTAGCAAAACCTGTTGCTCCATACGACAGCACTTACATCGTCTGTGAGAAAAACCTTGATGAGATTAAGCGTTACATCGGGCAAGAGTTCTTTGTCATTCCGAAATCGGAACAACTGCAAAATTATGGGTATGAGATGACCAGGGAGAAAACAGGTTACATCTCTGGACGCATCCCTTATGATGAATTAGCAGGAAAGACGTTGCGAGTGGTTGATGTGGTGTATGGAGGACGCACATCATACGATAGAGACTATTACCTTACGCTTGTGAACGAAAGCGAGAATGACACAGTCTATTGGAAGTTTAGCGACTCAGAATATGATTTCCCATTCCTCGTCCTCGGATTCAAGGACAAATATGAAAAGACGCATAAAGGAAAGTCTTTCCTTTTTAAAGGTGTTGAAAGAGATGATATTTCAGACTTCAATACAGGAAAGGCTGTACATCTTAAACCAGGTGACAAATGGACATTCGAGGAGCTTATTATTGTGCCTTCATCAGGCGCAGTTGCTTATGTGCGTTACATGTGCTCAAATGCGAAGGGCGAGCACATCGCCTTTTATAGTGACTGGTTTGTCGAGAAGGCAAAGATGGACAAGTTGGTGAGAAAATACGGCCAACGACTATGCAACACTGCATTGAATGATGAAATCGCAATAGGGATGCCCAAAGAACTTGTTGAGCTGGCATGGGGAAAACCCAAGTCTATCAACAGCGCCAGTTATGGTGAACAGTGGGTCTATTCTAAAGATTATGTTTATTTCAAGAACGGCAAGGTTACAGGCTGGAATTGATGCAAAAATTGTCGGATTATTGTCCAAGGCGCATGAGAGCGACAAAGAACACACTTGTAATTAGGTGCTATACAGCATATTAAAGAAAAGAACATTGCATTTTAAACCAAAATGTGCAACTAATAAAAAAAGACAATTATGAAAAAGGTATTAGCAATCGTATCGCTGGCAGCACTCTTATGCTCATGCCAGCCAACAGGACAAAATGGTGTAAACGACACGACGGACAGCGTTGCCGTGGCAAATGTTACGGATGAGAAAAAAGCACCCGAAGTGAAAAAATCTATCTTCGCTCATGTGGCAGACTCAATCTACAAGGCACACCCAGGCGACATCAAGAACGAGATCATCTGTGAAGACATAGCAAAAGACCTCAAGAAGTACGCGCTCCAGTTCAAGGGCAAGCACATGCCACTAATCGAGGAACTGCCGTTTGAATGTAATGGCATCGTCAAAGATGGTGGTCGCTATATCGTTGCGTTCCAGTATAAAAAAGATGCTACAGAGACTGAACTCGGTCTTGAGCTGCAAGTCGCGGTACCACAATCTCGTGAAGATGCGGCAAAATTCGTCGAGGGAGACATATACTACCTCAAAGGAATAATGGCAGGGTTCCCATTCCAGAGCGTATTGCCTTACGCACTCTCGCCATTGTCCTCTTTTGAGAAGCCATTAATCTCTCTCGGAGCGATAAAATTGGAAAATGCTGAAATTACCAAGAAATAATAAAAATTGTCGGATTATTGTCGAGGGCACATGAGGGCGACAAAGAACACACTCGCAATCGGTTTATGTACAGCTATTTAAAGAAATGAATATTGCATTTTAAACCAAAATATTGTAACTTTGTCAAAATTCAAATTTATATCAATTATGAAGAAATACTTGTATATTATTATAATGTGTCTTATGGCAGTAGCAAAACTGTCGGCCGAAGACACGCAGATTCACATTTTTGACCCTAATGTGAAGTCGCTTAAAATTGCGCCCATCAGCAATATGTACTTTCCACCCATCTATGTCTTGGGGAGTGATGATGTGTTGAATGTGAACTTCGACTACTTAGACCTCGATATTCAGTATTTCCGTTACAGTGTGACCCACTGCGATGCCAATTGGCAGCCTTCACAACTGGTGGAGAGTGAGTATATAGATGGATTCAACCAGGCCGACATAGAGGAATATAAGCCTAGTGAGGCAACTTTTGTTCACTATTTCAACTATAATTTTACAATACCTAACAACGACTTCATTATTACTAAGAGTGGAAACTATTTGCTCAAGGTCTATAGGCAAGATGATCCTGACGATGTGCTCTTTCAAACACGTTTTTCGGTGAGTGAAAACACAATGGGAGTTTATGCTGAGGTTAGCACTAACACCGACGTGGATTACAATGCTCACAACCAACAGGTGAATGTGGTGGTTACTACGCGTGACGGAGGGAGAATAAGTGATCCATTTAACGAGCTTGCAGTAGTTGTGTCTCAAAATTCCCGCCCTGATAACGAAGTTATGGTTACGAAACCATTGATGGTTAGTGCAAACAAGGTGACATTTGAGCACAATCGCGACCTGATTTTCCACGCTGGAAATGAGTACCGGCGTATCGAGATGGTAAACATCAATTCAATGAACATGGGAGTGGAGAAATTTCAGTATTTTGAGCCTTTCTACCATGCTACGCTTTATCGCAACGAGCCACGCGCTAACGGTGGGTACCTTTATGATAAGACTCAATATGGCCGTTTTACTATTAGGAAGTCTGGCGCTTTTGACTCAATGGTTGAGAGCGACTACATTGTCACGCATTTTACATTATATACTGGCGAGAAACTGCAGGGAGGAAATCTCTTTGTGCAGGGTGAGTTCACTCTGGGCATGCCACCTGAGCAATGCCTTATGCGTTACGACCCAAACTATGGAACCTATAACTGCGACATCCTCCTCAAGCAAGGTGCCTACAACTACCAGTTCCTTTGGGTTCCCAAAGGCAGTGGGGTAGGACAGACCGCCATGATAGAAGGCGACAAATTCCAAACTTCAAACGAATATCTCGTCAAAGTCTATGACCGCCCCTTTGGCGAGCGTTATGACCACTTCGTTGGATTTGGAATTATCTACTCTGGTAGATAAAAATGATTAAATCTAATAGATGATTCTTTTACCACACGCCTTGTGGAACAAGATGGGTATAAAAAAACTGGAGCAGGACTGATGTCTTACTCCAGATAATAGATTCTTGATAAACCTCAAAGCAAAGTAACCTCAATTTGCTTGCCTTCCTCATCAGAGGCTACATTGACCTTACCTTCACGGGCGAGCCAACCGATAGCAGCAAAAATTTCTTTCTCTTTAAGTTTTGTTACTTTTTTCAAACCTTTCATGTCCTGAGTGCCATTGGCATCGTTCAGTGAATTCCAAACTGCGCCTGCCCACAGACCAATTGTTTCTACGTTCATAATAATAATCTTTTTTGTAAAACTTCTTGTTTATAAAAACACTGCAAAATTAATTGTTTTATAACAAATTGACAAAACTTTTGTTTTCATTTTGTCTGTTATGCACCTGCAATCGTTTAACTTGCAACTGCACTTTCATGCTACTAGTTTTGTGAGCTAATATTTGCTGTTGTTTTTTTCTTCTTCTCTATAATTTTAGTAGGCTTTGGTGGGTGTACTGAAGGGTCTTTTCTTAATAAAGATTAATAAAGCTAACTTTTTGTTTGATTTCTTTCGCTTTTTGTGTATATTTGCAAAACATTAGTACAGATATGCTTTTTAATAGACCAAGGACATCTCCGATTTTATATCGTATATTTCTTAACATCAAAGAGATAGATCACTTTTATTGTTGCTGATTACAATCAAATTGCGCAACAAGAATTATTGTTGCTTCATCCTTTTTTATTTATTACTGCTATAATGCAGGATTTACTTGTGCGACTTTTTCTCAAGTAACTAAATTATTAACAACATTAAAATTTAAAAATACTATATATTATTATGGAACTACCATTTGCAGAATCGTGGAAAATTAAAATGATTGAGCCTTTGACCAAGAGCACTCGCGAACAGCGCGAACAGTGGCTCAAAGAAGCTCACAACAATGTGTTTATGCTTAAAGCCGAGCAGGTTTACATCGACTGTCTTACCGACTCGGGTACAGGTGCCATGAGCGACCGTCAGTGGTCGGCCATGATGCTTGGTGATGAGAGCTATGCTGGTGCAACTTCCTTCTATAAATTCCAGGAAGTGGTGCAACGCATCTTTGGTTTTAAGTATGTTATCCCTACTCACCAGGGTCGTGCTGCCGAGAACGTACTTTTCTCTTATCTTGTTAAGGAAGGCAATGTCGTTCCTGGCAACGCTCACTTCGACACCACCAAGGGGCACATTGAGGCTCGTAAGGCTAAAGCAATCGATGTTACTATCGACGAGGCTAAGGACACTCAGCTTGAGATTCCTTTCAAGGGTAATGTTTCGCTTGAGAAACTCGAGAAAGTTCTCGTTGAGAACAAGGGCAATGTTCCTTTCATGGTGCTTACTGTTACTAACAATACCGTTGGTGGTCAGCCCGTTTCAATGAAGAATATCAAGGAGACTTGCGAACTCTGCCACAAGTATGGTGTTCCAGTGGTTATGGACAGCGCTCGCTTTGCCGAGAACTCTTATTTCATTAAGACTCGTGAGGAAGGCTATGCCGATAAGACCATCAAGGAAATCGCTCGTGAGATGTACAGCTATGTTGATGCAATGACCATGAGTGCCAAGAAAGACGGTCTCGTTAACATGGGTGGATTCATCGCAACCAACAATGAGGAGTGGTATGAGGGTGCTAAATTGTTCTGCATTCCTTTCGAGGGTTTCATTACCTATGGCGGTATGAACGGTCGTGACCTTAATGCTTTGGCAGTGGGTCTTGACGAGAACACCGAGTTTGAGATGCTCGAGACTCGCATCCATCAGGTGCAGTACCTCGCTAGCAAACTTGACGAGTACGGTATTCCTTACCAGCGTCCTGTTGGTGGTCACGCTCTCTTTATCGATGCCGACAAGGTGCTCTGCAATGTGCCTAAGGAGGAGTTCCCTGCTCAAACCCTTACTTGCGAGCTCTATCTTGAGGCTGGTATCCGTGGTTGCGAGATTGGTTACATCCTCGCCGACCGTGATCCCGTGACTCGCGAGAACCGCTTTGGTGGTCTCGACTTGCTCCGTCTCTGCATTGCTCGTCGTGTTTACACCGACAATCACATGAACGTGATTGCTGCTGCTCTCAAGAACGTTTATGATCGTCGCAACGAGATAACTCGTGGTGTTGCCATCGAATGGGAAGCTCCTTTGATGCGCCACTTCACAGTGAAACTTCGTCGCTTAGGATAATTCTTTAAAGCAATTAAAATAATAAAAGCCCAATCAGCGTTTTGCGATTGGGCTTTTATGTTTATTCAAGTGTTGTTGTCTTTTTATTTCTTAGAGTTTTGCCTATAGTTTTTTAAAGAGTTACACATCCTATAGCTATAACGACAACTAATAAAACAATGACAACCATGCCTGCTATTCTACTTTAAGGTAGTCGCGCAATGCGTTGACATATTCTTCAAACGCTTTTTTCCCAGCATCGGTCACGCTGCACAAGGTGAGCGGTTTCTTTCCCTGGAATTTCTTCTCGACAGTGATATATCCTGCCGATACTAGTTTGTCGAGCTGCACACTCAGATTGCCAGCTGTGGCCTGAGTTTGTTCTTTGATGTAGACGAAGCTTGCTTCTTCGCAGTTCATCAAGATAGACATAATAGCCAAGCGCAACTGTGAATGCAACAATGGGTTGAGTTCCTTTAGCATTGCTTCTTGGCTTTAGCATTCAAAATATGTCCGGGAATAATCATCGTTACAACGAAGCATAGCACGAATAGAGGAATTACCCATTCTACGGCAAGTGGCACCTTAGCAAATACACAGCACATAACAAAGATTCCTGCAAACAAGGTAAATCCTCCGCCAATTTTCATCGATTTCTCTTGAATGATACATCCTTGCATGTTTGCACTAAAACCGCATAGTAAAAAGGCAAGGATAAGCATAACTATCCATGTGTCTTTGCCAAAGAAGCTAAACCCAATTGACAATAATGTACCGAAGGCAAAAGCACATCCATTAGTCAACCACAAGTTGCTAGTTAAACGGTCTACATAGGTCTTCGGCTCATTCTCGATGCGACCCCGGTCCTTGCGATTGATGACTAGCATACCAATGCCACCAACTATCCAGATGAGGAACCAGAGCCAGTTGCAGGCAGGGTTTCCTTTGGTAACAATTAATGATACACCTACAAGCAGTCCAACGATAGCACTAACGTAGCCCCACCACAGCAGCAGGTTGCCTTGACCAATGTGCATTTGTCGCTTGGTCTTGTTGATCATTCTGGTAATCAACTCCAAGCTCTCTTGATTGTTTAATTTCTTGTCTTCCATATTTTCCTTACATAACTAAATGGTGAATAAAAAAGTTGTTTAGATTTATAAATCCGTTGCAAAGATAAAGCAGTTTATTTTATAAACCAAATATTTTGGCAACTTTTTTTGAAAAACTATAAAAAACAGTAGGGGAATGGCATATTTGTTAATATTTATTGCATCATGTTATAAATCTAGATATATAATGTGGTGCTAATTAAATTTTTGCAATTACTTCATTATTTCAATGTTGTTTTAATACATTAATCTATTTTATTTTTGCTCTTGCTGAATACAGTAAGAACTCTTTGACATTCTGCCACTAGTTATTCATAGTAGTTCCTAGTCACTCTTATCCCTGAAAAAAGTTGACTGATTCTAGTGATTCTAGTGATTCCAGTGATTCCACTGATTCTAGTGATTCCAATGATTCCAGTGATTCCAGTGATTCCAGTGATTCCAGTGATTCCAGTGATTCCACTGATTCCACTGATTCTAGTGATTATCGTGTTTCTTATGATTCCTTATTGCTTATTCTTGTATTGCCCCTACCTCTACACTTGTTTTATACATTATATTTGCAATTCTTCGATTTTTGGCATAACTTTGCAAGGTTGTTTCTGAATCTTTAAAAATTCTAGATAATATGAATATAGCTACTCGGGCATTATATGGCGGCATCTACGTTGCATTGATAGTTGCGGCATTATTGTTGTGGAACGTGAGCAAAATATTGTTTGTGATTTTGTTCTCATGTTTCGTGATTCTTGGTATGCTAGAAGCTTCTAGGCTATTCAACCATGATGGAAAACCATCTACAACGCTGTTAAAGACTGTAGATTGTGCTGGGGGAGTAGCGCTTTTTCTTTCATTCTTTGCCTACTATAACTCTGGCATAAACCATGGTTTATGCCTTGTTCCTGTAGCGGTATTCTTGCTGGTGAGATTGATAATACAACTTTATTTGCCCGAACGTAACTCCATTGCCGATGTACGACAGTCGCTAAGTTCCTTTCTTTATGTAGCACTACCTCTGTCTCTGCTAAACACTTTGGCTTCCGACTTCTCGCCTGAACTTGTTTTATGTTTGTTTATTTTCTTATGTCTCTATGATTCAGGTGCGTTCCTTGTAGGATGTGCAATTGGCAAGCACAGATTGTTTGAGCGCATTAGTCCTAAGAAATCTTGGGAAGGTGTTGTGGGTGGTGCGGTTGCTGTTATAGCCGCTGCAATTGTTATCTCACAAGTTGATGCTGTCTCCCAAATGCTTAATCCTAATAACTTTGCCCTCGACGTATGGATTGTTTTTGGAATAGGGGTAGTTATTTCAGGAACATTGGGTGACCTCTTTGAGTCTCTACTCAAGCGATGCGCTGGTGTTAAGGATTCTGGAAATATTATTCCAGGGCATGGTGGTGTTTTAGACCGAATTGACAGTCTCCTCTTTGCTGCCCCAACCACTGTCATAGTTATGATTATACTTTCATCAATACAATAAATTAACCATTTTTGGTGTTATGTTTATATATACCTATTTATATATAATTGAAATCACCATTTTTTTGCTGCGACACAACAACACGATACATGAAGGCTTTACTATCACATATCTTGGTTTTGTCTCTGCTCGTAACCCTTGTGACATCTTGCAACAACAAATCTCAGCAGGAGACATCAAAGGATGCAGCCAAGTCGCTGCCCACGATTGCTGTTAAACATGAGTTCCCCGACACCTTGGTTGTGGGAACAATATATAGCCCCGCTAGTTTCTTCATTCTCAAAGGGGATACTCTTGGTTATGACTATGAGAGAATTTGCGCTTTTGCCCGTGAAAACAAAATGGGTATAAAGTTCCATGTGGCTAGCAGTATGAAGGAACTCATTAATTATGTTGAGAATAACAAAGTGCATGTTGCCGCCTATGAAATTCCAATCACTGCCGAATACAAGCAGCATGTCATACATTGCGGTGCACAAAATGAAACATTTCAGGTTCTTGTGCAACGAGCTGGAAAAGACACTCTTAACAATGTGACTCAGCTAATTGGAAAAGACATTTATGTGATTCATGGTTCTAACTATGAAGCTAGATTGAAAAACCTTGATAGTGAGATAGGTGGTGGTATTAAGATTCATGCTCTCGAGAATGACTCTCTCATCAGTGAGGATCTCATTGATATGGTTGCTAGCGGTCGATTACCTTTCACAATTGCCGATAGCGACATAGCACAAATTAATAAGACCTACAACGACAGTATTAATATTAGTCTGAAGGTGGGATTTATGCAACGCTCCTCATGGGCAGTGGGAAAAGATTGGAAATGGCTTGCCGACACTATCAATGAATGGGCTAAGAATGACAACACCATTGCTAAGGCTAGAGAGATTAAGCAACGATATTTTGAAATGAATAAGCATCATCGCGACTCAATGAAAGCGATGAGTGATTCGTTGAACAACCTCGTAGAGAATTCCCAGAGTCCAGCCACTGAGCAGGATTTGAAGAAGATATATTCTCGTAAGGAAGGAGATATTTCTGCCTACGACCAGTTGTTTAAGAAGTATGCTGCTACGGCTGGCGTGGAATGGACTTTGCTGGCTGCGGTTGCTTATGTGGAGTCGAACTTCAATCCTCAAGCAGTGTCTTGGGCCGATGCGCAAGGTTTGATGCAAATTATGCCTAGCACAGCTCATAGCTACGGATTCTCGCAAGAAGATCTTAAGGATCCTGAGAAGAGCGTTTATGTTGCTAGCCTCATTATTTCTAAGACTAACAAGTTCTTACAAAGCTATATCCCTAATAGCGCAGAACGTATGCGATTCACCTTGGGCGCCTACAATGCTGGAGTAGGGCACATTATTGATGCCATGAAATTGGCACAAAAGTATGAAAAGAACCCTAAAATCTGGTATTCTAATGTCGAGGAAGCTCTGCTTTGGAAGACGCACCCCGAGTTCTACAACGACCCAGTTTGTAGCTATGGATACTGCCGTGGCACCGAGACTATTAACTATGTTCGACAGGTCGAGAATGCTTACCGTGTGTTCCGTGAGTATGAAGCCAAGAGAAACAAGAAGAAATAGCCTTTTGTACAATCATTTTTATAAATTATAACTTACTATTCTTATGTCCACTCCTCACATCAACGCACTTGATGGTGCTTTTGCTAAAACCGTGTTAATGCCTGGCGACCCACTGCGTGCCAAGTTTATTGCTGAGAATTTCCTTGAAAATCCCCAACTTGTAACTTCTGTTCGCAATGTGCTTGGATTCACTGGTACTTATAAAGGTGTGCCTGTGTCAGTAATGGCTAGCGGAATGGGAATGCCCAGCATTGGCATTTATAGCCATGAACTCTACACATTCTATGATGTTGAGAATATCATCCGTATTGGCTCGGCAGGGAGCTATACCAAGGACCTTGCTGTTCACGATGTTGTGATTGCTAGCGCTTCTTATAGTGCATCATCTTATGCTTTGGTCCACAACTGTGAGACAAGCCATGAACTCTATCCAAGCGCTGAAATCAACGATGTCATCATTAAAAAGGCCGAGGAACTCGATATTCCTTACCATCTTGGAAAGGTTTACTCAAGTGATGTCTTCTATGGAGGCCCCAATAGCGAGCCTTGGCAAGTGACTCGTGAACGCACAGGTGTTGATTGCGTCGAGATGGAAAGCTTTGCACTCTTCCACAATGCCAACGTTCTTGGAAAACGTGCTGCATGTATCTTAACTATCAGCGACTCGCTAGTCGAGGATGTGGCTATTAGTGCTGAAGACCGACAAAATTCTTTCCGCACAATGATGCATCTCGCTCTTGAAGCAGCCATTGCGCTCTAAAGAAAAACAATTAATTATTGATTTAGCAAGATTTCGTTTTGTCCTCTAATCATTGTGCCGCACGGTGATAGAGGACAATTGCTATTATGGTATAGATTATGTTTGGTATCCACATGGCGAGCCTTGGAGATGTGTAGCCACTGATGGCAAATGTCTGTGTGACTGTCATAAACAAGATGTAGGAGAAGCTTAGTAGTAGTCCAATTCCAATATTTACTCCCATTCCTCCTCTCACTTTGCGAGACGAGAGTGAGAGGCCAATAACTGTCAAGATGAATGCTGCAGCTGTCATGGCAAATCGCTTCTCATATTCCAATTCAAACTGTTGAAGATTGGCTACACCACGGGCTTTCTGTTTGTTGATATATCGCCTAAGCTCTGGCGACGTGAGCATCTCTTGGTCGTTCTTGGCAATAAGGAAATCTCGTGGGTCGATGTTGAGCAATGTGTCGATTTTTGTGCCTTTAGTGAGTGTTTCCTTTAGTCCTTCAAATTTCCTGACAGTGTAATCATTAAGGGTCCATCGTCCCAAAGAATCGTAATGCACATCGTTGGCTGTAATACGAGAAACTAGCCTGTTACCGTCGAACTGTTCCATTGTAAAACGATAGCCTCGTTTAGTTGTGTTATCATAACGCGACATGAAGGCCATCACTCCAGGGCGAACCTGCAATTGAATATTATCGCCAAAATCTACTCGCTTATTCTTTACCCATTGGTTAGTATACTCAATGCGCTTAACATTTGCGGGAGGAATCACATATAGAGATAGTAGGAGAGTGCCAATGGCGATAATAGTGGCACTGACTAGATATGGAACCATCAGCCTCTTGAAGCTTATTCCGCTTGACATCATGGCAATTATCTCACTATGGTCGGCAAGCTTTGAAGTGAAAAATATAACAGTGATGAATACAAATAGCGGGGCAAACTGGTTGGCAAAGTATGGTAGGAAGTTCAAGAAGTACTTGAACACTGTCTCTTTGAGAGGTGCAGTAAGCATGGCATCAAGCTTCTCGTTGATGTCAAACATAACGACGATCGCTAACAGTAACAAGATTGCGAAAATGAACGTTCCAAGGAACTTCTTTATTATGTAGGCATCAAAGTGCTTTATCCAAGGACGTTTAGGCTTTTGAGGGATGGCTTCAGGTTGTGGTGAATTGTTGTTCGCAGTTGGTTCAGGGTCATCTACGAGCATTTCGCTCTGTTGTAAATCCTCGGCTGGAGCTTGTGGTATTACCATTTGGGTGAAATCGTATTCTGAGCGCACATCATTTGTGCTCTCCTCAACGAGTCCCCATTGCTTACTGTTCTGTAAAATGGAGTCTGATCCTTTTTTGAACCTGCGAGTTAAAGCCATTGTTTAAAGTCTCCTAGTTACTCTTTCTATCATTGATGTCTTCCATGTTTTGAAGTCTCCAGAAATAATGTGGTTGCGAGCTTCGGTAACTAACCACAGGTAGAATGCTAGGTTGTGGATACTGGCAATTTGCATTGCTAGTAGCTCGTTAGCGATGAATAGGTGGCGAACGTAAGCTTTGCTATAAACATGGTCAACAATCGATGCGCCATCTTCTTGTAAGGGGGTGAAATCGTCGGCCCATTTCTTGTTGCGCATGTTCATGATTCCATGCTGCGTAAATAGCATACCGTTTCGGCCGTTGCGTGTTGGCATCACACAGTCCATCATGTCAACACCACGATCGATAGCTTCAAGAATATTGGCAGGTGTGCCTACTCCCATCAGGTATCGAGGACGATCCTCGGGGAGGATTTCGTTGACAACCTCTATCATATCATACATGACTTCAACAGGTTCGCCAACGGCAAGTCCGCCAATGGCGTTACCTTCAGCTCCCAAATCGGCGACATGCTTTGCTGCATCTTGACGCAAGTCGGTATAGGTACAGCCCTGAACAATTGGGAAGAATGCTTGGCTATGTCCATAACGAGGTTGTGTTTCTTTGAAGTGTTTCCATCCGCGCTCTAACCAATGTTGGGTCAACCTGAGTGATTTCTCGGAATAACGGTAGTCACTTGTTCCTGGTGGGCATTCATCGAGAGCCATCATAATGTCGCTGCCTATGCTTCGTTGGATGTCAACAACCTTCTCGGGTGTGAAGAGATGTTTCGAACCATCAATATGGCTTCGAAATGTGACACCTTCTTCTTTTAGCTTGCGGTTCTCGCTGAGGGAGAAGACCTGAAATCCGCCACTGTCGGTTAAGATAGGTCGATCCCAGCTGTTGAACTTGTGCAATCCACCTGCACGTTCAATAATGTCCATGCCTGGACGCAAGTACAGGTGATAGGTGTTGCCCAAAATGATTTGTGCCTTGATGTCGTCGCGCAGTTCACTCATGTGAACAGCTTTTACTGAGCCAACCGTGCCAACAGGCATGAAGATAGGGGTCATAATCTCTCCATGGTCGGTAGTTATCACTCCGGCACGAGCTTTACTGTCATTATTTGTTGCTACTACTTTGTAGTCCATAATTATCCAAATTATAGTGCAAAATTACAACAACCAAAATGAACTGCCAAATTTATTTACATCAATTCCACCCTTGAAAAGGTCAATAAAATGAGAGCTAGTGTTAACATTCTAAAAAAGAGATGACCCAATGCATTCACTGCGTTGAGTCATCATAGTAAAACGAGTATATGAAATGAAAAAAATGTGTTGTGTATTTAATGAAAAATTATCTTACTTATTAATGAGCCCGGTTCCTGTCATGTCGGTTGGTTGGGCTAGTTCCATAATTTGTAGTATCGATGGAGCGACATCGGCAAGTCTACCATCATTCACAGTAGCATTCTTGTTATTGCTTACAAAGATGAATGGTACTGGATTGAGAGAATGGGCAGTGTTGGGGGTGCCGTCCTTGTTAATAGCATTATCGCAGTTGCCATGATCGGCAATGATGATAATCTCATAATTAGCCTCCTTGGCAGCTTCCACGGTGTCGTGCAGGCAGTTGTCGATGGTCTCAACAGCTTTCACAATGGCGTCATAAACACCTGTGTGACCTACCATGTCGCCGTTAGCATAGTTCACCACAATAAAATCATACTTAGTTTCTTTGATTGCTTCAACCAGCTTGTCTTTTACTTCGTAGGCGCTCATTTCGGGCTTGAGGTCGTAGGTCGCCACCTTGGGTGAAGGAACAAGAATTCTGTCTTCGTTTTCAAAAGGCTCCTCACGACCGCCGTTGAAGAAGAAAGTGACATGAGCATATTTTTCGGTCTCGGCAATGTGTAACTGTCGCTTACCTTGTGATGCAAGATATTGTGCTAGAGTGTTGTCAACATTGTCTTTCTTGAAGATAACATGCACTCCAGTGAATGAAGCATCGTAAGGCGTCATGCAGTAATATTGTAGGTTGGGAATGGTGGTCATCCCAACTTCTGGCATATCTTGTTGAGTGAGAACGATTGTCAACTCCTTGGCTCGGTCATTACGGAAATTAAAGAAGATTACAACATCTCCATCTTTGATGCGGCCATCAACAGTTGAGTTTACAATGGGTTTGATAAACTCGTCGGTAACGCCCTCGTCATATGATTCTTGTATGGCTTGAACCATATTGTCGCTCTTACGGCCTTCGCCATGAACCAGTTGGTCATAGGCCATCTTGATGCGTTCCCATCGCTTATCGCGATCCATTGCATAATAGCGTCCTGTAACAGTAGCAACCACTCCTGAACTCTTGGCGCAATGCTCTTCAAGCTGGCCGACAAAACCTTTTCCGCTCTCAGGGTCGGTGTCGCGGCCATCCATGAAGCAGTGGATGAAAACATCCTTCAACTCATAATCATGTGCGATGTCGCATAAGGCGAACAAATGGTCTAGTGAGCTATGAACGCCGCCATCACTTGTTAATCCCATGAAATGCATAGCTTTGCCATTCTCTTTGGCATAATTGAACGCATTGACGATTTCAGGATTCTCAAGGATAGACTTGTCCTTAATGGCTTTATTAATCTTGACAAGATCTTGATAGACAACACGTCCGCCGCCTATGTTGAGGTGTCCAACTTCGCTATTGCCCATCTGTCCATCGGGTAAACCAACATTTTCACCGCTGGCTTGGAGCTGACTGTGTGGAAAAGTTTCCATCAAGTAGTCCCAATAGGGGGTTGGTGTTGAGAAAATGGCATCACTCTTAGAGTGGTCGCCAATGCCCCAACCGTCAAGGATTATTAATAATGCTCTGTTACTCATCAAATTAGGTAAATTTAAGTTTAGAACTTCAATTTATCTTTCCTTAATAAATACTTTATTAGGACTGCAAATATATATCATTTTAGGCTCATTACAAAAAATAAACAACATTTTTTTACAATTATCATCACATTTTTTTGTTGAAATAATGGAAAAAAAGACTAACTTTGCAGAGACTATGAGACGAATAACCGATATTACCGAATTGAGGTCGATACAGATTTCTATACTTGACGAGATCCATGAGTTTTGCCAGCGTGAAGGCATCACATATTTTCTTTCGAGCGGCACACTGCTTGGAGCTGTGCGCCATCAAGGATATATTCCATGGGACGACGACATCGACTTGTATATGCCTCGCGAGAGTTATGAACAGTTTCTTGAGAAATTCAGTAGCAAGTCGGGAAGATATTATGTTATCAATCCACGCACCGAAGCGAATTACTACTACACTTTTGCTAAAGTTGTAGATACTAAAACAAGGGTGGTGGAGCAAGAAACTCCCGGCTTTGAAATAGGGGTCTATGTCGATGTGTTTCCGGTTGATTATGTGAGCGAAGATTTGTCGGTTAGGCAGAAAGTTTTCAAGCGCAAGAGGTTTCTCAACAAGATAAGGCGGTGCAAAATATCTCACAATAACCCATTATACTCTCGATGGGCCTATATTGTTTATAAACATTGGCCAAGGAGCGTTAAAAGCATCAACAATGAACTCGACAGACTAATTGCTCACAACAAGCCATCATCGCTAGTGTGCAACATGACCGAGGCTGGTCCTGGCATTGAAGGGTGTTTCTCATCGAGCTGCATTTCGAGCGATGTCGACATCCTTTTTGAGGGCAAAAACTATAAGACGATGGTGGGCTACAAGGAATATCTTGAGAAGACTTATGGCGATTACATGACTCTGCCTCCTGTTGAAAAACGGGTGCACCACGATTTTGAAGCCTACTGGTTTTGAGCAATTACGTCCATTCCCCACTGAAAGACCTCGTCAATTACAGGAGTTGAGAAATTTATGTCTTTTGCCACTTTCACAATAGAATATAGACCATAAGGAAAATCTTCTGTAAAGTAGCGACTATTGAAATCAGGCACATAACCATCATCATCATTGCCAATCATTGGAGCCATTATACTTTTGAACGCTGGAATAGAAGCGAGTTTATCGCAGAGCGACTTCTCATCGTGACTCTCATAGTAGTCAAGAACATTAGGAATAGCTCCTTGTGTTACTGGAAGTAACTTGAGTAATGCTTGAAATTCTCGGTCCATATTAATATAATAATGAGCTGCCTCGATGGTCCAATCTGCATAAAATAGCGGACAGCGGTCATACTTGATGCCTGGCTTCCAGTCTTTCCAAAGAGTATAAATTCGAGAGGTGTGAAGCAGTGGATTGCTGTTGGTGAGACTCACCTCATAATGACTGCTTAACAACTTTATAGGGACGTTGAAAATGCGCTCAAGCAACAATGTCAATTCTCGCTTTTTGTCATAGGATGAGTGTTCAATAGCAACGCTAAGACTTGGTTTATAACCTAATAAGTTGGCACTTTTTCCATATTCTTTGACACGGGCAATAAACGGCACACGCTGGAACCCAAAAATAGATATGTCACATGGCAGAAGTTGAGTGGCCATAAAGAAAAAGCCAGTACTCGACACCACAGTTCCAACAAAAGTATTTTCGTTTAAATATGGCCTTATCTTTTTCAGAACATCTTTAATAGCAGGGCCTGGCAGGCACAGCAGCACAATGTCGGCATTAGAAACAACTAACGAAGGGTTATCGGTAACACACGATAACTCGCCTATAAAATGCTTGTTGTTCAAATCGGTGATCTCAATCGACTTACTCCATCGGTGCGGGCTACGAGTCAAGACACTAACATTGTAATCTTTTTGCGAAGCGACAAAACCAGCAATGGTGTGGCCAAGTGAACCGCCACCGCAGATGCAAATATTTATCATAGTGAGAGTAGTGCTTGAATTAACTTGTTGTTGTCGTCGGTGTTGCGAATGGCGAGGCGCACATAGTTCTTGCCTTCAAGACTGGTCTTGTTGCTACAATCCTTGATGAGGATATTGTGGCGGTTCAGGAGAATCTGGGTGATTTCACTTGACGTAAAGCCATCGGTCACTTCGCATAGGAAGTAATTGGCTTGCGACGGGATTACCCTTAGATAATGAATCTTGCTTAGCTCGGCCTCAAAGCGCTTGCGCTCCTCGATGAATTTGGCACATGCTGCCTTGTAGAATTGTTCATACTTATTGAAAATCTGCATGTAGAACTCGGCGAAGGAGTTGATGTTCCAAATTGCAACATCTTTCTTGGCGTGAGCAATTAGCTCTACGTCGCTACTGGCCATAACGCCAAGTCGCAGACCCGGCACACCATAGCTCTTGCTAATGCTCTTCATAACCACCAAGTTGGGGTGTTGCAGCAGGATCTCGTTCTTAAGCAAGGAGCTAGTAGCATAATCGTCGGCAAAATCGACAAATGACTCGTCAACAACGAGCCTCATGCCGCGGCTCTCGCACCACATGGCTAGCTCAAGAATCTCGTTCTTAGGTATAAAATTGCCCGAGGGGTTATCTGGATTGACTAGTAGCAGGGTGCTTATTTCTTTGTCGTCAAAGTAATGCATGAGGTCGCTGGTGGTGTAACGCAGGTCGGCATTGTCAGGGGCGAAAGTCACAAGCCTTGAGCGGTCAATGCGGTTAGGATATTCCTCAAAGGTAGGCAGCACCACGCCCATTTTCCCCTCCAGACTTGCCATCAACGTCTTGATAAGCTCGGCAGCACCATTGCCCACTACTGCCATCTCCTGCCTGATTCCAAAATACTTGCCAGCCAGCAGCGCGTTTACCTGCATTCCTGAAGGATACTGCGTTAGCAGCACGTCGAAGTTGGCGCGCAGTTCGTCTTTCATGCGCTTGGGCGGGAAGAAGGGGTTCACGAGGTAGCAATAGTCGAGCATCTTGGGGAATCGCCAGTAGCCGCCATAGCGCTTGTTGAACTTGCCCAGCCTCTCATGTTCGCTGGCAAAGATGTTCTCAGCAATGTCGAGGTCCTGCACGTCGTCAATCTCATACCATCGCTCGTTGCCAATGGGCAGCGCTTTGAGCTCGGCCTTGTCGAGCAAAGTGATTACGCGCAGCACTTGTTCGTAGTACTCGTTATTGCCCATCACGCGGCAATAGGCGTCGAGGAATGGCATATATACTCTCTCGCTGAACTCGCGGCTGAACTTGTAGATATTGACGGTTTTGTAGTAGCTGTCGACTTCGTCATAGTTGAAGGCCTTGCGGGGCACGAAGTTCACGATGTTGTTGTCGCTGTCGATGCACACCATGGTTCCATCCATCCAGGTCTCATATTTAGCAACGAGTGCCAGGTTGGGGTAGGGGTCGGCGAGAATCATGCTGAACATCTTGTCATCAAAAATCAGGTCGCTCTCAATGAGCAATGTGTCATCTTCTTGCAATTGTTGCTTAACAATCGAGAGCGAGTAGATGTTATTGGTTTTGTCATACACTGGGTTCCAGGCCCACTCTATCTTGAGCCTGTCGTTGTAGTGGTCACCTATGTGCTCCACAAGTTCTTTGCCCTTGTAACCTGCCACAATCACCACGCGATTGAGGTTGAGCGCACACAGCTGCGTGAGCATTCGGTCGATGAGGCGCACCCCGTTGACCTTGATCATGCACTTAGTGTTTCCCTGAGTGAGCTCGCCCAATCGGCGACCCATGCCGGCTGCCAGTATTATCGCTTGCATCGTGATAAATGTTATTTCGTGAAAAAAATCGTTTATGCAAAATTAGTGCAAAATTATTAAATTGTCACTACTTTTGATTCAAAAAATGGTTTATCAGTTCAAGTATCAACACATTATTCCCATGTGAAATTGTTGATTCCCGCTCCTATTTCAAAGTGATATTTCACAATGCCTAGGTCAATCTTTGCATAGGGCCCCAGGCCAGCCTTGGCTTTCACGGTGCCTGAGGAAGTGATTGCAAATTTGAATTTCTGCTGGTTGATAGCGGTGGGAGCGAGCAGTGCACATGCCACTCCCTGCTTGTACCACTGCGGAGCAGTTTTCACGTCGGTGAGGCTTACTTTGTCGGGAGATTTCCTTTTGTGATCAACTCCTTGTGTGGCTCCATATCCTAGAGCGATGAGGCAAACAAGTTTCTCATCATCGTCGATGCTCATAACGCTGGCGATTTTCTTGTAGGAAAGAGCAACCCAGCAAGTGTTGAGCCCCATCATTTGCGCTTCGAGCACCAGTTTCTCGCCATAATACCCGACGGTCTCGTCGAGGTTGTCGCCCCTTTTCCCTATCATGGCAAAATAGTTGCTCACACCGCTGAACTTGCCGTAGCGCGCTAGCAGGCTCTCGCCAAAGGAGCGTGGCTCATTGGTTATGAGCTGAATATGGAGCCCGCTCAGCTTGTTGTAGTTGCTGGCGAGCTGTTGTAGCCGCTCGATTTTCTCGGTTTCGATAGGACGGTCAAGATAGTGACGCACCGAATGCCTCGCCTTGATGGCTTCTATTAGGTCCATAGTCATAATATTGTTTCGAGATAGGTTTTGAGGGGTTTCATGCCGCACTTGTCGTAGAAGGCTCTTGCCCCTGGATTGCACTCCCACACGTTGAGCGTGATGTTGTAGAAGCCGTTGCTGCGTGCCCAGGATGTCACATGGTCAAACAACCGCTTGGCAATGTGCTGGCGGCGAAAAGTCTCGTCGACACACAGGTCATCAATATAAAGAGTCTTTATGTCGGTGCGGTTATTGTCATTGATGAACTGCTCAACAATGCTAAAGCAGTATCCCAACACCACATCTTCATCATTGACCAATACAAAGATGGGAGTTTTATCTTGATTACCAATAATCTCCACAAGTTGCTCATCGGTATATTTTCGGTTTCCGCTTTTGAAGATATCGGGGCGCCCCTGTGCGTGAACGTTGTTGACTTGAGTGAGCAGCTCATGAATGCGTGGAATATCACGGTTTTCGGCTCTTCTTATTCTCATATCTCTTTTTTCTGGCAAATATACACAAGATTTCTCAAAGTGGCAAAGAAAATAAACATTTAACTATTAACATTTTTTTTTTAAATAAAAACTATGTAATTTTGCAAATTCAAGAAAAAAGATTCAAAAAATATCATCAAATAATGGCACAGAAACCATCGATTCCTAAAGGTACAAGAGACTTTTCGCCACTCGAGATGGCAAAACGCAACTATATTTTCGATACAATTAAGAGCGTATTTCTGCTCTATGGTTTTCAACAAATAGAGACCCCAGCCATGGAGAACTTGTCTACATTGATGGGTAAATATGGCGAAGAGGGCGACAAACTGTTATTCAAGATTCTTAACAGTGGTGACTTCCTGAAGTCGGCTCCCGATGAACTGTTGGCACGCAAAGACTACATTCATTTGATTACAAAGGTAAGTGAGAAGGGCCTTCGCTATGACCTCACAGTGCCCTTTGCGCGCTATGTGGTGCAGCATCGCAATGACCTGCAGATGCCCTTCAAGCGCTATCAAATCCAGCCTGTGTGGCGCGCCGATCGTCCCCAGCGTGGCCGTTATCGTGAGTTCTATCAGTGTGATGCCGACGTGGTTGGCAGCGACTCATTGGTAAATGAGGTGGAGCTGGTGTCGATGATTGATGAGGTGTTCAAGCGCTTTGGCATCAACATTGTGATCAAGCTTAATAACCGCAAGATATTAAGTGGCATAGCCGAGGTGATAGGCGCCCCCGACAAGATTGTCGACATCACAGTGGCAATCGATAAGATTGACAAGATTGGACTTGATAACGTGAACGCAGAACTTGCACAGAAGGGATTATCACAACAGGCACTTGACACATTGCGGCCATTGCTCACCTTAAGCGGCACCAACCAAGAGAAGCTCTCGACTCTGGAATCGTTGCTGGCCACATCGCAGGTGGGCCAGCTGGGCATCGAGGAGCTGAAATATGTGCTCAGCACTGCTCATTCGTTAGGTCTCAAGAGCGAGGTGGAGCTAGATGTGTCGCTTGCTCGTGGCTTGAACTATTACACTGGAACCATTCTCGAGGTCAAGGCTCTTGACGTTGAGATGGGAAGCATCACCGGTGGAGGTCGCTACGACAATCTAACAGGGGTGTTTGGAATGGATGGGCTCTCGGGCGTGGGCATCAGCTTTGGTGCCGACCGCATCTTTGATGTGCTCAACACACTCGACTTGTATCCAGCCGATACCATAGCTACAACTAAGGTGATATTCATCAACTTTGGCGACAAGGAGTCGCAATGTTGCTTGCAGCACATGTCGCAGTTGCGTGCTGCTGGAATCTCGTGCGAGCTTTATCCTGAGCCCGCAAAGATGAAGAAACAAATGAACTACGCCAACGCCAAGGGCACGCCTTATGTTGCTATGGTAGGTGAGAGCGAGCTCACATCGGGCACTATCTCCATCAAGGACATGGCAACAGGCGCTCAGCAGAGCTACACCCTCGATGCCGCAATCGAGATGCTGAAGTAGGGATTAGAGATTGGAGATAAGGGATTAGAGATTGGAGATGAGTGATTAGTGATTAGTGATTGGAGATGAGTGATTAGTGATTAGTGATTAGTGAGAACTGACAACTGACTACTGATAACTGAGAACTGACAACTGATAACTCCTAGCCAATTGTCTATAATACTCAAAAGCCGAATGGCTAAGTAAACGACATCAAATGAAACAAACAATATTGTGCTTAATTGTCGTAAAATAAACTGAGAACTGACAACTGATAACTCCTAGCCAATTGTCTATAATACTCAAAAGCCGAATGGCTAAGTAAACGACATCAAATGAAACAAACAATATTGTCCTTAATTGTCGTAAAAACTGAGAACTGAGAACTGATAACTGACAACTGATATATGACAAATATTTTTGACACGTTGCTTCATTTGCCTCTTTTTCAGGGCGTGAGTCACGAGCGGTTGAGAGAGACCGTCGAGAAAGTTCCTTTCCACTTCTTGAAATTCAAGAGGGGGGAGAAAATAATTGACCGTGGAGACCCATGCACCCATGTGAGATTCATTATCTCGGGAAGGGTAAGGGTCACCTACGAGAGCCGAAAGTTAAAATTCAGCCTGTCGCATGAGCTCACGGGGCCCGAAGTGATAGCTCCCGATTACCTTTTCGGGTTAGATACCAGCTACCCATTCACCGTTAGGGCTTGTGAAGAATGTGGCACTCTGCAAGTGGCGAAAAATGACTACATGGCGATGCTGCAGAGCGACCCTGTGTTCATCTACAACATTCTCAACTACCTCTCAAGGAACTCGCAAGCTGTGAAGACGCAAATCATCAACGCCGAGCAGGTGTCGGTCACCGAGAGGCTTGTGATGCTCGTTGGCGCTTTCACCAGTCAACGTTCGGAGCACATAGTTCTTGAGTTCAGGCAGCGCGACCTGTGCCGCATCTTGGGAGCCCGACGTCCAGCTTTGATGACCACCATCGGCGAGCTCATCGATGCGGGGCTAATCAGCGCCACGAGCAACAGCGTCATTGAGATAAACGACCGAAAGGCCCTCCTGGATTGGCTCAAGAAATAATCCCTCATCCCCCATCCCTCATCCCTCATCCCTCATCCCTCATCCCAATGAAACACAGTTACACCACCCAGGGCACCTGCTCGAGGCAGATAGATTTGGAACTTGATGATCACGGCGCAATAAGCAGTGTGATTTTCTATGGCGGTTGCCATGGAAACTTGCAAGGCATCGCACGCCTAGTTCAAGGAATGAAAGCCGAGGAGGCCATCAGCAAGCTTGAAGGAATTAGATGTGGTTATAAGGAGACCTCGTGTCCCGACCAGCTCGCAAAGGCCCTTAAAGCGGCTTTGAAACATCATTAATAATCTCTAGATTTCGATTGTTGAAGAGTAAAACCGATAATCGTTAAGGATAGTGTTGAGGAAGGCTTCGTTGTTGCCGCCCTCAAGTGGCGGAATGTTTAGATATTGCCTCACGGTGTTGCTCAGCAAGTCGATGTAATAATGCCTGTTGGCGTTATTGTTCACGAGAGTTTGCCTAATCACTTCGGCTTGTCGCATCGAGAGGGTAGCTGCCTCAGGATAGCGGGGCTTGTAGCCCGGGTTGACATAATTAAAGTTGCTTAAGTCAAAATAATACTTCTGGTAACCATCCCTCTTGATGACGACGGTGCCAGCCATGAGGTCGCCAAGTCGCTGCCCGTTCTTGTTGAACAGAATGCACAGCAGAGCGATTCCGGGCATGATCAGGCACTCGATTAGGTACATAGCCCATCGGGTGAGATAATCGCCCAGCGAGGGCGCCGAGCCGTCGATTTTCACCACTTGCAGCTTAAGAATCTTCTTGCCAGGGCTCGCCCCATTGAAGAAAAATTCCGACACGGGGTGGTAGATGACGATGGGCAGGTAAGCTAAAAACAAGATTGCTGCTAAAAAGCTAGTGTTCTTGGCGAAATAGGCAGCTGACGCAAGCATGCCAACCAATGTGGTGATAATGACAAAATAGATGGAAATGAAAATAGTGTCAAGAATCTGGGCATAAATCCTGTCGCCAACACTCGCCATGCGCTGCTCAACGTTAACGTGTTGTCCTGTAGTGATTTTTATATTCGCCATGAGAAAAGTGCTCTTTAGTTTTTGCAAATATAGTAAAATTATTTATTTTTGCAATTCTAAACGGCGTAACATTTTTCTTTAACATGCGGGAATCAGTTTTTATTAAGCAAAACATCAGCAAATGGCGGACTTTTGAGTACCAAATAAGCCGTGGAGAGTATGAATCTCCTTCTCACAAGGCCGATGTATATATAGATGTTTCTTCCGATCTTGCTTTTGCCCAGTCGCATTATCCCAACTCGGAGATAACTTCCTATCTCAACGACTTGACCATAAAGCTACATAATGAGATTTACAAGGAGAAACATGAGAATTGGCGCCGAGTGATTACCTACTGGACTAGGGAAGTGCCACTCACGATGTGGCGGGAGCGCAAGTATCTCTTGATCTCGCTCGCAATATTTGTTGTCGCTGCTTTGATAGGAGTGGTCTCCACGCTATATGAAGACTCTTTCCCGCGACTCATTATGGGCGATTATTACATCGACATGACTCTCGACAACATAAAACATGGTCGGCCCATGAACGTTTACTCCATGGGTGGAGCAACCGAGTCGTTCCTAAGTCTCATGTTTCATAACGTTCAAGTCGCATTTTTGGCTTTTGCCGCGGGAATTTTCACCAGCATTGCAGTGGGGTATCTTATCTTCTCAAACGGAGTGATGCTTGGTGCCTTTTTCACTTTTCTGTACAGCCAGGGAGTTCTTGCACAGTCGTGGACAGCAGTGATGCTTCATGGCACCCTTGAGCTGAGTGCGATAGTTGTTGCTGGAGCGGCAGGAATAGCATTAGGAAATGGTTGGCTGTTTCCTGGCACCTACAGTCGCCTCGAGTCGTTGCGCAGGAGTTCAAAGCGTGGGCTCAAGATTGTGGTAGGCACGGTGCCGGTGCTCGTGGTTGCCGCATTTATCGAGGGCTTCCTGACTCGCCATGTTGAGTGGCCATTGTGGTTCAAAGTATTGTTGATTTCAACGTCGGCAATATTTGTGGTGTTTTATTACATTATTTATCCTTACTGGTTATCGCATTATGGCAACAACGAGTGACACAAGCACCAAGATACCGCTTTATGCCCGTCGCACCCTGGGCGAGAAGATCAATGCAGCGATAGATTTTTTAAGGCAGAATTGGCGTGTGGCATTACGGTTCTCTATCTACATGATGTTGCCGCTTGCCTTGATTCAAAGTGGTGGCATGTTCACCATCGTTCGCTCCATGAGCGACGATAGTTTTAGTAATAAAACAGATTTTGGAGTTTTGTCATCGACGATTTTATCATTAATCATTTTATGCTTTACTTACACCCTGATTCTCACATTGTTTCAGTATTATCAAGGTAGCAGTGACGGTGACTTGTCGATGCTCACATTTCGAGATGTGAAATCTCAAATGTGGCATAATCTCAAGCGAGTGTTGAAAGCAATGTTACCCATAATAGTAATAATGGCGTTGAGCTCGCTGTTGGTGTTCTTTTTTATGCTGTTGCCATTTATCTCATTGTTGGTTTTCTTGATTTACGCATTGTTGTTTTTTATTTTAATGATTGTGCCCATTCATTATGTGCTAGAATCGGTTAACTTGCGTGAGGCCTTCAATCGTTGTTTCAGTCATGCTTCGGCTTCTTGGGGCAACTTGTTTGGGCTGATGTTCTCGATGGTGCTTGTTGTGATGATCATTCAATCGGTTACAGGAATGCCTATGCTCGTTTTTGCATTTGCAACTAATAGCCTAAGTTATAGTGGCACGCCGACAGCAGCTCTAAGTGTCACCTATGATATCGTTCTGTATCTGTTCATTATAGTGCAAACCTTCTTTGGTTACCTGTCGATGTCGCTGGTGATAACAACGTTGGTTTATCACTATGGCAGCAATGCTCGAGAGCAAGATGACCTGGCTATTGCCAGCGATATTGATGATTTTGCAAACTTATAGTAATGATAATGAAGGTGTATGGGAATAAACATTAGCGATACTATAGTTTGCGACTCGTCGTTGTTAAAAAAGATAATTAACGATGGCAACTACGATTATAATTCAGAGATAACAGTAGAGCAAAAGTCGTTGCTGGAGAAAGTGAAGGACGACTTTGGCCGTTGGCTCGACGACGTGCTGAGCAGCCTTTTCAACTCGCCTGACGCCATAATCAATTCCAACAACCTGATGCGTTGGGTGTGGATTGGAATTGCTGCAGTAGCGCTTGTGACGATACTTTACTATATCTATAAGAAAAAGATGTTCTTCTTCAAGAAGAAAGAGAAAGCGGCCGATGACTATGAAGTGGGGGAGGAAACCATTTACGGCATCGACTTCGACAAGGAGATAGCAGCGGCAGTGGGGCGTGGCGACTATCGTGAGGCCGTTAGGTTGCGATACTTGCAGTGCCTGAAGTTCCTTAGCGACCATGAAGTTATTGACTGGCGCATCTACAAAACACCAGCTCAATACACTAGAGAATACAAGCAAGCCGCTTTCACGCAATTGACGCGCACCTATGTGCTTGTCAGATATGGCGATCGTGATGCCAACCAATCGGTGCTTGATAGCATTGCTGGCAATTATGAATCGATAGTTGAGCGCGTGGAAGATTCTAAGGTGGCCGCAGCTGGTCAAGAGGAAGGAGGCCCGGCATGAAGCTTAGCAAAGGATTTGTTGTGGCGATAATACTACTCATGGTAATGGTTATCGTCGTGGAGATAAAGATTCCCAAGAAATTTAAATGGGAAGAACCCACCTACGCTCACAACGACCCTAATCCGTTTGGCGGAAAACTTGTTGACAGCATTCTGGAGGCAAGCCTTAAAGATGGGTATAGGATGAAGCCAGGTTACCTGTGTGTTGATGACGACAAAGAAAGCAAGAATGACTCCACGCTGTTGTTCATTGACTATCCCTTGACCGATTATGACAAAGAAGAGATTGACACATTGCTTGAAATTGTGGAATGCGGCAAGAGCATTATTTGGGTAAACGCTGATGGCTTGTGCGACACGTTGTGCAACATTCTAGATGTTGCGACCGAAAGGAGTTATTCGTTTGAAACCTATAGTATAAGTCATTATTTTGCTAATGCCGACACCACAACGCTGCGTTGGAGGGGTGACAGAACCTTTAAGGCGAGGGATTATCGATTCAGGCGATTTGACATCGATTATTCGGTAATTAACATTTTTAATCAGAATAATCCCAAGGGTACTCTTTCGGATTCAACAGTTTGGACTCCAGTGATGACAATAGGCAACTCAATGAACCGTGTGGTTGCTGCAACCCGCAATGTGGGTAAAGGCCGATTTGTGCTTGTTACCTACCCTCAGCTATTCACTAATTATAATGTCTTGGAACGAGGAGGCGCCGAATTGATGATGCGACTCATCAGCCTGGGAGGCAAGCGTGGGATTGTAAGGTATGATTATCGTTATGTGCCAGATGCTGATGAGGATTATTACAAGTCGCAGTCGCCATTACGAGTTTTCCTTAAATATGACTCGTTGAGATGGGCGGTGTATCTCGCCTTGTTAACAATAGTGTTGTCACTTTTCTTCACGGCTCGTCGTCGTCAACGGGTGATTCCAGTGATTAAGGAGCCCGAGAACCCGACGATAGCAATGGTGAAGCACATAGGCTTGATGCATTATCGCCACCATGACAATGCGGCGATGGTAAGAGACCAATTCAAGCATTTCTCACAAGCGATGTTGCGCAAGCATCTTGTCAACGTTGACGATAAGGTCTACCTTAAGGAAAACATGGCGTTGCTAGCGAGCGTGTCGGGCCTTGACACTACGACTATAACCGAGTCAATAAATCGGCTGAAACAGCTTAAGGCCGATGATGAGATAAAAATAAGCGATAATGAAACAAAACAGCTCATCGACTTCATGAACTGCATTGTGGAAAGCTAAACTAAGAATTATAAAAAACGAAAAGATATGGATGCAAATAGCAGATTTGACTTAAGCGAATTTCAGGAGAAAGTTGACCGACTGCGTGAGTCGATCGCAACAGTGATAGTTGGCCAGGATAGGGCAATAGACATGATATTGACCGCCATTCTTGCCGATGGTCATGTGCTGGTGGAGGGTGTGCCTGGTGTGGCAAAGACGTTGCTAACTCGATTGATATCAAAGCTCATTGATGCCGATTTCAAGAGGATTCAGTTCACCCCCGACCTTATGCCGAGTGATGTTTTGGGAACGAATGTGTTCAACATAAAGACTCAGGAGTTTGAGTTTCACAAGGGCCCAGTTTTCTCGCAGATTGTTCTTGTCGACGAGATAAACCGTGCTCCAGCCAAGACACAGGCGGCATTGTTTGAGGTGATGGAAGAGCGTCAAAGCACTATTGATGGCGTGACACGTCACATGTCTCCACTTTACACTGTGCTTGCCACTCAGAACCCTGTGGAACAAGAAGGCACTTATCGCTTGCCCGAGGCCCAGCTCGACCGTTTCATGATGAAGGTTAACATGGGTTATCCCTCCTATGACGAGGAGGTGAAGATATTGGAGCGTCATCAGGCTAACGCCAAGATGGTAAAACTGGAATCGATAAAACCAATTTTGAGCGTCGAGGAGTTGCTGCAATTGCGCTCATGCCTCGACAAGGTTGTGGTCGACAGCTCATTGCTCAATTACATAGCTCAAATTACTCAACAAACACGCTTGAGCCAAGCCATTCAGCTTGGAGCTTCGCCACGCGCCTCAATTTGCATTCTTCAGGGAGCAAAGGCCTATGCATTGTTGCAGGGCCGCGATTTTGTTACCCCCGACGATATCAAGACCATTGTGCCTCCAGTGCTTGAGCATCGCTTGATAATAACGCCTGACGCCGAGATGCAGGGCTTCACTGTCGAGAGACTGGCCCAAGCGTTGCTTGACAAGATTGAGGTTCCAAAATAAACTTTGATAGCCATGTTTCTAGCTCGACGGTTTTACATCGTGATGACAGCTATTATTCTGCTGTTTGTGGCAGGATTCTGGTTCCGCTTTTGCTATGGGGTTGCTGTTTGGGCATTAGTGTTGATGGTTGTTTTGCTGGTCATCGACTTGGTGCTGCTCTATAGCAAGCGTGGCTTGGAGGCTAGCCGCGTGTGTGCCGAGCGTTTTTCCAATGGCGACGAAAACAAGGTGGAGATAAGGCTGGAGAGTAGTTATAGTTTCCCTGTCAAGCTCAACGTGATCGACGAGATACCCTTTGTGTTCCAGCGTCGAGATTTGAACTTTGCCCTCAAGGCACGCAAGAATGAGGGAAAAATCATCACTTATCATTTGCGCCCCACCAAGCGCGGAGTGTATGGTTTTGGAAAGATACGTGTGTTTGCTTCGTCGCCCATAGGCTTGGTTCAGCGGCGCTTCACTTGTGGAGAAGAGCAGGACATTAAGGTCTATCCCAGTTACTTGATGCTCAATCAGTATGAACTGCTTGCCATCAGCAACAATCTTACTGAACTGGGCATAAAGAAGATTAGGCGCATTGGCAACAACACCGAGTTTGAGCAAATCAAGGACTATGTGAGTGGTGACGACTATCGCACTATTAACTGGAAGGCAACAGCCAGGCGCAACAAGCTCATGGTTAACGTTTACACCGATGAGAAGTCGCAGCAAGTGGTGAATGTGATTGACAAGGGCAGAGTGATGCAACAGGCATTTGACGGCATGACTCTGCTAGACTATGCAATCAATGCCACGCTTGTGCTCAGCTATGTTGCGATGCACAAGGAAGACAAGGCGGGAGTGATTACCTTTGAGAAGCAGTTTGACACTATGGTTCGTCCTGAGCGCGGCGCGGGCCACATGCGGGCCATTCTCGACAATCTTTATCATCAGGAAACCACCTTTGGCGAGAGCGATTTTTCCTCGCTTTGCGTCAACGTCAGGCGATTTGTTACTAAGCGTAGCTTGCTGATAATCTACACTAACTTTTATGGCGAGAATGCGTTGCATCGCCAGCTGCCTTACCTCAAGCAGCTCACTAACAATCATGTGGTGCTGGTGGTGTTCTTCGAGGATACCGAGCTTGATGCTTACAGCAAGGAACCCTCACGCGACATTCAAGACTATTATTGCCATGCTATCGCCAAGAATGTGGTTCATGAGAAGCGGAATGTGGTCGCCGCGTTAAGGCAATGTGGCATTTACGCCTTGCTCACTAAGCCCCAGAACCTCACTGTTGATGTGATTAACCGATACTTGGAGATGAAGGCAGCACATTCGTTTTGACACACTGGGGCAATGCAAATAAAAGACCGACAAATTTGTCGGTCTTTTTCATCTATAATGTGTTTGTGAATGCGATTAGAGCATTGTGTCAGGATCGAGATGCTGGCTCTCAATATCCTTAAAGTAGCGGTAAGTGCCAACCTTGAGTTCCATTGTAGCATCCTCGTCGCACACGATGATAGCCTTGCGGTGCATTTGCAGGGCGCTCAGGGTGCACATGTGAGAAACACCGCCTTCCACAGCCTGCTGCAAGGCGCGAGCCTTCTTGTATCCGTTCACGATAATCATCACGCTGCGGGCAGCCATGACGGTCCCCACGCCCACGGTCAGCGCGGTTTTGGGCACTTTGTTAACGTCGTCGTCAAAGAATCGGCTGTTTGCGATGATGGTGTCTTGAGTGAGAGTCTTCATGCGAGTGAGTGATGTGAGCGACGAGCCAGGCTCGTTGAAGGCGATGTGCCCGTCGGGACCCACGCCGCCCATAAAGAGGTCGATGCCTCCAGCAGCCTGGATGCGTGCCTCATAGTCGGCGCACTCTTTTTCGAGATCCTCGGCATTGCCGTTAAGGATGTTGACATTCTCGGGCTTGATGTCGATGTGCGAGAAGAAGTTGTTCCACATGAAGCTGTGATAGCTCTCGGGGTGCTCCTCGGGCAGCCCTACATACTCGTCCATGTTAAAAGTGACAACATTCTGGAACGACACTTTGCCGGCTTTGTTAAGCTCGATGAGCTTGCGGTACATGCCCAATGGTGAGCTGCCTGTAGGGCAACCCAGCACAAATGGTTTCTCGGGAGTAGGGTTAGCGGCATTGATGCGTGAAGCCACATAATTGGCTGCCCAAGCCGACACCTGCTCATAGTTAGGTTCAATAATAAGTCTCATATCTTAAGAGTTTTGAGTTTTGAGTTCTTTTTACGACAATTAAAGACTATATATTTTTTTTCATTAAATGTTGTTTTCTTAGCCATTCGGCTTTTGAGTATTATAGACAATTGACTAGGAGTTTTTAGTTCATAGTTGAAAAGAGGATAATAGTCACTGAACTATCGGCTATAATTTGCGCTTTGCAGGTTTGTAGACTTTTACGCGGTAGTCGCAGTCGACCTTGCCCTTGAGCATGTTGTTGAGCTTGCTGCGAATCATCTGCTTGCGGATAGCGGAGATGTGGTCGATAAAGACATGGCCCTCGAGGTGGTCGCATTCGTGCTGGATGACGCGTGCAAGATAGGTGTCGATGTCCTCGTCATGCTCCTGCCAGTTCTCGTCGAAGTAGTGGATGTGAATCTTGGTGTGGCGTGTGACGTTCTCGTGTATGCCAGGCACGCTCAAGCATCCTTCTTCGCGTGTTTCGGTGGGGCTTGTTTCGTCGACAGTGATTTCGGGGTTGATGAGCACCAGGCGCTTGTCTTTGAGCTCAGGGAACTTGTCGCTCAGAGCGTCGACGTCGATGTAGACTACTCTAGCACTCACGCCCACTTGTGGCGCTGCGATGCCGATTCCGTCACTGTCGTACATCGTGTCCTTCATATTCTGGATAAGTTCGTCAAGACCTGGATAGTCTTTGTCGATAGGTTCAGCTACTTTGCGTAGCACGGGTTGCCCGTAAATATAAATAGGTAATATCATAGTCCTTTAAAATGTAAGCTTTGTAGATAATCGTTGAGGATGATGCTAGCTGCTATAGTGTCGACACGTGCCTTGTCGCGGCGGTCGCTCTTCTTCATCCCTCCGTCAATCATCGCCTGGTGGGCGATTGTTGAGGTGAAACGCTCGTCGACCATAGTGATGGGCATGTTGGGCATCTCCTTCTTGAGCCGGTTGATGAACGGTGTGATGTAGCGCATGCTCTCGCTGGGCTCACCATTAAGCTGAGTGGGTTGGCCAATGACTATCAACTCAACTTGCTCGCGGCTCATATAGTCCTTGAGGAAGTCCATGAGCTTATGCGTGGCAACAGTCTCAAGACCATTGGCAATTATCTTGAGTGGGTCGGTGACGGCAATGCCGCAACGCTTGCGTCCGTAGTCTATAGCTAGTATGCGTCCCATAAATCGTGCAAAATTAGTGCAAGTTAAGAGAAAAACAAAACGAATAACGAAGTTTTTTCATTTTAAATTGCTAAATAATGCAGATTTTATCAGTAAAAATAAGAAGAATAATCATAATGAAATTAAGATAAATTAATCGAAGATGAGGTGTTTATTTTGAAATTATGTGTAATTTTGCATGAAAATTTTATTATTAATCACAAAATGCTTTGTATATGAAGAAATTTTACATGATTCTAGCGGCAATTGCTGCTTTTGCGATTAGTGCCCAAGCTCAGACTGCAGGCACTATCAACGTGGGCGACTGGGAAGACGCCAACCTTTACAATGGCTCTTATTTTGACATGGCACCCACCAATTTCTACTTGGCTCACACCGGATCTCAGATGATTTACACTCCTGACCTTCTTGCCGACCTCGATGGCAAGCAGAACGTGAAAATCACAGGGCTGAAGTTCAAGTTCCACGATGAGACTTTTGAGGAAATTGTTCGTAATACTAAGGTTTACCTCCAGGAGACCGATGCTACAGAGTTTGCCAAAAATCAAGACGGAATAAAACAATTCTTTGAATTTGGCGAGCCAGTTTATGAAGTTCAGTTAGACATTGATATGCTTGAGACTTATGGCGATGATTGTACTCTTGAGTTCCCTGTTGATTTCAACTTCACCCCAGGCAAGAGCTTGCTCGTTACCATCGTCTTTGATGCTGAGGATGATGACAACTGCACCATGGGCAGCGACTATGCTTCCTTCTACACTTCGGGCATTAGCGGCAAGGCAATGACCTACACCGATAATACTGAAAGCTTCATCGAGTTTGCTCAGGGGAGTGACTGGCCCAATTCAACCGCTATGCTGGGCTGCGGCACCAACGTTGAGCTTCCTGTCACTGAGATTTCTTACACATACGAGGAGGATCTGCCTGTAGTAGAGGAAGGTTTCTTCTTGGTTGGTGGCTTCAACGATTGGAACCAGACTGCCGAGGGCGGCCGCTTAGCATTTGACGAGAACGACAAGCTCGAAGGTGTTGAGCTCGCTGCTAATGCTGAGTTCAAGGTTATTGCTTTCGACGAAGATGGCACTATTTGGTTTGGTGGCCAAGACGATAACAACGTTGGCTACTTCCTGCTCAACAATGACCTCATGGGCCAGGGCATCATGTGCGTTGAAGGTGCTAGCGGTGCAAACTTCCGCGTTGAGGAGGCTGGCACTTACAACATTCAGCTGGATGTTCTGAGAGACTTCAATGGCGCAGTTTTGATGACTGTTACCAAGGAAGACCCAAGTGCAGTAAGCACCGTTGGTGTTGACAGCAAGGTCGACAATGCTTTCTACAACCTGATGGGTGTTAAGTACAACAGCATGCCAACCGTTCCCGGCATCTACATCCACAATGGAAAGAAAGTCATCGTTAAGTAATGATTAAACTCAGGATTGAGTTATAATAAAAACGTGGCCCCCGAAGGCCACGTTTTTTTGTTTAAAGTACTCAAAGAGTTTGCACTCGGATTTACTGTATGCGGGTTATTTTGGCGCCGAGTGCGTTAAGGCGTTCGTCGATTTTGGCGTAGCCGCGGTCAATCTGCTCGATGTGGCCAATTTGACTTACGCCATCGGCGCTCATCGCTGCGATGAGCATTGCTATGCCGGCACGGATATCAGGCGACACCATCTTTTTAGCTCTCAGGTGTATTTGATGGTCGTGGCCGATTACAACAGCGCGATGCGGGTCGCACAGTATGATTTGCGCTCCCATGTCGATGAGTTTGTCGACAAAGAATAGTCGGCTTTCAAACATCTTTTGGTGAATCAACACGCTGCCTTTGGCCTGTGTGGCTACAACTAGCAAAACGCTCAGCAGGTCGGGAGTTAGTCCTGGCCAAATGGCATCGGCTAGCGTCAGAATTGAGCCGTCCATGAAGCGGTCAATCTCATAATGACTTTGTTGGGGAATGAACATGTCATCACCGCGTTTCTCCAAGGTTAACCCTAGGCGTCGGAAGCTGTTGGGTATTATTCCCAGATTATCCCATGACACATTCTTAATGGTTAGCTCGCTGCCTGTCATTGCGGCCATTCCAATGAAACTGCCCACTTCAATCATGTCGGGCAAGATAATGTGATGCGCTCCATGCAACTCATCTACCCCCTCGATGGTGAGCAGGTTAGATGCGATTCCACTGATGCGCGCTCCCATCTTGTTAAGCAAGCGGCATAGTTGCTGGACGTAAGGTTCACAGGCGGCATTATAGATGGTGGTGGTTCCTGTTGCCATTACAGCAGCCATCACAATGTTGGCGGTTCCGGTTACCGAAGCCTCATCGAGTAGCATGTAAGTTCCTTTCAACCGGCCATTTGACTCAAACTTATAGGCCTGCTTTTCTTCGTCATAGGAGAATGTGGCTCCTAGATAGCTTAGGCCCTTGAAGTGGGTGTCGAGTCTGCGTCGTCCTATCTTGTCGCCACCCGGAGTGGCATAGAACATCTTGCCCATCCTTGTTAATAGCGGTGCAATTATCATTACAGAGCCACGCAACTTGTTGCATTGGTCCATAAATTGTTTGCTCTCAATGAACGCAGAGTCGATGTGTTCGGCCTTGAAACTATAAGTGGTGTCGTTAATTCGGTTTATTGTCACCCCCATGTCGCCTAGCAACTTGATGAGATTGTTGACATCCAAAATATCGGGGACATTCTCAATCACTACTTCTTGGGTTGTTAGGAGAGTGGAGCATATCACTTGCAGCGCTTCGTTCTTTGCTCCTTGAGGTGTTATCTCACCATGCAAACGGTGATTTCCTTCTACTATGAATGATGCCATTTTGCTTGTTTATTTTCTAAATATAGTTTACTTCGGGATAGATGTTGATTTTAAATTTGTTGTAGACACTTTGTTGGATAAGAGATGCCAACTCCATTATGTCGGCTGGAGTGGCTTGATTTTTATTCACTATTATTAAAGGTTGCTTCTCGTAGACTGTAGCTCCGCCGTGGCATTTACCTTTCCATCCGCATTGATCAATGAGCCATGCTGCAGGAATCTTGACTTGAGTGTCATTGATGACGTAATGCGGTATCTCGCTATAGACAGCAGCCAAATCGTTGAATAGTTCAACGGGCACTACTGGGTTTTTGAAGAAACTGCCAGCACTTCCTAGCTCGTTTGGCTCGGGAAGTTTAGACTTGCGTATAGCGATTACGGCATCTCTAATAGATTGTGCAGTGGGCGTTTCGGTCGATGATTGCAGGTCTCTGAGTTGTCCATAGTCTAAATGCAAGACAGGGATGGTTGAAAGGCGGAAAACGACCGCTGTGACAATGTATTGCCCCTGCAACTGGTTCTTGAAGATGCTGTCGCGGTAACCATACTCACATTCATGGGCTTTAAAAACTCGAGGTAGGGCAGTGGCGATTTCAATAGTTTCCACCTCTTGAATTATGGATTCAACCTCCACACCATAGGCTCCGATGTTTTGCACCGCAGCTGCTCCCACTTCGCCAGGGATGTAAGAAAGGTTTTCGCTTCCATAATAATTCTTTTGAGCAATCAAGGAACAAAAGTCGTCCCACACAACCCCGGCACCAACTCTGACTATTATCTCCTGGTTGTTTTGCGATACGAACTGAATGAACTTTATATTGGAGTGCAGCACGACGCCATCGAAATCTTTGGTAAATAGCAAGTTGCTGCCACTACCAATGTGCAAGATACGTTGCCCTTTATCTCTGATTTCGTTCAAAATGACAATAAGTTCATCGACTGTGTCATAAGTGATGAATTGCTGAGCTATAGCATCAATACCAAAGGTGTTGTGCTCACGCAGTGAGTAATTAAACTGCTTGGAAATAGGCATAGTCTTTTCAATAGAATAATAGAAAGTTGTCTTGTCTACAAATGTTGTTTTATTTAGGCCGACAAAATTACATAAAAAAAGTGTCATATACGAACAAGCTGAGAAGTTTTTTATTAGAGTGATGAGGGATTAGTGAGTAGAGGGGGAAATTTAGAGGTGAGAGACTGCGCATGGAATCGCATGGAATCGCTGGAATCACTGGAATCACTGGAATCACTGGAATCACTGGAATCAGTCAACTTTATCCAGGATTTACTTTTATGATTTATTGCTGAGGGGATTGGTTGTTCTAGTTGATAGTTCTTAGTTTTCATTTGGCTCTATTATTTAATGTACGTGTGTGCGCAAAGATAGTTGTGTTGTAAGTTTTGGAACAAGATTAAAAAGTGTTCTGACTTTTTTGCGGCTATTTGCGTGGTTATTTGATATATTATCACTAACTTAGTGGCGTTGAAATGAATTGAAGTCCTTAATCTTTTAAGACTAATATAAATAAAAAGAACACATGAAACATACTTTTCACTTTTGGAGCCATGTTTTGGCTTTAGTTGTATTGATTGCCCCTAATGCTTATGCTACTGTAGGCACAGTGCATAATGGTGCTTTAAATGATGCTGATGTTAATCGTGACGGCAATATCACAGCTGTCGATGTCACAGCGCTATATGATTATCTTTTAGGAACTGGAGATGAATCAGGCACATTTAATTATGATGTGAATGGTGACGGAAGTGTGAATGTTGCTGATATTACAATGGTATATGGGGTGATGCTCAATTGGCAGCCTTATAACTCCATTTTTGATGCGTTCAACATGAGCTTCACCAATTATCTCAACCGTGAATACTATAAATTCTCGTGGGATGATGTGACACAGTCGTATGATGTTACCAACCCTGACTACCTGCTTGTAATTGGTACTGATGAGAATTTCTCTAAATACGATTGCTGGCATATCAGCGACAATAGTACCACTATGGGGAAACAAACGATTTCGGAGTGGCTGAGAAATATCTATCATTGGACTTCGCCGAGTGATGTTCCAAATACTGTGAACCTCGTAGCCAGGGTTGAGGTCATGCTCGACAACGGCAGCGATGTTATTATCAGTAATGAGAGGAGCTTCTTGCATTTTCCTCAATTTACATTTGAATCGTCCCAGCCCATTCACTTGTGGTGGCTCGTAGGCAGTTTTGTGGGTGCTTCTCCTTGGAGCAATTCTATTTATTCTAATGGTTTGGTGCCAATGTATCCTGTGCAAGGTGCAACTTACAATGAGAATGGCGAGGGCCCACTCGAGTATTATGGCTATTTCCCCACAGGTGGTGAATTCAAGATTATCGAAGAACCTGGTAGTTGGGATAAAGTAATAGGCGGCGGCAACGAGAATGGTGGGCAGGTCTATTCAGAAAATGTGGCTGATTATCCCGACAACATCATCATTAATCAAGGTGGCTATTACAAGATAGAACTTAATACCGTCACCAAGACCATGACGATGACGCGCTTGAGCGACAACCAGGCATCTTACGGCACCATCACCATGCCAGGTTATTATAATGGTTGGGATGTTTCAAGCAATTCCATGACTGCTCTAAACACGAATAACAACCATGATTGGACTACCTATTTGGTTCTTGACAATGATTCGGAACTTAAATTTGCACCCGGCAGTTGGGACTATGATTGGGGTGCCAACCAATTCCCATACGGCAAAGGCTATCAAGGTGGCTACAATATTCCGGCGAAGCAAGGTGGTTATAACGTATATTTCAATGACATGTCGGGCGACTATATGTTCCTTGATAGTGATGGATTGCCTAGCAGTAATTATCTGAAAATAACCAATACAGTAAACGAACTCATCAATCTCTCTAGCGACTATCCCGAAGGCACAAAACTACAAATTTGCAATATCTCTACCGATCTTGACGGACCATATCAGTTGCGCTTTGACAGTCGATCGGTCACAATAGATCAAGACGGAAAAGTTGATATTAATGAGTTGAAAGAAGCGGTATTCTCGACCTACGACCGTCCACGTACTGGAGGCTGTATCCTCTATTGCTGGGTAGAAGCTCAATCGGGTCCACAAACTGTGAAGTCGAATACCATCTCGGTGCCTGTACAAATTGAAAATTACTCGATTGTCATTGAAGGCAGTAGCACGACAATTGAGATGACCCCTTCGAGCTTAAACACGTTTAAAGCTATTATACCTTCTACTGGCAGCGACATTCGTTTCAGGATAGCGCCCGAGTCGTCAAGTGCCGAGATTGACATGATTACTCCTTTCAGCGACAGCGATGTAACTGCAACTAATGGAACAATTGGCTTTGGCATGCAAGGATATTTCAAGATTCCTTATAACCCTTTATATAGTGAATATGAAGTGCTAATCGACTTGGGTTATAAAACCTATACCATCGAGGGCCATGACACTTCATCTAAGATTTGGCAGGTGGGTAACGCCAATAATTGGGGCAACCCTGCCAATGGCCTGTTGTTGAACAATGAAGGCGTCTATGTTGGCTATATGTTCCTCAACACTTATTTCAGGTTTAGAGAGAACGAGAGCAGTTGGGACGGAGTGAGCTGGGGCGCTGGAAGCAGCAGTGGCACTCTAGCAGTTAATGGTGATCTTCTGTACACTCCACAAGGTTTCTACAAGGTGGATGTGAATTTGGATTATATGGCATATAATCTCACTGAACTCTCAAGTGTGAGCATCATTGGTAGTGCAGTTCCTACAGGAACGCAGTGGGCTACTGACGTTGACCTGACCTACAATCAAGGCACTGGTGCTTGGGAAACCTATATGGTGTTGAATAAAGGTGAGTTTAAGTTCCGTGCAAACCATGACTGGACACTCAACTGGGGTGGCACACTTGATAGCATCGTAGATTGGGGAGCCAACTTGTCGGTTGGTTCTCCAGGTCCTTACCGTGTGCAATTCTTCCTTACCTACAACGGTAACAGCCACGCTGTGTTGACGAGGCAGTAGGATTCATGTAGGAAGTAACAAGTAGGAACTAACAAGTAACAAGTGGAAGGTGGCGAGTTATACGTATTGACAAATAACAAGTGATAGTGGACCCCTGTTTCAGTTTTTGAGGCGGGGGTTCACTACACGTTCGCCGATGACTAGGGCGAGTTCTTTGCGAGTTTGGTAAAGCTCTTGCAGTCGCTCGAGCAACTCTTGTGCCTGCTTGCCCTGGGCATAAGGGATTTGCTGCTGCACTAAGAGGATGTTGTAGGTTAGAATGGCGTTCTTGAGGTTGTTGATAGCCTCGGGAATGATAATGTTGAGCCTTTCTTCTATTGACTTCTCAAAACCTTCAACAGAGTAGATTTTGCTAAGTTGATGTTTCTCGCTAATCATCTTGAGTGCAGTGTGTCGCACCTCATCATTGGGGTGTGAGCACAGTTTTTTCTCTAGATAATTCTTGCGGAACTCTGCAATGTTGTTGTCCATTTCGGTTTGGAATCCCTTGAGAAGATCGTTTTCCTTTTTCTTTATTGCTTCGGCGTTCATACCAACAGGATCGATGGTGCTCTGAGCACGCTTGAACTGCGCTTCTAGGGTACTTCGTTCACGACTCTCGAACACTGCAAGCTCTTTATAGAAATCGTTGATGTACTCAAGACTCACTTTGAAGGTGTTGTTAAACGCGTGGTTAGATAGCTCAATGTTATCAAGGAGGAACTCGCTGTTGATGTACTCGAGCACAGTGGTTGGTTGCTGGTCGCCATTGTCGTCAAGAGTGCCGCACAGGTAGCACATACCATATTTGACGACATTGCGCATGATGCCGAGCTCTGACTTGTAGAATATTGACTCCTTGTTGATTTCGGTTTGAGGAGTGAATTTTGATGGGTCATCAACAGGTTGTGGCACAGTGGTAGTGTCACCTTCTGGATAATAGTCCAAACTGTCGTCGAAAGGAGCGTCAATGATGGGCGGTTCTTCATTGCCCATAGGGAGAACTTCACTTGTTGGTGGTTCCACAACGGGAGGAGGTGGAGTGCTTATTCCGGGGGAGAGAGGAGAGGGCTGCAGTGCTTGCCGGCGTGCCTCGCGATTCTTCTCACGTTCACGTCGCTTGAAAGCTTCCTCCTTGTTGCGTGCTATATTTTTCTTGATTTCACGCAGCAACACATCCTCGCTGATGCCCAACTGGATGCTGCACTCCTTGGCATAGACCGAACGTGCAATTGCATCGGGTATTACTGATATTGACTTTACAACATCTCCAATCACCGCTGCACGCTTGCTAGGATCGTGCTCGGTTCCTTCGAGCAGAATTTTGGTTTTGAAGCTGATGAAGTCGGCCTCATTCTCCTTGATAAACTGCTTGAGCTCGCTTGCACTGTGAGTTCGAGCAAAGCTGTCGGGATCCTCTCCTTCAGGGAGAAGCAAAACCTTGATACTCAGTCCTTCGGCAAGCAGCATGTCGATTCCTCTAAGTGAGGCTTTGATTCCGGCTGAGTCGCCGTCGTAAAGAACGGTGACATTGGTGGTAAAACGATGGATAGCTCGAATTTGTCCTTCGGTCAAAGATGTACCACTCGAAGCCACAACATTCTCAATTCCAGCTTGGTGCATTGAGATGACATCGGTGTATCCCTCAACGAGGAAGCACTTGTCCTCCTTGACTATAGCCCGCTTAGCCTGGAACAAGCCGTAGAGCTCACGGTTCTTGACATAGACCGTGGATTCGGGCGAATTGAAATATTTGGCAACCTCCTTGGTTTTCTTGAGTGTGCGTCCACCAAAAGCGATAATCTTGCCTGCGATGTTCATGACAGGAAACATGACACGACCATGGAAGCGGTCGAAACCACCGCCTCGGTTGTCCTTGATGCACAAGCCAACGTTGAAGAGATTTTGTTTGTTGTAGCCTTGCTGTGTTGCAGCAGTGTAGAAAGCTTTACTGTTCTCGGGTGAGTAGCCAAGCCTGAACTTCTTGATGGTAGCATCGTTGAAACCTCTCTCGTAAAAATAACTAAGGCCAATGTCTTTCCCTTCTTGCGTGTTGTGGAGTTGGTCTTCAAAATACTGAGCAGCGAAGTCGTTTATTACGAGCATACTCTCGCGCTCGGTTTGTGCCGCTTTTTCCTCGCTTGTGAGCTCTTTCTCGTGGATTTCTATATTGTATTTCTTGGCGAGATAGCGCAGTGCCTCGGCATAGGACATCTGCTCATGCTCCATAATGAAGTTTACTGGGCTGCCTCCCTTGCCGCAACCAAAGCAGTGACAAATTTGTTTAGCAGGTGAAACCGAGAACGAAGGAGTTTTCTCATCGTGAAATGGGCACAAGCCAATAAAGTTCGCACCACGACGGCGCAAACTCACGAAATCGGACACCACATCAACGATGTCGGCAGTGTCGAGAATCCTATCGACTGTTTCCCTGTCAATCATGACTACAAAGGTAATTCAATTTATTAAATCACGCAAAAATAATTATTAACAAAACGATGTGCCTCCAGAATGAGGGGAAGCACATCGTTATACCAGAATAAGTTATCAGAGTTGATTAAAAAACTGTTAAGTTATTTGCCTAGATTGCCCAAGATGCTGCGAGTGAGCTCTCGGGTTATTGTGCGAGTAGCTGCACTAGTGGCGCTTTTGGCAATCTTGCCAGTAGCAGTTGTAGAGCTTTTGCGACTCTTTGTGCCCGAAACGGCATTTCCAATCTTTGTTCCAATAATAGAAGCGATAGCGGCTGTTACAGCAGTCACAATTGCTTTCCACACCTTGCTGAACATACCTGGCTTGCTCTTTTCTTTTTCGGCCTCTTTAGCTTCTTTTTCAGCTTGCTTTTCAGCTTCGGCCTGAGCTGCAGCCTCCTCAGCCTCTTTTGCTTCCTTCTCACTCTCGGCAAGCAGCACCTCAAAGGCACTCTCACGCTCTTTAAGCTCGTCGTACTTGCCATAAATCATAGAGCGATTAATTAAGGAATTTCGCGTCATGGCATCGATTGGGCCTATCTGACTGAGAGGGAATAGAATCTTTGCCCGCTCTACAATGGTCGGTGCGCCTTTTTCGTCGAGGAATGATACGAGAGCCTCTCCTGTCTCGAGATTGGAGATGGCTTCGGTGGTGTCGAAGTTGGGGTTTGCGCGGAAAGTCTCGGCAGCTACTTTCACAGCCTTGATGTCGCGAGGCGTGTAAGCACGCAATGCGTGCTGGATGCGGTTACCCAGTTGTCCAAGAACAATTTCTGGTAAGTCGGCAGGACTTTGTGTTACAAAATAAATGCCGACACCCTTGCTTCGCATCAGGCGAATTACCTGCTCAATCTTGTCAACAAGAGCCTTGGATGTGTCATCAAAGAGCATGTGTGCCTCGTCGAAGAAGAAGATGAGCTTGGGTTGTGGCAGGTCGCCAACCTCAGGCATTGAGACATAAATCTCGGAAAGCAGCCATAGCAGGAAAGTAGAGTAGAGTTTTGGATTGTGTTGTAGCTCGTCGGCAGCCAGCACACTCATCACTCCTTTGCCTCCCTCAACAGCAAGGAGGTCATGGATGTCGAATGCTGGCTCTCCAAAGAAGTTGTCGCCACCTTGATCTTCCAATGCTAAAATAGAGCGCTGAATAGCTCCAATGCTTGCACTCGATACGTTACCATATTTTGTCGTGTATTCAGCTGCGTGTTTAGCTACATAGTCGAGCATTGCGCGCAAGTCTTTAATGTCATCGAGAATCAATCCTCGTTCATCGGCAACTTTAAAAACGATAGTGAGCACACCGCTTTGGACGTCGTTTAGTCCAAGCAATCGTGAGAGCAGCAAAGGCCCCATGTTAGAAATGCGTGTGCGCATAGGGTGACCTTGTTTACCGAACACGTCGTAAAACCTTACTGGGCAACCCTCAAATTGAAGGTCAGACTCGTTGAGGCCAAATTCGGGGATACGCTTCTCGATAAATCCAGATATCTTTCCTGGTTGGCTAATACCCGAAAGGTCGCCCTTGATGTCGGCCATAAAACAAGGTACTCCAGCTTGGCAAAAACTCTCGGCAATCACTTGTAGTGAAACAGTCTTACCGGTACCTGTGGCACCAGCAATCAACCCATGGCGGTTTGCCATTTTGCCATTGATGCATATTGCCCCATTAGGTCCGTGGGCAATATAAAATTGATTGTCTTTATACATAATATTCTGGTGTTTTATACTTTTATCCACAAAAATACAACAATATTATTAAAAACAATACTAATTATAGCAAAAAATGTCATAATTGTTAATAAGTTTTATTTGTGATGCGGCAATAGTGCATTGTGTGTAGTTAATTATGTATTAAAAAATATTTTTGATAGTTGTTATTACTATTTTTTGAAAAAATAGGCTGCGTCTCAAAAATAATAATAAATTCGTACCTCATTTATTTTGTATTTCACTTGGCTTGCACTAATTTTGCGTCATGATAAAAGAAGATACTATACAACAGATAAAGGACATGCTCGCACGTAGCGAGTCGCGCGATGTGATAGCACATTGCGACTACCTTATAGAGAACAACAAGGATGAAGATAAGAAAGTAATAGGCCAGCTTTATTACCTGCGTGGAAATGCTTATCGCCAGCTAGGGGACTGGGGCAAGGCCATGAGCAGCTATCTTGAAGCTGCCGAACGCGATCCTGATGGACCTGCCAAGCAAGCCTATGCTCATGCATTGGAGATTTTGGATTTTTATAACCATGACCTCTATAATCCTTGATGTTATAATTGAGGTATAACAAAAATAAAACCTTTGCTTGAATAGTAGTCAGGCAAAGGTCATGTTATCAATGGTTTAACTTGCGGAGTGACCGAGATTCGAACTCGGGAACCGCTTGTGACGGTTACACGCTTTCCAGGCGTGCCTCTTCAGCCACTCGAGCACCACTCCATGACAGAAAAGCGGTGCAAAGATAATGCTTTTTTCTTGATAAACGCTAAAAACATTGCAAATTTTGGCAGCGAACGATAAAAACACTCATTTGGAGAATCTTCACATTGATATAAACGATGAGAAGATTGGTGATTTCTATCGCGATGTTCTCGACTTGTTGCCCTATGAGCCCAATGCTGGTCAGGTTGAGGCATTTGCTGCATTTGCACATTTCTTGCTTTATGGTTCTGAGCGCAGCGTTTTTTTGCTCAATGGTTATGCCGGCACCGGAAAGACGTCGTTGATGGGCGCAGTGGTTCAGGCTCTCTCACAACGTGGAGTGAAGGTTGTTTTGTTGGCACCTACAGGACGTGCTGCACAAGTGTTTGGTGAGTATGCCCATCGTGGTGCTTTAACAATCCACCGCAAGATTTATCGTCAAGACAGTTATTTGAGCACTGGTTTCAGCCTTGGTGAGAACAAGCACACAAACACCGTGTTTATTGTAGATGAGGCATCAATGATTGCCAACAGTTCGTCCGAAGGATCGGTATTTGGTTCTGGTCGCCTGCTTGACGATTTAGTTCATTACGTGTATAATGGTCATGGATGTAAGCTCATGCTCATGGGTGATGGCGCTCAGCTTCCTCCCGTTGGGCAGATTGAAAGTCCTGCCCTCAATTGTGAATTGATGCGTGGTTATGGTTTGATGGTTTATGACATAACATTGACACAAATTGCCCGTCAAGCGTCTAATTCTGGCATTTTACAGAATGCCACGATTGTGCGAAATATATTGACCAGTAATCAACTTGTGCCTCCTAGATTAGAGCTGAATCAATATGAAGATATAGAGTCAATTACGGGAGAGTTTTTGCTAGAGACACTGAATGACTGTTATGACCGTGACGGCCTGGATGAGACCATTGTTATTACTCGTAGCAACAAGCGAGCCACACAGTTTAATATGGGCATTCGCAACACTATTCTTTATCGAGAAGAAGAGTTGTCGACTGGCGATATGCTCCTAGTGTCGAAGAACAATTACTACTGGGCAAAAGATTATGAGAACATAGATTTCATTGCTAATGGTGATGTGATGCGGGTGAAGCGCGTTTGGGGCGAAATTGAGCAAGCCTATGGGTTGCGCTTTGCCAATGTTACAGTTGAATTGCCCGACCATGGTAATGTGGAGATGGATGTGAAAATAGTGATTGATAGCTTGATGAGTGACACACCGTCGCTTACATTACTACAGAGCGAACGCCTTTATAATGAGGTTCTTGATGAGCTGCAAGGCAACAAGCAGGAGCGTTATCGCCAGATGAAGGAGCATCCCTATTTTAATGCTCTTCAGGTTAAATTTGCCTACGCAGTAACTTGCCACAAAGCCCAGGGCGGCCAATGGAAGAATGTGTTTATCGATATGGGAGGAATTATGCCCGACGCTCTAAATACTCTCGACTTCTTGCGATGGTTATACACAGCTTTAACTCGTGGTCGCAACCATGTTTACTTGATTAATTGTCCATTGAAATAGAACGGTATTATTTGTGCTTTCTCTGTGGCAAAAGGAGCAAAAAGGTTGTTTTTGGTGATTTAGTTTGCAAATGTCAAGAATTATATAGAAATTTGTAGGTTAAAACCGAAAGATACGTATATAATGAGAATACTTAGATATAGTTTGATGTTATTCCTTTCGAGCCTCTCGCTAATTGCCCGTGGTGGCGATTTTGTGAGCAACGGGCTTGTTTATTGCTTTGGCTCTCGTTCGGGCGAAGTAATGGTTGTGGAAAACATCATAGATGGGTTGAATTCTTATAGCGGTGTGTGTATCATACCCACCACGGTAAATTATGATGGTGATAATTATAAAGTTACCGCTATCGCTGAGCTCGCATTTGCCGATTCTCATGTGACCGATGTTGTGATTCCCAATACCGTGACTGAGATGGGGGAATTTGCCTTTGATGGTTGTGATGACTTGGTTAATGTTACATTGCCACTTTCACTAAAAGAGATTCCAGAGGGATGCTTCTCTAGGACTAACATAGTGAACATAGCGTTACCCGAAGGATTAGAAGTGATAGGTCGTGCGGCTTTTGAGGAATGTTATCAGCTTCACACCGTCCTGCTTCCTTCTACACTTCGTCGCATCGAAGCCTATGCTTTCAATGATTGCCATAATCTCTATGAGATTTATTGTGCATCGGCTATTCCTCCTAAGGCTAATGGATGGGGGACTTTTGCTGGAGTTAACAATGTGGATATCGTTGTTCCAGACTATGAAGCTGTTGATTCTTATCTAAGTGACAAGGCTTGGGGCGCTGAGAAGTTTACGTTGTATCCCAATGAGGACATATTCATACCATCACTTGAAGAAGGAGATGCATTTGAGCAAGATTGGCAACGAGTACCTCTTGGTAATAATTTAGCTTACAAGGTCTTTGACGAAAACGACGAGCTTGTTGCAGTTACTGCAGCCGACTACTGTTATCTCACATCGCTCGATCATGATGCCATATATACTATCGTACCCACAACAATGATGAGTGATAGCGACCCTATTAGTGTTATGGTAGATAAAACTACTGGTATAGACAGCTTTGTACTGGAAGAATTTCCTGTTGAGCCAGAGCCTATCATTGTGTCGCACTGGGGCACGATATATATCTATGGCAACACCCATGGCAAACTAGTGAGTGTGTGGGACATGAGTGGAAGGCTTTACTATGAACGCATGTCAAGCGATAATCACATCGTTGACTTGCCGCGCAATAGGGTATATGTGGTGAGAGTGGGCAATTATGTGAAGAAACTATTCATTTAAGATGCAATCCATTAACGATGATGAAAAATTTATGCGCTTGGCTCTGGCCGAGGCTCAGGAGGCAGCTCGACGTGACGAGGTGCCAATAGGTGCTGTGATAGTGTGCCAGGGACGTGTTATCGCACGAGGTCACAACCTGACCGAAACACTCACCGATGTCACTGCGCATGCCGAGATGCAGACCATTACGTCGGCATCTTCGTTTTTGGGTGGCAAGTATTTGACCGATTGCACTCTATATGTCACTGTAGAACCTTGCTTAATGTGTGCTGGAGCAATTGGATGGAGCCAGATTTCGAGGGTGGTGTATGGTGCCACCGACGAAAAGCGTGGCTATCACACTTATTGCAGCACACCATTCCACAAGAAAACGACAATTACTGGTGGAGTGCTTGAGCAAGAGTGCTCAAAACTGATGACAGTTTTTTTCAAGAAAAAACGCTAAAAACAATAAATCATGAAAAAGACATTGAATTTTATTCTGGTGATAATGGTGCTTGGCTGTCTGTCGACGACTGTTCTGGCCAAAGACGTTGTTACCACAACTACAGTGCCCGAGATTTATGATCAGGCAATAGCAAAAGCCGAGAAGCAGAATGCTATTGTTGATACCATAGAAGTGATGAGCGCTAAGATGGGTCGAATCATCAAGAACACCATAGTGCTGCCAGCTCAGTATACTGAGAAAAAGAACCCCACTAGGTTCTTCCCAGTTGTTTATTTGCTTCATGGCGCACAAGGTAGCTATCGTGACTGGCCAAAGAAAGCCGACTTGCGCTCGCTAGCCTGTCAATATGGTGTAATTATAGTGTGTCCCGACGGTCAGGACAGCTGGTATTTTGACTCGCCAATCGATCCAAATTTCCAGTTTGAGACCTATGTGGTGCATGAACTGCGCAACTATGTCGAGACTCATTACCGCACAATCAATCATCCCAAATATCGAGCCATAACCGGACTTAGCATGGGAGGCCATGGTGCGCTGTGGCTTGCTTGGCGTCACCCCGATGTTTATGGCTCTTGTGGTAGTATGGAAGGTGGAGTTGACATTTACAACTTTCCAAACCGATGGAAAGTCAACGAACGATTGGGAGAGTTTGATAGCAATAAAGAAGTTTGGCGAGAACACTCGGTCATGTCGTTGGTTCCAACACTTGAACCAGGTCAGAACATCGTAATTGATGCTGGAAAGAATGACATATTCATTGAGGCAAACAACGCCCTTCATGAAGCACTTGACAAGCAAGGCATACCGCACGACTACACCGTGCGTCCAGGAAGGCATAGCTGGTCGTTCTGGGTGAATGCTCTCGACTACCAGATGCTTTTCTTTTATAAAGCATTTAATTCAGGTGTAAAATATTAATATTCAACAACATAAAAAGTAATTGGAATGAAACATTTATCAATCAAGATGTTGGCATGCGTTGCCATGATGTCGTTGTGCTGCTTAGGTTGCAAGGCTACCCCCAGCACATCATCGTCTACGTCGGAATCGGCTCCTAAAGTAAAGACAACAAAGAAAGCGGGAGCAAAGTCTTCACAGGCTAATCAAGTTGTTCCAGATAATCCACAACTTAAAGTTATCACCGTCAATAGCAAGAAGATGGGAAGTGATATAAATAACCTGGTCGTAGTTCCCAAGGCTGTTGCAGATGGCGACAAAGAGCCCCGTCCAGTTGTATATTTGCTCCATGGTCATGGAGGAGGATATCTGGATTGGCAGAATCATACTGACCTTACTAAACTCGCTGATCAGTATAACATGATATTTGTGTGCCCCGATGCTAAGAATGCTTGGTATTTTGACTCTCCTGTTGACTCTAAGTCGCAATATGAGACATTTGTGACTCAGGAATTGCGTGAGTATGTAGAGGCAAACTTCCCAACTATCAATGACCCTGCTCATCGTGCTATTACAGGTTTGAGCATGGGTGGCCATGGCGCATTGTGGCTTGGCTGGCGTCACCCCGAGATTTATGGCTCTTGCGGCAGCATGAGTGGCGCAGTTGATATTATGACCCTTAAAGACCGCTTTGACCTAGACAAGTGTCTGGGCAAATATGCTCAAAATGCTGAGTCATGGAAGAGCCATTCGGTAATGAGCCTCGTTCCTGACCTCAAGAATGGTCAGAATATTATTATTGACGATGGCGCTCAGGATTTCCTTATTAAAGAGAACCGTGCTCTTCATGCCGCCCTCGACAAGAAAGGCATCAAGCACCAGTACAGTGAGCGTCCAGGAAAGCATGCTTGGACCTACTGGGTTACATCACTCAAGCAGCACTTGGATTATTTTTCTAAATGCTTTAAATAATTGATATTTGTCTAGAAGAAAAACGATAACAAACGACTATGTCAAACGAAACCTCACGAGCACGCATTCTGATAATCTATACTGGTGGTACCATAGGTATGATAGAGAATCCAGAGACCAAGGTGTTGCAACCTTTTGATTTCTCACATCTCATCGACAATGTGCCTAAGATTAAAATGCTGAATTTTGATATTGACAATATTCAGTTTGATCCCCCCATTGACAGTAGTAACATGGGCCTCGCTCATTGGAGCCAGATAGCACGTTCCATAGAGAGCAACTATGACAACTACGACGGTTTTGTGATTCTTCATGGCACCGATACAATGGCTTATACTGCCTCGGCCTTGAGTTTCATGCTTGAAAACCTGAACAAGCCAGTTATTATCACAGGATCCCAACTTCCAATAGGGGAGGTGCGTACCGACGGCGAGGAGAATCTAATCACAGCTCTTCAGGTGGCCGCTGCACGCAACAGTAAAGGTGATGCTATGGTTCGTGAGGTAGCAATACTTTTTGAGAACCACCTCATTCGTGGTAATCGCAGTTCTAAAGTGAGTGCCGACAACTTCAATGCATTCATGAGCATCAACTATCCTGATCTTGCACGAGTGGGCTTAGATATCACTTATAATGAGGATGCCCTATTGCGTGATATCAGCAATCGTCCTCTCATTGTTCATGACTCAATGGACCCAAATGTGATGTTTATAGTCCTCTATCCGGGAATGACTCGTCCCACTTTAGAGTACTTGCTAAAGACGCCAGGAATAAAGGGTGTGGTTTTGAAGACCTATGGCGCAGGCAATAGCCCTAGTGAGCCTTGGTTTACTGAACCCATCATCGCGGCTGTGAATCGTGGAGTTGTGATTCTCAACGTGACACAATGCGTGAATGGGGCCGTTAACAGCAATCTCTATGATACTGGCAACACACTTGCTCGTGCAGGAGTTATAAGCGGCAACGATATTACTAGTGAGGCTGCAATAACCAAGATGATGTACCTCTTTGGCAAAGGCATGACAAGCGCTCAGGTTAAGAAGTATTTGCAACGCGACATCTGTGGCGAAATGACTACACGAGGTTGATATCAAAACTAAGTAAACAAGTGTTATATTCATATAGCTAAATTATTGTATTATGATAGCACAACTTATAATATCGTCATTGGCAGTGGGAATCACAGCCTATTTTATGGACAGTGTTACCATTGAGCCCTGGTGGCTCACAGTGATAGTTGCCGTTGTTCTTGGATTCATCAATTCGGTGATTCGTCCGGTAATAAAGGTCCTTTCAATTCCCATCACGTTGCTCACATTGGGATTGTTCTCCCTGGTGATAAATGGCTTGATGGTTCTCCTGTGTGCATGGTTCATCACGGGCTTCAATGTTGATGGCCTAGGTGCTGCGATACTATTCAGCATTATTCTTGCGGTAGTTAACTGGATATTGAACATGATGTTCGCGCAGGATTAGTCGACAGTGACTGTGAGGAATCTCTATTAAAGCATTAAAAAACCCGAATCGGCACAATCGCCGATTCGGGTTTGTCTTATTATCCCTGTGATAGCCCAAGTGCTATAATTAAAACCCTAGGTCGCTAAAGTATTTCTTGTTTTCTTCGTCGGTAATTTGGAGCTCATGACGCAGACCATTAAGCACGTCTTTGTCTCTATCCTTGAATTTGTTTCTAAAATCCGCGATATGTTTCTCCCAACTATTGTAGCCCATTACCGAAGCCCATCGCTCGCAGTTTCGTTTCATTTCAGGCTTTATTGTATTGATGAGATTGTCGAACTTAGTAGTCACATTATCGCGGGTGAAAGTTGTGTGCATGTGATGTGATAGTCTCTCAAGGAAAAGCTGCCTGAAATTATCGTTTTTCAAAAGATTGTGCGTTAGTGTGTTGACAGCACGAACTACGCGGTCCCCCTCCATCCTCAGGTAGAATGACATGGGGCGGCTTGTGCGTCCCCAGCTCGCATCAATGTCGTAATAGACAACATGCCATTTCTTGTCGCCCTTGGGGTCAGGAGAATAAACGTATCTCACATTACCTGCATCCACTTTCATGGAGTAAATTTCACCAAGCTTGTAGTCAATAAGTCCTTCAAGGTCGAATTGATCTTTTACTTGGTTGTAAAATTCGTCTTGCGACATGTCGTGACCAGTAACATAAGAGATGAGCTGGTTATAAAGGGCCTTAGAACCTTGCTCGCAGTAAAGCCCTGACATCATAATGGTGATTGAGTCGCTTGACACATTGAGATGACGTGCAACATAGTTGTCATCAATTTTCTCACGAATGTAATATAGCCCAAAATATTCTCCGTTGATATATAGCGCTGCAGGTCTATAGGCTTGAGTGAGCAGATTAGGACTATTCTCCTGCATCAAGCTTGTGAAATACTCATCCCTGATCATTGCCCCCGAGATATCTTGAGAGCCAGAACGTAGTACAAAGTTTTTGTGCTTGATGGGATTGCCATCGGCGAAGAGGTCATAGAAAATGTGGGAAGGACCGTTGGCATTTTTAAACCTGATTTTAAAAGATTTTTTTGGTAAGAACCTTGAGAATCCTCCAAAGATGGCAAGTTGGCAATCTTCGGAGAACCCATCACCGTCACCTTTGTTATCAAAAAGCTCAACGTGTGCATTCTTCCACCATCTTTTCCAATAATTGGCACCAGTGTGAGGGTATATGGGAGTATAGCCTGGACCCTCGGCATAAATTCCATGGTTGTGATCATACAAATCAGCTTTATCAACTGTTATGTTGATCACGGGTATGGTATGCGCTTCATCAATAATGAAAGTTCCAAATGTTGTGTTGCTAGCAATGTGAGATGAGTCTCCCTCACAAAATGCACGAACGATGGTGGTCTTATTTATCATTATTGAATCGTGATAAACGGGAGATTCCTTGGTGGGTCTGCTGCCATCGGTTGTGTAGTGAACAGTGTAACCATGGGTGTCGAGTGTTAGCAACATTCCATCTTTTTTGTCATAAACACCAGGTTTGGTGTTGAAAGAAGGTTGCTGTGCTATAAAACGATAATATGGCGCGTTGTTTTCTTCTCCCGGTGTGGGTGAAGCGAAGTAGAACAAGCCATCCTTTCCTGTCACTCTGCCAACCGAAACTCCAGCTGGAGCATTGCTGGCGCAAATACCGTCAACAAACTTGCCATCTTTAGTCAACATGACCGATTTAGAGCTACTGATTTTGAAAATGTCCTTTTTACTATTGACAAGATAAACTTCGCCAGGCTGCAACTGAACTTCAGGCAGCTGCCATCGACTCATGTCTTTAGTGCTGGTGGTGAGATAATAGTCCTGAAGGTTGACAGGATTGTTGCTAACATTCTTTATCTCAACCCATGCTTTGTTGTCGTAGTGCCCCTTAGAATGAAGCTCCCACAACCTAAGAGGTCCCTGCCTTAAGTGCTCAATTGCCGAGTTGTATTGCTCAAATCCATTGTCGTCATTGTCAAACCCTGGTGTAGGCTCATAGCTTTTCTCAAATAAACTATCAAGCTTGACATTGGCTCTGTAGCATTGATCATTTTCCAATGGCCCGTATTCAACGCAAGAAACAAGAGTTGTGTCGTTGAACATTATAGACAATTTTCCTCCTTCAGATGGTAGCTTGAAGTTGGCATGCATTTCCTCAACATTGCTCTTGACTTTGTTGTCCTTGTCCTTATTATTTTCACCCTTATTCTTTTTAGAGGCAAAAATAATGGCACATTCACCGGGTTTTAGCTCCTTATCAGGACATTTCCATGAAACCTTGGTGGTAGCCTCTTGGTCGTTATTGTTTTTCTTAGAGCTTGTTTTCTCCAAGACCAGTTTATAGTCTTTTAGATTGACATTCTTATCAGATTTGTTCTTTATCTCGATCCAGTCGTATAATTTGCCATTTTGTGCAGTTATGCCGCTATTATTAGACGCCATAATCTCATTAATGGAAATTATGTCAGCAGTTTTGTTATTTTTTTTATTGACTTGTGTGCAAGAGCATACAGATAACAATAAAGCAACAAATGTGAGTTTGAGACTAAATAGCTGGTTGAATCTTAATAAAGAACTTATAATAGTCATGATATAATGTCCAAAGGAACTAAGAAAAAATTATGTTATTGATTATTCGTCGTAATCTTCACTTTCATCATTGTCTTTAGCCTGCACTTTGCGAGTTGCAGGAGTGGTGTTCTCGGCGCCTTTTGTTGGGTTATTGAAATAGAAGATTCCATCTTTTCCTTGAACTCTACCTGCTGAGCATCCCTTGGGGGCAGCGCTAGCACACATTGCATCAACTAGCTTGCCGTCTTTATAGATTGATATTGATTTGTTTTTACCAATTACAAATCCTACTTCCTTGCTATTGACAACATAGAACTCGCCTGGTTGGAGCTGAACTTGTGGAAATCTCCATTGATCAAGTTCCTTCTTGCTAGTTGTAAGGCAATAATCTTGAAGGTTGATAGCAGAGTCTCCAACATTCTTAAACTCTATCCAAGCTTCACCATTAATGTGTCCTTTAGAATGGAGCTCCCAGATGCGCAGTGATCCAGTCCTCTGCTTTTCGATAAGTGAGCAATACTTCTCATAACCCTCTTCGTTGTTGTCAAAACCGGGAGTGGGTTCATAGAATGTGCCATAAGAACCATCATCAAGCCTAGTGTAGCACTGGTCATCCTCAAGTTCTCCAAATGATACTTCAGAAACAACATTCTCACCTTGCTTGAGCATGAGTTTGCCGCCTTTAGATGGTAATTTGAAATCGGCATGAAGCTCCCCATTAGAAGCGCTATTATATTTTTTAGAAGCGAAAATCAAAATACACTCTCCTGGTTTAATCACTACTGCTGGTAATTGCCAGGATTTTTGAGTAGCATTATCTTGATTATCGTTACTGTAATTGTCAATTTTTTCTACTACAAGTGTGAACTTATCAAGCGATTCAGGCTTGTTAGAAATGTTCTTCAACTCAATCCAGTCATATAATTCTCCATCTTGAGCCATTATGCTGGAATGGTTGGAAGCCATTATTTCGTTAATTACAACACCGCTGTCATTATTAGCATTATTGCAAGCAGTCGATAATAATAACAAAGCTCCTAAAATCACGAAATTGCTCCACATCTGGTTTTTGAGTGATGTGAATAAACCGTTTTTCTTAAAAATAAGACAATTAAATAAAAATTTTTTCTCCATTTTTTATCAATTACTAAAAATACATTTACAAAATTGCTGATATGTTAATCCATATCTTTGTCAAATTAGCTAAAGAAATAGCTAGTTAATGGTTATCGTTCTTAACCTTTTTGTCAAGCATATTGTCTAGGAAATAGACAAGTTCCTCACGTTCCATACCAATTGCAATCCAATAGTTGAAGAAGCAATAAGCGAGGTCATCATCGGGGCCGAAAGTTTTAATATAGGAAAGCATTCCCTTGATGTGCCCTCTGGGCCTGTGGTTGCTACCGTTTAAGCTGAAGGTTGAGAGCTCGAAATCACGGCTAAGGTCAACTTCGTTTAGCCCAAGTAGTCCCTCGATGAGAAAGCTCAAAGCTCCACATCGGTCGCAACCAATAGCGCAATGCCAATCGACGCTTCGGCCTTCTTTCATCATTTTAATTATCCATCGCAAGTCTTTGGAATAAACATCATAATAGGACTGAAGTGCTTGAGTTCCTGCTTTGTGAGTTATGCGCAGATATTTAACATCGCTGCCCAAGGGTGAAGATTCTCTTTTTGTTTCATGACGTAAGTCAAGTTCGGCTCTAACGTTCAGATTCTCGACGAAGTCGTGGCGACCATTGGCGTTAGTCCTTTCCAAACTGGCACTTCTGAAAAGTTTTCCATACTTCACTTTGCATCCATATTGAGTGTTCCATCCACCAAGGTCCCTAACGTTGGTGCTATTGCGCACTTGAATCATTCTTACTTGCCCCGTGGTTTTAAACTTCCCCTCGGCCATAATAGTTCTTGTTCCGTTATAGAGAATTTCCTCGACCTTGTAATAATAGATCTTTCCGGGTAGCAAGTTACGAATCATGTAAGACGAAGCTGATTTCTCGTCGGGGTTAAATGTGTAAGCGTTTTTGTAATCCTCGTTTTCGCTAGCGTAAATTTTTATTTCCTGAATGTTTGACTCAGATGTAGTAGGCGTCCATTTTACTAGTTTTCCATTCGGCCAATATAATTTTGAGCCGTATTTGCTGCTACTGTTGTACTGTGTAACTATACTGTAACTATAATTTTTATTGTTCGTATAGGTTTTAAGTGCATCGACCATATATTCTTGTACTGCCTTGTTTTCGATATTTACAACCTCGATATCTTCGCGTGCAAACACCTGTGTTACAGCTAATAATGCAAGAATAAGTAATAGATGTTTTTTCATTATATATAATTAATTAATTTTCAAGCTACAAAGTTAGTAAATGATTTTGAAATAGAAATTTTATTTTTAGTGAAATATTCAAATTTAAAATATTTTTAAATAATGTATTAATAGTGAAGACGTCAAAAACAATAATTACGAGTATATTTCGTTTTTTTATTATGATAAAGAATTTACACTTTCTTCTGCTTGCTGTAGTGGCTCTTGCTACTATGGCACTATCTAGTTGTATAGATGATGAGGTGTCGACTAGCAGCAGTGACTTGCTCTCCTTCTCGACCGACACTGTTAAGTTTGACACTGTAATAACAAAGCAAGGTTCTCCTACAAAACAGTTTCTTGTATATAACAAGGGAAAGAAGGCTCTCAACATCTCATCGATAAAAGTGCTTGGTGAGAGCAAAGGGCATTTCTTCCTGAATGTTGATGGAATGAAGGGAGACGAGTTCCACGATGTTGAGGTGCGTGGCGAGGACAGCATTTTTGTCTTTGTTGAAAGTCGTCTAGACCCTACCAATCAGGATAATCCGGAATATTTGGAGGATAATATAGAGTTCATCACCAATGGTGTGGCTCAAAAAGTGGCCATTACTGCCTGGGGACAAGATGTTGTAATCCTTAACGATACAACATTGACGAAACCAACTCATTTGACATCAAACAAACCATATGTAGTGTATGGTACACTTACTGTTGATTCATTGATAGATGTCACTATCGATCCTGGTGCAACACTATTGTTCCATGACAAGGCGTCGCTTCTCGTTAAGGGTAAGCTTACTGCTTGTGGCACACAAGAGAAACCCATCACAATGCGAGGCGACCGTCTCGACCATGTAGTAGGGGAGATAGGCTATGATATTATGAGTGGCCAGTGGGATGGAGTATATTTTAACAACGGTAGCTACGACAATGAGTTGAGTTATGTCTTAATGCGAGGCAACACTTATGGTATGCAAGTTTATTCCAGTGACATGAATCGCCGTTCACTTCATCTGTTTAACTGCGTGTTACACAATGCCTCTTTTCTCACTTTGCTTGGATATGGCGCATGGATTGATGCCGAGGGTTGTGAGTTTAGCGACGCGGGCATTTATGTTGCCGATTTCTTTGGTGGCAAGCTTGGTTTCGTGAACTGCACATTTGCCAATTATTATCTCTTTGCCGCTATTGAAGGCCCAATTGTCAATCTTGAGAAACAATATGATGATGGGGTGTTGACGACTTTTGACGCTTATTTCGACAACTGCATATTTTATGGCAACACAGGAGAACTTAACGTCAACGAACTTGACGGTATGAACATTTTAATGCGCAACTGCCTCTTTAAGAGTGAAGGAGAGGATGACGCGTGCTTCATCAATTGCACATGGGATGCAGATCCCAAATTCTACACTGTACGTGAGGAATACATTTTTGACTATCGCCTGCGTAATAGCAGTGATGCTATTGCTCGTGGCGACCGTTCGATGTGTCCTTTGTCGGCTCGCTATGACCGCTATGGTGTAGACCGCTTTGCGAGTGAAGGCATTGATATAGGTGCCTATGTTTGGGTCCCCTCAGAGGATGATTTTGATGATGAATGACGCTTGCCATTATATTTTCAAATAGAATATTAACATCTAAAAAAACACATACTAAAATTATGAAAAAGACAATTTTGCTAGCATTCATGATTGCAATAATTGCAAGTAACAACCCTATTGTTAATGCCAGGAACATCGACTTTAAACTTCCGGCAGTCAAAGACGTGGTGATGTATCAGGTTAATCCACGTGTTTTCGCTCCAAATAACTCATTAAAGGCTGTGGCAGAGCGTGTTGATGCTATTAGTAAACTCGGTGCCAACGTGATGTGGGTGATGCCTATCTACCCAATTGGAAAGATAAAGAGTAAAAATTCTCCCTACTCAATTAGTGATTATAAGGCAGTGAACCCTGAATTTGGAACTATCGACGACGTGAAAGCCCTTGCCGACTCGTGCCACAAGCATGGAATGGCACTGATTGTTGACTGGGTTGCCAACCACACAGCATGGGATAACGTGTGGATGAAAGACCACAAGGATTGGTATACTCAAGATAAGGATGGAAACGTGATTTATCCTCCCGGCACCGACTGGACCGATGTTGCCGATCTTAACTATGACAACAAAGACATGCGTGAGGCCATGATTGATGCAATGATGTTCTGGATTAACGAAGTGGGACTGGATGGCTTGCGTTGCGATGTAGCCGACCAGGTGCCTTACGACTTTTGGAACGATGCTTTCACTAGATTGCGCAAGTCGGCAGGCAATCGCAAACTTTTGTTACTTGCCGAAGGGGCAAATCCAGAGAACCTTATTAAGGGTGGGTTTGATATGAACTATGCATGGAACTTCATGGGCGCACTTGATAGAGTGTTTGTTAAGGGCCAGAAGGCTAGTCACTTCCTCGATGTTGATAAGCAAGAGTATGATGAGATTCCTGAAGGCAAAGTAAAGTTGCGCTTCACAACTAATCACGATGAGGCTACTAAGTATTCTACTGTTCAACAGTTTGGTAGCGTTGATGGTGCTTTGGCGGCTTTTGTTGCCACTACATTCCTTCATGGTGGAATGCTGGTTTATGGTTCACAGGAGGTGGCTTATCCTGACAAGATTAACTTCTTCAACTATGTGCCAGTTGATTGGAACTCCAATCCAAATGTTTTGAAAACTCACAAGAAGCTTATTTCTATATACAAAAAGAATTCTGCATTCCGCAGCGGAGATGTTGAATATTTCCCTGACGATAATATCCTCGCATTTGAGCGTAGCGACAGCAAAGGTAGGTTCCTCGTTCTTGTTAATGTGCGTAACAGCGTACAAACCCTTAAGAGCGTTCCCGACAATTGGAAGAATATTAGGGTGACCAATATGTATAATGGTCGTCGACTCAAACTAAGAAAGTCAATGAAGTTACAGCCTTTCCAATACTTGATTCTGAAGAAATAATAAAACAAATGTATGGCCTAGTGTGAACAGTGCTAATGGCTTGATAACTATAACATCACCCAGCATTTTTGTTGGGTGATTTTTTGTGATATAGTATAAAAAACTCCACTAATGGAAAAAGTGATGTACTATGCATAATAGCAGTAAACAAAATAAGAGATGAATTTAATTAACTTTTTTTCACAAGCGGCAAATAAAAAGAGTAGATATATTTTTGTTTTCATTACTAATTTGATTAATTTTGCGTGATAAATATTAAGTAAGGTCTATAGTTTACATTTTTAGGTAAATCATCACAATATTTTTAATTGATATTTGCGGCGTAAACTTGTTGACTTTGAGTGGATAAGCCATTTGAGGTGAGTCGTTGAAACAAATTTAGTTTTGTTGATACATCACACTCATGATAAGGCTTAAGTTATTGTATCTTAATGTAAAGATATGTTAAATTTATATAGCTCAAAGTTTAATTTAATATTTACTTGATATTTTTATATAAATCCACTCTCTACTAGTGGCATAAGGCAAGAGTGCTGGCCACGCCCCAATTAGCCAATTAAAGAACAACATAAATGACAAGTAAATGGATTTATTTGCCTCTTACATCCGAACAAAAGAAAATAGAGGAGCGTCTCGCGGTCCAGTTTCCCGAGTGCCCTTCTATTGCTCGGCTTTTGGTGCTGCGTGGTGTGAAGACTCCGGAGGAGGTTCGCGACTTCTTCTATCCTTCGCTAAGCCAGTTGCCCGACCCGTTCTTGATGCGGGATATGAAAAAGGCTGTGGAGAGGCTCAATCATGCCTTAGGGGCAAAAGAAAAAGTATTAGTCTATGGCGACTATGACGTAGACGGAACAACCGCGGTAGCTCTTGTTTACCGCTATTTACAGCGCTTTTATTCAAACGTGGAGTACTATATCCCCACGCGCGATGATGAGGGCTATGGTATATCGTTGCAAGGCATAGACTATGCCGAGAGCATCGGTGTGAAACTGATAATAGTGCTTGATTGTGGCATAAAGGCTGTAGAAGAAATAGCTTATGCCAAGAGCAAGGGCATTGATTTTATCATTTGCGACCATCATGTTCCTGATGACGTACTACCTGATGCAGCCGCCATTCTTAATCCCAAGTTAGTCGACGACAAGTATCCTTACAAAGACTTGTCGGGTTGTGGTGTGGGCTATAAGTTTATGCAAGGCTTTGCTATGAGCAATGGCATAGACAACATGTATGATCTTGAGAACTCGCTTGACCTGCTTGCAGTGAGTATTGCTGCCGACTTGGTTCCCCTCACAGGAGAGAATCGCATCTTGGCGCATTATGGCATCAAGCGCTTGAATAATAATCCTTGCGTTGGCCTACGCAGCATCTTGCGCCTGTGCCGCCTTCAAAAGCGTGAGCTTACTATCAGTGATATCATCTTTAAGATAGGCCCGTTGATTAACGCCTCGGGACGCATGCAGTCGGGACAAGAGTCGGTTGAGTTGCTTGTTACTCGCAATAACTCGGCTGCATATGAGATTATCAAAAAAATAGATCGCTATAACCAGAGCCGCAAAGAGCTTGACCGCAATATTACCGAAGAAGCAAACGCCATCATAGAGAACCATAAGGAAGATATGGGCTCGAAGAAACCCATTGTGCTATATAATCGTGACTGGCACAAGGGAATCATTGGTATTGTAGCGTCTCGCTTATCGGAGCTTTATTTCCGTCCCTCGGTTGTCCTCACTTATAGCGGTGATGGCCTGGCAACAGGTTCGTCTCGCTCGGTGAGAGGCTTTGACATTTATGGCGCCATTAAGAGTAACCGTGACTTGCTTGAGAACTTTGGTGGTCACACTAATGCTGTGGGGCTCACCCTAAAGGAGGAGAACATACCAGAGTTCAAGCGCCGCTTGGAGGAGTATGTTGAGAATCACATTGAAGATGAGCAGGTTACGCCTTCGATTGATGTTGACTGCGAATTGTCGTTTGATGAGATTAATGATTCGTTTATCCGTTATATGAAGCTCTTCAATCCATTTGGCCCTGAGAATCAGAAACCTGTGTTCATGACCTGTCGTTGCCATGATGCTGGCACGAGCAAGCTAGTGGGCAAGAAGTTGGAGCACATTAAACTGGATGTTATTGACTCCAAGTCGGGCAAGATGATGAATGCCATCGCTTTTGGAATGGGAGAGTACTTCGAACGTATAAAGAATGGCGAGCCATTTGATATTATCTACACTGTTGAGGAGAATAAGCACCGCAACTCAGTATCGATTCAGTTGCTTGTTAAAGGCATAAGAATGAGTGACGATGCCAACTGATGTCGACATCCATCGGATATTAGAGAAATACTGGGGCTATAAGCATTTTCGCGCACTTCAGGAAGACATTATTATGTCGGTCCTTGAGGGGCGCGATACTCTTGGCCTGATGCCAACAGGAGGCGGCAAGTCGCTTACATTCCAGATTCCTACTCTTGCAATGGATGGCCTTGCTATCGTGGTCACTCCCATAATCTCATTAATGAAAGATCAGGTTGACAATTTGGTGTCGCGAGGCATCAAAGCAACCTACTTGCATGCTGGTCTATCCATAACGGAAAAGAACAGGGTTATGGAGAAATGCATCAATGGCAACTACAAGTTCTTGTATGTCTCTCCTGAGAGATTAGAAAGTACTTCTTTTCTTGATAGAATCAAAAGGCTCAATATCTGCCTAATTGTAGTTGACGAGGCGCACTGCATCTCACAATGGGGCTATGATTTCAGGCCTTCGTTTCTGAAGATGGCAGCTTTGCGAAAAGTTTTTCCTAATGCTCCAGTGCTAGCTCTTACTGCTACAGCAACACCGATGGTGGTTGATGACATTCAACAAAAGCTTCAATTTCGAAAGCATAACGTTTTTAAAACAAGCTTTGTAAGGGATAATATTTCATATGTTGTGCGGCACACGACCGAGAAGATGAGTGAGTTGGTACACATCTTGAAATCGGTGGCGGGTTCCTCAATTGTTTATGTACGTAGTCGCAAACGCACAAAGCTCATTGCCGATGAGCTGCGACGCAATGGCTTGAGTGCCGACTATTATCATGCCGGACTCAGCATAGAAGAAAAAGAAGATAAACAGAATAAATGGAAGAACGATGAGATTAGGGTGATTGTTGCTACTAATGCCTTTGGTATGGGCATCGACAAGCCAGATGTGAGGGTAGTGGCTCATATTGATCTGCCTAACACTCTCGAGGAATATTTTCAGGAGGCGGGAAGAGCAGGGCGTGACGGCAAGCGATCATATGCGGTTATGTTAGTTAAAACTACCGACAAAGGTTTGCTGCACAGACACCTTAGCGAGGCCTTCCCCGAGAAGGATTTCATTCGTAAGGTATATGAGCGCGTTGGCAACTTCCTAGAAGTGGCTATAGGGGAGGGGTATGGGCAGATGATGGACTTCAATTTCAATCTTTTTTGCCGGACCTTCAATTTGCCAGTTTTGCCGACACTCAATGCATTGAGGATATTGACTCAGGCAGAATACATTCAGTTTGTAGAGGAGATTGAGACACAGTCGCGTGTGATGATACTCGCCGACAAAGCCCGCCTATATAATATCCCAACAACCACCCCTCGTGCTGATGAGGTTCTTCAGGCTCTGTTGAGAACTTATACTGGTCTTTTTGCCGACTATGTGTTTATTAATGAAGATGTGATAGCCTATCGTTACAATCTGTCGCCTCAAACCATATATGACTCGTTGACTGAGTATAACCGCTTGCACATTCTGCATTATGTGCCTCGCAAGCGAACTCCTTATATTATCTATACAACGTCGCGCGAGGAGCCAAAATACATTCAAATACCTAAGAGTATTTATGAAACCTTGCAAGAGCGAATGAGAGAGCGCATTGAGGCAGTGATAACCTATTGCTACAACGATGAAATATGTCGTGAGAAATACTTGGTTGAGTACTTTGGAGAAGATTCTCCACAACCTTGTGGTCATTGCGACACTTGCATTGAAAGGCGAAAACGTGATGATCACATGCCTCAGGATGTACAACAAGGCATACTTTATATGACACACCTTAAACCTCGAAAGCTCAAAGAACTCGCCCAGACTCTTTCCTTTTCTCGCGATGAGATAGTTGAAACGGTGGCGATGCTCGTTGACGAAGGTTTTCTTGAGCATCGTGACGATGACACATATTTCAATCCCGAGCCTATCAGGTGATTGATCATAAACGAAAAAATGTTTTGTGTCAGTGTAAATCATTTTTTATGATTATTACAACTGGCTCAATAAATTGACAAGAAATAAACGTTGTTGTGAAAAAATGTGGTATCTTTGCCGCATCATATAAACTATTAAAAAGAGTAATTCAATAAATACTAAGAACTTTTATGAATTCTAGTGGAAACAAGTGGTCTCAAATGATTAAATTCTGCGTGCGATTAGTACAACGCTGGTTGCCAGAACCGTTTATATTTGCCATACTGCTCACCTTCGTGGCGGCATTGGTAGCTATGCCATTATGTCGCCAGACTCCCCTCGAGGTGGTTGAGCACTGGGGTGACGGAGTGTGGAATTTATTGGAGTTTGCCATGCAGATGGCTTTAGTTCTTGTGTGTGGGTCGACCTTGGCGGCAGCCCCTGTCATTAAACGAGGTATTACTGCTATGGCTCGCTTGCCACAGAGTGCGCCCGCAGCAATTGCTCTTGTGACTGTAGTATCGGCATTGGCCTGTTGGCTAAACTGGGGCTTTGGTCTTATAGTTGGCGTTGTGTTTGCTAAGGCAATAGCTCGTCAGCGTTCAGATGTCGACTATCGACTTCTTATAGCATCGGCTTACAGTGGCTTTGTAGTGTGGCATGCCGGTATCTCTGGCTCCATCCCACTCACAATGGCCACACCTGGCGATTCACTCTCAATGGCTACTAATGGCGCGTTGACCGCCCCTGTTCCATTGCCACAAACCATCTTAAACTGGCACAATCTGGTGACTGTGCTGTTTGTGATAATCGGTATCACCTTCGCCAACACCCTGATGCACCCAAAGCATGGTGCTCTCACCATCGATCCTGCGCTCCTTAAGGACGATGATATTATCAAGACCGACGTTTCCTCGTCGAAGACACCGGCTCAACGACTCGAGCAAAGTATAATACTCTCGTGGCTAGTAGCGCTGATGCTTGTAGCCTATCTAGTGATTCATCTCTTCGTGAACGGTGCCAGTTTGGACCTTGGCGGGGTAATCATGATATTTCTTGCGTTGGGACTCATGTTGCATCCAACACCAGTAGCCTACGTGCGTGCATTCGGAAAAGCGACCACCGGTGCTGCCGGAATTATATTGCAGTTCCCATTCTATGCTGGCATCATGGGTATATTCACTGGCGTCGGCGTCAGCGGTATTAGCTTAGGGGGCGTCATGGCCGAAGCTTGCGTTCAAATCAGCAATCCGGTCACTTATCCTATGCTCACCTTCCTTTGTGCCGCAGTGCTCAACCTGTTTGTGCCAAGTGGCGGCGGCCATTGGGCTGTACAGGCGCCAGTTATGTTCACTGCTGGTGCGAGTCTAGGTGTGGACCCTGGCTTGACGGGCATGGCTATTTCTTGGGGTGACGCATGGACCAATCTTATACAACCATTTTGGGCACTCCCGGCCTTGGCTATAGCTCGCCTTGACGCGAAGGATATCATGGGCTATTGCCTCATTGATCTTCTCATCACCGGTATTATTATATGCGGCGGCCTGTTGATTTGGGCAATATAGAGGAGTGATTCAGTTGTCTGTGAAGATTTAGTTAGGAAGCTAGATATAAAAAACATTGGTTTTTAGATTTTACAACCTAAAAACCAATGTCTTTTTTTTTGTGTCGGGGTACCAGGATTCGAACCTGGGACCTCCTGCTCCCAAAGCAGGCGCGCTAACCGGACTGCGCTACACCCCGAATGCATATTGCTGTTGCAAAAGCGGTGCAAAATTACAACATTTTTTTGTACTGACAAGTTTTTTGGCGAAAAAAAATCGAAAAAATGTGTTTTTTTTCTTTTTGCGTCATTTTTTGTGCTCAAAAGGTCTAGTATATAAACAATATTTATTAATTTTGTATGTTTGTTTCTAATATTGCTAAGTGCATTGACATTAAGCAATTCTAGAGTAGAGATATTTATAATCCAAAATAACATACACATTAATTATTGTTATTATGTACAGAAGTAAAACATGTGGAGAGTTGCGACTTGCTAACGCTGGCGAGAGCGTGACTTTGGCAGGATGGGTGCAGCGCACTCGCAAGATGGGTGGCATGACGTTTGTTGACCTTCGCGATCGTTATGGTATTACACAGTTAGTCTTTAACGAGTCGAATGATGCAGAATTGTGCGCTCGTGCCAACAAGCTTGGCCGTGAGTTTTGTATCCAGGCTACAGGTACAGTTAGTGAGCGTCAAAGTAAGAATGCTAATATGCCTACTGGTGACATTGAGATTATTGTTAATGAACTGAATGTTCTCAGTCCCAGTGCCACTCCTCCTTTCACAATTGAGGATAATACCGATGGTGGTGATGACCTGCGCATGAAGTATCGCTATCTTGACCTTCGCAGGCCAAGCGTGCGCCAAAACTTGGAACTTCGTCACCGTATGACAATCCTGATTCGCAACTTCCTCGACAGCCGTGATTTTATTGAGGTAGAGACTCCTATATTGGTGGGCAGCACTCCCGAAGGCGCCCGTGACTTTGTGGTTCCTAGCCGCATGAATCCTGGACAGTTCTATGCGTTGCCTCAGAGTCCCCAAACACTCAAACAGTTGCTCATGGTAAGTGGCTTTGACCGCTATTTCCAGATTGCTAAGTGCTTCCGTGACGAAGACTTGCGTGCTGATCGTCAGCCAGAGTTTACACAGATTGACTGCGAGATGAGCTTTGTTGAGCAAGAAGACGTAATTGAAGTGTTTGAAGGACTTGCACGTCATCTTTTCAAGGAAGTTCGTGGCGTAGATTTGCCTGAAAAACTTCAGCAGATGACCTGGCACGACGCCATGCGACTTTATGGTAGCGACAAACCCGACCTTCGTTTTGGAATGACCTTTGTTGAGCTTATGGATGAGCTCAAGGGCACCAGTGATTTTGCTGTATTCAATGATGCAGCCTATATTGGTGGCATCTGTGCACCGGGTTGTGCTGATTATAGCCGTAAGCAACTTGACCAACTTACAAACTTTGTGAAGAGTCAGCAAGTAGGAGCTAAGGGACTTGTATACATCAAACTGAACACTGATGGAAGTATCAAGAGTAGCATTGATAAGTTCTTCACTCCAGAGCAGTTGCAAAAGGTTGCTGACAAGATGGAGGCTAAACCTGGCGACTTGATTCTTATCTTGAGCGGTGACAATGCCAATAAAACACGCGTTCAGCTATGTTCGCTTCGCCTTGAGATGGGCGAGCAGCTTGGTCTGCGTGATAAGAATAAGTTTGAGTGCTTGTGGATTGTTGACTTCCCTCTCTTTGAGTGGAGTGACGAGGAACAGCGTCTCATGGCTACTCACCATCCATTCACCATGCCAAACCCTGACGATATTCCTTTGCTTGAGGAACATCCAGAACGCGTGCGTGCTAAGGCCTACGACTTTGTGTGCAATGGTATTGAGGTTGGCGGTGGCAGCCTTCGTATTCACGACAGCGAGCTTCAGGAGAAGATGTTCCGTATTTTGGGCTTCACCCAGGAACGTGCCGAGGCACAATTTGGCTTCTTGATGAATGCATTTAAGTATGGTGCACCTCCTCATGCGGGCCTTGCTTTCGGTCTAGACCGCTTTGTGTCGATTATGGCAGGCCTCGACAGCATTCGCGACTGCATTGCCTTCCCCAAGAACAATAGTGGCCGTGATGTAATGCTCGATGCACCTAGCTTCCTTGAGCCAGGTCAGCTCGACGAGTTATATCTCAAAATTGACGAAAAAGCAATCAACTAAAAGGATATGATGATAGCCGGACATCAAGTGGATGACACGATGTTCTCTTACATCGCACGCAACCTTGATGCCGACACTTGCAAACTCTTGTTGAAGGCCGAGCCACAACTCACCTTCGACAAGAGTTTTGCTATTCTTCAAATAGAATGTCGCCGCAAGACTCAGAATAAAATTCCACAGCTGTTAGAAAACAATAAATTTTTGTTTCCCAAAGCAATAAGTGCCGAGCAATGCACTCACGAAGAAGTAGCGCGTTTTCACGCATCGTTATTTAATGTTGATGACCGTGTGCTCGACATGACAATGGGGCTCGGTGTTGATACTTATTACATTGCAAAGCGAGTTCACTCTGTCACGGCAGTAGAGCTTGATGAGGATATTGCCCATGTGGGAGCCTATAATCTTGCTTTCTTGACCCCTAACGTCACAGTAGTGAATGCCAACTCAGTAGAATACCTTGATAATCTTGACGCTGACAAAAAGTTTGATGCAATATTTATCGACCCCGCAAGACGTGGCGAGGATGGACGACGGCTCTATAGCTTTGCCGACTGCCTGCCAAATGTCGTTGAACTGTTGCCTGTGATTGAGCAGCATTGTTCTTGCTTGTATATCAAAGCGTCGCCAATGCTTGATGTCACTCAATCGATGCGTGACTTGGGTGAGTGCCTCACCGACGTGTGGGCAATTAGCATCAAGAACGAGTGTAAAGAGTTGTTGTTCAAGCTTGATTTTAAGGAGAGAGAAAAAGCTGTTAATCTTCATGCTTTGAACCATGATGGCATTAAATGGCAGTGCTTCTCGACACAAGAGAGCATTGTCCATGACTCCCTCTCTGGGCCCAATGTTTATGCTTCAGAGTATCTCTATGAGCCCAATGCTAGCATTATGAAATTGGGATGTTACAAGGAAGTGGAGCGTGCGTTTGGTGTTCCTCAACTTTCTTCCAATTCTCACTTAATGTTAAGCGACAGCATTTTAGATGATTTTCCTGGTCGTCGTTTCAGAATAAAAGAATTAGTGCCGTTTAAATCTAAAGAAATAAAACAATTTAGCCGACGGTATAAACAGATGAATATCGCCGTTAGAAATTTCCGTCTAAATGCTGATGCTCTCAAGAAGAGGCTGGGAGTTAAAGATGGAGGAAGCGTTTATCTTTTTGCAAGCACAACCGAAAGTGGTGAGCCGGTGATGCTTGTGTGCGAGAAGTTCTAATCCATTCTTTCAAGGAACTTTTTCCGGTCAACAATGAATCTTAAATGGCTTCCTTCGCCAAGAAGTTGATTCTTGCAATGTGCCTCAACATGAAATTCAATTTTCTTACCTTCCACTTTAGTAACTGTTGCTGTGGCACTTACTGTGTCTCCAATTTTTGTTGGTCGTAGGTGTGAACAAGACATCTGTCCACCCACTGTGGTTAGCCCTGCTTCAAGTTCGTTAGCAACCGCCAACAAAGCAGCATTCTCCATGAGAGCAATCATAGCGGGAGTGGCAAGCACTAGCATGTCGCCCGACCCCATGTTTTTAGCTGTCATTGCTTCAGTTACAACCATTTCGCTTGTGTGTGTTAGTCCTATTGTTATCATTATACATGTTGTTTGTGTTATTATTGCGCAAAAATAGTAAAAATCGATGAATAAAAATCTAAAAAAACATGATAAAAATTTGGTTGCTTAAAAAATAATAGTTAATTTTGCATCGAAATAAGAGCAATCGTTGATAGGTCTTTTTGTGTTATTGTTATTCTTACTAAATAATCAATATTTGCTCACTTATATATATTAGCAACAAATCAGTTGTTACTATGTTCATTTGATATTACAATAAAATAGCATAAATAATTTAGTTACTAATGTGATAAGTTTGGTTTATTAAGACAGAATTAATAAAAGTGAGTCGTGAGACTTGCTTTTATTTTTTTGGTAGAAAAATATGTTTTGTATAAATATGCATTATTATGTGTGTTATGAATTTATAATTGAGTGGATTTAATAAGATGAAGAAATTGCTTACAAAAGAGTCTTTATAATTTTGCTTTAACAATAACATCAATTATCTTTGCAGTCATGAAAGATTCCTCAAATAAAATAAAAACAAAGTCAATAAAGCATCCAGTTGCGTTGTTCTTTTTACTTGCTTTGGGTTGCATGCTAGTGCAATTTCTGGCAGTAGAATATCATTTTAATTCGATTGTTGATTACAATTGGCTAAAAACATTGAGAATAGGAGAGTTGACACAGCTCGTAGTCAACAATATTGGCGATGGAATATTATTGATGACTCCTTTTGTTGCACTTGGCGCTAAAAGCCGTAAATGGATTTGGCTTGTGTTGTTGCTTGTGATGTTGTGGTGCTTAGCACAAATGCTCTACATGCCTTCTTATCGTGATCTCATGCCTTTGTCATCGTTTTTTCTTTTGGGGAATGTGGGTGACACAGTTGCACGCAGTGCTCTTGGAGCTTTCAGGCTTGGCGATTTGGAAGTTTTGCTTCCTCCTGTCGTGCTTTATATTGTTTATAGAATTTGGTTAAAGCGACCGTTGGAGTCAACTTCTTTTTCTCCGGCAAAACGTCTAGTGTTAAGTTTGATGTGTGTGCTGGCATTTGTTGTTATTAGATTAGGTGTCTCGGCTGTTAGTTATAATAACGATAAAGAAACGGCCTCATTTAATCAACAACTCACTAATGACTATTGCGTGATGTGGACACGTCAGGGCGACTATGTGAATAAGAATGGAGTTGTGTCCTACCTGGTCTATGGTTTTGTCTCATCCATTTATAACCAGACCACTCTCACCGATGAACAAAAACAACAGGTGACACGTTTTATCAACGAACAAGCACAAAACGGCGATGATTATGCCTCGGCACGTGGTAAGAATGTGATACTCTTGGTGGTTGAGTCTTTAAACTCATGGGTTATTGGGTTGGATATAGATGGAAGAGAGGTGGCCCCAACACTAAATGCTTTGTGTAAGGATACAGAAAACAACCTGGTTACGCTAAACATGCGTTCACAAGTGAAGAATGGAAGGTCGAGTGATGGCATATTTATGTATAACACAGGCTTACTGCCACTTACAACTCAGGCTGTAGCCAATACATTTGGTAATGTGCCTTACCCTTCGCTTGTTAAAGCCTTAGGGGATTATGATTCATTTTATGCTTGTTGTGACGAGCCGACTCTGTGGAACGTTGAAAACATGGCAAAGAACTATGGCTACAAAGATTTCTACGGAAAAACTGGTATAGCTGATGCGCTCAAGAGCAATGGCTACCTTCTTGATAAAGCTCTTCTTGATGAGGTGTCAAGTTGTGTGCTTAAATACAAACAGCCTTTCATTGCCTTGGTGGCAACCGCTGGAATGCACCATCCGTACAATTCGCCAATGGAACCTGAAACTTGGGTGCAGCAAAGTGGTAAATATACTAGTGAAGTTCGTTGCTATCTTGAGTGTGTCAACGCATTTGACTCTGCCCTTGCTTCATTTATTCAAGATTTAAAGTCAAAAGGACTCTATGACAACACAATGCTAGTGATAGTGAGTGACCATAGTGAGATGGTTGATGATTCTCCTCAAGGTCGCCCCTCCATTGACAAAGAAGGTGATAGGTGTGTGTTCCTTGTTGTCAATTCAGGTCAGAATGGCATAATTGGAGGTCCAGTAGGGCAAATAGACGTGTTTCCTACTTTAATTGAACTTTTGGGTGTTAGATCTCAACACTGGAATGGATTGGGCAATAGCATGTTGCATGGTGAAGTCACATCGGTTGCTATTTCTCCGTCTCTAACTATGGGTAGTGGACCACTCCTTGAGAGACAAAAACAAGCCTGGCGTATTAGCGACATGATAATATCAAGCCGATGGTTTGAGCCTAGGGAGTAATAATAACTGCTTAATATTGTCAAGTTATTTTTTACATCAGTCGAAGATACAAGAATTAATAAAAAATTGGCATCGTTTCAATAAACAGAAACAATGCCAATTTGTTATTACACTTGTAGTGAATTAGCCTTCGCTAATTGCCTCGTTAGGACAAGCCTCAGCGCAAGAACCGCAGCTGATGCAAGTGTCGGGATCAATTACATAGATGTCACCCTCGCTGATAGCGCCAGTTGGACACATATCCATGCAAGTTCCGCATGCTACACAATCGTCACTAATTACGTATGCCATAGTTGAAAAAATTAAAATAGTTAAGTAAAAAAACAATAAGTCTTGTAAAAACAGCTGCAAAAATACAGCTTTTATTTGAATATTGCCAAATAAATTGGCAACTATTTTATATAGGTGTTAATAAAAACTTGTTTTATTCCACACTTTAGCAAATATCGTGCCAAAGATTAGTTTGTTTCGTTCTCTGCAGTGTTACTATTCTCTTTGACGTAAGATTGTGTTGGTCCAGATGCGGCGTTGCTCGTTATTTCATCAACCTCTTGCTGCTTTAGATTTAGCTTCACGTGGTCGAATCCCTCGCCATAGACACCCTTTACTTTTGCCTGTGATACGAAGGCGTCAGGATCGATGGCCTTAATGATGCGGAAGATGTGCATGCTTTCATAGTTTCGACTCATCACGAGTAGGATGGTGGTGTCTCTTTGTGTATACCATCCAGTTCCATTCAGGACGGTGCATCCACGATGAGCTTCATGTGTAATGGCGTTGGCTATTTCTTTCCACTTCTTAGAGAAAATCATGAACTGTACGCTCTGGCGGTTGCTATCGATAACCATGTCGGCTGCTATAGAGCAGATGAACATGAAAATAAGACCATATACTATCTTGTCGAGAGTGTGGAAAATAAGGTAACTAGAGCTTATGATTAGTAGGTCAACATAAATCATTGTGCGGCCGAATGAGATGTTGCTGTGCTTTGTTACCATGGCGGCAATGATGTCGGTGCCAGCAGAGCTACCATTGTGAGTGAATACTATTCCAAGTCCCATACCACACAACACGGCCCCAATAATTACATTCATGAACGGTTGCTGTGCAACAATTGGCTCCTTGAACAATGGCACCATGATGCCTAGCAACAATGTAGCTATAGTGGCCCCAATAATAGTTCGAATGACAAATTGCTTGCCCACAGTTTTGAAAGCAATTGCGAGCAATATGGCATTAATGATGTAGTAGGTGATAGCGACATTCCATCCGAGACCAAAATAAAGCAACGAAGCGAGACCAGTGACTCCGCCTGTCACGATTTTTTCGGGCAACAGAAAGGCCGAGTATCCGAAGCAGTAGCATAGCAATCCTACTGTGATCATGATGTAATCCTTAACATGAGTGATTACGTTGTTATTAATCTTTCCCATGAGTTATTTATTTTATTAATAATTTGATGTGATTCTCAGTATTTATTTTTCGGGCTGCAAAATTACAATAAAATAGTGAATTGAAAACATGAAAAGTTAACAAAGTTTTGTAAGGTATATTTTTATTTCTTTTTCTGCAACTGTTTGCTTCGTTAAGTTGGTGAATTTAGGGCTTAGTTGTTAATAACTTTCTTGTATTTTGTATTGACATAGTGATAGAATTATTTATCTTTGCCGTTGATATGAACGGACGAGGAAAACTATATTTCAAGTATGGCACGATGGGGTCGGCAAAGACCGCACTGCTCCTCACTCAAGCATATAATTTTGAGGAGCGAGGGCTTAAATACTTGTGTATGAAGCCAATCATTGACAATCGCGAGAAAGAAAATGTGATTCGCTCTCGCATTGGTATTGAGCGTGAGTGTAGTTGGATTTACCCAGAGATGAATCTATATGAGTATGTCACGCAACTCTACGAAAGTAGTTTGGTGGTGAAAGACTGGATACTTATTGATGAGTCGCAATTCTTGACAGAGGAACAAATCGACCAGTTGGCACGCATAGTTGATGATTATGGTACTAACGTTGTGTGCTATGGATTGCGTACCGATTTCCAGTCGCACCTCTTTGAGGGTTCACGACGCCTCTTTGAAATAGCCGATTCAATCGAAGAGGTAAAATCAACGTGCGCTTGTGGCCGCAAAACAAGCATTAATGCTCGTATTGATGCACAAGGGAACATCGTTACCGATGGTAACCAAGTGGAGATTGGCGGTGATGATCGTTATGTGGCCCTGTGCCGTAGCTGCTGGCGCAACAAGCGCATTGAAAGCGCCGAGCGCAACTCGCTGAAATTTAAGAGCGAATAAGTTTTCCCCCGTCATTCCGATGTGGCTTGAGAGTTATTATTTCTCTCAAGCCACATTTGACTTTATAAGCATATATGATTAATGGATATAAAAAAGACTCTATTATCAACTACTTGAGAAGATTCAATAGAGCCAACCAGAAATAATTGTGAACCCATGGGGAGTCGAACCCCAATCGAAGGAACCGGAATCCTTTATTCTATCCATTGAACTATGGGTCCGTTGTTTCCCAGAAAAACATTATTAATAGTAATGAATTGGCTGGAATTCGGTGCAAAAGTAGTGAATAATTTGTATCTTTGCAAAAAATCAATAATTCATTTTCTCATAATAATTATGACTGTTAGAATTGAAGATAGTTGGCTTAGAGAACTCGCCGACGTTTGGGATAAGGATTACTTTGTGAGGCTGACTCAGTTTGTGCGACAAGAGTATCGCAACGGTCAGGTGTTCCCACCTGGCAAGCAGATATTTGCAGCTTTTGATGCCACACCGTTCAATGAGGTAAAAGTAGTGATACTGGGGCAGGATCCTTATCATGATGTGGGTCAGGCTAATGGATTGTGCTTCTCGGTCAACGATGGCGTGCCATTCCCTCCATCGCTTCAAAATATCTTCAAGGAGGTACATGACGATACTGGCGCACCGATTCCAACAAGTGGCGACTTGAGCCGTTGGGCACGTCAAGGAGTATTGTTGCTCAACTCCACACTAACTGTTCAGGCTCATCGTGCCGGTTCTCATCAAAACCGTGGTTGGGAACTTTTTACCGACGAAGTGATAGCCCATCTTGCCAATCATAGGGAGAATTTAGTGTTTATCCTCTGGGGTAGTTATGCTATAAAAAAGGGGGCATTCATAAACCGCATGCGGCACCTAGTGCTAACTTCTCCTCATCCGTCACCACTTAGTGCCTATAGGGGATTCTTTGGCAACCATCATTTCTCACTAGCTAACGACTATCTTCGTAAGCATGGAAAGCAACCTATTGCATGGTAAGCACTTTTTATCGCCAAAAAATATAGTAATTGCAAAGAAATTCCTAACTTTGCAAGTTGAAACAGACATATAAGGTAATTAAAGAATATGCAAAATATTAGAAACGTTGCTATAATAGCTCATGTGGACCACGGCAAGACCACACTTGTTGATAAGATGCTCGCAGCAGGAAACCTCTTCAGAGACAACCAAGTTGTGGGTACGCAGATCCTTGACAGTAATGACCTGGAACGTGAGCGTGGAATCACAATCCTTTCGAAAAACGTATCAATCAATTATAAGGATTATAAAATCAATATTATTGATACCCCGGGGCATAGCGACTTTGGAGGAGAAGTAGAGCGTGTGCTCAATATGGCTGACGGATGCTTGTTGTTAGTTGATGCATTTGAGGGTCCAATGCCTCAAACTCGTTTTGTTCTACAAAAAGCAATTCAGATAGGTCTCAAGCCTATAGTGGTAATTAACAAGGTTGACAAGCCCAACTGCCGTCCTGATGAGGTTCAAGACGCAGTATTTGATTTGATGTTTAATCTTGATGCCACTGAGGATCAACTCGATTTTCCCACAATATTTGGTAGTGCAAAGAATGGTTGGATGAGTGAAGATTGGCAAAAGCCAACCGACAATATCACTGCTGTGCTTGATGCAATTATTGAACATATTCCAGCACCTAAAATTGTTGAAGGCGACCCACAAATGCTGATTACATCGCTTGATTACAATACTTATGTAGGGCGAATCGCTGTGGGACGTGTACATCGTGGGGAGCTTCGCGATGGAATGGATGTGGGACTGTGCAAGAAAGATGGAACTGTAGCTCGTCAGCGTATCAAGGAACTGAGAGTATTTGAAGGAATGGGCCAGAAACATGTTGAAAGCGTTCAATGTGGCGATATATGTGCAATCATTGGCCTTGATGGTTTTGAGATTGGTGATACTGTTACTTGTCTTGAAAATCCAGAACCCTTGCCTCGCATTGCCATTGATGAGCCCACGATGTCGATGCTCTTTACTATCAATGATTCGCCATTCTTTGGCAAAGAGGGCAAGTTTGTTACTTCGCGACACATTCATGACCGCTTAATGCATGAGCTTGATAAGAACTTGGCTTTAAAGGTTGAGAAGAGTGAGGCTGACGACTCATGGATAGTGTATGGACGTGGTGTGCTTCACTTGAGTGTGCTTATCGAAGAAATGCGACGTGAGGGCTATGAACTTCAAGTTGGACAGCCTCAGGTGATTATCAAAGAGATTGATGGCGTTAAATGTGAGCCAATTGAAACATTGACGATTAATGTGCCAGAGGAATACTCGAGTAAGATGATTGATATGGTTACTCGTCGCAAGGGCGAAATGACCTCGATGGAGACACAGAATGACCGCATTCACATGGAGTTTAAAATACCATCTCGAGGAATTATAGGCTTGCGTACCAACGTGCTCACAGCAAGTGCTGGCGAGGCAATCATGGCTCACCGTTTCTCTTGCTATGAGCCATGGAAGGGCGAAATTGTAAGACGCGTTAACGGTTCTATCATTGCAATGGAAAGTGGTACTGCTTTTGCCTATTCAATAGACAAGCTTCAGGACCGAGGTCGCTTCTTTATATTCCCTCAAGAAGATGTTTATGCTGGCCAAGTTGTTGGTGAGCATACCAAGGAGAAAGACCTTGTGGTTAACGTAACCAAGAATAAGAAGCTCACCAATATGCGTGCTAGTGGCGCAGATGACAAAACTCGAATTATACCTCCTATTGTGTTCAGCTTAGAGGAAGCTCTCGAGTATATCAAGGCCGATGAATATGTGGAAATTACTCCAGGTCACTTGCGTATGCGCAAAATAATCCTAGACGAGATAGAGCGTAAACACCAAGCTAAGTTGCGTGGAGAAACTGAAGAATAATTATTGTTTAACTCCTTTAATATCACTATTATGAAGAATTTCAAAAAGATTTTAGGCTTAATTACTCTTGTAGCTATTATTGCAGTTGCCTTTGCTCCACAAGCTCAGGCAAAAAAGAAACGTGATCGCAAGGGTCAAGCAATTGAAGATTTGTTGCGTCAAGGAAATGAGTGCTATGAGGCTGGAAACTATGAAGAAGCAGTCAGTTTTTTTGAGCAAGCTCACAAAAAAGGCAACATAAAAGCCACACATAACCTCGCAATTTGCTATTCAGAAGGGCAAGGTGTGACTCAGAACCAAGTACAAGCTTTCAAACTATTTGAGAAAGCTGCCAAGAAAGGGTATGTTGATGCTCAGGTGTCGTTAGGAACAATGTACAAGAACGGCTATGGCTGCAAGCAAGACTACAAGAATGCAATCAAGTGGCTTGAAAAAGCTGCAGCTCAAGGTGATAGTGATGCTATGTATTTGATAGCTTCATGTTATTACTATGGTGGCAACGGCATCAAAAAAGACATTGCTAAAGCAAAAGAATGGATGCAGAAGTCGGCCGATGCAGGGAATGAGACCGCAATTGATAATCTTCCTAAAATTAAGTGATAATCCACTATTGTTAAAAGCAAAACACACTATCTCATCAACCGAGATAGTGTGTTTTTTACTAATTGAGCATGTAGAACACTCACAAGGAGTTATTTGTTGCTGATATTTGCTTTTTGCAATCCGTAGTTTTTACGTCTATCAATTATTAACAACATTACAGAAACTATTATGGCAGCAATGCCAATTCCTGTAAATATCCACATTGCTTCGGTATAGTCTACGTTGTCGCCCACAGTGTTGCGTTGTAGTACACTGCCAATCACTATAGGAATGAGCATAAGACCTATGTTCTGGATATAATAGATTATAGAGTAGGCTGTGCCTAGTTGCTTCATGGGTACAATCTTGGGAACTGCTGGCCATAGTACACTTGGTAGCAACGAGAATGCTATGCCGAGTATTAACATCAGGCAAATTGCAAGTGCGCTGGAGTTAAATGGCAGAGCAAAGACCATTAGCACTAATGTAAGCATAGCTGTACCAATAATCATAATGGTTGCTCCCTTGCCCATTTTATCATACATGCCACCGAAGAGTGGTGTTAGGATAATTGATGTGTAAGGCAATATTGCTGGGATATTACCTGCTATTGATGGTTCGACACCATATTTGGCTATCATCATCTTAGTGGCAAAGTCGAGGAATGGGTAAAGAGCTGAGTAATAAAGCAGGCACAGCATGGTGATTAGCCAGAATCCTGGATTCTTCATTGTCACACCCATATCTTTAAAATGAAATTTTTCTTCATCATCACTTGCTGCCTCGTTAGTTTTGATGTCGGCTTTTCGGTCCATGGAACAGTAAATCAGATAGATAATTAGTCCAACACCTACAGCAAATAGCCCCACTAATATTGGTGTGCTAAGTGAGAAATCAGTAGCAAGCTTTGGTGCTCCAGATAACGCCAATCCAGTTCCAAGCCGTGCTAAAGCAACTTGGATACCCATTGCCAGTGCCATCTCCTTGCCTGTGAACCACTTGACTACAACTTTTGACACCGTAATACCACATAATTCATAACCAATGCCAAAAGTGGCGAAGCCTAATGCTGCTGCAAGCACTTGAAGCTTGATAGAAGGGTCGCTATAGCCCAGCCACTGCAAATTGATATTAACTATGTGAGAAGGATCCATGAAGGCTATAGCATAGTAATCGATAGCAGTGCCTCCAAGCATGAGTACACATGATAGTATACCAGCAAAGCGTACCCCAGTCTTGTCGAGAATGATGCCTCCCACAAAGAGCATTAGCAGGAATACGTTGAAGAATCCACGTGAGCCTGCGAGAATACCAAACTCTCCGCTTGTCCATCCAAGACCACCTTCACCTGTGGGTAGTTCAAGGAAGTATTGCAACGGAGACATCTGCTTCGCCACAACATATCCCATCATCATGGTCACCGACACAAGACCGAGTACGGCCCAGCGCAGGGCAGGGGAGTTGTTTATTTTTTGTGCTACTTTTGTCATATGTATTCAAAAAATCAGAGCGTGTAAGCCTGATGAGCATCACACGCCCTGATAATACTTAAAAATAATTTAGAATTATGCTTCAGCTGGTTTTTCCTCAGGCTTGATGTTGGGCTCCTCAAGACCGAGGCCATTTTTCTTATCAACTACCTTGAGAAGCAAACCAAGGAGGAGTGCTGCGATACCAAGGCAGGCAAGCATAATGAGTGGCCAGGTGTAGTCGAGCTTAGTTGGATCGGTAACACCCTCGTTGGTCTTGTCGAGAACTTTACCAATGAGCAATGGGAACAGCCACAAACCAATGTTCTGAATCCAGAAAATCAGAGCGTAAGCTGAACCGATAATCTTTTGGTCAACCAACTTTGGAACGCTGGGCCAAAGAGATGCAGGAACCAACGAGAACGATGAACCAAGTACAAGAATGGTGAGATAAGCGATAATAATTCCGCCTATATCGTTGCCCTTGAACATTGGAAGAACAAATGCGAATGTGAGGTGGCAAGCAATGAGCAGGAGCGAACCAAGAACCAGCATTGAGGCTGCTTTACCCTTGTGGTCAACATAGTTGCCTAGGATTGGAGTGATAAGCACAGCAAGCAGTGGGAATACTGCGAAGATAGCCTCTGCGCTCTGTCGCATGTAGCCCATGTAGCAGTAAACAACTAGAGCAATGATTGACACTGCCAGCAATCCATATTTTGCACCTTTCTGCTTCATAAAGTTGCTTGCAAAACCAGCAGCTGCAACAATAAGCATGATGACATACTGTACTATAGTCACAGTTGGACTTGCCCAGAACGAATCGGCTGCAGGCTCAGTGAGTGTAAGGTTGCACTGCAGCATGTTAACTGCATATTTCTGGAATGGGAAGATTGCTGAGTAGTAAAGTACACACAGAAGTGCTACCAGCCAGAAACCTCCACTTGATAAAATCTTGCCAATGTCGCTGATTTTGAATGGATCGTCTTTCTCCTCGGCCTCGCCTGTTTGTGCATCAAGTTTCTTGTCCATAAAGAAGTAAACAATGAACATGATGAGAGCAATCATCAAGAGGACAACACCAAATGCTACCGAACGAGAAACGTCGACGCTGCCGCCAAGTTTTGCAAACATGGGCGAGAAAATCATACAGGTGGCCACGCCCAGACGGGCAAGTGCCATCTCAGAACCCATTGCAAGTGCCATCTCACGGCCTTTGAACCACTTAACAATACCACGGCTAACGGTGATACCAGCCATCTCAACACCACAACCAAAGATCATGAAGCCAACAGCAGCAACTTTTGCGCTGGCGGGCATTCCTTTGTAGAACGGTGATACGCCCAACTCGTCGAAGCCGGGGATGTAGTTGAGATTGTTGGTGAACCAAGTCTCAAGACCGCTACCCTTGAACGCGTCGGCAACTGCATACCATTTGATGATTGCGCCAATGAGCATTACAATGCCTGAGAGTACGGCAGTGAAACGAACACCCATCTTGTCGAGGATAATACCCGCAAAGATGAGGAAGAAAATGAATACGTTAAGGAAAGTTTCGGAACCTTGCATGGTACCAAAAGCCGTAGAATCCCATCCGCGAGTCTCTTGCATCAAGTCTTTAATAGGGGACAGGATGTCCATGAAGATGTAGCTGCAGAACATGGCAAGAGCCAGCAGCAACAGAGCGGTCCAGCGCATAGCAGCTGAATCGCGCAGAGTCTTTTTAATAGTTTGTGTCATACTGATTGTTATTAGTTTTATAATGTTTATGTTGTGTTAATTCTAAAAATCGATTGCAAAGATACATTATTTTATTTAAATATGTGAATAAAAATTGTGACAAAATGTCGCTATGGTCAAAAAGTGTGTTTTTGGCACAAAATGTGCATAATAGGGGAGTGGTGTTGTAAACGCTATAATATTGCAAATTCTATATTAACAATAAATTTATAATAAAATGACTATTAAACCATTAAGTGACAGAGTTCTCATTGAACCTGCAAAAGCCGAAGAAGTTACCGCTGGCGGTATTATTATCCCCGATAGCGCAAAAGAGAAACCTTTGAAAGGTATTGTTAAAGCCGTTGGTCATGGCACCAAAGACGAAGAAATGGTAGTAAAAGCCGGTGACACCGTGCTTTATGGCAAGTATGCCGGTACTGAGATTGAGGTAGATGGCGCAAAACTGTTGATGATGCGTCAGAGTGACATTTTGGCAATTGTTGAAGAATAATTTATTAAGGAGAAAAAATCATGGCAAAAATAATTAAATTTGATATTAAAGCACGTGAGGAATTGAAGAAAGGCGTTGACCAGTTGAGTGATGCTGTTAAAGTAACACTTGGCCCAAAGGGACGCAATGTGATTCTTGACAAGAAATTTGGTGCACCTCACATCACTAAAGATGGTGTGAGTGTGGCTCGTGAGGTTGAGCTCGAAGATGAGTTCCAGAATATTGGTGCTCAACTCGTTAAGGAAGTAGCTCAAAAGACTGGCGACGATGCTGGTGATGGAACAACTACCGCTACCGTTCTTGCTCAAGCAATTGTGAATGAGGGTCTCAAGAATGTTGCTGCAGGTGCTAACCCAATGGCAGTTAAGCGTGGTATCGATAAGGCTGTTGCAGCGGTTGTTGAGCAAATCAAGGCTCAGTCACAAGAGGTGGGCGACGATTTCAGCAAAATCGAGAACGTTGCTCGCGTGAGTGCAAACAACGATCCTGAGATTGGTGAGCTCATCGCCGAGGCCATGAAGAAAGTGAACAAAGATGGTGTTATCACCGTTGAGGAAGCTAAGGGTACCGACACTCATGTTGATGTAGTAGAGGGTATGCAGTTTGATCGTGGCTACATTTCTCCATATTTCGTGACTAACACCGAGAAGATGGAGTGTGAGATGGAACGTCCTTACATCTTGATTTTCGACAAGAAAATCTCTGTTCTTAAAGATATGCTACCAGTTCTAGAAGCTACTGCTCAGAGCGGACGCCCATTGCTTATTATCAGTGAGGATGTTGATAGCGAGGCACTTGCGGCACTCGTTGTGAACCGTCTGCGTGGATCGTTGAAGGTATGTGCTGTTAAGGCTCCTGGTTTTGGCGATCGTCGCAAAGAGATGCTCGAGGATATCGCAACCCTCACCGGTGGCGTTGTTATCAGCGAGGAGAAGGGCTTGAAGCTCGAAGGCGCTACGATCGACATGCTTGGTACAGCTGAGAAAGTAACTGTTAATAAAGAGAATACAGTTATTGTTAATGGTGCTGGTGATAAGCAGGCAATTGCCGATCGAGTTGCTCAAATTAAGGCTCAGATAGAGACTACTAAGTCTTCTTACGACAAAGAGAAACTGCAGGAGCGTCTTGCCAAGTTAGCAGGTGGCGTGGCCGTGCTTTATATAGGTGCTCCTAGTGAGGTGGAGATGAAAGAAAAGAAGGACCGCGTTGACGACGCTCTTAGTGCTACCCGTGCAGCTGTTGCTGAGGGTATTGTTCCTGGCGGTGGTGTTGCTTACATACGTTGCCTCGATATCCTAGACAAGATGGAGGGGGCTAATGCTGACGAGACAACTGGTATCCATATCGTTCGCCGTGCTATTGAGGAGCCTCTACGTCAGATTGTTGATAACGCAGGACTTGAAGGTGCTGTAGTTGTTCAAAAGGTTCGTGAAGGTAAGGGTGACTTCGGTTACAATGCTTACACTGATCAGTATGAGAATCTCTTCGAGACAGGTGTGATAGATCCTGCCAAGGTTGCGCGTGTTGCTTTGCAGAATGCAGCTTCTATCGGAGGCATGTTCTTAACTACTGAGTGTGTGATAGCTGAGAAGAAAGAGGAGACTCCATTGCCTGCCGCTAATCCCGGCATGGGAGGAATGGGCGGAATGATGTAAAAATCATTAGCATTAAAAATAAATAACTATAGTGGGTTGTGCTCCGATGTGATGCATAGCCCACTATTTATTTTGTGTGTTATATAATGATATTTATTATATTTATATTAAAATTAATTTATAAAAATTGCACATATTGAAAATTATTAGTAGTTTTGTGGGCTAAAAGTGAGAAATTGGCTCATCTCAAGGGTTAATTTCTTTACAAAAAAATGTGTTTATATTCTAATTTCATTGAATGTCAGTTGTTTAAGCTGCATTTGATGTCCTAAATTATTGTATTTTTCAAAATATTTGTTAATTTTCAATATAAAACAAGATATAAATTATAACAAATAAGAATATTTATCATGAAATTTAGAAATCTATTAATTTTGGTGTGTTTGACGATTATAGTGTCGTCTTGTGAAGCACCTAAGTTGGGCTATTTTCAGGATGTGCAATCTGGGCAAGTCCAACAATTATCGGCTCCCAAACTTGTTACTGTTGAGCCTGGTGATAAATTGTCAATCCTTGTTGGTAGCAAGGACCCTGGTCTAGCTTATCTGTTTAATCTTCAGATAGTGGGACGATACAAAACCTCTCAATCAGATGCCAATCTTTCAACCACTCAAGTTGCTAGCTATACTGTTGACGAGACAGGATGTATAGATTTTCCTGTATTAGGCAAACTTAACATAAGCGGCAAAACACGCAGTGAGGTGGCTTCGTATATAAAACACGAACTCATAAGTCGTCAAATGCTCAAGGATCCAATCGTTACTGTGGATTTCTTGGATTTGTTCTTCTCGGTAATGGGTGAGGTGAATGCTCCCGGTCGATTCTTGATGGACCATGATAAGACTACATTGATTGACGCTCTAAGCCGCGCCGGTGATCTTACCATCAATGGTAAGCGTGACAACCTCCTTGTCATGCGTGAGGAGGATGGCAAGCAGATGGCTTATCGTGTTGATCTCACTAATATTCAGAGTTTATATAATTCGCCAGTATATTATTTGAAACAAGGCGATATGATTTATGTTGAACCCAATGAGAAGAAAGCCCGTGAGGCAACAGCAGCTGGCAATGCGTTCTTACAGCCCACATTGTGGATTTCACTCGCATCATTGCTAACATCTGTATCTGTTCTTATCTTTAAATAATTAATAAAATGGCAGAAGAAACTCCTAAACAGTATCCGACCACCAAAAACGAAGATTTCGAGAAAATTCAGGAGTGGCTATACCTTTGCTTATCGCGTTGGTACTGGTTTGCTATTTCTCTAGCTATTGCTTTTGGATTGGCTATACTTTATTTGATGGTGACAACTCCTTCTTACACTCGTAAGATGTCGGTTTTAATTAAAGATGATGACAAAAGTCGTTCCTTATCTAATGAATTCAGTCAATTTTCAGATATGGGATTTGGTACTAGCAAGACGAATCTTTACAACGAGATGATTACCTTTGCCTCGCCATCTTATATGCTTGATGTAGTTGAGGATTTACATCTTGACTTTAATTATAAAACTGATGGACGTTTTCATGAGCTGACACTTTATGGGAAAACTCAACCTGTTGTAGTCTCGCTACCAGAAATTGACCCAGATGACTATGCGTCATTCACTTTATTTCTTAAACCCAATAATGTGATAGAACTGACTGATTTTCGAGACCAAAATCATGAAAGTGCTATTACAAAAGTGGTTAGAGGTGAGATTGGAAATGTTGTTCAAACTCCAATAGGAAAGGTTCTTGTTACCCCTACTCAGCATTATGTTGGAAAATATGACACTCCAATTAGAGTAAAGAAAAATCGAATTTCTGATGTTGCTAGAAATTATGCTAGTAAGCTTACTATAGAGCTGAATCAAGAGCGCGCATCTGTTGTAGATATATCTTTGAATGATGTGAGCGCAGAGCGAGCAGAAAACATATTAAATAAATTGTTTGAAGTATATAACAAAAAATGGGTTGAAGATATTAATAAGCAAGCTATAAGTACAAGTAATTTTATTGATGAAGAGTTAAGAACTATAGAAAGCCAGCTCGGCAGTGTAGATGCAAATATAGCTCAACAACAGCAGGGGAACGTCGCCCCTGATTTAGGAGTGGCAACTCAAATTAACTTAAACAAGATTGAGAATGCCAGTTCCCAATTGTTGGAAATTGATAACCAGATATATATGGCAAATATGATTAAGAATCAGCTCTCAGGCAATAAGTTTGAGGTTTTGCCAGCTAATTCTGGAATCGATAATCAGGCAGTAGGTAATCAAATCAGAGACTATAATGAGAAGGTACTACAGCGTAACAACTTGATAGAGAACAGTGGCATCAACAATCCTCTTGTTCAAGACCTTGATGACCAACTGCGTGCTACTCGCTCGTCAATCGTTACATCATTGAACACTGTAATATCAACACTCAATGACAAGAAAAATAGTTTACAAACAACGAAAACAGAGACTACCCAGAAGCTTGAAAGTAGTCCTGTTCAAGCTAAGAATTTGCTTGGTGTTGAGCGTCAGCAAAAGGTAAAAGAGCAGCTATACCTATTTTTGCTTCAAAAACGTGAGGAGAATCAGTTGTCGAAGGCTTATACGGCCTATAACACAAAGCTGCTAAATCCTCCATCGGGATTACGAACTCCAACATCGCCAGTTAAGATTAATGTTTTAATTATTGCGATGGTTCTTGGTCTTTTGATACCTATGTTAATATTATTTGTTGTTAACAACTTGAACACTAAAGTTAAAGGCCGTAAGGACATTGAAGATCTCAGTCTGCCATTTATTGGTGAAATTCCGTTGTCTTATCGCAAACGTAAAGGCTTGCTTGCGATCTTTAATCGTCGTAAGGAAGTTCGTGAGATTGTTGTTCAAGAGAAGAATGGAAATAATATCAATGAGGCATTCCGTGTTGTTAGAACCAACCTTGAATTTGTGCTTGGTAAGGATCAAAAGGTTGTGATGCTTACTTCGTCGAATGTTGGTTCAGGTAAGACATTTATTTCTACTAACTTGGCAACAAGTTTTGCCATTAAGGGCAAGAAAACTCTTTTAATTGACCTTGACTTGCGCAAAGCGTCAATGTCAACCTTTGTTGACTCTCCCCAGCGTGGTATTTCAGACTATCTCAATGGTCAGTATGATAAGGTTGAGGATGTGATGGTAAGAGAACGCATTCACAAGAATCTCGATGTTTTGCCTGTGGGTACTATACCTCCTAACCCCACCGAGTTGTTGTTTAGCGAGAGATTATCCTCAATGCTCAAGGGCATGCGTGACATTTATGATATCATTGTGATTGACTGTCCACCAATCGACATTGTTGCTGATGCTTCTATTATCAACAATTTGGCAGATGTGACTATTTATGTCCTGCGTTCAGGTTTGCTCGATCGCCATATGCTGCCCGAAGTCGAGAAATATTATACCGAGAAGCGTTTCAACAATATGGTACTGTTGCTTAATGGTACTACCGAGGAATCAAATGGGTATGGTTATCGCCGTTATGGCTACGGCTATGGCTATGGCAATGACCGTGTTCAAAAGAAAAACAGGAAATAAATTAAATATTGAGTCAATAAAATGAAGGCTTGTTTCATGGGACTTGGCTATATTGGCCTTCCCACAGCGATAATAGCGGCAAAACATGGTGTAGATGTAACTGGTGTTGACATCAATACAAAAGTGGTTGAAAAAACTTTAGAGGGGCATCTACACATAGTGGAGCCTGGATTGGAAGAATTGCTGCAACAAGTATTGGCATCGGGTAAATTCACTGCGACATCAAGTCCTGTAGTGAGTGATGCTTACTTTATTGTAGTGCCCACTCCATTTAAAGGCGACCATGAACCCGACATCTCATATGTCAAGAATGCAACGAGTATGGTAATGCCATTGCTTAAGTCGGGAGACTTGTTTGTTATTGAATCAACATCTCCAGTGGGCACTACTGAGCAGATGGCTGAGTATATATTCAGTGAACGTCCAGAACTAAAAGGCTCAATCCATATAGCTTATTGCCCCGAGCGAGTCCTCCCTGGTAATGTGATATATGAACTTGTCAACAATGACCGCGTAATAGGTGGAATTGATGAAGAATCAACAACACATGCCATTGAGTTCTATTCTCATTTCGTGAAAGGGAAGCTTCATCGAACCAACGCTCGCACAGCCGAGTTGTGTAAGCTTACAGAGAACTCCAGCCGTGATGTGCAAATAGCATTTGCTAATGAGTTGTCAATGATATGCGAGCAAGCTGGCATCAATGTGTGGGACTTAATAGAACTCGCTAATAAGCATCCTCGCGTAAACATCCTACAGCCAGGATGCGGAGTTGGAGGTCATTGCATAGCTGTAGATCCTTATTTTATCACAGCTGCTTATCCCAAAGAGGCAAGAATCATAGCTCAAGCCCGTGAAATAAACAATTATAAAGCACATTGGTGCGCCGAAAAGGTGAAAAACGCTATGCTTGAGTTTGAACTTAAGAACCACCGCAAGCCGGTAGTAGCAATGATGGGTCTTGCCTTTAAACCTAATATTGATGACTTGCGAGAATCTCCAGCCAAGCGCATAACTACCGAGGTGATGCAAAGCAAGAACAATGCTGATTTCCTCGTTGTTGAGCCTAATATTAAAGAACATAATGTCTTTAAGCTTACGCCATTTAAAGAGGCATATGAAAAAGCCGACATAGTAGTGTTCTTGACGGCGCATAATGAGTTCAAACAGCTTGAGTGGTGTGAAGATAAGGTTATCCTTGACTTCTGTGGCATCTTCAAAAAATAGATGTTACTAAGCCTACTAGTATATAGCAGCCTGATTTTCATTGGGTGGCGTGTCAATAAATGTGAGTTGCAATCTCTGCTTCAGGGCGGGTTTAAACTGCTGTCCTTTAGTGGGAGGTTGTACTCTTATTGTTGGTGTCTCCGTTATAACTGGCCTCATTGTCATACTGAGTTTTATCTTGTTGGGGTATGAGATAAAAATAAGGTTACATTTAGATAAGAGTATTTCGTTTAGCCTATATCTGAAAAGACATATTTAAGGTTATAAATCAGTAATCATGTTATCTTCAATTATAGTAGTTTTGATTATAAGTTGTGCTTTATCGGCTATTTTGATAAGGTTAATTATAAAATATGCTTATAATCATAATTTGTTTGATTTACACACAAAAAGAAAAATTCATAAAGGAGATATTCCTAGGCTTGGTGGGGTCGCATTTGTACCTGTCGCTATTATATCATTCATTGTAGGTTGCTTTATTCTTAAGGGCAAAGGGCTGATAACTGTTGATAATGCTAACCCACTAATAGGCTTGGTTACATCAATAGTTATTATGTATATACTTGGCATTGCTGATGACATTAAGGGCCTTCGTTATCGCACAAAATTTTTATTTCAATTTATAGTTGGACTTGTTTTGTGCTTGACGGGTTTCTTATTAAATAATTTTCATGGACTCTTGGGATTATATGATCTTCCATATACGTTTGGATTATGTGTGACGATTTTTTTGATAATTCTGAGTATCAATGCGTTTAATTTTATCGATGGAATCGATGGCCTCTCTTCTAGTATAGCAATTCTGTCATTTGCATATTACTCGATATTATTATATCTGAATAGTGACTATACAATTTTGCTCCCTGTATCTTTTATTGGTGTACTGTTGCCATTCTTCTACTTTAACTTTATGGGGAAGGCATCCTGTCATAATAAGACATTTATGGGCGATACAGGATCTACAGTGCTTGGGCTTGTGCTTTGTGTATTGGCTATAGTAGTTAACAGTGACCCTCAAACGCCTGTGTTAATACATAAAAATCCATTTATTATTGCATTTTCACCTCTTATTCTTCCATGCTTTGATGTAGTTAATGTTGTCTTATATCGTTCAATTAAGGGGCGAAATCCTTTTAATGCAGATGACAATCATTTTCACCACAAGTTGCTTAGGTTAGGTCTTTCCCAACACGCAACATTAATTGTGGAATTACTGGTTTTTATATTCATGACCGGAACATCTATATATTTGTCAAATTATTTGGGGGTTACAGTTGTTTTGACAATTATGCTTATATCTTGGCTGGCAGTAAATGCTCTCATGACGAATATCTTGCAAAAAAAAGGCCTCTGAAAGTGTTTTTATTTATAAAAGTTGATCTTTTTAGTAGAGGTGAGTGTGTTGAGAATCAATCTTTTGATTAGTAAGTTCTTAAAAAGCTGATGTTACTAAGCTTTTTGGTATATAGTTTGACTGGTGCAATCTTGTTTTACTTAGGATGGCATGTCAATAAGAGAGAGCAAGTGTCTCTGATTCAAGGGGGCTCTAAACTGCCTTTTTATAGTTGGGAGATATTGCTATCGATATTTATTTTTTCGGTGATAGCCGGTGCACGTTATCATACTGGTTATGACCATGCTATGTACCTTGACCAATATCTTCAATTGCAGAAGACAGGCGACTTTAGCCGTCATAATTTTGAATATGGCTTTGAATGGATTTCTAAGTTCTTTGCATGGTGTAATATTCATTATTTCTTCTATTTCGCATTTTGGGCACTATTGCAGATAGGATTTCTTTATTTCGGCCTCCGAAATCATAAATATCTATTGTGCTGGGTTGGACTCGGAATAATGTTAGGCACTTACTTTTTGGGATGGATGAATTCTGTGCGTCAAAGTGTTATTGTATGCCTTTTTGTTGCTCTTGTGCCATTGATTAAAGACCGAAAGTTTTTGCCTTATGTTGCTATTGTCTTACTCTCGGCATTCATTCACAAGTCAGCTTTGTTGCTTTTGCCTGTCTATTTGTTAGCCTACGTTAATCTTGATAAGAATATTCCTTCCAAGTGGATTTTGTTGGCTGTATTTGCCGTGTTTGTTCTTCTTGGTGTTAGGCCATTTTGGATTGACTGGTTCACTAATTATCACTGGTTTTTGGATTTGACAGGTTATGAGAATTATGGAAATCTTGATGATCCGAATGTTGCTGATAAGTTCCGCATAATTAATTTGGGACCTAGTCGTATTGCCATCTTGTGCGGCAATCTTCTCACAATATGGTTTTATCCAAAACTAAAAGCGCATTTTCAGGACGATAAACTCTTGCCTTATTTCTTTGCTCTTGCATTTATCGGTATGTGTATTAGCAATTTATTGATGAATACTACTCATTTCATATTAAGACCAACTGAATATTTTACGGTTTTCTACTTAATAATGGGTGCCTACTTGATGATATATTTAACAAAGACTCGTAATTATTTCTTTTGTGTAATTGCCTTTTTTGTGTTATATAGTGATAGTTTTATTAGTGTATTCAAGGCTGTGTATTACCCAAGTGTAACCAATCAGCCTTTTATCTATCATACATTTCTTTTTTCATCAATATGATTGATAAATCAATTAAAGTCTCTATAATAGTCGCAGTTTACAATACTATTCAATTTCTTGAGCAGTGTGTACACTCATTGATGACTCAAACCTATGACAACTTTGAGATAATATTCATTGACGATGCTTCGACCGACAGTAGCTACAAACTGCTTAAGACCATCCTCTCTGAATATCCTAACCTTTCTGATAAATGGAGCATAATCAGGAATGAGAAGAATATGGGAATTGGCTATTGTCGTAGAATTGCTATGCAGCAGGCCACAGGTGAATATATGATTCATGTGGATAGTGATGACTATGTTGATAATACTTTCATTGAAAAGCTGGTTAAAAAGGCACAAAATGACCATGCAGACATAGTGATATGTAATACTGCCGATGTGGTTAATGATAAAGTTACGTTTAACAATATTGAAAATATTACTGACAAGAGCGAATTAATAAAGCGATTGCTGATAGGTACATTTCATAATTCCTTGTGGAACAAATTAATAAAGTCAAGCATTATCGTGCAGAATGAGTTGTATCCAGAGGATATTTTCAGAATAATGGAAGATAAATCCATTATGTTTAGATGTGTTTATTTTGCCAATAAAATTGCTTATCTCAACCCTCCATTATATTATTATAGAAAAAAACGAAACTCTCTTACTGGAAGTGGACAGTGGGTACTTCCCCCAATGCTTGACCGACTGATTGAGCTGGTTGATGATTTTTTTACACAACATCAAGCAGATGAAACAATTAATCAAGGAATAAAATTATTCAAAATAGGTGCTGCTGCTACATTGTTGTTGTACAAAAATGAAGTAAAGAAAGATATTATAAAGAATGCTTCTATACGTGAAATTTTTAGCAACACTTATATTCCACGATATTATAAGTATGCCTTGATCTGTTCTAAATATCATTTTGGTTTCATTGTAAAATTACTACAATTAACTATCCGTATAAAATTTAAGAGTGATGATAGACGCAAGAAGAATAATAACGGTTGGGGTTGATTGTAGTAAATTAATGGGTGGAGTCTCGGCTGTTGAGATCGAATATAGCCGAATTTATAACCCATGGCGGCATGTTGCGACATCTACTACTGGCTCATCAATAAAGAAACTTTGTTATTTTATAACAGGGCTTATAAAGTTTTTGTACATGATGATTGCTCATCCAAATATAGAGATTGTTCACATTCATGGGGCTAGTTATTATAGTTTTTGGCGTAAGCGCACAATAGTGAATATTGCTAAAATATTCAATAAAAAAGTGATTTTCCACTGTCATGGTGCTGAGTTTAAATTGTTTACATCATCTCATCGAGATGCTGTCCTCAAAATGTTGCATAAATGTGATCGTGTGGTGTGTCTAAGTGAAAGCTGGAAGCAGTGGTTTGAACAAGAGTGTGGCTGTGAAAATGTTGTGATAATTAAAAACATAATTTCCGAGCCTCAATTGCTTGATGTACTCAGCAATGACGGCAACTGCCTCAAAATGCTATTTTTGGGTGAATTAGGAAAGCGTAAGGGCATATATGATTTGCTTGATGTAATAGCTGAGTTGAAAGAATATGACATTCAGTTATATTGTGGCGGGAATGGTGATGTTGATGGGGTTCTTAAGCGTGTTAAAGATTTAAAAATCGAAGATAAGTTTAAATATCTTGGTTGGGTTGGTGGTGATTCTAAAATAGACTTGCTTAACAAATGTGATGTTTTTGTCTTGCCAAGCTATAATGAAGGGTTGCCAATTTCGGTTTTAGAAGCGATGAGCTATGGAATGCCAATAGTGTCGACAAAAGTAGGTGGCATTCCTGAAATTGTTTTAAATGACGAAAATGGTTTTTTGATTGAGCCTGGTGACAAGAAAGGCCTTTGCGATGCTTTATTGAAGTTGAAAGACAATGAATCGTTGCGAAGCTCTATGGGTGAAAAAAGTAAGATGCTTTCTTTACCGCATCAACCAATCTATGTTGAGAAGCAACTTCAACAAATGTATAACTCAATTTAATTAGTTGTTGTTATGTATTCCAAAGGTAAATATGCCCTATTTTTGCTTGCCTTAACGATAGTTTCTCCTTTGGCTGCTTTTTTGATCTCTATACGCTTCTATAGAAGTTCTGTATCCCAGTTTTTCATGTTGGTGTTTGCATATTATTTTGGCTCACACATTGCTTTGGGATGGGATTTGACTTATCACTATCTTGACATGCGAGAATATTATTGGGGTAGGCCAATACGTGACATATTAAATGACCCTAGAATCTATTTTATAGGTGGTGATTATTATCATGTGGGATTAAAACTGATTATGTCGCGTTTTAAAGCATCTCCAGCTGTTTTTGCAGGAGTTGTAGCAACCATCTATGGCGCGGTGTTCCTGTTCTTCTTTAATCAACTGAAAGATTTTTTTAACAGCTATATGCCAGTGTTGTGTGGTATGTTGCTTTTATGCGTGGTGTTTGTCGTCCCTTATAATTGGTATAATGGCGTTAGGTTTTATACGGGATTCTTTGTGTTTGCGGGATTCTATATGAAATTCCTAAAATCAAGAAAATGGATTTTTCTATTACTCTCTACATTGTGCATGCTTTTCCATTTTGCATTAATTATTTTGCCTATAGCTGTGATAATTAATTGGATACTAACTAAAACGGGTCCCATTGTTAGATATTCATTATTCTTCATCTCTTGTTTCTACAGGGTCTTAAGTGTCGATTTTGTCCCACTTTTGCTGAAATACTTTCCAAATATGCCTTTTTGGAGGAATTCTATTACTGACACTACAATCAGAAAAAATGTTGTGAAAGCAATGGCAGAATATAGAGCTAATGGTAATATTTTTTATCTTTACCGAGATTATCTACTTCTTTTCTTCGGTCTATTAATAGGAGTAGTCTTATTGGCTAATCGTGCTAATTTTCGCTCTAAATACACTGTGCTGTTTGGAATGTTTATTACATTGTTCACCTTGGCGAACTTTGGTTATGCTGATTTGACTTTCAGCGAGAGAACATTTAAGATGGCAGTGTTGTTCTATTATTGTTTCTTGTTTATTACGGTGTATAATAATTATGAGATGTTAAGACCAAGAAGAGTCACGCTTATTGTTCTCACGCTGGTTCCATTGACATATTCTATTTTGACCCAGCTTGTGGAACAGCGCGAATATCTTTTCCATATTGATTTGTTCTTGGGCAACTTCTTCTCTGATTGGCATGGTGGATTGACCAAATATGGTGGTGGCATCTTTCACAAGTATATGTAAGTAATTCAACTGATTATTTTTGATGAGCACTAGACATAAAATTAAAGAACTTGTTCGAAACTTACTTAGAAAGACCAATACTTACAGAACAGAATATCGTAATCTGAATCGTTGCTTTAGTGTAGATGAGCTGGAACATATAATATTGCAATTCATTAGCGATGTGCCTTATTATAATTACCGCTATAAAGACATTGCAGATGGTGAGTTTGACATTAAGAAATACCCCATATTGACCAAAGATGATATACTAGGTCACGAGCGTGAATTCTTGTCAAAAAAATATAATCCACGGTTTTGCTTTAATACAGAAACTGGTGGTTCTTCAGGTAAATCGTTGTCTTTATTTTATTCCTTGAACACTCTTAAACGTAAAGACGCATTGCCCGATAGCCTCTTTGCAATCTTTGGGAAGAAACTCAACGTCGCAATGCTTAGAGGAACTAAACCCTCTAATGGTAAGCTGTTTGAAGTGGTTAATAAACATTTGGTTTTATTGTCGTCTTATTCATTGACTCCTTCTACAATTGATGATTATTTGGATGTCCTCAAGAACAGGAATATTGAATGTGTTCATGCTTACCCTTCGTCAATAACAATATTAGCAAAATTGATAAAAGACAAATATACAAGTGTTAATCTTCCTAATTTAAAAGGCATTTTTGCTAGCAGTGAAATTTTCTCAAAGGAGGATCAGCGGCTTGTTAGAGACGCTTTTGGTGGTGTTGATATAATTGATTATTATAGTATGTCAGAACTTTGTTGTGCGGCTTATTCTTTAAACGGTAGCAATTACATGTTTAATAACAGATTTGGTTATGTTGAATTTGTTGATACTGAAGAGAAGACTGATGCTGGCAACAAAGTGGCAAGAATCGTTGCAACCTCGGTGATGAACTCTACAATGCCATTTATTAGATATGACACAGGTGACATGGCAGAGATTGACAACAATGGCAATGTTGTATCAATTATTGGTCGCACATCAGATTTTATATATACCAAGCAGAATACCCTTATGCCATGTATAATTACTCCTAGAGAACGTTCATTTAAGAATGTTATTGCTTTTCAGTATTATCAGCCGTCAAAAGGGGTTCTTGAGTTTCATGTGATGGTAAATGAGCATTTCAATCAAGTTGATTTTGATTATTTGTCACAAGATGTTGAAGAAACTTTTCCTCATCGGATCATGGACAGCAAGGTTGTTGTCAAAGAAGAGTTGAAGAAAACACAACTTGGTAAATTGTTGAGACTTGTAAAAAACGATATTGAAATTTAATATTATGAAGCAATTGGTAATTTGTGGTGGTGGAAGTAGCGCCCATACTTTGATACCTCTATTAAGAGACTCAATTTTTGAAGTGTCATTATATACTTCACGTCCAGTGCAATGGAGTCATAAAGTTGACCTTGAATGGCATGATCCTTCAGGCAAAGTCTTAGGCTACTATCATGGTGAACTAAAAAAAGTATCAAACAATCCTGATGAATTGTTTCATGATGCCGACTATGTGGTATTTTGTATGCCAGTTCATCGTTATCGTGTCGCTCTACATGAGATTGCTCCTTTCTTGAATAAAGAAAAAACGGTATTTGTTGGTGCTGTATATGGCCAAGCAGGGTGGAACTGGATGATTGATGAAATAAAAAATGAATTTGGGCTTAAGAATATAGTACCTTTTGCTTTTGGACTTATTCCATGGATTTGTCGAATTATTGAGTATGGGCATAAAGGCGTTACCTACGGTTGCAAAGCAACTAATTATGCTGCAGTTTATCCACATCATTATTTTGAGCAAATTGATAATGAACTATTAGAGAACATATGCTACAAATGGTTTGGCAAAGGAAAGGTGGAACAAAGCGATAATTTTTTATCATTAACCCTTTCGGTTGATAATCAGATAATTCACACATCGCGTTGTCTTGGACTTTATAAGGTTAATGGACCAACATGGACCAATAAAGAGGACGTTCCTTGGTTTTATCGAGACTATGATGATCTATCGGCTCAGTTGTTGGCTCAATTAGATAATGATTACACAAAAGTAAGAGATGCTATTAAGGCGCTAGATCCTAAGAGGGATTATAAATATATGCTGGATTATTTAGCTTTAGAGCGTTTTTCTTATAAGTCTAATAACGTTGATATTAAAGAATCTTTTGTTACTTCACAAACATTGGTTTCAATCGGAACTCCAATTGTTCAAAATAATGAAGGTTTGTGGGAGGTTGATAAGAACCATAGATTTTTCCTTGATGACATCTATTATGGAAACATGATTGTGAAATGGATGGCCCAAAAGTTGGCAATTGAAACTCCTACTATTGATGAAATTTTGCATTGGGCTCAAATGGTGAGAAAAGAGAATTTTATTGATGATGAAAATAAGTTGATTCTTGATAGCCCAGATCTTGCTGAGCCCTTTAAGTGTGGTGTGCCTTCTGTTTATGGTTATAATTCAATAGAGGATTGCCTTGGATAAGCGAAAGTTTACTAGGATAAGCATATTGGTGATTATTAGAGGGGATTATTTGTGTCAGATTTCATAAAATCATTAGAATCATTAAAACTCTATTGTGAGCGTGAGCAATTTATGGGGTGGGATCCTTATGATGGATTGAACTCTAAATTGCTTATGTCGATACCTGGCTTGAAAGATTGGGGACTTTATCGCTTATGTGTCATTCAATTTTTCAAGCGTTGTCCCTTTAACTTGAGGCGCTTAGCTCTTGTGCCCAAAGATTATAATTCTAAAGGCATTGGGTTGTTACTGCAAGGATATTGCAACCTGTATAATGCCGTTAAGAATGATTCAGAATTGGCTTTGAAATTTGGCAAACTTGATGACATCAAGGCTACTATCGATAATCTTTCAGATCTTTTGATCTCATTGCAGTCGCAAGGAGACTATCATGGTGCTTGCTGGGGGTATAATTTTGATTGGCAAGCACGATTATTGTTTTTGTTTCCCAAGAACACACCCACAGTTGTCGCTACCTGTTTTTGTGCGACAGCGTTGATAAGCGCTTATGAAATAACGAAAAATAAGCAATATCTTAATACTGCATTAAGTTCGGCTCAATTTATTATTAACGACCTCCATCGCACCAAGAGTGATGATGGATTTCTCTTCTCTTATAGTCCTTTGCAAGGAAATGATACAGTTTACAATGCATCATTGCTGGGCAGCAAATTGTTGAGCTATTGTTATAAATACACGGGTTTTGAAGAATATAAATCACTCGCTCGTGAATCAATTATTGCTTGCTGTAAGGGGCAGCAAGAGAATGGAGCATGGGTTTATGGTAAGTTGCCTGTTCAAAACTGGGTTGACAGTTTCCACACTGGATACAATCTTGATGCTCTAAACACTTATCAACAACTCACAGGAGATACATCTTTCAGTCATAACATTGAAAAAGGTCTTGATTATTATTTAAATAACTTTTTTGAGCAAGATGGTTGTCCTAAGTATTATGACAATAAAAAATATCCTATCGACATTCATTGCCCTGCACAGCTTTTTGTTACTTTGACAAGAATGGGATTGCTAGATGAACATAATGAACTTGTTGATAACGTTCTTTCATGGACAATAAGAAACATGCAGGCGCCCGAAGGTTATTTTTACTATCAGTTGAAACCTGGCATTAGCTCTAAGATATCATATATGAGATGGAGTAATGCCTTTATGTTCTATGCTTTAACTTATTTACTTAATGGATAAAATATCAATTGACGGCGTCAATATTTTCCCTTTTTCATCGCGTGATGAATTGATAAAATATGTTGATAGCAATAAGGCTATGCTAATTGCTGTAAATGCTGAGAAAATTTTGCATGCAACTGACCAAACTAGAGAGATTATTAATAACAATATTGGATACTGTGACGGTATCTTCACGGTTCAGGCATTAAAACAAAAGGGAGCCAAGAATGTGGTGAAAATTCCAGGTTGTGAACTGTGGCTAGATATCGTTAAGCACTTCGAGAATACCAAGTCTTTTTATCTAGTTGGTGCCAAGCAAGAAGTCATTGAAGCAACTGTCTCCAAACTTAAAACAGAATATCCTAATCTCAATTTGGCTGGGTATCGTAATGGATATATTAGAAATGACGAGGAACGTATCTCTCTTATAGAAGACATTGCACAAAAGAAACCTGATGTGGTTTTCGTGGCAATGGGAAGTCCTAAACAGGAGCTTTTGATGGGCGAGATGCAGCAGCGCCACAAGGCAATATATCAGGGGCTTGGTGGCAGTTTCGATGTCTATACAGGTAATGTTAAGCGTGCTCCCAAGTGGTGGGTTGACCACAAGGTAGAGTTCGCTTATCGACTTTTTAAAGAACCTAGTCGAATCAAGCGGCAACTGCCATTAATCAAAATGGCTATCCGTTTATTATTCAATCGAATTTAATTGTTTATAAATCTTATTACTGAGAGTATATGATTAATGCTGTTGTTTTCTACCGCTTTGCCCATTGGTTATATTGTCACCATATCCCTTTTTTGCCAAAATTGATACAGTTATTTATTTTTTTGTGCTATAATTGTAGTATTCCATACAAAATGAATATAGGTAAAGGCACCTTTTTTAGCCATGGAGGTATTGGTATTTTATTTAATGAGTCTGTTGAGGTTGGTGATAATTGTGTTATTGGTGCCAATTGCTCAATTGTTGGCCAAACCCCATATCATTATGCTCCAAAACTAAAAAATAATGTCTATCTCGCATCAGGATGCGTTATACAAGGTCCTGTAATTATTGGTAACAATGTTATTGTTGGTGCTAATGCGGTTGTTAATAAGAGTGTCCCTGACTATGCTATTGTTGCTGGTATACCTGCAAAAATAATTGGAGATTCTAGACAATTAGGATATGAAATTGGTAAATCACCAGCTAATAATCTTGATTTTAAAGATGAGTTAAAATGGGAACGATGATTTGATATATAGCAATTATCTACTACATTTAGTTATTACGAAACAAATATTATACATAATAATGCTGGTTAGTGCCAGCATTATTTTTTTTTACATTCAGTGAATTATTGTTTTTTTAACTAAAGAATTTAAATGGTCCTTCAATAAGGTGCGAGTCTCAGATGGTGAATAATAAATTAGCACAATGCTTGCGCATATCATATAAAGTAGGTTGGAGAAAACGGAATTAGATAATAAGTAGACAAAAATGCCAAGAAAAATAATTACTAAAGGTATTATAGCTTTTGTTTCAACTCGTAGTTTAAAATAGCGACGTGTGTCGATGTAGCGATAGATTATCAGGCTACTGTAGGAGAGGATGTTTGATATTATTACTCCAAATATACCAATCCATCTGTCAAGAATAAGGTTGAGGATTACATTTAATATCGCCGAAAGAACTACCGATGGAATTGCTCGTTTAGTGTCTTTTGCACACTGATATGGTAGTTCAAAATAAGCAGCGATTGAATATAAAAGAGTAGCCATACCCATTAGATAAATAAGCGATACACTGTCTTGATAACTAGCACCAACAATCCATCCATAGCACTGTTTCAAGGTAAATGTGTAAACAGTTAAGATTATAACAAGTACAAAAAGGTAGTTATTGAATATGGAGGAGAAGAAATGGTCGCGGTCTTTACTGTGAAATTGCTGTATGGCATTTTCTTGCCAAGTTTGATAAAAAATGATCGATAGGGTGGTGATAAATCCTGAGAATCTTGCTGCTACAGCATAAATTCCATTCATGTCAGTGCCAAAGAAATACCTAATAAACAAGCGATCGCTACTTGTGGTTAACCACAACAACATTGCAGTTGGGATAAGTGGGATAGTGTAATTGAGAATTGTTTTAGACTGCTTCTTAAAATTACATTTAAAGTTGATATAATTGCTTAGTATTTTGATTCTGAAAAAAGTGAAAGTAACAGCTACTACTCGTGCTAGTATGTTGGCAAAGAATATACCAGCAGCATTCATTTTCAACACAGCAACAAAGATGATGCTAAACACCGCAATACAAAAAGTAGTTAATAAACCTTGTGCTACATACAATTTGTTATAACCAAGGCCTCGAGCAGTTTGAATTGTAACCTCGGCTATCGACATTGAAATGACAAGAGCGGTAGTGTAAAACAGGTATGGGATATTAGCAATTAAATTTAGTATTACAGCAAATAGTATTGTGATAGATGATACTATTGCTACAGTGGTGAACCCAAATGTGATGATGCTTTGACGATCTTTCTTCTCTTTTGTGTCCAGTAGAAATCGGAACATTCCATCGCGCATCTGAAGGGTAATCAATGGTAATAGGAGATAACTGATATTTAATGATAAGTCATAAATACCAAATTCTCCAGTCTTTTCAACGAAATAGGTGTAGAATGGAATCAGGAAAACCGTGATTAGCCTATTGCCCAATACTCCTATCGAGTATATCCCGAAGTCTTTGATAAACTTCTTTTTGCGGCTATATTGTTTAACGTCTTCCATTGGTTGTTTATAGAAATCGAGTGCAAAGTTACTTGTTTTTTGGCGATTTGAGAAAAAAATAAATAGATAATTGTAATATATTGTGCAATAATTATTACTTTTGCATAAATCTAAAATGAGGTTGGAGGCATGAAAGTTTCGGTGTTGGTGCCTGTATATGGCGTTGAGAAGTTTATCGCACAGTGTGCGACAAATCTCATGGATCAGACTTACAAGGATGTTGAATACATCTTTGTGAATGATTGTACGCCTGATGCTTCAATTGAGCAATTGAAGCAAGTCATTGAGCAGTATCCTGAGCGCCGGCAGCAAGTGAAGATATTAAACCATGCACAAAACCTTGGATCGGCGATAGCTAGGAAATCAGCCCTCAATGCTGCAACTGGGGATGCTGTGGTTTTTGTTGATAGTGATGATTATGTTGAATCAACAATGATAGAAAAGCTGGTGGATAAAATGCTCACCACTAGGGCAGATATTGTTGATGGTGGTTATTCTATCGTAAACAATGGTACCATAGTCAAGCAATGTTATCCGATGCATGTTAGCGACAATGCTTATTTGAAGACTTATTTGTGTCAGAATGTTGAATCTAACCGCATTTGGGGGAGACTTATCAAGACATCTTTGTTTGTTAACAATAATATTACTTTTTTCAAAGGGGTGGATTATGGTGAAGATTTCTCGGTGCTGCCTCGATTACTAATTAATGCTCGACGCAGTTGGGTTGATGAATGTTTGTATTATTATAGGGATGATAATTCACAATCTTATACAAACAATATCACTACTAAGAGTGCTATTTCTTTCTTGAAAGCTCAGCAGATAGTGGGGGAGTACTTACTCAATCACCCACGCTGGAAAACATTTGCTGTGTCAACTCAAATGGGATGGGTTAACGTGTGGCGATTTGCTAGGAGTTTCAACGTTGAAAGAAGTCTTGTTGAAGAACACTTTAAGCTGAAGCCTACTTGCCTGACAACCCAATTTTTAACAGCCTTGATGAAGTCGAGATTGCCATTCAAATTGGTGAATTTCATCTACATGTCATCACGCAGAATCTACTTGTTGATGGTAAAGTGATTTTATGGGACTATTTATTCCTTGTAATCTTTTTCCGAGCAAAATCCCAACATTCCTCAAATATCTTGACCTTTACAATTTTCATAGTGGCTATGTAAAGCGCAATAGCTACTATCACTTTAATTACCAATAGCCACACTGGATTATCTATCCAGAATGTTGCAAGGTGGGTGAGTGCTAGCACTGCAAATGTGATGATTGCAAAAGGAGCTATGTCGACAATCGCCTCGACCCATTTTAGATTTATCAATCGCTTGGCAACTATTTGCCAGGAAACAAGCCACAGGATAGTAAATATTGAGTATAGAGTAACCACTACAATAATGGATTTAGAGTAATAATAGTAGCACAATAGCGTTATTCCGATTTGAAGGACTATTTGGCCAACATTGCACCATAAGTACAGGTCACTACGTTTACATCCTATAGCTAGATGTTGATAAACAGTGTAAAGTGGCATGAATGCTCCTGCAACACAAAGCACTTGTAATAATGGAATGCACTCAACCCATTTTTCGCCTAAAACAACTTCCACAAACTCTCTAGATACAAATGCGAGTCCAAGCATTACCGGGAAAGCAAAGAATGAGGTGAATCTTAACATTTTGCGGAATACTCGTTTTTGTCTTTCTTTATCATCGGACACACTCACTAAAACAGTTTGAATCACTTGGCTCATTGTGCCACTTATAAAGGTGTTGGCTTGAGTGTTCCATTTGTTGGCTTGGCTAAAGTTTCCCACTTGAGCGATAGGGAAGAATCGACCAAAGATGAAGGTCAATACTTGTCCGCTCAAAGTGTTGATTATATTCGTGAAGAGTATGTTGACAGCAAAGCCAAACATCCGTTTCACTGGTCCAAAGTCAATGTGCCATGATGGACGCCATTTTACAAAGTAATAACGCCCAATATTAAGCACTGTTATATATATGACTTGTTGCCAAGCGAGTGCCCAATAGTTGTAACCGTTGAAGGCGAGTACAATTCCAATTCCTCCAGAACAGAGTAGTGCAATGAGATTGATTATTGCAACCTCACGGTTCATCATATTTTTGCTCAAATAAGCAGCATGTGCTATTCCGAAAGAGGAAATAAAGAATGCCAAAAATACAAATCTTGAAACATCAACTAGAACAGGTTGATGGAAGAAGTCGGCAATAAGTGGTGCGCAAACCCATAGAACGGCATATAAAAATATGCTTACTATCACATTGAACCAGAATACCGAGTTGTAGTCTTCGTCTTTGGGCGGTTTCAAGTTTATTAGGGCTTGAGTGAATCCGCTACTCTGAATGTTTCCTGCAATGAGTGTGAAAATGGTGAGTACTCCCACAATGCCATAATCTCCTGGCGAGAGCAATCGCGCAAGGACAACACCAAATAGAATGTTGAGCACCTGTAGCGTACCGTTGTTCAGCATGCTCCAGAAGAGGCTTTGGCCTGTGCGTTCCTTTAGGTGTTGTGTAGATTCGTACATTTTATGTTGTTAAAACACGCAAATTTACACATTTAATTTGTAATATTCAAGAATGAGTCTGTGCTAAGAAACAAAAAACCAATATTTGATTAGATTAAAAGAATAAACTTGTCTTAATTTTTTATTTGGTGTTTTTCTCAAAGTCTTTCTTTAATAGCTGATTATTAGGCCCCATTCAAATAACTGATGCTCCTTTGATTTTCTATTAGAAAAAACTGGGTTATAATTGTGGCTATTCTAAAAAATAATAACTACCTTTGCACAAGAAAACATAACATAACACCAAAAACAATATTTTATTTAAAAAACATGCCAAGTATCAAGAATTTTAATGAGCTCACTGCTCATTTAGCAAGTAAGGGAACAAAAAGCCGCGTGGCTGTAGTATGGGCCGAGGACGATGTTACTCGCAGTGCTGTGCTTAAAGCTTTGGAGGCTGGTATTATCACTGTGACATTTGTTGGATGTCGCAAAGAGATTGAGGCCGATGAGCGCCTTGCTCAATATAAGAGCGAGTTTAGTATCATTGACGCATCAGACCGTGACGATGCTGCTGCCAAGGCAGTCACTGAGGTTCGTGAAGACCGTGCCAATGTTCTTATGAAAGGATTGCTCAATACCGACAATCTGCTTCGCGCAGTTCTTAACAAAGAGACAGGAATCCTTCCTAAGGGTAACGTGCTTACTCATGTCACAGTTGCCGATATCCCTGAGCTGAAACGCCTACTTCTCTTTACTGATGCAGCTGTGATTCCATGTCCCACTGTAGACCAACGCATTGAGCAAGTGAAGTATGTAGCCAAGATTGCTCACGCTCTTCACATCGAGGAGCCTAAGATTTCACTCATTCATTGCTCGGAAAAAGTTGATGAGCGTCACTTCCCCTGCACTGGTGACTATGTGATTATTAAAGAGAAAGCCGCCCAAGGCGAATTTGGCAACTGCATCGTTGATGGTCCTCTCGACCTGAAGTGCTCACTTTGCTACGAGAGCATGCACCACAAGGGCATTGAATCGCCTATCAATGGCGAGGCCGACGCTGTTCTCTTCCCTGAGATTGAGAGTGGTAACGTGTTCTACAAAACCATTACTCTGTTGTGCCATGCTCAGACAGCCGGCTTGCTTCAGGGCGCAAAGGTTCCTGTAGTTCTTCCAAGCCGCGGCGACAGTATTGAGTCTAAGTTCTATAGCCTTGCAGTTGCATCGGCAATCTAATTCCCAATTCTTAATTAATACATTTAATATTCAAACAACTATGCGTATACTTGTAATAAATCCTGGATCAACATCAACCAAGTTTGCTGTTTATGAAGGCGAGACCCCATTATTGCTTCGCTCAATTCGTCACAAACCAGAAGAGCTTGCTCCTTATAAAACCGTTTTGGATCAATTTGAGTTTCGTTACAACCTTGTAATGAACGAAATAAAGGTTACAAATGTAGACTTCAACTTTAAGGCTGTTATTGGTCGCGGCGGTTTGGCTAAGGCTGTTCCTGGTGGTGTTTATGAAATTAATGAGAAGATGCTTGAGGACACTCGCAAAACAACACGCGAGCATGCTTGCAACCTTGGCTGCCTCATTGCCCACAAAATTGCTCAACAGATTCCAGGTTGCCGCAGCTTTATTGCCGACCCTGTAGTAGTTGACGAATTGAATGACTACGCACGCATCTGCGGTATTCCTGAGATTAAGCGTTGCAGCATTTGGCATCCACTCAACCAGAAGGCTATTGCTCGTCGCTTCGCTCGTGAGATTGGCAAGAAATATGAGGACATGAACCTTATAATCTGTCACTTGGGTGGAGGTATTTCGGTTGCAGCCCATGAGAAAGGCGTTGCCGTTGATGCTCCTAACGCACTTGACGGAGAAGGCCCATTCACTCCCGAAAGAGCCGGTACAGTTCCTGCAGCTGACCTCGTTCGTCTGTGCTTCAGCGGTAAGTACACCAAGGAAGAACTCCTAAAGATGATTACCGGTAAGGGTGGTCTTAACGCTCATCTGGGAACTACCGATCTTATGGAAATAGAAGAGCGTATCAATAATGGCGACACTCACGCTAAGACTATTCTTGACGCTATGATTTATCATGTTGCTAAGCAGATTGCATCTGAGAGCGCTGTTCTTTGCGGAAAGATTGACGCTATTCTTCTTACTGGTGGCATGGCCCATAGTGACTACCTAACCAGCGAATTGCGCAAGCGCATCGACTTCCTTGCTCCAACCTACTGCTTCCCCGGCGAAGATGAGATGGGTGCTCTGGCAGGCAACGCTGCAGCTGTGCTCAAGGGCAAGCGTGAGGCTAAGGAATATAAGTAAAAATGCATAATTGGGCAAGCCCTGATTGATTAATGCATAATACAATAAATAAGCGTCAATTAATTGACGCTTATTTATTGTATTTATCGGTTTGTTGAACTATTTGTAGCGCAAGAAGCTGTAGCCAAAGCGCTCACATGCTGCGCGCTCGAGTTCCTCACGGTCATCGGGATGCGCAATCGAGATGAGTGCACGCGCACGCTCAGCCATACTCTTGTTACGTAGGTAAACGATACCATGCTCGGTTACAACATACTGTGTCTGGAAACGAGTGGTTACCACGCCAGCTCCAGGAGTTAGAGTTGGAACAATTTTGCTCTTACCTTTTCCTGTGCGAGAGGGAAGAGCAATGAAGGTTTTGCCTTCGGGATTGAGTGCTGCACCATACATGAAGTCGTGCTGTCCACCCACACTCGAGAAGATCATTGTGCCAATGCTGTCGGCGCAAATCTGTCCGGTCAAGTCCACCTCAATTGCACTGTTGATTGCAATGGGTTTTGGATTCTGACGAATCACTTGTGGATCGTTGGTCCAAGCAACATCATAAAATTCCACATCCTCATTATAGTGCAAGAAATCGTACATGCGCTTTGAACCAAGTGCAAGACTAGCCACGCTCTTACCAGGACGAATCTTCTTTAGGCTATTGTCAATAACTCCTTCTTCCATGAGACGTACCACTCCGTCGGTCATAGCCTCGGTGTGCAGGCCCAAGTGCTTGTGGTTCTTAATGCCAGCAAGCACAGCGTTAGGTATGCCCCCCACACCAATCTGCAGTGTTGCTCCATCGGGAATCTCGGCTGCAATAAAACCACCAATAGCACTCTCGATGGGAGTAGACTCGCCAAATTCCATTGCCAATGGAGGTTCGTCGCAGCGTACTGCTGCAGCAATTTGACTCTCATGAATTTTAGCAGCGCCACACAGATATGGCATACTGTCATTGATTTGAGCGATAATAGTCTTTGACATTTCCACTGCGCTGAATGCCAAGTCGGCACTCATGCCATAGCTGCAATATCCGTCCTTGTCGGGAGGAGAGCAGTTGAGGAAAGTGACATCGAGAGGCAGCTGCTTACTGCGGAAAAGGAATGGGATCTCGCCTAGGAACGCAGGGATTACTTCGCCGTAGCCTTGAGCTACCCATTTGCGTTGGTCACCGCTAAGGAAAAGGCTCTTAGTAATGAAAGAGTCCTTATACTCGGGATTGCAAAGTGGGCACTCGCCATAAGGCACGTTGAAAGCAGAATAGACTACTACATCACGAAGCTCACTGGCACGTCGTGCTAATGCGCTCTGAAGCACTACAGGAATCGCTGTGCTACCCATGCAGTAGATGTGGTCTCCACTCTTGACAAGGCGAACGGCCTCGTCGGCACTCATGTAATTCATTATTTCTTGCTATTTTGTAGTTCAACAAAGAGTTTCAAGCGTTCATCAAGAGCTTGAATGTGCCATTCGCTGTTAAGCTGCGACACACAAGCGCGTATACCAGGTTGTTTGCTGCCTGTGGTGTTGAGAGTGATGGCCGAGATGCCACAAAGCATCAAGTCGTTAAGCAATTCTGAATCGCTCATTCCCTCATAACCTATTGTGTAATAGAATCCGTCGGCAAGGTCTTGGTCACCATCTTTATCATAGATGATATTGAATCCATGCTTCAAGAAGATTGCTTTAGTGATCTTAGCTCGGCGGCCATATTCACGCACTTCGTCAACAAACTTGTAGGTGCCGTCGGCTGCAGCTTTCATCATTGCAGAGAGAGCATGTTGAGCCGAATGAGAAGTACCTGAAGATGCTACATAGAGATAGGTGAAGATGAAGTTGTCACCCATGCGACCAATGCGGTAGCGTTCGCGCAATGCGGGATACTCACGGTTGAAGAGCTTGTTACTGAAAGCAACTACTGCGATGCGCTCGCCAGCGTAACTGAAAATCTTAGAGCCAGAGAGCATGAAGACATAGTTGTCGGTGTAACGAGCAACGGTGGGCTGGAATGGAGGCTCAAAAGGAACAGATTTGTCGGTGCGGAAATCCATGCACATGTAGGCATGATCTTCAAGCACTATCATGTCATATTTGTTGGCCATATCGCCAATTATTTGCAGTTCCTCGTCAGTCAAGCATACCCATGATGGGTTATTGGGGTTAGAATAAACGATGGCCACAATATTACCCTTAGAGCAATACTCTTCGAGCTTGTCACGGAGTTTTGCACCACGGAATTCATAAATGTCGAACTGCTCATGCTTTATGCCTTGAACTTGAGCTTGCATCACATGGGGAGCAAAGCCAGGATTAACATAAAGAATAGTATCTTTTTTAGGATCTAGTTGTGAGCATTCGAGCATCAGGTTCATACCTGCTTGCATAGATCCAACAGTTGGGACGATGCATTCAGGATTGATGTCGACATCAATAAATGCCTTGATAAAACGTGATGCATTCTCTTTTAGCTCTGGTAGACCGCTGATTGCAGGATAAATGCTTGCTATACCATTGTCGAGAGCTGCTTTTTGAGCATCAACACCCACTTGGCCAGGTGCAAGACCTGGCACACCAACTTCTAGTCGCAAGAACTTTTCGCCTGCAGCCTTCTCCATCTCGGCAGCAATTGCAGCACACTGGCGTATGGTGGTCTTTGACACGTCGGTCAAGTCACGCTCGGCCAAAATATTGTTTAAAACTTGTTGTTTTATAGGGAAACTCATAGTTGTTTTATAGTTTATAGGTGAGAGTGAGAGGAAAGAGTGGAGAGAGCTCCTCTCGTTATTTGTTTTTCTGTGCAAACTCATAACCAGCCTTGAATGCAGCAATGTTGGTCTCAACAATTGCTTCGCCCTTGCTGGCAAACACGTTGGTGATACCCTCGAGAAGTTGCTCGGGTTTTAGCATCTCGAGAACTGAAGCGGCCGCACCAAGAAGCACCATGTTGGCACTTCGAGGCGACTTCACCTCCTTGGCGATGGCGTCAACGTCAATCATAATAACGTTGCCCAGCTTTTTGAGTTCCTCGTTGACAGCTTCCATCTCGGGATAGTTGGGGATGTTTACAAAGGGAGTGGTATTGGTGATAACCCAGCCTTTAGGATTGAGATACTGCACATAACGCAGAGCCTCCATAGGCTCAAGCGAGATAATGAGGTCGCATGCACCGTGAGCAATGAGATCGCTTGCGATAGGTTCGTTAGAGAGTCGAAGATTACTCTGCACATCACCGCCTCTCTGGCTCATTCCGTGAACCTCGGCTTGCTTCAGGTGAATGCCCTCTTTAAGAGCTGCCCAACCTATGATTGTAGCAATGGAGAGGATACCTTGTCCGCCCACACCGCAAAGTATTATATCTTGTTTCATGATTTGATGATTTTTAATTTGTTAGATGTGGATAGAATTATTTATTTGCCTTAGCTTTGGCGTGACGTTTTGCTGTTTGGATGCACTCGCGACGTGCGATAATAACTGAAACGCCATTATAGTTAATCTCCTCGTCAATTACTTTTTCCATATCGGGGTAGTTCTTGGGCAGAGGTACAATAACGCGCACGTGATCAGGATCAACGCCAACTCCGTAGCAAATCTGCTCAAGACGTCCTGTGCCAGCTGAATCTTGGCCGCCAGTCATACCAGTAGTCAAGTTGTCGCTAATGCACAGAGTCATATTAGCTTTCTTGTTTACTGCATCAAGCAATCCAGTCATTCCACTGTGGGTGAATGTAGAGTCGCCAATCACAGCAACCGAAGGATGTACGCCTGATTTGCTTGCACCAATTGCCATGGTGAGCGAAGCACCCATTTCAACACAAGTCTGGAAAGCATGGAATGGTGCGAGCCACCCCAAAGTGTAGCAACCGATGTCGGCAAATACACGAGCACTCTCATAATTTTTTAGAACGTTGTTAAGAGCGGTGTAGAAATCACGGTGACCACAACCTTGGCATAATGCCGGAGGACGTGGAACGGTGTTTTGTGCAGCAGCATGAGCTTCCATTGGCTCCATGCCTAGGGCGGTACGCAGGCAGTCGGGATTCAACTCACCAGTGCGTGGCAGAGTGCCATCAAGGCGTCCCTTGATTTCTATAGGTTGTTCGAGAACACCACGCATCAGCTTCTCAACGAGTGGTTGGCCTTCTTCAACAACCATAATGCTCTTGCACTCGCTTGCCATCTTGCGGACAAGCTTCTTAGGCAATGGATATTGTGTTAGCTTGAGCACTGGGAAAGGACATCCGTTGGGATAGTTCTCCATAAGGTAGTTATAAGCAATACCGCATGTGATGATTCCCATCGAGTGGTCAGTACCGTCGATATACTTGTTCTGACCCATTGTGCAAGCATCTTCCTCAAAAGCGAGGATGTCTTTTACGAGCTGGTCGTTGCGCATACGAGCGTTGACGGGTAGTGTTACCCACTGACGTGGATTTTCAGGGAAATGAACTTCGTTCTGTGGTAGTTGCTCGCTAGTCTCAACAATTGCACGAGAGTGTGCCATGCGAGTGGTGAGGCGCATCAACACGGGGATGCGATTCTTTTCGCTGTATTCGAAGGCACAACGCACCATGTCATAAGCTTCTTGCTGTGATGCAGGCTCAAAACATGGCATCATGGCGAAGTCGGCATAGAAACGAGAATCCTGCTCGTTCTGTGACGAGTGCATCGATGGGTCGTCGCAAGCAACAATTACTAATCCACCATTGGCACCAGTAACTGCACTGTTGACAAAAGCGTCGGCACACACGTTCATACCCACGTGCTTCATGCACACCATGGCTCGTTTGCCGGCATAGCTCATGCCAAGGGCCTCTTCCATGGCGGTCTTCTCGTTAGCACTCCACTGGCAGTGAACGTTTCCTGTGCGTGCCAGTTCGTTTTTCTGAATAAACTCGGTAATCTCGGTCGATGGGGTACCAGGATAAGCCCACACGCCGCTAAGTCCGGCATGCAGTGCTCCAAGTGCCAAGGCCTCATCGCCAAGTAGCAAATGTTTAGTTTTCATTCTATAAAAGAAATTTGTTGTTTATGTTATGTGTATTCTTATTTTTGCAATAATTATCCCACTCTTGGGTATTATTTGAATTTGTGCACTAAATTACTACATTTTCCTGAAACAGCAAAATATAACTCACATTTTTCACTTTTTTACACAAAAATTGCCGACAATAAAAATTGCCGGCAATTAGATATAATAATTGTGTGTTTAGCAGATTGATTCGAGGCTTGGGAGATAGTTGCGCTGGACGCTCTGGGCTATGGCGGTAGCTACTTCCATCTCGCTCAGTGAAATGCTTGCTCCAAATTCGTATAGCAAGTCTACCTCTTTGCGTGCTATAATCTTGTCACTCAATGCAATGTGTATCATGTATTCAAGTAAGCTAGAACGCATGCCAGGGTTGATTTTAAGGATGCCTTCTACCGAATCATTGAAGGTCTTAACAACGTCGCCTTGTGCAATTTCCTCAAGGTACTTGCGTGGGAAAATCTTGAGTCGAGCAAGCATCTCGATAATTTGATTTATCTCGTCCTCCTTCATTTCGTCGTCGCTGCTAGCAACAATTAGTCCAGCCGAGGCTATAAAGCGTGCCATGTACTCGTCTAGTTCATCGTCGCCCACCTTGAGCAAGATAGAAATTAGTTCGTCCATGCCTTTATGAAGTTCTTCTTGCGTTTTGCATGTGGCAAACAGATTGAGAGCTTGCACTCTGATGGGGTTAACTGGATGTGAAGAGCGGCTAATTCCTTTATCCTTAAGGAAGTAGTCGAGGCGTCGGCTATTGTCGGCAATCAATGCTTCGATGCTTACATTCATTTTCTCCAGATCGAGTCCAGAAGCCATTTTGAAGAATGCGGTTACACACACACCGAGGTCTTCGGTTGCCATGTATCCATAGCGGTCGGCAACGAGCTCAGCTAGCTGCTCATGTAGTCTTATCTTATATTGTAGTGTGACAGGAACTGCTGCTCCCTCGGGGAACACAAAGTTAATGAGTCGTGCTAAAGCTGTATCCTTGTTGATGAGATGTCCAAGCTCGTGACCAATCACGAATCGCAACTCGTCCTCGCTCATCAGGTCGAAGAGTGCCGAGTTGACATTTATAATGTGGTGCTCTCCCTCATCCTCGGCAGCGAGAGAAAAAGCATTCACGTCACTATCGCCAGTAATATAGAAATCTACTTCATCCTTCACATTGAGTTTCTTCTTCACATCCTGACACAGCTTATAGATGTCGGGTAGCAATTCTTTTTGTACCCTAAGGCTGTGACCTTCCATACTGCTTCGCCAATAGGCGTCGCGACTGGATATCTTGGTCTTGCGAAGCACTTCTTCAACAATCTCGCCTTGAAGGGCATTGTAAATCTGCTTGCCTAGCTGTTTCTCTAGGTCTAATTTAGGATCTAATTTGCTCATATTTTATGGTTTTAGTTTTCACAACTTGCAAAGATAGTAGAAATGGTTGAGAATGACAAAATATGTATGGGTAAAATCTTAAATGTTGAATATATTGCTTTTATAAATTCGTTATAGTGCAAATTTATAATGTGTATGAGAATTAGTTGAGTTGATTTTATGAGTAAAAATCTGTTAAAAATGATTGGTTATACCAATATTCTGTATATATTTGCATTAATATTTAGAATGTGAGAATAAATATACATTATCATGAAAGTGAAAAAGTTTTTATTACAAGAGAGTGAAATACCAAAAGCATGGTATAACATTCTTCCAGACATGGCAACAAAGCCATTACCACTAATTCATCCGGTCACTAAAGAACCATTAAAGGCCGAGGATTTGTATCCAATCTTTTCAAAAGCTGCATCAGAGCAGGAGTTAAACACAACCGACCGGTGGATTGAAATTCCTGATGAGGTCAGACAAATGTACCGTTTGTGGCGTCCTACTCCATTGGTTCGAGCTACTGGATTGGAGAAATTCTTAGACACACCAGCACACATATATTTTAAGAACGAAAGTGTAAGCCCTGTTGGCTCCCACAAATTAAACTCAGCCATTCCGCAAGCATACTACTGTAAAAAAGAAGGTGTAACGAATATAACAACCGAAACAGGTGCAGGGCAGTGGGGAGCAGCACTGTCACTTGCTGCCAAGCATTTCGGTCTTGAACTTGCGGTCTATATGGTGAAAATTTCTTTTAATCAAAAGCCTTATAGACGTTCGATGATGCAAACTTATGGTGCTGAGGTGATATCCTCGCCAAGCATGTCAACAAAAGCTGGACGTAAAATCATCACCGACAATCCAAACTATCAAGGCTCGCTAGGAACAGCAATTAGTGAGGCAGTAGAGCTTGCTTTGAGTACACCTAATTGTAAATATGTTCTTGGGTCGGTATTAAATCATGTTGCTCTTCACCAAACTGTTATTGGTCTTGAAGCCGAGAAGCAGATGGAGATGGCAGGTGAATACCCTGATGTGGTAGTTGCTTGCTTTGGAGGAGGTAGTAATTTCTCTGGTCTTGCTTTTCCATTTCTTAGACACAAGCTAAATGGAGAGCAATCTCAAACAAGATTTGTTGCAGCTGAACCAGCGTCGTGTCCTAAACTCACGCGAGGAGTGTTCCAGTATGATTTTGGCGACGAGGCAGGGTACACACCGTTGATACCCATGTTCACACTTGGACATAATTTCCAACCAGCAAACATTCACGCGGGAGGACTAAGATATCACGGCGGTGGCGCTATTATTAGTCAGCTCAAGCATGACGATTTGATTGAAGCTGTTGATATCCTTCAACTTGATTCTTTTAAAGCGGCAACTATATTTGCTAGAACCGAGGGCATCATACCCGCGCCAGAATCGGCTCATGCTATTGCCGCGACTATTAATGAAGCATTAAAATGCAAGGTTGCTGGCGAGAAAAAGACCATACTCTTTAATCTTTCGGGACATGGTCTTATTGATATGACAGCTTATGACCGATATTTTGCAAACGATCTCTCAAATTATGAGATTACATCCGATGAAATAGCAAAGTCTACAAAGGATTTAGAAAAGATTCTTTGATTACTTTTAAACCATAAAAATAATGCCGCCTCTACTTAGAAGAGACGGCATTATTTATATTGATTATTTCAATTGTTACTTGGTCAATGTAATAATGAGTGTGGCGATTGAGATTAGTGTTCCAACTGATGACATACCAAGCGATAATGCTGGTGGAACATTCCAAGACTGCCGAGCTTTTGAGCTATTGGGCTCAACATAGATAATGTCGTTTTGTTGCAAATTGAAATTTGGTGAAAGAATCATGTTTTTGTCATTCATGTTAACTGTCTGGATTGAGCGACTGCCATCGCTATTAGTGCGCACGATCATCACATTGTCACGACGACCTTGAATAGTCAGGTCACCAGCCATGGCAATAGCCTCGAGTAAGTTGAGGCGTCCGTTGGTAGCCTTGATTTCGCCAGGGCTCTTTACTTCGCCTAGAATATAGACTCTGAAGTTCTGGAAACGAACTTCGACTCCTGGTCTTTCGGTAATGTAGCGTGGATAGATGAGTGAAGCAATGTGGTTCTCCACAGCACTTTTACTCATGCCTCCAATGTGAAGAGTTCCAAGATATGGATACTCAATGTTGCCGTTGGCATCTACAAGGTAGTAGTACATTGAGTTCTCGTTGTTATTCATGTTGGTATTTCCTCCAAGTTTTGTTACATAGTCAATCTTGTTGAAGGGCTTAACTGCCTCGGCATTACGACTGATGACGTTGATTTGCAACATGTCGCCTGGCATAACCACAGGATCACTAGCTTTTGCGGCTGTTTGTAGAACATCGGCGGGAAGCTCGTTGGCACCAATCATGTAAGGGATGTCTTTTTGAGTGTTACAGCTTATCATTATTGCCGCTATAACGCAAAGAAGTAAAAATAGCTTTGATTTCATATCTTTTTTAGTTTAAAAATGTCATTTGATTCTTTCTCGCTTGCAAATTTACATCAACTTTAAGAATTATCAAAATATTTATTACTTGATTTGGTCTTGATGCTACTTCTAGAGCCGTTTTTTGATATTTAAAAAGTTGTTAAAACCTATGTTGTATTATAATAAATTAAAATAATGTGTGTACTTTTGTACAAATTTTAAGAGTCCCTATTAATTAGGGTGGCAAATAAAAGTGAAAATAATTAATATTCAACTAATAACTTAAAACAACAAATTTACCCAGTGAAAACCTTGAACTTTGAAGACTTGATTCAATTCAGGAAAAAAGCTCAGGCCGACTTAAATGTTCGTGAACTGAGTTATGCTGCTGTGAGTGAAAAGAGCTGTGGACTGGCTGTAGGCACCGAGCACATTGAGTTGCTCTGCTGCGGTGGTACTGGCTGTAAAGCATCAAGCAGTGCTAAAATTGTCGAAAACTTGAAGGCTGCCATTGAAGCTAATGGAATTGCCGGTAAGGTTGATGTGATTGTAACAGGATGTTTCGGTTTCTGTGAGAAAGGTCCTATTGTTAAGGTGATGCCTGACAATACTTTCTACACTCAGGTTAAACCTGAGGATGCCGATGAAATCGTTAAGGAGCACGTTATTGGTGGTCGCCGCGTTGAGCGTTTGCTCTATGTTGACCCCAAGACTCAGGAGCATGTTAGCGATTCTAAGCACATGGACTTCTATCGCAAGCAGAAACGTGTAGCTTTGCGTAATTGCGGTTTCATTGATCCCGAAAACATTGCTGAGTACATTGCACGCGATGGTTATGCTGCACTCTCTAATGCTTTGCAGAACCAAACCCCCGAGGAGGTTATCGATATCATCAAGAAAGCGGGACTTCGTGGACGTGGTGGTGCTGGTTTCCCAACTGGTATGAAGTGGGGCTTTGCTCGTAACTATCAGGCAGAACACAAGTATGTAGTTTGTAACGCTGATGAGGGTGACCCAGGTGCATTCATGGATCGTTCTATCATGGAGGGTGACCCACACTCTGTAATTGAGGCGATGGCTTTGTGTGGCTACTGTATTGGTGCCAATGAGGGTCTTATCTACATCCGTGCCGAGTATCCTCTCGCCGTACATCGTTTGAAGATTGCTATCGAGCAGGCTCGCCAGTATGGCATGTTAGGCAAGCGCATCATGGGTAGCGAGTTTGATTTTGATATTGAAATTCGCTATGGTGCTGGTGCATTCGTCTGCGGTGAGGAGACTGCCCTTATCCACTCGATGGAAGGTAAGCGTGGTGAGCCAACCCTTAAGCCCCCCTTCCCAGCCGAGAGTGGTTATATGGGATATCCAACCAATGTTAACAACGTTGAGACCCTTGCTAACGTACCCATTATCCTTACTAAGGGTGCTGATTGGTTTGCTTCAATTGGAACTGAGAAATCTAAAGGAACAAAAGTATTTGCACTTGCAGGTAAGATTAATAATGTGGGTCTTATCGAAGTGCCAATGGGAACTACCTTGCGCGAGATTATCTACGACATTGGTGGTGGCGTGAAGAATGGAAAGAAGTTTAAGGCTGTTCAAACAGGTGGTCCTTCAGGAGGTTGCTTGACAGAGAAGCATCTTGATATTCCTATCGACTACGAGAGCCTTGGAGCTGCCGGCTCTATGATGGGCTCAGGTGGTATGATTGTTATGGACGAGGACGACTGTATGGTTTCGGTTGCTAAGTTCTATCTTGAGTTCACAGTAGGCGAGTCTTGCGGTAAGTGTACACCTTGCCGCATTGGTAACAAACGTATGCTTGAAATCTTAACTCGCATTACCGAAGGTAAGGGCACAATGGACGATATCGAACATCTCAAGTCGCTTGCAGCTACCATCAAGGATACAGCGCTGTGTGGACTTGGTCAGACTTCTCCAAACCCTGTCTTGTCGACTATCGACAATTTCTATGATGAATATGTGGAGCACGTTAAACAACACACTTGTCGTGCTAAACAGTGTAAGGCACTCTTGACCTACACAGTTAACCCCGATAAGTGTAAAGGCTGTGGAGCTTGCGCTCGCAACTGTCCTGCCGATGCTATTATGGGCGATGTGCGTAAGCCACATGTTATTAATCCATTCAAGTGCATCCGCTGTGGTATGTGCCAGTCGCGTTGCCGCTTCGATGCAATTCAAATCTTCTAACAATTCACTATAATCATCATGGAAGAGAAATTGATAAAACTTACAATAGATAATCATGAAGTGGAAGTGCCCAAGGGTACTACACTTCTGGAGGCCGGCAAACTCGTCGGCATCGAGATTCCCACATTGTGCCACATTGATTTAAAAGGCACTTGTGTGAAGAACAAACCTGCTTCATGCCGCTTGTGTGTGGTAGAAGTAGAAGGACGTCGTAATTTGGCTCCCGCTTGCGCAACTGCATGTATGCCCGACATGGTGGTTTACACCAACTCGGCTCGCGTTATCCGTGCTCGCAAGACTATTGCTGAGCTCATCCTTAGTGATCACCCTAATGATTGCCTCACTTGCCCCAAGTGTAGTGACTGTGAGCTTCAGCGTTTGGTAATGCGCCTGAACATCCGTACAATGCCTTACAACGATGGTGAGAAGAGTGAGCGTAAGAACGAGGTTACTCCAGCAATCACTCGTAACATGGAGAAGTGTATCTACTGCCGCCGTTGCGAGAGCGTTTGTAATGAAGTTCAGAGTGTAGGCGTTCTTGGTGCCATTCGTCGTGGTTTCGACACTACTATCGCTCCTACATTCGACCGCATGTTTGTTGACACCGATTGTACTTATTGCGGCCAATGTGTTGCCGTTTGCCCAGTGGGTGCTCTCACCGAGCGTGATTACACCGACCAACTGATGGCCGACATCACCGATCCCGACAAGGTTGTTGTTGCTCAACCTGCTCCAGCAGTGCGTTTTGCTCTGGGTGAGGAGTTTGGTGTTCCTGGTATTGTTACTGGCAAGTTGGCTACCGCATTACGTGACCTTGGTTTCGACTACGTATTTGATACCGACTTTGCAGCCGACCTTACTATCATGGAGGAAGGTGCCGAGATTCTCGACCGTCTCAAGAAATACCTTGCAGGTGACAAGAGCGTGAAGTTGCCTATCATGACATCGTGCTGCCCTGCTTGGGTTAATTTCTTTGAGCATAATTATCCCGACTTACTCGATTATCCTTCTAGTGCTAAGTCGCCTGCTCAGATGTTTGGTGCTGTTGCAAAGACTTATTGGGCTGAGAAGATGGGTATTCCACGTGAGAAACTCGTGGTTGTTTCTATCATGCCTTGCTTGGCTAAGAAATATGAGTGCACACGCGAAGAGTTTAAGGTTGACGGCAATCCCGATGTTGACTACAGCATCTCGACCCGTGAGCTTGCTCGCCTAATCAAGCGCGCTAACATTAACTTCGCCAATCTGCCCGACAGCGACTTCGACAGCCCTCTCGGCGAGTCGACAGGTGCAGGTGCCATCTTTGGTGTTACTGGTGGCGTGATGGAAGCAGCTCTGCGTTCGGTTTATGAGGTTTACACAGGCAAGACACTGCCTCGCATCAACTTTGACCAGGTGCGCGGTTTTGAGGGTATCCGTGAGGCTAAAATTGATCTCAACGGCTTTGAGCTCAAGGTTTGTGTGGCTCACACACTGAGCAACGCACGCATTATCATGGACAAACTTCGCGCTGGCGAGCTCGACTACCATGTAGTTGAGGTTATGGCATGTCCAGGTGGATGTATTGGTGGTGCTGGTCAGCCTTACCACCATGGCAACTTTGATGTGATTCAACAACGCTGCGACGCCCTCTATGCTGAGGACGAAGGCAAGCCAATCCGTAAGAGTCATGAGAATCCCGATATCCAGAAGCTCTACAAGGAATTCTTGGGCGAGCCTCTGAGCGAGAAGTCTCACCACTTGTTGCACACTCACTATTTTGACAAAACTATTAAGTAATCTTGGCTAAAACCTCTTTATATTATGGCAAAAGCAAAAGAAATGAAATTGGCATGTAATGTCATTGAGCAGGTGGAGGCCATCTGCGACAAGCATGGTAACAAACCAGGCGAGCTTATTAATATTCTTCACGAGGCACAGTCGATGCACGGCTACCTTCCCGAAGAGATGCAGCGCATCATCGCACGCAAGCTTAATATACCCGCATCTAAAGTTTATGGTGTTGTAACATTCTACTCGTTCTTCACTATGACTCCTAAGGGCAAACACCCAATTTCGGTGTGCCTCGGTACTGCTTGCTACGTACGTGGTTCGGAGAAATTGCTTGAGGAGATCAAGCGCATCCTCAACATCGAGGTTGGTGAGACTACTCCTGATGGCAAATTCTCTCTAGACTGCCTGCGTTGTGTGGGTGCCTGTGGTCTTGCTCCCGTAGTAACTATCGGTGAAAAGGTTTACGGACGCCTCCAGCCTAAGGATGTTCAGAAGATTCTCGAAGAGGTGGACAACTAATTTTTGACACCTTATTAATATTAAACGGTCATACCATTAAGGGTATGGCCGTTTTTTTAGTTTCAATCTCTCAACAATGAGTTTTTTTTGTTATCTTTGTAGTGCAAAGTTGTGATGATTTTTAATGTTTATCGCAATATTGTTGAATTACAGATAATTATCCCGTTTAATAAATCAAAAACTTTGATTTATGCCAGATAACAAACAACCTAAAACGCCAGCGAAACAGATGCCGGCCGAGTCACAGGGTGACAGTAATGGAATGAACTATGGCCTGAAAGCTCACGACTATGTTCAGGTGCAGTGCTGTTCGGGTAAAGCATGTCGTAAAAACGATAGCGAGCGCATAATTAACCTCTTCAAGATGATGTTGCATGCCCATGGCATCGATGATATGGTCGATGTAGTGACTTCAGGATGCTTTGGATTCTGTGCCAAAGGTCCTATCGTGCGCATCCTCCCCGACAATATCACCTACACCCACGTCAAACCCGAGGATGTGAATGTGATTGTTGAGAAACATGTTGTTCGAGGTGAACTTGTTGATGAATTGAGATATGTGGAAGCAGCAGTTCATCACCTTGAGGTTGAGTCGAAACAATGGAGTTCTTTTAAGCGCCCTGTGTCGCTCGACTCCATGCTTAATCATTATATTTATGAGATTGGTGGCAAGCCGTTCTTGAATGTGCTGTCTTACGTAATCGACTCCGAGAAATGTCGAGGTTGTACTGCATGTAAGCGTAACTGTCCAGTCAATGCAATAAGTGGCGTCGTAAAACAGCCCCATGTTATCAATCCGTATAAATGCACATGCTGCGGTAAGTGTAAGACTAAATGCAAGTTTGATGCTATTGATGGTCCCATTGGTGTGCTTGATGAGCGCAATTCTATCAACGATGTGCTTGCCGACATCAAAGACACTGACAAGCTAGTTGTCGCTCAGACTGCCCCCGCCGTGCGTTTTGCACTAGGCGAGGAATTCGGTTTGGCTCCAGGTACGGTTGTGACAGGAAAGATGGTCACAGCACTGCGAGAATTGGGATTTGATTATGTGTTTGACACCAACTTTGGCGCAGATTTTACTATCATGGAAGAGAGTGCCGAGCTTATAGAACGCCTCAAGCGTCGCATGGCAGGTGATCCTGATGTGAAGCTGCCAATGACTACGTCCTGCTGCCCGGCATGGGTCAATTTCTTTGAGAATGATTATCCAGACCTGCGTGAGTATCCTTCAACATGCAAGTCACCAGCGCAAATGTTTGGAACTCTTGCTAAATCTTATTGGGCTGAGAAAATCGGAATTCCGAGTGAGAATATCTCGGTAATCTCAATTATGCCTTGTGTAGCAAAGAAATATGAGTGCGCGCGTGACGAGTTTATCTATGACGGTATCCCCGATGTGGATTGTAGTATCACTACACTGGAGTTGGCCGAGATGATTAGGAATCATGGAATTGATTTTGTCAACTTGCCTGATGGTGCATTTGACGACCCACTTGGCAATGCCACTGGTGCTGGAACGATATTTGGAACAACGGGAGGTGTGACTGAAGCCGTGTTGCGCACAACCTATGAACATTTCACTGGTAAGACATTGCAAAAACTGGAATTCACTCAGGTGCGTGGCATGGACGGTATTCGTGAGGCGACAGTCGATATGGATGGCTTTGAGTTGAAAGTGTGCGTTGTTCACACTTTGAACAATGCGCGAATAGTAATGGACAAGCTTCGTGCGGGAGAACTTGACTACCATCTAATTGAGGTGATGTCGTGTCCTGGCGGTTGCATTGGAGGCACCGGTCAACCTTATCACGAAGGCGACATAAGTGTCCTTGAGGCTCGTCAGCGAGCTATGTATGCTACCGATGTTACCAAGCTAGTGCGTAAGAGCCACGATAGCCCAGCTGTAAAAAAGATTTATGAAGAGTTCTTGGGAGAGCCATTAAGCAGAAAGTCACACAAACTCCTTCACACCCATTTTCGTGACAAGTCAATTCTTTCAGATTAAAAAGAAAAAAGTAGCCAAAAATTGGTTACTTTTTCTTTTGCTTTAAGGAAGTGACACTTTGTCAAGTATGCCTTGCAAGTGTGCAATTGCAAGGCCATAGTTGGTGATTGGTACGCCTTGCTCTTGTGCTCGCATTATGCGCGAGAGCATGAGACGGCGATTAAACATGCACGCACCACAATGCACTATCAGGTCATATTTTTTCAGATCGGTGGGGTAGTCCTTTCCGGCATGAATGTCGAAGGAAATGCTTTCTCCATATTTCTTACGAATCATGCTTGGAATCTTCTCACGGCCTATGTCCTCGCTCATAGGAGCATGGGTGCATGCCTCGGCAATAAGTATGCGGGACTTGGGTGTGAGACGGTCAATGGCTTTTGCCCCTTCAATCAGTATTTCAATATTGCCTTTTGTTGCTGCCATCAGCACCGAAAATGAAGTAAGGAGGCTACCTTCTGGCTTTTTTTGATAGACTTGAGAAAAAACTTGCGAGTCAGTTATAATAATAGCAGGTGGTTTGGTCATTGTGTTGAGGCTTTGCTCAAGTGAGTCAACCCCGCAACATGTCACAATGCACCCTTTGTCTAGCAAGTCTCTTATAGTTTGTACTTGTGGTAGAATCAAGCGACCTTTTGGTGCTTGTGGGTCTTGTGGCATAACAAGTAGTGCGGTATCACCAGCTTTGGCAAGCCCTGCAGTCAAGCTCATTTGTTCGTCATCACCAGCGGCTTGAGCCAATGCTTTTCGCAAGGAGTCAATGCCTTCATGGCTTTTTGTGCTAACTGCTATGGGCTTAATCCCAAGAGTGTTATTTATCTGTTCAATGGCAGTATCAATGCTGTTGATGGTGTCCCCTTTATTTAGTACCACAACTGTGGGTATCTCCAGACGTTGCAACTCTTCAAGCCATTTTTTTTCAAGGTCCAAGTCTTGAGATTGGTCCATGACTAGCATGGCCATGTCGGTCTGATCTAACACCTTGTGCGTACGCTTATTGCGCAATTCTCCTACATGGCCCACGTCGTCAAAACCAGCTGTGTCAATAAGCAGGCATGGTCCCAGTGGCAGTATCTCCATAGCGCGATTCACGGGGTCGGTAGTAGTACCTGCCTCGGGAGAGACAATGGCAACCTGTTGCCCAGTTAAGGCATTGAGCAACGAAGACTTTCCCACGTTCCTCCGGCCAAAGATGGCGATGTGACGCCTAAGCGATTGCGGTGAGTTGTTCATAATCTCAATGTGTTTTAGTTGCGTTGACAACGCAACATATAGTCCCTGTTTTAGAACCTGAAGTCGCGCTCTCCGTTGGCTATGTCAACGAGACGACGGTTGGCGAGGTTGCGTATGCGGTCATCGGGCAGCTTCTCGAGCTCGCGGCGAATAAGTGCTTCACCTTTCTCACGGGTGGCTGGGCTGGCATAGTCTTCGAGATACTCTTTTAGAGTTATCATAGCATTTGGTGTGCAGCAGTAGCTTATCTTGCCGCGCTTAACGAGCGACATGAAGCGGTCCCCAGTGCGTCCTTCACGGTAGCAAGCTGTACAGAAACTGGGGAGATAGTTGATGTCGAGTAGCCACGAAATCACCTCGTCGAGGCTGCGCTGGTCACTCACATCGAACTGTGCTGTGTCGTCATGGCGTTCCTCGGTAGTATAACCTCCAACACTGGTGCGTGAACCACCACTGATTTGCGAAATACCCAGGTCGAGCACTTTTTCCCTAACTTTCTGTGATTCTCGTGTAGATATAATCATGCCGGTATAGGGGGCTGCAAGACGTATGATAGCAACAATCTTACAGAAGATGTCATCGGGTAGTGTGTCGGGGAACTCGTCGAGCGATATATCGTCGGCAGGGCATATGCGTGGCACACTGATAGTGTGCGGTCCTACACCCATGCGTGCCTCGAGGTGTTCGGCATGCATGAGCAGTCCGACAAGGTCGTAACGATAGGTTGACAAGCCATAAAGAACTCCAATGCCTACATCGTCGCAGCCGCCTTCCATGGCTCGGTCCATAGCTTCAGTGTGATAGGCATAGTCACTCTTGGGGCCTGTTGGATGCAATTTCTCATAATTTTCCTTGTTATAGGTTTCCTGGAATAGAATATAAGTACCTATTCCTGCCTCCTTTAGTTTTCGGTAGTTTTCGACGGTAGTTGCGGCGATGTTAACGTTTACACGGCGGATGGCTCCGTTGCCCACCTTGGTGTCATATATTGTCTTGATTGACTCAAGTATATACTCGATAGGGTTCATCTTGGGGTGCTCTCCAGCTTCGAGTGCAAGGCGTTTGTGACCCATCTGCTGCAGGGCGATGACTTCTTGGCGAATCTCCTCCTGCGACAGCTTCTTGCGTGGTATTGTGTGGTTTTTTCCATGATAAGGACAATAAACACAGCCATTTACGCAATAGTTTGATAAGTAAAGGGGGGCAAAGAGCACTATGCGGTTGCCGTAGAGTTTTTGTTTTACCTCGCGTGCAAGGTTCTCAAATCGTTCTATAAGGTCGGGCTGGTCACACTCGAGTAGCACAGCGGCCTCGCGGTGGGTTAGGCCTTTGCATGTGGCGGCTTTGTTTATGATTTCTTCAATCAGAGCGCGGTTGCTGCGATTCTTGGCTGCATATTCCAGCGTTTCCATTATTTCGCCGTGGTCGATAAACTCCTCGGCATGAGATGATTTTGGGTTGTACATTATATTGGTTCTTAGTTATTAGTTGATCGTATATTAATCATTGATTTTGCATTGACTGTAGTCACCACGTGTCCAGTTAATGTGGTAGCCAATGGTGGCGAGTTGAGTTTCGAGTTGCTTAATGCCCTCGGCCGCCTCGGCATTAGTGCTGGCTTTGCCGTCGTAGAGGGCATAATTGGCACGATATTCAGTAGGGGAGAGGTTCGGCATAACCACATTGGCACCGGCCATTATCCCTAAAATTCTACCATTCGGCGAAATGCTGTTGAGCGCCGTGGTAGTTGGAATCAAAGCATTAGGGAACATCAAGCGAAAGATGGAGTAGAGCTTGCAAGTGAGCTCTGCACTTCCAGTAGGATAGTTTCCAAGAGGTGTGTCGTGTTGTGGTACAAATGGCCCCAATCCTATCATTTCTGGCTCAAAATGCTCAATGAACTCGATGTCTTCTACTATATTGTCGAGCGATTGCCATGGACTCCCGACCATAATGCCAGTGCCTACTTGATAGTCCAGCTCCTTGAGCCACGTCAGGCACTGAAGGCGGTTGCTAAGTGACATTTCGGCAGGATGAAGTTTGCTGTAGTGCTCGGCATTGTGGCTCTCATGACGAAGCAGATAACGGTCGGCACCAGCTTGGCGCAATGCCTTATATACTTCTCTTGGCCACTCTCCAAGCGACAATGTGATAGCGCAGTCGGTCCAACGTTGCCTAATTTCACTAACCAAGTTTATCAACCATGATGCTTTTTCTTGTGGGAGCTCACCACCTTGAAGCACAAAGGTCCTGAAACCAAGCTCATATCCTTGCTGGCAACTATGCAGCACTTGTTCGGATGTAAGGACATATCGCTCCACATTGCTATTGCTCTTGCGTATGCCACAGTAGTAGCAGTCATTGCTGCAGACATTGGTCAACTCAATGAGCCCCCTGACAAAGATACCCTTGCCAAACATCTTGTTAGTGACCTCATGTGCTTGCTCATGAAGGTAAGTAACAAACTTAGGGTCATCATTCTCGAGCAGTGCTTTATATGCATTGTTGTCCAAGTGATGCTCGGTACGTAGTATGTCTACAAGCTTTTTCATGCAATCTGCAAAATTACAAAAAAGCAACTTATAAGGCAAATATATATTGATTTTCTTTTCAATCTTTTTTATTAATAGAATAAATTGTATTTTTGCAGTATGAAACAAGAATTGAACAACGAAATTAAGATAGAACAACACCCCTTTGAGCCTTTTCTTCCTGAAGGCGCAATAGTGCTGATGCTTGGCACTTTTCCTCCAAAGCCTGAGCGATGGTCTATGGAATTCTATTACCCGAATCGAATCAATGATATGTGGAGGATCGTGGGTCTTATTTTCTTCGGTGATAAGAATCACTTCTGGATTGAGGAAGAGAAACGTTTTGACTTGGAGATGCTTAAAGAATTCCTTACAAAGAGCAAGATTGCTTTATATGACACTGCGACTCGTGTGCGCCGCCTGAAGGACAACGCAAGCGACAAGTTTCTCGATATCGTTGAAACTATTAATCTTGGTGAGTTCTTTAATGCTCGTCCCACAATATGCGCAATCGTCACTGCTGGAGAGAAAGCTACAGGTGTTATAGCCGAGAAGGCTGGTGTAGAGGTGCCTAAAATGGGTTCGGTGATTCATTGCACCTATCGTGGACACGAGTTCGATCTGTATCGTATGCCCTCTTCGTCGCGAGCTTATCCACTATCACTTGAGAAAAAGGCTGAAGCTTATCGCAACATGTTTCGCAAATTAGGCTATGAAGTGTGAAAGATTCTTCGTAACTTTGCGGTCGCAAATTATTGATTTAACGAAATGAATAAAAGAACGATACTATTTATATCATTTGCTGTGATGGCTTTGACGCTGATGAGCAATGTTTGTTTTGCGCAAGACGCTACACAAGCAGTAGCAGCAGAACCATCTTGGGCTGAGAACCTATATTACTGGTTCAAGGACCATATGAATTATTGGACGATTCTTGTGCTTATGGCTATTGAGAGTTCAGTTATTCCCTTGCCAAGCGAGGTCGTGGTGCCTCCAGCAGCATACTTCTCGTTGCAGGCTAATTCGAGCTTAGACTTCTGGGTGGTGATATTGGTTGCTACAGCTGGAGCTTATCTTGGCTCGGCAATAAATTATGGGCTATCATTGTTGATTGGACGCCCAATCATATATGCCTTTGCCGACAGCAAAGTGGGGCATTTCCTCAGATTGTCGAAGGAGAAAATGGAGAAGGCCGAGCAGTATTTCCAGAAAAAAGGATCTATCTCTATATTCTTTGGTCGTCTGTTACCGGCTGTAAGGCATTTGATTTCAATTCCTGCAGGCTTATCGCGTATGAATTTTGGCACATTCAGTTTCTTCACAATTATTGGTGCTGGGCTATGGAATGTGGTTCTTGCAGGGTTGGGTTATCTGCTTTATCGGGTTGTTCCAGATGATAGCCAGTTCTTTGCTCAGCTTGAGCACTACAACCATTACCTTAAGATTGCAGGCTTTGCTCTGCTTGGATTAGTTGTAATCTATATTATCTATAAGGTGATTAAAAACAAAAAGAAAAACACAGTTGAGAATTCTGAGATTAGTGACGATAATTTTAATAACTAAGAACTATGATAGTTTCTCCCTCCCTTCTTAGTGCCGACTTTGGTAATCTGGCACGTGATCTTGAGATGATAAACCAGAGCAACGCGCAGATGCTTCACCTTGATGTGATGGACGGCGTGTTTGTGCCCAACATATCCTTTGGGTTCCCTGTTATTAAATATGTGCAACAGTTATGCAAGAAACCCCTTGATGTGCACCTGATGATTGTTGAACCTCAGAAGTTTATTAACGAAGTGCGTGACTGTGGTGCCGAAATTATGAATGTTCACTTTGAGGTTTGCAACCACCTTGACCGAGTGGTGCAGCAGATTCACGATGCTGGCATGAAAGCTGGTGTCACCATCAATCCAGCTACTCCGGTGTGTTTGCTCCGCGACATAGTGGAAAAGCTTGACTTGGTGCTGCTCATGTCGGTAAACCCTGGATTCGGTGGACAGAAGTTTATTCCCAACACATTAAACAAAGTGCGTGAACTCAAGGCTCTTATTCAGGAGAAAGGTTCGCATGCAGTGATAGAGGTGGATGGTGGTGTGAACGATGTGACTGGACGTCAGCTTGCCGAAGCTGGTGCAGATGTCCTCGTGGCTGGCAACTACGTTTTTAAGGCTGAAGATCCACTCAAGGCTATAGACACATTAGTGAATTTGTAAAGATTTTGCGATAAAGTTTGCGCAGTTTAAGAAAAAAGTGCTATCTTTGCACCCGCAAAACAAAAAACGACCATTGGAAAGATGCCGGAGTGGTCGAACGGGGCGGTCTCGAAAACCGTTAACCCCTTTCGGGGTTCCAGGGTTCGAATCCCTGTCTTTCCGCTGAAAACAAGGCAATAGATTGACAATCAATCTATTGCCTTTGTCTTTTCTAAAATCACGTGACGCTACAGGGATGGAAATAGCTAAAAGTCGTTGTGTTACAATTAAAGATCATTGTTAGTCCACTCGTCCGTCACTGCTTTTGTTGATTTGTGCGTCGCGGAATGACGTGTTCACGCTGTTGAATGTGTAACGGAGGGTGAGTTTAACGCCTCGTGTGTCATACCTGTTGCGTTGCCACTGTTTGATATTTGAGAAGTCAATGCTCCAACGTGGTGTTACAGCCTCTCCGATTAGGTC